>Ga0307514_10000032_pt1 | contig 365725 bp, 352 predicted proteins | sample 16_EM_MG_FD_203088 | JGI IMG/M metagenome (GOLD analysis project Ga0307514, IMG submission 203088) | Populus trichocarpa ectomycorrhiza microbial communities from riparian zone in the Pacific Northwest, United States - 16_EM | ecosystem: Host-associated > Plants > Roots > Unclassified... | reverse complement strand
ACCACAAACCCCCCCTACCCTTCCCCCCCCCCCCCCCCCCCCCCCCCCGCTATCTCCTCTTACGTTTTCGGTTATTATGTAGGATGATGGTGGTGATATTCAGGATAACCCCGCGGGTCCTAATGCAGGATAACCCTATACCGCCGCCGCCAGTATGATCGACGCATCGAGTATACAATGGACAATCAGGAAGTGCGTCCCTACATCCTGCATTCTTGCACCACCACCCATGCCCGTCATGTCACTCACCGCTACTGCAGGTATTTGAAATGTGGTTGAGCCCCACTACAACGAAAGGGAAACGTCTAGTACCATGGTTATCTCTTCAGCGTATGGGGTTTATTTCTAAAAATCCCCTTTCCATCACCTCGGCGCCTCTTAGCGCGCGGGGTACAGTAGTGGGCTCAATGTCCAATGACTATTGAGCCCGAGAATGACCTGAAACGAGGGAACACAATGACCTATGCGCAGAAAACAACAAACTTAGGGTCCGAGCGTAGAAGGTACATGATAGGTTATTCTGTATAAGTGATGAGGTATCCTACCCAAAAACCCACTATTTTCACTCGTACATGAGAGGCTGGCGATATACAGGTTTTTGTGCGTAATTGCTCGTATACCTGAAGATCACCTACGGAGCCAGAAAATCATTGAGAAATGGCCGTTTATCCTACGTAGCAGCCGTTCTAAAATTACATGGTATATTTCCACTCGAGATAGGTCTAGGGCTGGGAATTACCGGTTTCCCTGGACTATCACTCGCCATAAATACGTACCCGGCTGAGGATCAGCAATGCATGGAATTTTCTTTGTCGATCGCCACGACGTCTACTTCGATGCATTGGTACATCTTGGGTTTTGATTATGGCGGCCGTGAGAGCGAGAGGTTAATTGTGCATGGACTATCAACTTTTAGTTTGAATTGGCGGTTGATAGCGTGCGTCATATGTATATAACTTCACAGCTCAAACTTGATCTCATCGGCTGCTGTATATCATTCCATAATGGCAACGAAAAAAATACACAAATACCACAGCAATTTACCCTGCTAGCCACAACTGATCACTGAGGCAAAAAAAAGGCTTCGCCCATTGCTTCATACGACAGCATTTCTTCCCCGTTGCCGTAAACTTCTGGATCGAGAACTGGACATTTCACATCAGACTAGCATGAAAAGTACGAACCGTTCCAAAGTGCCACTTGGAAGAGCACACTAGGGCTGTAGGTGACGGAAAATCAGACCATCAAACTGGATAAATTATTCTTATATCAGGGTATAAATCTTTTGAAACGATTGTATAAGGACGACATGTGAAATAACCCTTTTTAATAGGCTTGCAAGTTTTACCTGCCCCGCTAGAGTATGTAACGATTCTTGGTTCTAGATAGTTACTACTCTAAGTGACCAAAAAAATAACAAACCACAAATATCCAGTGATAGTAACCATCCGTACCTTCATAATCGCTATAGACAGTACGGCTAGTGGGCATACAAGGCGGTCGTAATCATTTCGAGTGACTCTTTCGCTTCGCTACGATAGTGTAAGGAGCGACCATCAAGTGGACCAGAAGACGTGAAATTTCTCGGGGAGGGGATCGGGATCCATATTACAGTTTTTTTCACTAGGGCTTCTCTCGCCTCAACCCTCAAAATTACGTACACACGGTATGGCCAAGTCTAGACCGGCCTCAACATCGACGTTTGAAGTGAGTATGGGATAGAGAATTTGCGGTTTTAGAATTGGCCGCAAATTCGGTTCGGCTGATTGGCCGAAATAGGGCAATGGGGCTTAAAATGACCGGCGGGCTTTAAAGTTGTGAGCGGCTTCGTGGGAGGTGGACGTTGGAAGGAGGCCTAGTTGGTGTAACATGCTAGTTCACTCGGTCCGGAGGAACTCTGTACGTGTATAGGGTTGTAAAATTTCGCATAAAAAAAGCTTATGTGTCAGTCAGCTCAAAGCACTATCTGCACGCGATGTGGTAACAATTTGTGTTTAGCTCCCGAGTAACACGCAAGATCTTCATGTTATTTATAGAGCCGACAGCAAAAACTTCGAAGACGAGGGGATGGCCCCTTCACTTTTGTCTAAAGGAACACCGCATCCCTACAAACGACTGCCAAAAAGCTTAAAGACTCATCAAAAAGTATCCGCTCTAAATGGTCTACTCAAGCGTTTGTTACTTTCTGAGCCGGGTGATGGCATGAAACTCCCCGATGTACCTCGTTTTGGTACCTCGCGACAGTTGCTATTACTTCATGGCGTGTACCACCGTATGGTTCCGGTAGTAAGGGGAGATGGTGTGGCGTTGAGTTTGGTCGATGGGGTTGAAAATGGAGCTGCAAACGTTGACTGGTGTCGCCACGAGTTCACAATATCACACCAATGTACTCCACTATTTAGGTTTCACTCCTTGCTGCAGGGACTAGTAGTGAAAAAGTTTTTCCCGTGGCCCCCTTTGCTTCGCCTAAATCTCACCTATCCAACCTCAGGATTCCCCGCTAAATAGCGGCTAGTAGTAACGAGTCGACGGACGATAACCGATATTACAACCCGTGGCTGTACTTTAGAGCCGGTACTGCAGTTGAACTTAGTCAAACATTCAACCATTACTGCTCTGGGTTTAATTCCGCTGTGCTGGGTCTCATAGGCTGCGTTTTCCGGTACTAAATTTCTTGCGGCGAGTGTTATTTGGGCTATATGATTCGTATAGGAGTGTCATTGTGGTTTACGGTCGAGCGAAAGAGTGTCATTGTGGTTTACGGTCGAGCGAAATCTGGACTTAGCTAGTGATGGGCATGAGGAAGTTTGATTCGACGTTGAGCGGGCTTTGAGTTGATGAGGCGCAGTGGCTGAACCGCCGTAGTCACTGCAAACCTTTTGCCATTAACTTTCCCATAGAATCGCTCCCGCTGTATCAAAGACCGCTCTTGGCAGCAGTTGCAATGAGCCTTGTGTATTAAGCGCGGTGGTATGAGTAACCACTCAACCGAAAATCATCGACGTGGACAAAAATCCTTGAACTTACGAGTTATGACCGAGCATACTCGTGCTCAGCACTAGGTAGATTTAACAGGCGAATTTTGATCACCCTGCAGGACTTAACACCGTTCTAATCCGGGAGTTGCCTCGGGCCCAAACGTCAGCTGACGCTGGATTAAACCCTGGGTTCCTTCAACCCGGAACACTCACCGCTCTACAGACACTATCTGCAACCTTTTGGATGATGGTTCATATATCAATAATCCCTGCCGAATGAACTTAGAGTTGTTCCGAGCTTAATTGGGCTGCTGGTTCCCAAGTTAACCTCATCGAGTGACACAAAATGATGCACTACCTAAACTCTTCCTGAGGTCACACACAGCCTGTTCCGCCGCTTTGGTTCCTAGAAAAGCGGGAGATAGATATTTACTATCTCTGTATTAATTCTGACTGTATTTAATTATGGTTGACGTCTTATGTTTGCCAGTAAACGAACTAGTAAAGCTATCTCCACCTAAACTCAATGAAAGACTAATCTCATTGTATTCTACACATCTTATTACATATAGCTGAAGTATTTATATAGTGGTTGGGAAATCTTGCTGAGTTCCGGTTTTTAATGTGGGGCCATATGTTTTTGCCGGGAGGGTATTTCCAGATATCCAGGTACGAGGTATGAGAATAAGTTGACGATTGGGTATGAGATACATCTAGGGGTACGTATAGTATTCGAATTCTTGTGAGTGATTGGGATGAAAGCTCCGAGTAACGGTAGCTTGACGCAAGGCCTGGTGTAATAGCTTAAGTTACTGCAAAGGAGGTACTGTACCGATTATTTTGGTCGTACTGTAGCGGGCGGTGAGGATTATACGTCAGACACGGTGTTCGTATCTCCAAATATAATATAAATGTGAGTGTCAGAACCAAAGTGTATCATTGAAAATATCTGACATGGCAGTGTTGTATCTACAAACAATCAGTCAGAGAAGGGGAGTCCAAAGTCAATTTTTATCTAAAATTTCAGTAGACAATAATCATAAGAGAAAATTAAGTTTTTGCAGAGGCATGAGCCAACACTACCGGGGAACCTTTACTGCTTCACAAAAATCACCACCTTTAGTCACTCTCTATTGTCAACTACCATTTGTATCTCTAGTATAACATGTCAATCTTACTCTGTATCAGCCATAAAATATGTCAGACAGCTGTTATATCTTAAAAAACTGGGGTTAGGCGTCGACACTGTATCATCCTCACCGCCCGCTACAGTAATGTGTCACAAACAGCCTTTATTCCATATTTGGTTGAGTTTGACCATTCAGAGATCGAAATAAACCATCATCCAAAGAAGTGCTTCAGTTATAATGACCGGAGTGTGGAAGGGACAAAATAATAATAGTACGGGTTTCGAGCCTGTACGCAGCGTTTACAGCACCTCGTATTTACAGCACTATGCTTTGACTACTAGGATAAGGGATCGGCCCATGTTCATTCGATGATCTTGCGGAATCCTAGCTCATTGAACTCTAGCTGACACAGAAGTGAATTGGAATGACGACGCCAACATAGACAATTATTACAGGGGAATTATTATCAAGCAGTGTTTTCCATACACCCTCAACCTTCGAAGGGTTATCTCAGAATATGGTGATGTTCGCGACCCGAACGCCGAACAAACGGGTAGTCAAATCGTCCTCCACATGGATGTGAAAAAGAGTCCACCATATCAAATTCTACTCCACCAAGAGATGGTGGCTTTATCCCCGCCTGGGGTTGTTGGGCAATGGGGCCAGATAATCTCAGCAGGGGCTAGAGTACTGGTAGATCCCATTCTTCGTCATGCATGCGCACTCGGCATTTACCAATTGTTGATATCACTACGAATAAAGTTCTGCGCCTTCCAATGCAATGCAGCCCCCAGAGGTTGTAACATCCCTGCCAAAATACCAGGCACTATGGGCGGGCTGCAAAGGCTATTGGGTCAAGCTTAGACTATCCTGCTCGAGCAAAAGACAGCTTTGGTTATCGAGACCATTAGCCATCAACTTGCGGAGGTTATCATCTACCGTGTTACCAATGGCGGACACTGGTGGAAGGTGCATCATCTCTCCTTCTCAACTCCCTATCGGATTGACCTCATCTGCAGCCGTCAATCCTCAGTTGCAGAGTGGCACTATATCTCAGAACGTTATAGGTGGAGATCCAGATATGTGGCATCTCCAAAATCTATCATCCGATGGGCAGAACCACGCTGTGATTCCAGGCCGAGGTCTGTGGGTGTCACAGCTTGCGATAGCTGCCCTGAGTGCCAACACACGCCACGACAGCCCGCCAGGCTGCACAGTCGTTCATTGGCTAGTCAAGGGCACAGAGCTACGTTTGGCGATGCAGAACATCGAGGAGATGCGGTCATTCCACATAGGCGCGCTACAACCTGCACCGTAGATTTGGCGGCGGTGGTGGCATATTTTTGCAACCCCGATCATGACTTTTTATTCGCCTCGAAGTTGTAAGGTTGCAGAGAAGCCAGCACGGCTGAGAGCAGACAAATAAGAGCAACGGATCTAGGGTCCTGCAGCGCTACGTAGCGTTACAAAGAAACCTAGATTACACAGTGTCAAAATATGTGTGGTAGCACTATTGACGAATGGCCGTTCCTTGCATTGATGCAATTTGTAGCCAATCGGCTTACCGGCAGAGATCGCGCTCAGTGCGACTTACCACGAAGTGCGTGCTCAAGGAATTGCGGTAGATCTGCAGTCGCGCTGAACATATCGAATTATTTGGCAAGTACAGAGGTCTTTCTTCTCGACAGAGGTTGAAAGCCCTCATCTGATGGAGTATGTAGACAAATATCCATTAGGTTTTCTGGATGTGTTCCAATTTGTTTTCAGATCTTGGAGTGACTGCTACGGAATACTGTTTTGAAACCGAACATGAGCCAATCGTTGAAACTTGTGTATCAATTATCTTTGTGGCGCATGGTTACGTGACGTCCATTTTTTGGAGCGGCCACGGCTTCATGCATTGCTAACTTTGGGCTCATGTTGATGGCGGGGGTGTTAGTGTGCACTAACACATAGCCGGCAAGGGGCTTTATTTTCGTATTAGATCGTGCTTATTCGGTTGGTGCCCGCTTTCTTGGAGAAGCTGTGAGTTTGAGAGTGGTTGATATCCCCCTTTCCCCGCTACCTAACACCCCGCCATATCCTGTCCTCCCGTCTCCCATTCATTTTGCTTTGCCTTATCTTTCCTTCACCTATCCTTTCGTTAGTGGCATCATAATGGACTTCCACTACCCATGCTAGCCACATCAGCCCGTGCGTTGGAGCAAAAAAAACAGCTGTTCAGAGGCAGGACCAGTTTGAAGCTACATGGACGGTACAACATCAGCAACATGGAGGGTACAACATCACACAGCAAGTCAACCAAATGGTTCTCTCACAACAGCCCGGAAGGAGAATATGCAGCTGCAGCTCAAATCTCAATCCATTGAGTTTATTCGTATATTTCCTGTCCCGTTCTCGGGTGGGTTCAAATTCGCCAATGGGACGGAACACATGGGTATAGTCAGGCAGCATGAGCTAGGACGGTTTCCATCCCTGACATCGTACTCAATCGTGCCAGTTGTGGTGATGTACGTTGACGTATTGTACCATGAGATGAGGTCGGAACGTCATCATCCATCGGCCGTTTTGTTTATGGCAGTTGCATCCCGTCTCTGGAAAGGGCGTCGATAGAGCGTCTATAGAGGGGGACGGATCTACGGATGGGTCGGTCCGCTACGTCTCATACTACACCCACATCGTACTATACCTACTGATCTGGATGATCTTCCCGGAAGTGCGAAAGGGATTATGTAAGGAATGATGTATGCAAGACGTTGGCCTCGTGAACAACCGGGCTGGGAGGCTGCACAGCCGAGTGATAGATTGTGATAATCGATGACATTCGCGTGTTGCTGTGGGACCCTACAGACTATCACCCCTACTATCACTAAAGACAGTCCCGTGCTGCAGAAAGTCGGTTTGATTTTAATGTACTTTCTCTATTGTCTGCAGTCACCACGACTTATATACTAGTACTAAGTGCGAGTCTTACCGTCTGTGAAGTGCAACATGACTAAAAGTGTCATTTCGGGCCGATTCACAAGTTAAATTGTTTGGTCATCTTGTCATCTATATTGCGCGGTAGAGCGCATTGTGTGGTCGGTTCCGCCATTCGGTTTATTTACTAGTACAGTCAAATTACTGCAAAATCTATCATTTTGAGGCGGGGTTTGCATGGAATCATTACCAATCACTTATAAAATAGATTGATGAAAGTAAATTAACTGTGGGCAGCGTACAAGCGCATTAGAAGTAATTTTCGAAGTTGAATTCGGATGAGATGGTTCTGATATCTGAAAATACACTACTGTACCGGCACTGCGGTTCGGACGTCAGCAGTCAGCACGGGGTATCTGTCCAGCTGTTTTTATGCCTCTGTCAGCGTCAGCAAGCCAGTGTCCAAGCAGTAAAAGTTGTCAGCACCCTCAAGCTTAATTCTGTACTAGGCTCTACATTTATAACAGGTCCATATTGAGGGTATTGTCCCGCTGGGTCCACTCTTTACCCCACCCGTTCTTCCTGCACTTCTTTGACACGCCCCGAATTGAGAATATTTTCACCATTATCATAACCCTGTCCATCTCTTGTGGAGCTGTCAGCACTGGCTGTCCAAAACGAAATTACCTGTCAGCAGCAGACAGTGTCCAAACCGCAGTGGCCGGTACAGTATATGATCGTTAAATCTGGGCGTGCACTGCGTATTTGCACGTACGTGGGATTACGTCTGTTTACAATTGCAATCGAAGCCCACCAAACGCAGTGGCTGAATGAGGATATCTACCCAGCAGCAATTCGGTACTGATATACAGAAACACTCTGCCACGATCAGTCACTAAATCAAGCCTCTACTAGGGCACGCGGAATAGTTCTTTAAATTCGTAGCGAGTGATATTAAATGACCTCTAGTACTCTACTGAAAAGTAAGGTACGGACGTACGGCGTTATAAGACACTGCCCGTCCGCGATTCTTGACGGTTATGGGAGGGTCTGTCTATTGATTAACATGCCCGGTCATCTCGTCATAAGCTTGGGTGGTGGTGATGTGATACTGTACCGGGCGGTGAGGTTACAACATAAGGTGTAAGACGGGGTGTTTGTATCCCAAATACAACACATTTATAAGAGTAAGTACAACTTCGTATCAAAGGAATTAGCAGTCAGATGGACAGTGTATCACTCAAAAATCCTGTCAGAATGGAGGTATTTATAGTCTAAAATCGTTTAGGCAAATATAAAGTATCAAATTTCAATCTTTCTGATTGCAGCCATGTAGACTGCAAGTTCTTCTAGCTGTTTAATGGCGCCCACTAGAACCATGAATGACTCTACTCAGAGCATAAGGTACTCCTCAACTGGTAACCATATGGGTGTATCTACCTTAAAACCTGTCATCGCTCAGCTGTTTCTTAAAAAAAAAAATATGTAATCTGGGGAGCGTATCTTCAAAAATTTCTATCAGGTCAAAATGGCGTTGTATCCTCACCGACCGGTACAGTAGTAGTAGGCTGGGCCAAAGCGCGACCCTCCGGACTATCACCCTCACTATCACCTCAAGACATTTTACCACTATTACGCGCCAAAGCTGCCAGTCTAGTCTGTGTTTAATTAGAGCCTATAAAATACAAAGTACCATACAATGACATCTTTCAGGCTCACAAACACGCTATATTTGGGAAGATGGTAAGTAGCCGGAATAAGACACAGCTTGTGCCCTTGTAATGCCAAAGGGCCCTCTTGACCAGCTTCTCCATGTTTTCCACTGTATTCCAAGAGCTATATTTGCTTCCAGTGCCTTTTAGTTGTAGCAGACATGATTATGACCCCAAAAGAGACCTTAAAGTGCAGCCAGAGAATGCCACCTCAGGAAGTGCCAGCTTGTTTGTTTGCAAGGACTGTTGAAAATGGGCAGTGAGCACTGAGAGAAGCCCAGAAGCAAAACTGTCCTTTACTATCTAACAATCGCTCTGTACACACAAGAAAACCCAATTAACCACACTATCTCCCATTGTTCTGCAATTTCCAGGTAAACTGTTGAAGTTATGCATTTGAAAATGGAAAATCCGGTAACTAAGCACAGTTCACTGCAGTAAAATGTCTTGGGGTGGTAATGAGGGTGATAGTCCAGAGGGGTCGCTGGCCAAAGGTTGTTAATCATCTCTCGCCACTGACTCGGTCATGCTATTTCATCATGTCATCGTCCGCTTATCTGTTATGGCCATCAATTGGCCTCGGTCCGGTTACCAAAAGTTGTAAAAGTAGTAAAGAGGGTAGTTAACACAAGTGAGGAAATGTGCAGTGATCAATAGTGGGTGGCACTGGTTGGAGATAGAGGAGCTGTGAGTCGAAAATATTAAAGCGACACCACTGGTGTTAGGAGGTTCAGCCACCCAGCCCGTCCCTCGCAACACTCAGAAATTCAGTCAAACACTAGATATGTGACCACCTTTATGTGCTCACCGGGTACCTGAAATCACTCTGAGCACATTTTATCGTGATTCATTCAAGTTACGCATAACCTTCTACATCACCTAAAGCATCGTACTCTTCACGCGGCCTAGCTCTATTTTGACAGGCTGATATCCCCAAGTTTGCGAAGTTTTGCCGATTCTAAGCGGGAACTAGCGTCTAGCGGGGATCAAAGAGTTTTCTACTCATCCTTAAAGTTCCGCCGATTGGCTCCAGAAAAGTTTGCTAGCAAAGGGTGTTCGTAAGGATAACACAATCGTATTGGCGGGTCTGACGCTAATACTGCCCCGCCGACTTACATAAGTAGCAGTGCTGGCTGTGCCATAGCCGTACCATAGAAAGTCTATGAATTGTGCGTGATCCAAATCGTATGCAAAGAAACAGCAATCAAATTCATCGAACGAAGCCTGGGTTTGATCGTGGATGTAGAGTAGCAGTCTTTTTATCAAGGTTAACTAGTTCTGGGGGCGCGGTGACGTCACACGCGGTGGTGGGTCATAAATCTGTGTCCATTCAAGTAGATATTCAACTCCACAACGCCCTATCTAAAACCGCTTTCATAGGATATTACGCTCGTCCTCATCCTTGTCCTCGCACACCCAGACCTCCGCGCTCCTAGACAGCCTTCTGTCCCGCCGGGCGTTTCCTCATAGCCTTTTCAATCACGTCCTTCCCAAGTGCGGGGAGTTCGCGTCCGCCCTGCAGATCCTTCTCAATACTCCAGCTCACGGGCGGATCCCCAAACCCCGGCCACAAATCAACCGGTAGCCACTGTCCATACTCCTCCTTAAAGATTTCGCGATCCTGCAAGTCCTCTTCGGGTGGCATCAGCATTTACCGTCGTCGAAAGACAGGAGAGGGATACCATCATAAAGCGCTCCCAACTTCCTCGTAGCCTCTTTCACAATCGACTCCATCCTCGCGGCCACGCCCTTCCTCCGTCCAACTTCAATAACCATCGCATCATATGCGCCCACAAAGCCGTCGTAAAACTCACCCAGTTGCCAAAGCTCGTCCAGACGCATCACCATGTCATGTCTAAGCTCATCCTGCCGCGTCTCAAACTCTCGCAGCCCGTCCATGCACACACCAAGCTCGTGCTGGAACTCTTCAAATGCGGTGAACACGGCGATGGTTTCGCGTTCAAGCACGTGAAGCTCTTCGATCTTGCTGGAGATGGACATAGACACGGTTTCCATGTTTGAAAGGTGGTCTTTGAGCTCCGAAACTACATCGTCGACTTCGGCCGCATCACGTGAGAGAACGTGGAATAGGTCTGGGTCGACGGGGGTGCCGGATTCGGTGGATTTTAGTGCCAAGGAACAGCGGTCGTAGTGTTGGGTGAGACTCTCGAGGAGGGAAGCCATGGCTTCGGTGTGCTGCTCAAGGGCATGGAGGGGAGGGTGTAGGGGTTCCGAGTGTGGTGTGGGGTCGTGCAGCGAGGTCAGAGATGAGGAGAGTGAGTGGAGGGATTCATCAAACATGTTGATTGAGGAGTGAAGAGCGTCATGGGATTCCTATTTGACGAACGCGCGCGGTCAGAATTTGAATATCACAGCGCTAGACGCGGGGAAGGAATAGTGCTCTGTGGAGGCGTCATTGGCTTTTTGGGGGAGGTGCTAACTTGGACATAGTCAATGGAATGGCGCAATCGGCTTTTGAGATTCTCAATCCCTTCGTCTTCGACAAAGTCATGTAGGGTGCGGACCCGTGGGGCAGCGGCGGCGCTGCCGTCGCTGGTACCGCTCTCGTTGACTGCCCTCTCACGTTCCTCGTTTCCAGCGATACCAATGGTATTGTTCCCCTTCTGGGCAGGCTGAACTTCTGCCTCGGGGGGAGTAAAAGCCGGATCCACAACGGAATTCCGCAGGAGTTCGAGCGTCTGGTTGAGCTTGAGGTCGGCGGTATCGAGATCGTTGAGTGTTTTCTGGCCGAGCACGCAAGAATTGTTAGTTATTCGGTCATTCTTTATGTCCTTCCGCCCTATCTCCCCCTCTTGTCTTACATGTTTATTGCATGCATATGAAATGAGGCCATTGTTTCAACAATAAGTCATGCGTGCAGTGCGTGACTGGGAGGATTTCCGTTGGATGGATAATGATTCACATCATACATACCTCGAATTCCTCCCGCGCAGCCTTCTGTGTGGTATGCATTATCCTGTTGATCTGTCCCGCAATCGTCAACTGATCCTGCAGCGACGCTCGTAGAAACACACATCGTGATGAGATCACGGAAGCTTCCTGCAGTGCCGCGCGCGCAGAGTCGACCAACAGGTGGGCACGCGAGCACAGAGTGATGGAAGAGAGCGACCGCTTCGCGTTGAGAAACCAGGTTGTGAGGTCGGCTGGTGGAACATGCGTCTCGACAGGGTTGGGCGAGTGGTGGTTATCAATGCGAGGTGAGTCTGAGCGCAGTGGTGGTGGTGGAGGCGACATGGATGCTATACCAGTCGAGAATGTTTGGCCAGGCGATGTCGTTTGCTGGAGGTGGTGAGGCGTGTATGGTGGAGGTGGACAGCTCGGTACATGATGGCGACATCATCCAGCCGCTCGAGCTAGCCTCATTCGCACTGGTGCGAAACGCACAGTTGCGCAGTTGAAGGCAGCAGTGTTTTCTCCAGATGAAACGACCAATCGCCGTCACTTCCACTACATCAGGCAAAACAAGCGCTGCACAGGGTGCAGTGTGGCTTTGATTGGGCTGGAGAGCCGGCAATTAGAGGCCGGGGTGGGTGCATCGTTGTTGTGGCGGAAAGCTCAAGCTGTGTTGTGTCGAATGTCAACAGCAGATGTCGCCATATCCATGAAAATGATGAACTTTAAAAACCTTGCTCACAGGTAAAGTAAAAACAAATCCAGGTATGTGCAGTTTCATCTTGCTGCGCAGGTCGGCCCATCAAGATATCCCATGGGCTTGTTTCAGAGTGGTAAAGCAGTCAGTGCTCGACAGAGCACCTTTGGATGTTCGCCGTGATTCGTGATTGCCGCAAGTAGGCGTTCCAATGATGCCAGAGGAATTAGACTCTCTAGCTTTCTGGCCTAGCAACGACCCTGCGGATCTCACCATTCCTCTCTCGCACGCAATTCATACTGCTGATGATTTCTTCTTATACGAGTCAGTCCCTCAAAACCGCAATTCCACCCATCACCAACCCATTCTCACCTGTAGCTAGGTACGGGAAAGTACTCCCACAATTCAGGATCGTTCAACGGATCGTCGCGCGAGTATACAGATCTAGCCGCAACCCGTACGTGCTGCATCTCATTGTCCCTCCGCCGATAAGTACCAATAGCTACCACCGTCGTCATCACTGCTACGCTATTCTCTCGCACCGCCACCAATTTTAAACCCTCTGGCCGAGCTCGCCATCGGGTTGCCGATAGAACATAAATCCTCCGATGGTACGATACCAATTGGCATAACCGCCTAACAAACGCTCGATCGCGATACCCGGTTACGACCTCACCGACACACTGTTTTCGGACAATAAGCAGAATTGCTTTTCATTTAAACCTGTTGATTCCACTCGCGTGACAAGGGGCGCCACCAACATGCAGCAGACGAGTTCAGCTGCTCCATGCCGACGTTCGCCGCGCTTCAAAACTACAACCCCACTCCCCAACTCCTCAAATACAGGTTGCGACCCACGACCAAAGAAACGGAAGAGGTCCTCCATTTTCGCTTCCACCTCTGCTACAACAATGAACACCGACGAGCCGCAATTGTTCGCGGCTGCAATCTCGGCCGACACCGCCGAATCAGTCAAAAAGGATATTGCGCCATTCTTGACAAAACACATCCCTCAGCAATATGCCCCACAAGGGTCGAAGGAGCAACAAGAGACAGCCGAACAGAATGGCGGAGAGAAGGCAAATACTCGATTTTGTTACCGGCACAGACCCGACCTCAAGTGTCGGAGGCCAGCCGATGAGCCTACAATGGAGCAGTTGCAAAGCGTACGTGCTACGAATGCAAACTCTTCATCGGGATATATTTGCTTATTCGAGGTTACCATAGAGTATGGATAGTCTTCCAGATGCAGACCGGCAAGCCATTACGCACGTATGGTCTCTATTTTCAGCCGCCCCCGCCCAGATGCGCAAAATGATGCTCCAGGGTATCCTGCAGCAGTGCTGTTTCCCGCAACTTTCGTACCTTTCGGCCTCCATCCGCGACCTCATCCGTATCGACTTTTTGAGCACGCTTCCACCTGAAATCTCCTTCAAGATCCTCTCCTTCCTCGATACGACATCACTATGTAAAGCTGCACAGGTGTCGCGGACGTGGAGGATGTTGGCAGATGACGATGTGGTATGGCACAAGATGTGCGAGCAACATATCGACCGGAAATGCGACAAGTGTGGATGGGGACTGCCACTTTTGGAGCGCAAGCGACTGCGTGCCTCGAAACGACAGATGGAAATGAGAGCGAAAGAACATCAGATCTTTACTCAGACTTATCAAATCACTAGCGGTACTAGCAGGTTGAATATACACGGGAAACGACCCGAAAACCCTACCGATGAGGAAGCATTATACTCCAAGTCGGCGGCTTCCAGTTCGTCCTCGCCGAAGCGCCCGTGCCAGCGTGAGGATAAAATGGAGGTAGAAGGTTCCAGCAGCCCTCGAACGCAGCCGTGGAAGAAGGTGTTCTCGGAGCGATACAAGGTAGAAGCCAATTGGCGGCGAGGGCGGTGTACAAAGAAAATCTTTAAGGGCCACACAGATGGGATAATGTGTCTACAATTCGACGAACAGTTCCTGGCCACGGGTTCCTATGACTCAACCATCAAGATTTGGGACATCGAAACTGGGGAGGAGACCCGCACACTAGTCGGCCACACATCCGGCGTCCGCGCTCTCCAGTTTGACGAAACAAAGCTCATATCGGGCTCCATGGACAATACCCTCAAGATCTGGAACTACCGCACAGGGAAATGCATCTCCACCCTACCAGGCCACACTGACGGTGTTGTCTGCCTTCACTTCGACTCCACCCTTCTCGTATCAGGGTCCGTTGACAAAACCATCAAAGTTTGGAATTTTGCAGACAAATCATGCTTTGCACTCAAGGGCCACGGCGACTGGGTCAACTCCGTGCGGCTCGACACAGACTCGAGAACAATCTTTTCCGCGTCCGACGACCAGACAGTGAAAATGTGGGATCTCGACACACGCACATGCGTCCGCACCTTCGAGGGACACGTGGGACACGTACAACAAGTGATACCAATCTCTCTCCCCGATTACAAGCCGCTGCTACCAACCGAACCCGAATCCAGTACCCCCGCCCCAACACCGTGGGATTACCGCGACCCGCTTCTTCAAAACAAAAAACAGCGCTCGCGAAAGCCTCCGCCGGGGATGCTCGTTACTGCCGCGCTCGACAGCACGGTGAAGTTCTGGGACGTGGCTTCGGGCCGGTGCTTCAAGACACTGTTTGGACATGTTGAGGGGGTGTGGGCACTCGCCGCCGACTCGCTTAGAGTCGTCTCTGGTGCTCAGGACTCAATGGTGAAGGTCTGGGATGTGAATACCGGCCGCTATCAACGTACTATTACAGGGCATGCGGGACCGGTGACGTGTGTGGGTCTTAGTGACTCGAGGATGGTGACGGGAGGTGAGGATTGCGCGGCAAGGATGTATAGTTTCAAGAGCACAGGCAAGCAGGAGCCAGAAGAGTTGGTAGGCGTGGGCGTGCAGACATCAGATGGAAGTTCGGGGAGCGGGTATGATTCATCATAATGGGGGTGGGGGGAAGGTGGAGGGTGGAATGCTAATTTGCAATACGTTGTCTGATTTGGGTGTTTTGTTTATGGTGCATTATTTATACGCTTCGGAGTTCGTTTTTCTTTCTTTCTACAGCTGTGAGATTGGGGTCTGGGTTTGTTTCTGTTGAGATTGCTTGTGGGTGTACCATTAGCTACGTACGTTATTGCATGGGGGTTATGTTTGTGGGGCATGTTTTGGATACTATATACGGAGAGAGGTGGCGGGATGAGAGGAGGGGGCATACCATAGCATACTACTAGACTAGGGGAGTTGAAATACATTTATCATAACCCTTTTCTGATCGAGTTCATGGGCGTTACAGATTCTACGGGGTGATTTGGTTGCGATTGGGAGAGGTGATGGAAGGCAGGATATGGGTGGGATAGCAAGTTCATGCGCAGTGCTACCCGGATTGCAATATCCTTCGCGCAATCTAGACATGCATGTATGTTCCGCTCTCGCTCCAGTTGCAGGTGACACTATATGCTGCTGTGAAAAAGCGAGGCCATTGCATTACTGTTCATCAATGGTTAGAAAATGGGGTCATGTCTGGTCGTTTGTGTTTGCCTCATGCTTCAATCGCTGATAGAATTGATTCCATCCGCAAATAAGAGTCTAAACGGTCAAATTAGTCTCGCTTTTTGATAACAGTATATAGTCCATCAGAATTGATGTCATATGGTGCATCGGTTGGGTTGTATAGGGTTGACTATGTGTCTTCCTAAGCTACCTGTAGTCTGTTAGGGCAAAACTGCAGGGCACATCATAATTTTCAGCCTCCACCTAGCTGACATCCCATCACTATCACCCATCAACAGCAACAACAACAATGGACGCCGAAGCTTACCTCCTCTCCGTTCTTTACTCGCACTCCTCATCCCTCGGCGCACCGGACATATCCTGGGCCTTCTCGCATGCCAAAACCGCCGACCCCGTCGCCTCCTACATCAGCACGTATCTATCAGACGCAACACTTCTCAGCGCCGAAGAGCACGCACTCGAAGCACACCTCCAAAAAACCGGAGCACTCCAAAAGCTCCTCAAATCGCCCCCCTCCCCCTCTCCCGGCGTTAAATCCGAGAGCACGCTTATCTCGGAGACGGAGGCACTCAACGCGTCGACGCGGCTGTTGCGGCAGCACACGCAGGAGCAGCAGCAGCAGACGGCAATACTTTCCGGGATGCGAAGTCGGCGGCGTGCAGAGCGCGAGCGCAAACGGAAGTTGGAGGTTGGACGACGGCGGAAGTGGGCGGCGGAGAAGGAGGAGCTGCAGCAAGCGGTCGATGATCTTGTGGGGATGCTGAACGAGGAGGTTGCGGATCTGCGGGAGACGGTGTTCCCGCATGCGAAGGAGGTGAAAGAGGTACAGAAGATCCTCGAGAGCGATGATAGAGTTCTTGCCCGGCTGCAGCAGTTGGCGGGGAAGTTGGTGGTTGCTGAGGACGGGGAGATGGACGAGGTTGTTGGTCGCGTTGAGGCGTTGGTTGAGAAGCTAGCACGACTAGAAACGAGTGCGGTCAGGAAACGGCTCGATCATGTGTTTCTTGCGTTTGACGCCGAGGAGGGGGACGATGAATCAACGGACGCACTGCAGCACGAGATCGACGCGTTATACGCTGACATCCCGACCGTAGCCCGCGGCGTAGCATACAATCAATTCCTTGCGCCGCTGGTCTCCAAGATCTCTTCTGCGCGCAAGGAGCGCGGCGAGAACTGGGTTGTTGGCGGCGAATACATCTGTGCGGTGCTAGAGCACCTACGGAACCGCACTATAGCAATGACATCGATGCTATCTTCGAGCCACGACCGGGACACCGCTATACTAACCCTCATCGCTACCATCTCCCGAGAGTCCTCCGCCGTCTCTTCTCCACGCCCCACTACACCCCCGCCCCCTCCCCAACCGCAACCCCGCCGCCTCGGCTCCCCCGTAAAACTCGGCCGCGTACCCCACCTCGCCCCCTCCCACCGCCGCGCTAGGTCCTCCCTCGACTTCCGCGGTAACTACCCCGAGCTCGCACTACTGTCGCACGTGGGGATTTCACTGCCTCCCGCATCGCCGACCCGCACTGGGCCGGTGGCACCAATTATTGGCGAGGCGTTCCTTTCGGCGCAGATCGCGGCGTTAGCGGCAAAAGTTGATGGCGCGGTAGAGCTATCTACAGCTTCGTGGGAGGCTGCAGCGGCGGAGGCGGCGACGGTGGTAAGGGTGCTCGAAGATGCGCTCTGGGCTGGGAATGAGTACAAGGAGGTGGGAGAGATGGCAGTGGTGAGGAGGGAGGTGATTGCCGGGGTAGATGAGGTGGAGAAGGGGGTGAAGGTTGTTGCTGCGTTGATGGGGAGGTTGGTTGGAAAGGTTGATGAGGTTGAAAGGGAGCGTGGGGATCCGGGGGGCGATGGGAGGAAGGCGGAGTTTGTGGGGAGGTGGGGACGGTAGATAAGGGGATTGTTATGATACCACAGACAATTACGACTCATGAACTAGCATCTGGGAACTAGTATTTTTAATGGGAACGCTTTATTTTTCCTCAGATAATCTGCGTTACTTACCGACTGGGGAGCGTGAGAGTTTCGGGTGGAATGATTGAGAGCGTTCCACAAAAATCATCAGCCTTCCCAGCATTAACTACTATTCAGGTATCATATGGGTGAACCCATCTAGCTTCTCCATTCGTTTTTTGATCTCCACCTGCTATTTGCACCATCTAGTTTTATGCAGCCCTAAGTACAATCTCACGTACTTCGACGTACATATATATCAAATCTTCGTCTGCTGGTATACCTCTCTACTTACCATTAGGTTTATAGATGTACCCCGGTGTACCCCTGCGTACTTTGACATAAGTATCGAATAACGGCTGCATTTTTGCACTTTGCAATGAATCATGACCAATCATTCGCAATAGTCTAGGGAAAATAGTTGTGGGCGGCGTACAGGAATAGCTTGCCAAATGATTCGATAGGTTCAATGATACTGCAGCTCGACTGCAGCTCATTTATCGAACTTGAGCACGCTCCCGATTCCCGAGCGATCTCCGATCGAGCACATCAATCCAAGTACCAGCCATTCGTCGATAGGATGCCACACATACATTGATAATGGCGATCATATTATATTGACAATCAGAATGGATAGCGGTACTCCACATCTCCACGTTGACGAGTGGTGGCGGAGGCCAATTGACCAACCAATTAACAAAATGCGAAGCTCGTGTGTTGGCACACAGGTCTTTATAGACTGGTCTGGAACCAATGCGTAGCCCTACCCATTGAAATGCAGGAGGGTTTGTACCCGGGTTTTTGCTCAGATGATTACTATCCCACTACTGAGAATTGACGGCTGCAGATGAGGGCAGAGACGAGGGAGGGGGAGAGAGATGATAATCCGTAGTTCGATAATCGACGGAACTTATAGACAAACGGTTATTCTCTAAGCCAATCTAATAGTCCGTTCATTTACCCGGTGTTTTGGATGTTACACGCGTGGCAACGGAAGGCTGGGTGGAATTTTATCTATAGTAATATCCACAGTTTGCGTATGCCGAGTGCGCATGTATGAAGTGGGGGGATATACTCTGACCTCCGCTAAACCACCTACCCCGCCTACCAAACACCGCCGGATTGGGTGTTCCGAGCTATTATCTTTGGTAAACTTAATATGATGGCAACTCGTTTTCACACCATACGGACTACCTATTCGGCGTTCGCCTCGTGAGCACCACTATATCCTTCGAGACTTGGGAGAGCATATACAGCATTGTAACATATCTTATGTTTGCGTAATTGTTATAGTTCACTCTATGCTAACCAAAGTTCTAGATCCAGCGAGCCAAAATCCTGCAAGATCACCGAATGAATAAGAGCTGATTACTTAGCCCAGAAGGCAAAGTATGGTGCTGTAAACGCCAGGCCTAGGAGCGTAAACGCCAGGTGCTCTAAACACGGAGTACGGTTTGAAACCTGTAGTGCCCAACCATCTCTTCTTTTGTTATCGGTTTACGTAGGGCCGCTTGTGCCATGTTTTTCACTCCCAGGCCAACCAAAAATCGGTGAGAGGTGAAGAAGCAGTAGGGCATAGCGAATAAACCCATCTTTACAAACACGACGGAGGTGACAGAAAGTTCAAGAACTTTCTATGTTCACGAGAGGTTCGTAGAAGTCTTAAAGACGGATTATCTCGTGTGATACGTGAGCTTCGTGACTCCCCGGGCTATTTCCTACTCATACAATACAAACCGGGAAGACCCTCATTATTCTGGTTATGAATAGGTTGTGAGAGTTTGGCTTTGGTCGAGTAAAACCAGACCATGTCTCGGTCATGGGCCATCCCTCTGCGGTGTCTGTCCCATCCATCAGCATCAGTAACTGGTATTCAAACCCCGGAAACTTCCTCTGTTTAACGGTTCCTGGGATACGCTTAGCAGGGGAAGATTCCAGCGTAATACGACCCTCTCTTCCGCCACCCTTACCATGAAAATCCCCTCCAATCCCTGCGATCCTCTCTTAGATAAACCCGCCAGGCCGGCCTTGTCGTTAAGGGGTGGAAGGGTATATCTTCATCCCAGACGTGCACGTTCCATTTGCCGACGTTGACGGGAAGCCCAACCCTAGTCGGTAGACGTTAGAGTTTTATTGCCTCATAGATCATTATTATTTGCAGTATCTTTATAGATAGAGTGGGTCTGTAGTGCGCAGGCGGCGGGCTGTAAGTCCGTTCAGGGAGGACCCTGTTACACGATCTACCGGGAACGTAGGATATGCATCTGCACATGGAACGCGAGATCGGGAATCGATCCCATACAATTGAATCATTCCCGATTCTACCTTCCCTGTGTCAGTATCCTTACACGTCGCAAAGTACCAGGATGTGCAACCGATGGGACATGGCGGGATTTTTGTTTTGTTTTTTGTTTTAATCATACTGTATTCACTCTACTTAGAGTATGACAGTCCGACATGGCGGGATTTAAATCTAGATGACGTGACTGAACATTTCATACATACTCTATACATTAGAAACTTTACATGACCATGGCTGAACACATATACAACGATTGAGGACATAGCTTAGCTAGTACCAGAAACACCGAGCGTCCGGGTGTAGGTTCGAAACCTGCAGTGCTAGGTGTTGTAAACGCCGAATGTGGGTTCGAAACCCACTGTTGTAAACAGACTACAAACCGGCAGTATTCAATTTGTGTAAGAAACACTAGTGTTGTAAACGCCGAGTATTTGCGTGCTGTAAACACGTACACTGAGATGGCAGGCTCAAAACCTGAAGTGCTCAATTTGTGCTGTAAACACTAAAAGATCGTAGCCTGCAAACCCGTAAAGATTATTCTTTTGCTTTTCCTTTGCCCGGTCGCAGCCGTAACTAATGATGGAACTAATGATGGACCAGAGCCGGCCTGGCCAGACGCTCGAGTGTTGCGGGAGAGACTCATGAAAGCGTGCGTCAAAGCTCGAGCTTTTAGTTTTGCAAACCCAAATTGACACATTCCCACTTTCTGGCCGAGCCAGCTCGAGATCTGAAGCTCAAGTCGTCCCGTCTCACGCCCATCACTAGCAATGACCTACCTAATTCTACCGAAAGAAATAATACTATGAGCTTTTCTTAGAAGTTATGTATAAGAAACTTTATATACAACTGCTGAGCACTTAATTCAGCTGACCCTAGAAACACAAGGCGTTATAAACACTGGGCGCGGGTTCAAACCTGCAGTGCTGTAAACATTAAGCCCATGAGGTGACAGATTGAAACCTGCAGTATCCAACTAGATTATTACTATAAATACCAATATCACAGACTCAAAACCTTTCTTCTTTTGCCCACCCAACCCCACCGAAACGAATATTGCTCGGAAGTTATGTACCAAGTAGCAGCTAACCTCACCTGACCATGGTTGAAGCCATTGCAATTAGAACTGAGGACTTAACTTAGCTGGTGCCAGAAATGCCAGTTGCTACAACACCGAATGGATCCGAAACCTGCTGTACTTTAAACACTAAGGTCGAGACTCGAAATCTGTAGTACTCAATTAGTCTTGTAAGTTCAAAACCGGCAGAAATTACTCTTTTACTCGTTCTCTTCTTTTCGCACCTCACCATAATTACTCACTGCATCTGAGCTTTGCACTATATAAGAAACTTTACGTTACCATAGCTGAAATCAATATATATATGTTCCAAGCCATTGGCGAACCCACCAGTTTACGAACTGGTCAATTTATGCGAACTCGACCCATTTAAATTCATTACAAGTTGCGAGAATGGACGTGATACTAACTAGCTAAGCTGGCTCTTAGCTTCCATCGAATTTAGCAAAATGCAATCTCCGAGCCCTTATCGAGTCACTGCCACTATATCTATGCATTACTTCATGCAGTCTTCGTCACATTTCCTGTATTATGAATATCTGCCGGTCACTCTATGTTGACGGAGATAATGGGCTTTCGCCCGAAATCATCGACCGGCATTATGTGGCTGCTTTGCTGTTACGTGGGTTTCCATTTCTAGTATAGCATTATAGACATCGTGTCCTGTTTAGCTTTCTCCTTTTCTCGTCTTTCTTCTTAGACTTAGACTTGTACAGACAGACAGGAGACAATCGACGAGCTTTCAACGCTCACAGCAGTGTATACGTGTCAACACTCTATATACACGAAGTCAAGACCAAACTGGCTGCTCTATCTCTACCTGGCGCAAGGTCAAGTAGATTTCCAACACTGCGAGGTGCTTAAGTTGCTAAACTAACATCGCGATTGATAGGAGACCGAGCATTGAAGTTCTTGGAGCAGCTGGGACGCCAAGTATTCGTATCATAGGTCTTATACCATCTTTGTTGCATGGCTCCCTGGCTTGCCTGGTGGGATTATATCTCGTACTTTGGCAAGGTCGCATCCTAGATCCCCAGTTCGCGAACCAGTCAAAATTCGTGTATCGGTCGGAACATATATATCTGGCCGCTTAGCTTAACCAGCTGAGCATGGTGCTAGAAACACCAGATACGGGTTCGAAGCCTACAGTATTGTAAACACTAAGGCCGCAGGCTCAAAACCTGCAGTACTCAATTAGTGCTGCAAACACTACAGACCTGAATCCTGCAGAGATCATTCTTTTGCTTGGCCTTATCCACCAGATTCCACCTACTATGGCTTTGCTCAGAATCTATGAGAAAAGTTTTACATGATCAGGCCAAAACCAGTGCATGTATAACAACTAAGCACTTAGCTAAGCTGGTGTTAGAAACTCCAGGCGTTGTAAACGTTGGTTTCAGGTTCGAAACCTGCAGTTCTGTAAACATTGAGTGAGGTCGCAGGCTTCAAACCTATCAAGATCACTCTTTTATACTCTGATATAATCTGTGCGAGAGATATCGCCGGGCAGTATCTATTATCATACAGAAAATACGCAACGTTCTCACTAATGCATTATTATTCACTTTTCATCTCTTTCTACCGAAAATCCCACTCTTTTGGACCCCGCCAACCTCCCCACTGTACGTACATCTAACCTTTGTCCAGTATATCTCGGAGGGTTATTCCCCGCAGCCGCTCCTTCCGTTATAAGCCTCGCGAAAGGCTCTGGTAAGGTTGAGTAGGGTATGTCCCGGACACGCCTTCTCTACTACAAGCAAACACAGACCTTCGGTACACCTTTGATTTCAAATAGAAAGGTTTTTTCTAAGTGTCCTTGTTCAGCTTCACCGGCAGATCTTTAATCATCGTCGTGTATTCAGGACTAAAGTAATTAAGAAACGCAGCTTCATTACCCAGTCCTTGGCACACCGAAAGACCTGCTTTCTTTGTGGAAACTTGGGCTAATAATTTGGTGTGATTATGAGCTTCCTATTCCGGAAAAAACGAACCCATCGACTCAGAGCGGGATCTTGATATGTTCTACTACAACTTAATATTTCTTGCCCTGGAAGTAGAAGATTCTAGCGCTGTTGCTAGCTTCCGGCAGACTCGTCAGCAGTGTTCTCAAATACAACTGAAGATAGAGGAGCTGTGATTCTATCGAATGTAGATAAAGGATACGTTTGAAAGGGATACCTTACCTCTATCTCATCCTAAGGACGACGTGGACTACCACTAGGTGCGATGCCTGCTACCACCAATACTTCCCGATACTTGTTAACACTCCTAGTGACGCAGTAGTGGAGGAGCGGGACCCGGGCGGCATTCTGGGTATCTCTTGGGCGGCGGAACTTTTGAACAACGTAGAGGAGGTGCAGGGCCTCCGGCTGTAGCCTACGTGCGGCAGCTGCAGGACCAAACTCGACCGTTTCCCGGTGGGCTGAAAAGAGGATGTGGTTCGACGGCGGCGGGGTTGTGTTTTTGCCAGTGCTTTTGCAAGGAGGCGAGGGTGGGTTTCTGTAGTAGCATTGTTGGTGAGGTGTGAACAAAAAGTGGAGGTGTTAGTACAGTGCTTTAGTATTGAGTCCTTAGGGGGTTCACATTAGAGGATCGTAGTGGATGAGGAGTTGAGGGGTGAGTGTGCTCGCTTGATGTGGGGTCGTGTACCTGTGGAAGCTGGCTGGTAGTTGCAATGGAGGAATGGAGGAAGAGGAAGAGTGAAGGAGGCGTAAATATTGACTTTGAATTGAACTATTGGTGGGATCTGGGGCAAACAAACGACCAGTTGTGTATGACATGTCGGACGTACCCCCAGCTCCTCTTAGGGCAAATATTAGGGTGATTTCGTACCTGAATTGCGGCGCTATGCTTCAATCTGTGCTGCCTAACACTAGCTCACTAGCTGTCGGAGCTGCCAAACGAAAGGGTCCTCTTAGTCTCGGGCACAATATACCGCTCCGAGACTATTGCTGTTTAGCTACACCCTTAGCTCCAGTCTTGCCAGTCCCGAGGCCTGGTCCCGAGCCAGCTGGTTTCAGGTGCGATACTGGCCAAAGACCTTTCGTATCGCACTACAGCGGCTATTAGTCCACGCCGGAGTAAGTACTTGATTCTGGACGGTCTAATCATTCGTCTCCATTCAGAATTGCCGTCAGTTTCGGAAGGATGGTCAAGACATGTAGTCCGGCGCCTCCGCCGCTGCCTACAACTACTCATCTTTCTCTACGGGGTCATATCTCTGAGAGCTTCGGACACAGCTTCCTACTGTACTGATACCTTCCCTAAGGCCCGCTCAACCTTGCATCTAGTCTTCCTAAGCGGTCTGGCCTGCAAGGTGCTGTGCTAAGATGCCAATAGAAAGCATATAAACATTTGATTATATACTCATAATACATCACTCGCGGCAATGCGGATTGTGGGTTTGGTAAGGCTACCGAACTGACTTTGATAGCTCGAGACGTCAAAGAATTCCACAATCGAAACTATCTAAAATCGATGGAATTACGTCGGATCCGTCTCTCTAGAAGTAGTAACCTTGTTGACCAAGCCCTGAGTTCCCACCCACTTCCACAGATCTTCCTTGACGATGAGGAGAGCTGTTCGAGTAGTTCAACAACTCGGATGTTTGCCTGATGCTGATGTACGGGGGGGCAAGACCAACTGCTCAAGGTGCTACTTCTGCACCCTCCCTCGAACCATCACATTTCGTCCTTCCTTCTATACACGTTGTTGGAGTCACCTTACTAAGTAAGTGCCTTGCCTTCATAACCGCCCGGAAAGCATCGCCCGTCGTTCCAGGCGCTGGCTGCGAATACCCCAATGCCAGTTGTGGGTGGCAGCGACGCTGATATATCGAAGAGAGAGCTAACTAGTGGATAGTAATTAAGAAAGGAGATATTTAGCACCAGTAATCACTATTTTTCCGCAACTGTATTTTACATAACGTCCAGGCAGGTCCCGTGACTGAAACCAGGAATTGCTTCCCGCTCGGCGGACTTTTGAGATACTTCACCGGATGACTTTATATGTTCCGACCGATACACGAACTTTGCCCGTTCGCGAATTTTGACCGGTTTGCTAGCTGGTGATCCAGTATACGACTTTGCCAAAGTACGAGATTTAATCCACCAGGCAAGTCAGGGACCTGCAACCAAGACGGTATAAGACCTGTGAGTATACTTTAGTATCCATAAATGGCAATACTTGATCTCTTATCACTACGCATGACTCGGCTTCGCAATCTTATGCACCTCGTGCAGGTTGGAAATTTGTTTGACCCTGTGACAGGTGAAGAGATTTGGTCTTGACTTCGTGTATAGAGTGACCGGTACATATTCATAATACAGGAGACTGCATGATGTAATACATATATATAGTGGTGATAACTCGACAAGGGCTTGAAGATTGCATCATGCTGAATTCGAGGGATGTTGTTGAGAGTTGTTGAGCTAATTATCGTCTCCGAATCCATACCTGCAACTTGTAATAACATTAAACAGATAAGGCTTGTATAAATTACCAGTTCATGAACCTCTTGTCCGGTTTGCAAACGGGACAAAATATTGCGAACCGGTCAGTCCAGTTCGTGAATTGGTGGGTTCGCCAATGGGTCGAAACATATAATGATAATAATTCTGGATATCGGGCTGAAGGCTTGGAGTTTAAACTTCAAGCGGTGTCCGGGTTTCGGAATATCTGAATGAACCAGGGAGGGATAAATCATGCATGAAAATCTCGTCGAAACAAATATGCCACGGCCATGTACCTTGTCTTCCACGCAATGCGCCTTGTCGTTCGAGATCCCGCTGTATGACTACAAGTTTTATGTCAGCAATACCTTGCGGTGCATAAGGATAGAATACTGTGGAACACGAGGTATGGATCATCTGTATGCACTCTACCTAATATTAGCGGATGCAATTTAAGATGGATGTGAATGATACGCATAAGCAGCGTTTGAGCTCGACGTCTGTCTACCTATATGTGGCGTGAGCATGTACTACCTACTACAAGTAGGCGGTTACCATGCATATTTTGCCGGAAAAAGGGTATTCCAAATCCCTCGGTAAAGATCTGAAGGATCTTTTTCCCTCTATAATATCAAGCTCTTTGATACTTCGTTGACAATCCAGGAACCGCTAGTGGGTTTTTGGGGGAATATCGACGACCAAAGGAGAGGCCCTAATACCTTTCACGTTAAACGCACCTATTCCGCGCGGTTAATTGCCCACAGATCCGCTATTGCGCGTGCCGAGGTTCACTATATCTAGGTAGTCCCGGGGTCCGAGACTAGACGAGGTTCTGCGGCTTTGTCTCCGCGCTACCCTCTTACATGTGACACCTTTGGGCCTTAGATACCTGCAATTCCCCCTTCGCTTCTGTAGTTTTGAACTGCGGCTTGGCAGGATCATGGGGTATCATCCGGTTCAGTTCAGGATTTCGTTCAATAGTTTCAGCCCCGGAAGCCCGAGTTATGTATAAGTACACATTTAAAAGTTCGTAGTAGATATATGCAACGTCGTAACAAGAGAGTATTATCTATAATAGCCATACAGACGGAATGTGCGCTGAAGTCAGAATAGCCCAATGCCATGTCGATCGAGACAACATGCCATATCAATTCTTACTAGCGCAAGGTTACTTTTGAATAGGATGCCGAATGATTTCGGGGCACTGTTAACCTGGGAGAGTTAGAGTCCATTCGGATGGGAGACTTTGCGACGAGCGCGCGTGAGGTCGAAAAGCCCCAATCACGGCCAAGTCTCATCCACGATGTCGTTTTCGTTTTCGTTTAGTTACGATAACACAAATTGTGTCGGGGAGAAAGAGATCGGACGTGTCATCGTGCCCAGACTCTAATGCGCGCTGTGAGGAAGGGTTGATTCACGACATCAATCGGTACGCAGAAAATCAGCTGTTTTTGGTCAAATTCCTCCAACGCTTTACCAATATTGTTAATGCCGTTCCTGATAATTCCCGGTTAAGTGTAGGTACTTGCCAGAAATGGGTACTATTGTATTCATTCCGATTCTGATACTGCCAAGAGATCCCAAGACACCACCTCGTCAGACGGCCCCCATAGGATTACCCATTTTTACCATTCTAATTGCCAATTAATCGAGGTACGGGAGAGGTCTGCAAACTCGCCCAAGCACCAATGAAATTCGTAGAATCCAACATGGGCAGTTAACGTGGCCCTGGCGCTCGACCCCGGATCCCAGTATGGTAGGAGTTGAGAAACAAGCCACGCAACTTCTGGACATGCAGTATCTGGCGGGGTCAAGCATAAACTCCGAAACGATTCTATCCGTTCGATGACGCCTAACTCTCGAAATTGAAAGCTACTGGAAACAACCTCCAACTCTGCCTGGTATATCCCGGTAGGATATGACGATAGCTATAGCAAACATATTGCAGAATAGAATGTGCATTTTCCGAGACTGTGAAACTCCGAGTAGATACGAAATTTATGTTCGGGTTCCGAGGAATCCCACCGATTCAGGAAGTTGACAGTGTGATCGACTGTAGATCTGCAGGCAGCTGTGTAAAGAGTACTAGCTATTTCACGGTGCCTTAAAAGTTCTACCTTCTACTAGTGGCCGTTATCACCGGTACCTAAATAGGCCTCCTACGTGCGTCTCACATAAGTACGTACTGTACCATGTGGCCCTACGCCAACTTGATCGGTTCCCTGAGCTCTTTATATACAAGCTATAATGTTTCCTAGGCAGGCTGATACAGGTTTGCGTTTTAGGGCTCGCCAGATGGACCAGGGCAAAATGCACACTTATGATCGATTCGGGCCTAAGACGTAATATTTTTCTTGACCCCTATCCGTCATTATCGACTCAGGCGCCGTCCGGTCGATAATTGACCGAGCTCTGAGCAATAAGCTTAAGGTTTGTGCTGGGCCTAACTGTAGTCATGCCTAGTTGATTTCTAATATAAGATTAGGTAACATATCCAGCCAAGAATCTACTATATATGTGTCGTTTCACGCCAAACTTTGGTAGAGCTAGAAAATTATATACCCGGGACGGAGATGCGACAGTAGAGTACGTTACTAGATCCGAAGCTTTGGAACGTACTTATTATTCTTTTGCATGATCATACCGAAGACACAATTAAATTACCTACAGAGGCTTGTGGGCTGTGGCGCTTGGAGTTTAGAACCTTATATTACGCGCTTTTAGTATGAATTGGCGCTATTTACTAGCGATGGCTTGCAATAGATGGTTTGTGGGGTGAAGACTCTAATGGTTAGTTAGAGTATGCTAGATAGAGCACTATCGTCTCGTGAGCGAAGGCCAAGTGAGAGACAGTTTAGTGAAGAAACAGGTGAATAACATACATATGCAAACACCAAATCTTCGAAAAGATATATAGGAAGGCAGTTGTCCTGCATACCGGTAGGTGGAGATATAGATTACATACATGGAAGAATACAGTCTGTGCAAAGAAACAATACAACTTCCAGGCTAATAGCTCTATTCCATCGACCCAGACATCTCGCGCTCGACTTGGCGGGGAGCGAACAAATCTTTCATACTAGAGCCCAAAGCATAGCATAGTCGGTGGGTTCTCTTTCGATCTCGATTGAATAATATTCCAATGCCAAAAATCTCCGAAAAAGACTAGGAATTGACGTTTGGAATCGGACTAACCGAGGGCTGGCATGGGGAAGTTCAGTCAACATCTCATGGCATTATATGCCGAACTCCCTGGGCGTGAGCATCTCACCCCTCCTACCTAATCCCGCAGCTGGTACCGGGTTTACAAGTAGCGCTACTTGCATAAATTTAATCAGACGACTTCCCATTGGATTTCCAAGCGGGAAAATAACGTGGTGAGAAATACTTAAGCCGGTGTTTACCTCTTGGTATTGCTATAGCCCAAAAATACTGATCGACCGCACTGTGTAGCAGAAGGCCACACGATGGGCTACTATCCGTATCCGCTCACTCTCGACCCGCTACCAGCACATCTTCGACCGGGCCTCATTGTGATCGCAACTTTCGCCTTCCTCTCCTTAATAAGCACTGGTGGAGCTATTATATTCATCGTCTACCGACTGAGCAATAAAAAAAAATATCAGCCATCGCCGCTCCGCTTCAACCAGCCATTGGTACTCATTTTAAACCTTCTCGTTGCCGACTTCCAGCAAGCACTCTCGTTCTCATTTTCTCTGCACTGGGTCCACAAGGGAGCGATCTTAGCACCCACAACTGCATGCAACACTCAGGGATGGTTGGTGCAGGTGGGAGATGTATCGAGCGGGATGTTCTCGCTAGGAATAGCAATTCAGACGTTCTACGTTCTTGTTTTGCGGAAGAGCTTGTCGTATGGGTGGTTTTGTGGGATAGTATTGGGGTTGTGGGCCTTTTGCATGGCGGTGTCTCTGGCTTCGCCAATTCTGCATCATAACGAGGCGCTTTATGTTAGTGCCGGGGCATGGTGTTGGATTTCTGAGGAATACCGCGATGAGGTAGGTGAGCCCTCCGTTCCATTGCGTGGATGGCTGGCTAATCGTGGGATTGAGTTATAGCGATTACTTGTCCACTACCTCTGGATCTTTATCTGCCAAGTTGGAACGCTTGCTCTATATGCTAGTACATATCTCACCTCCATTGGCTGTCGAATCCCCTTTTGACACCAAGTGTAGTAATCTTCTTCGTTCTCCGACGTAATTTCGCCCTCAATTCCACTGCTGGCGTCCAAGCCCGCACCATCCAACGCATCGCCCGCCTCATGCTCATCTACCCACTAGCGTATACATTCCTGACACTTCCGCTAGCCGCCTTCCGCATGTCCTCCCTATCTGGGAAAAAACCCAGCGACAAGTTTCTTCTCTTTGCCGGCGTATGCATGACGTCCTGTGGCTGGGTAGATGTGATACTATACCTTGTGACACGGCGAGCCATCGTGTACCAGCAGCGTTCGGGAAATCATTCGTTCGCGGGGGGGACGGGGGGGATCGGGGGTATCCAAATGAACGCAAGTCATCCGTACGGAAACAGTACGACGGTGGGATGTGTAGGACCAGCATGCGGCATAAACAGAAGCGAGATCCGTGAAGCCACTTCTACGGCGAGTAGTCAGGAAGGATTTGTGAAGTTGGAGCAAGTGGTGCAGGTCACAATTGAGCGGGCGACTGCGAGCGAGCAAGCCACCGCAGAGGCCGCGCAGAAGCAGATGAGAGGAAATCCAACTTATTGGTAATATGGGTGTTTTGGGTTCATTGTGGGCTTTTGGGTGGGCGCATACGGCTGGGATTGTTCTTCATCAACGGCTTTTGGGAGGCACCATAGTACTAATGTTTGCGCCTTTTTTATTAGGGGAATTTCACCGTCCCGTTGTTATTGCCTTTAGAGTGAGGAGGGAAGATATCCATGCTACGGGGTACAACGAATGTATAAACGATAGTTTGGATCAAAATAGAACACAGGTAAAGCGTTCTTGTGCTAGGCTGCCGGCCTACCCGCTTCGCAATTGCGGATATGTACGGATTTGGCGGATGTGTGCGGATATTTCATCGTTACAGAGGCGACAGGCCATGTCCAAAGCCGCTCTTAGCGCCGCTTAGGAACGTTGAGAGAGTCTTTGCAGTTGCATAGATATCCATGGCAAGAATGGCAAAGAGTGGCAAAGGGTGGCGCCGGCATATCCGAAGATATACCCGAAGATTCTCTGTACTTACTACATGAAAAAAGGGGTACTTTATAAAGCGGTTTGAAGATACTAACCATCAGGAAACCGTTCCCCAACCGTTCCCCAAATTTTCCAAATGCTTCCTAGACAATATGACAACCATTCCATAGGATAAACAAGATACTCACAGTCAATAAAAAACACTTTTTTAGGTGGTAAGTACCGTACCGATCACTCGGACAGCATCAAACTGACGCTGACCGACACGAAAAAAACCCCGGACGGACACCCCGTCTGACTGCTGACGTCCGAACCATAGTGATCGGTACAGTACTTAAGTATATAAGTCGCTCCTTCTTCTTTTCTCTCTGTACCTAAGTCTATGCACATGGTTCTCCCTTCATATCGCGTTTGGGAATTTGTCGAGTGTACTTCTGTTTACACATCTAAACCTAGAATGCCGCGTTTACGTAGGTGGCGCCGGCTGACATTCCCAAAACGGCGGTAGAAGCCCAGAGCGAGCGGCACGCATCATACGATATCCTATCTATCCAGACAGTCGATTACCAAAATGTCTTCGTCTATAAAATTTGCATCCGCCTTCATTGCTGGTTAGTTGCTTTGGAATCGGAAGTGACGGTGCCAGACGCGCTATCGAGGTCTAAACGCTACGTTGCCACTGTACCTGTACCCAATTTGACTGTGTGTCAAAGGCTCGGCTGAGCACAGTATATTGAGTTCCTCTATGTTAGATGGCAACCTCGCGGCTTCCATCACAGCTTTTTTCCCTTGCGACACAAGTTTCTACTCGCCCGGAGATATTGTGTATGTTAGCGCAAAATGCGTTGCGTTGCCCAACAAGACGTTGGTATTAGACGCTACCATACATCAATCGTAAGCCCCTTCTCCCTTGCTTCATCGACTATTGCAGCTACTGACTCTATTGTAAGACTGGGTATGAATATCAGCAACGCCCCGGATGCAATACCGTGTTCTATGCATGTCTGTGGCCAAGTTGAGACAGTTTACCAGACCATGCCAGAATATGGCGAGTACCATGGCTTCAATGTTAGGACTGCTTCCTGGGTGAAGGAATACAGTCGTTTAGTGGATTTTCGCGTGCGTGTATTAGTACCGTTGGGCAAGCGTTTCGAAAATACGCCACTGCCACAAGCAAACTCTATAACCAACGTGCATGGTACCTTGTTCGGCCGCGATAAAGCGACAGACACGATTATCATTATGATGAAAGGATTTTCTATCTTGCCGGGGTCGTCTTCAAATTTACTTTCCACAAGTTCTGTCGAGACCAGTGCTACTCCGAAGACACCTCACAAGAAAGGTCGGAGCAATCTACATCCTGTTACTCCTTCGCCAACGCCAGTGGTAGCAAGACTTTCGGATAAGACGTCGCGTAAGTGTTTGGCCTCTTCTCCAAATTTTACAACTAAGGCACAGGTGGATACAGCCTGCCCCCAAAAAGCCATGACCGACGTCAACGCAAACTTCCAAACTGCCCCCCGACGCCTGCTCGGGTGCGCCATAAACCAGCCAAGTCTGTAACTCCTCGTATACTACGCACCAACCACCGCAGCCGTAGTTCCTCTCCTAGCTCTCCGAATTCGATGTCTAATCGTCGCCGCAGCCCCGCACAAAAGGCCGATCGAAACCATCATCTTGCTGAACCACCCGAGAGCTCTGGGCCGCAGACGTCTAAATCGATCGTGCATTCCATTCCATTTACTCGCCGCTGCCGCACTCATCCCAACATCGAACCGGTCCGCCGAGTCGTTGGCTTCTTCAATCCCAACGGCAATGATGGGCGTGTATACTATACATGCCCGGCTCCTGGCTGCTCAGGAATCAATAACTTTGTGGGCTGGGAAGATCAGATCGGGGTTGAAGACGGGAATATGAAGTGCTATTGCGGATTGCCCTCAAGGAAGCAGGCTGGTAAGAGTGGTGTCTTTTTCAATTGTGCAAATCCCAGAAGGAATTGCGGGTTTTATGATGGTGCGACAAGATTCTTTGATTTGTTGAGTGCTGCGGTTGTGACGATTATGGCGAAGGGAACTACGCCAATTGGAACGATGTCTTATGTTATGATGGGGGCAGATTGATAGACTATGAGGAGTGTGAGGAGAGCGAAGAGGATGGGGAGGATGAGCAGGATGAGGAATATGGGACTGACCACGTCGATGATGATGACAATCGTGATAATGGCGATGGTGATGATGGCAATGGTGATGATGGCAATGGTGATGATGGCGATGGTGATGACGACGATGGTGATGACGACGACGACGACGACGACGATGATAGTGATTATTGCGAGTGAACAAGATTCTGCTATGTGGGTAGGGGTGGTTCACGTGGTGGTGGTGGTGGTGGTGGTGGTGGTGGTGGTGGTGGTGGTGGTGAGAGTGGAATTGGTGATATCAGGGCTCTTGGTCGGAGGTAGGGAATTGGGATAGTCTCAATGGTATGGCGATTGCGGGATTGCGGGGATTATATCGGCGGTGTATCATTATTACTTCATGGGATATTCCTCAACAATTTGATTGGGCAGGGAAATGCAATGAATGTACCATCTTGTAGGTAGAAACTTAATCACGATTTATCACATATTGTGTAACATAACCTATAGCCCAAACTATCGTGAAGCATACATCGTTATAGCTACGGAACAAAAGTAGGCGGCTTATCGTGATCCTAGTAAAACAACACTGATGGTTTGGTGGGATAGTTTTTCTGCGATCTTTGCCGTGATAGATGGATTGACTCTAGCTACCAGGGCTTTGGAGGGTTCTAGAGGATTCTACAAGATTCCAGGAGCTTTAACAGGCAAAGAACTTTCTTTGTCAATGAAATTTCAATTTGACTCACTTGGTGGCACTGTTTGCTCCCATTTTCTGCTCATTTGACCACAAGTTCTAGCACGCTTTATATACCACGCCAGCCGAGGAACGATCCATCACTTCTCCGTGCTGACATCGACCCAAGCGTGAACTCGACAGTGAGTCTCTCTAGCTATTCAAGAGTCCATCATAGAGGTTTCAAACTATCAAGAGAACGCAGGCAATTCAGCCGCTTCCTCTGCTTCCATGGTCGGCACTAAGCCGCTAATGACTCACTCGAAAACGTCAACAGTTCAGCACAAAACAGAACCCCTAAGAAAGCAAACATACGGACAACCATGTACCATCCTGTTAGTCCCGACATGTAACCCCTCCCTCATTCCGTACAAATGGAAACACCACCTGTTCAGTTTCACCTAGCCTCAAAGAACCTTCCGAAGGCGACCTTTTCGCCAGTTTCGAGAACAACGCTGCTTATACGTAGAGAGTAACCCTTGACGTAATCTGCTTTCAAATGCTTGAACTCATTATCCTCGCCCACGTAGTAAGCGACACCTTTGATAGAACCCCCTTTAACGTGGGTCAGCGGCCTGTTGCCCCAGTTGATCAGAGTAGCATTGAGTCCTGGGCGCAGCTCCGGGAGGTGGGCAGCGGCCTGGAACGCCTTGGAATCGCTGCGCTTATCCCATACTGGGAAGAAGTAGTAGGTTGGCATGAACCTTGGCGGATTATTCGTGAGCTCGGCGTTAGCTGGAAGTAACGCGAACTTGGCGCTATGCCGTATCTCTCACGCGACCCGATCGCCAAACCCGTGGTCAACATTCTGAAATCGTAAACAGAGCTGCGAAACTTGTAGCTGGTCGTTTAATGGTTCGAGACGTCAGGGCGTGCTAGGTGAAGCAGTTGGAGTCTGGGTGAGGGCAGTTTGGAGGTGGTGAAGGTGGAGGTGAAGGTGAAGGTTGCGTGGAGAGTGGGTCGCAAGGCTGTTACACAACATGCTGTGGGTGGTAGTCGGCTCTTGTAGTGTCTTGGTGGTAGTCGGTGATGGCTTGGTGCCGTTCGGAGTTGTTCCTCCTTCACCTCTCCGTCCTCTTACTCGATAAGTAAATCTAGTCCCCACTATTAAGAGTCCCTGTGTCCCTTTCTCTCTTCTTCATGTGCTCAAGATCAGTCTTAATGCTACATCTAATCTAATCTAAACATACATAAAAAACCCCTAACCTATGCTAGATATAGCCCTAGCACGAGTAATGTTTTATATTCATCCACATTCACCAACTCACCAATGTCATATAGGTCCAAACTAATCACACGAATCTTCAGCACACGTCCCGGGCGACCAACCAGGTGTCTTCCAAGGGAATTGCAAGTGACGACTTATCCAATATCTAGTTGAAGATCAGTCCAAACCTTCAAGTGTACAATGCGTATTCTTAAAAATTTCGGCACATAGGATGGTCTTAGGTCTGCGCTCATTCTGACCCGTCGTACTGATAATCTTTAGCACCGGTAGTCCTGCCAAAGTTCGGGGAGACATTTTTTGGCTTCACTCATACTGCGTAAGGCTTTGTGTCGTACGACGAGCAAATCAACTAGAATCCGCAGAAATTCAGAGATGTTCAGATTAGATCGTGTTTCCTGTGCATGAAAATGAATTGTAGTAGGATGAACGAGCATCACCATTAGAAAGACCACGCCGCTAGCAATCACTAATGTAGCATCGCTCACTACCCGCAACCGCGACCACGAGCCAGCTATTGTTCTGGTGATATTCTCAGTTTATTCCGTGCTGGAATGGGGCGAAGTACTTGGTGCTGCTAAGTGGTTATGCAACGGAAAGTTCGTTGTAGAGATGCCTGCCGAGATGACTAGTCATTGAATTTCGATGTGTCGTCGATCACTTCCATAATGACAACACAGCAAATTTGTCATTCACGTTTTTTTTGTCGTCTAGAGGTTCTACATGAGCTTCAAAGTTAGTTCTGTAGAGAATTTGATAATTGCCTGCAGTGAGATTGAACATATTGAAATCCATTATAGCATTGATAGTGGGATAGATCGAGAGGTATGAGCAACGGTTGGACTGCAGTGACATACCGCGTCGCATTTATTTCTCGCACACGTCGTTCCACCTCATCGCCTCCAAACTCTACCCAACGTGCTCTCCTCTTCACACTCGCGCGATAACGCTTGAACTGAATTCGTAATATCCTCACAACTACATCATCAATATGCAGCATTTGTGCGCGTACCTGTTGTTGCGCATGGGAGGATTCAGAGAACCAACAGCAGACGACATCCACCGGGTTCTGGCCTCTGTTGACCTGCAAGCGGATGACTGTCGAATGGAGCGATGGCTCGCTGCAGTCGAGAGGGATCCCGGAGTAGCAGACATCGGTTTACCTCCAGACATCTTCTCTGTTTCCCACTATTCTCTTCGTCCGGGATCAAGCTAGAAATGTATCTGACGCCCCACGAAAAGACCTTCAACAGCTGGACTGAGGTGGCAAACAAGGTCGACCTGGCCCTGAAAGTGGGAGGGTTGGCTACTGTGTTCCTAAGCAGCCCGGCCCGGCCGGCCTGCATGAAGCCGGGCCTGATCTTCGCTTGTGCAGGCCCGTAAATTGAAGCCTGGCCGGCCGCCAAGTCTTATGCAGGCCACGAAGATATAAGCAGGCCTCAAAAATATACGCAGGCCGGCCCAGGCTTATGCCAGGGTTATGCAGGCCGGCCCAAGCTTTTGCCGGCTGGCCCAGGCTTATGGATATATGCAGGCTTCAAAGATATGCAGGCCGGCTGGACCGCTTAGGAACACTGCGGTTGACTGTTTGGAGGATAAAGACCCGAATACGTCCAGTGGTCCGTTGTCCGTGACCCAACAGTGGTCGACAACCGCAAGCAGAACAAGTGTCAGTATCAACCTGCGTGAAATGAAATGAAATAGGGTCTCTTGGGGATTGCTGAGTCAATTAGGGGGTTTCGAATTTGTCTCGCCCGTCCTGCTTTACAACGACGAAGGCTAATGGCGTGACCAGCTCGAAAGCGTAATCGATGGCCTTGAGGTAAAGTTCAGCCTTTCTGTGGACAACAAATGTGGAGCGCACATCCACATTTCCACTTTGAACGGATGGAACCTTAAAATTTTGCGGAACCTCGCTGTATCTGCGTTGGCCTTGAGGCTCAGTTAGACCAGCTCATGCCAAACAAGGTTGACAGCGTTTTCTGCGACAGTAATGCCAATAGCATGGTTCTATCTGGCCTTAATTTGGCAGACATTCTCTAGCGACCGCCTTAAGTTGGCGGATAAAAACACTCAAACTACTCCAAAACATCGTTTCTTCCGTCGTCGCTGCCTCAGCCATCCCCAAGCCAAACCGGTCCGCCGCACAGTCCGCAAGACTAACCACAGCCTCGGGCGCGTTTTCTACGTCTGCACAGTTCACCGTTGCAGCACAAGCTTTGTGGGATGGGGAGCGAACGATAAAGTCGGACTTAGCGATAAGAACGAGAAGTGTCATTGCGGATTGCCGTCGAGGAAGCAGGTGGACAAGAATGGGGATAAATATTTCGAATGCGCCAATCTTGAGAATAATTGTAGGTATTTCAACTGGGAGTGTGGAATTAAAATTGTGTATGGAGATTTCCGGTAGTTGTGGAGGAGGGATTTGGAGGTTAAGGGGAATCAGGAAGAATAGGATTCTGCCAATGAGTGATGCTAAAGACTGTACCGCGTGTTAGGTTAGGATTCACACAAGACGAACTCAATGTAAGTTAACGATTCCATTGTGGTTGGGATTGTTGTTTTGTCTAGAGACGAAAGCTAAATTCCGCAGGGTGGGAAGAGATGGCGGTTATCATATTTTAATAGCGTTTACGACGCTATGGTTATGACTAATACTAGTGTTAAGGGGACGACGGGTAGCAGGAGTGGAGCTCCGTCATCTAGCCGGCCAGCCCGGGGGCGGAGGGGATTAAGGGGCTGTCATACTCTAAGTAGAGTGAATACAGTATGATTAAAACAAATAAAACAAACTAATACTAGTGTGCTTATCTATGGAAGCTGTTTCCTAAAACGTGTATCTAGAGATTGGGGGCTTGAATGAGGTACTGGTAAAATATATCTAGCAAATGGAGTCCCGCATTTCTTCTCCTTTAAGTTTCTCACAGGCTTAACTCTCAGCCTTTCGGGCCCATGTATCCCAACGATGGCTTTGTCATGAAGGTATCAAATCGACGGGGCTGAATGAGTTTGTTCAGTGCAGCACTTTGTAATGTGAACACTAGTAGAAGAGAGCCGCAAATTCCGGGAGACATCCTGAGAATCCCGAGGACGAGCGGACATGTATATGTTCCGACCCATACGCCAAATTTTCCCATTAGCCAAGAGGTCGACCGATATGCCAAATTATCAGCTTGGTGAATAGGTCGACCTATACACCAACTGAGGGTACTGACCGATGTGCCAAGTAGGAGGTTGGGAGGAGTTTAGGGAGGCGCAATAAAGCACCATATTTTTTCAACCGTTGAACTCCTACATCACCCTACTTCATTATTGTGTCTATTCTACTTCTCTATCACTGTGTCTATCCTATCCTCTTCTTCCAACTCCACCAAAAATTTTCTTGCCTACAACAATGACTTCCTTGACTTCTGCTTCTATGTTTACAAGAAGAATCAAGTTCAGTGTTCAGTGCACAGTCACACTGAAGAGCATGACTGGAAATTTATCACCACTTACCACCTGGACTAAAATTGCCTTGGTAAATCGAACCCTGGGCCTAGAGTGAGCTGGGGTAGCTGGCGGACTGAGTGCAAGAAAGAGAACCAATACAACAGTTGGAGAACAAAGTACAGCAAGAGTGACAAGGGGATGACATGCGCAGGGGGAGGAGGAAGAATAGATTGGGTGGTTGGCTGGGAGTGTATACTAGTAATTTGGCAGAAGGAATTAGTATGGTGAACTTGGTACACCGGTTGACCCATACACCAAATTTCCCGGTTGGCCACTGGGTTGATCCATATGCCAAATCTTCCCATTGGCCAATAGGTTATTCTGTACACCAAAAGGTTGACCGCTTTGCCAATCGGTCGACCTGTTGGCCAACGAGAAATTTGGCGTATGGGTCGGAACATATACTATTAACCTTACTCATTCACTAGGGATCCCACTATTATGCATGCAACACTATTAAACCCCACGCCTCAGCCGAGCATAGTAAACACTGCCTCAATCCCTCGTGCCGGCCAAGCATCCCCCGGAAAGACCTCTGCGGCCTAATCTCATCCTCGTCCTCCTCCTCATCAAAAATTGTGTAGACATAGTCCTCTCCAAATAGTGACAGAAAAAGAGATAGTCTCGTCTCTAATTTCATATGCTCGATTTCTGCGTTGCTTCTCCACATACCCCACAGCTCTTTACACTTCTCAACCCAGTCCTTATTTGCCTGTAAAAATCTCTTCTTCTCCTCATTCCGCATATACCCTGCTACCCTTTCCATTCCCCCAACAAACAGCTCAACCATATCTTCTTCGGTAACCGCCTTATCGATACAAGGTAATTCACACAAACTGCAGCTTTCGCAATCTTACGCAATGTCTCCAACGCACTTTTTTTAGTCTCGTAGCTGCTCTCAGCCCGCACCTTAGCCAGAATTTTTTCATTGACATGGTATAGCTTCGAGCCACCGAGATTGTTATGTTCGATATTTATCTCTCGCCAAATGTACTTGGAGAGAAAGTCAAAGTTCTCCTTTATCGAGGAGTGTTTGGAGACTTCTTTGATGTGCTCGATCAGCGCAAGACGGTAGATATCGAGATGTTTTTTGATGGCGGTGAGGAGAAGCTACTATTGGGTTGTGCTGGGAGAGGGAGAGGAATTCGGTACTGAGATTGACCGGGGTTGGATTACCGGAAGATTGATAGGATGTGTCTGATCGGAGGCGTTTGGGCGGCATTTGCGTGGTGTCTTGAGGAGGATAGCAAACGGTTATAGCAAAACAGAGGCCGAAAAGTTTTTGTGCGATGGTGCAGCTTCACCTTTCAATGTCGAGAAAGGGGATGGAGCTGAGGAGACGCGACGAATAAAATACACTAGTGACTCTCCATCAACAGGTCGTGCACCAGCGCTCAGTAGCTTTGCCGCGGCGCGTTTGACTCTAGCGCCTATAGCGCTATCCCAAACTTTAAGCATCAATATATTATAACTAAACCCCCACCGCTGTACAACGTTACGCAATTCTGACAAACCCCACTCAATTAGGCTGCAGAATATGAACAATGCATGAGGCTGTACGAACCGCTTCTCCTCATTTATCTGTACCCGCCTCAACCTAGAGTTATGGCCGAAGTTGGTATTGCCGCGAGCGTTATCACCGTCATTCAGATTGCTAGAAAAGTCGCATCTCTGGCGTATGGATACATCGGTGCGCTGAAGCGGGTACCAAAGGACCTCCAAGATCTGGTCGAAGAGCTGGGGTCATTTAGCAAAATTCTGAGGACATTGCAAGATCTCGTCGACAACAACCCGGACATGCCGGCCCTTCACCAACTGAGCGCCGTACAAACTTAAGCGTCCGTGAGCGGCAGTAAGGGCTGTCAGGAGAATCCTCACCCTCTTCAGGCACGTGCTACACAGTTAGAGGAGCTACGAAAGTCACTGGAGCCCAAGCAGGGCTTCCGGGGGCACTGGACAAATGGAAATGGCCGTTGAAAGAGACAGAGACAATGCAATATATATCGCGGCTCGAGCGCTATAAAACGCTGTTCACGTTTGCTCTGAATGCTGATCATTTGTGAGCGCTCTGATCTTGAAATTCTTACTCGGGATGCTAATTAAAATAGATCGCTGTCTAAAGCTATTGCACGTCACGTTCAAAACGTCGATACAACTATTCAAGATCTCCACTCCGAAGCCATGAACCAGAAGTCCCTAAGAGAGCAAAAAAGCTTCCAGAAGGTATTTACAACCTATATCCGGAGAACTGTGACCTCAAGCATCTCGAGATAAATGGCCAGTCAAAGTGGGACTGGACAGTGGCTCTTAGAAGTCCCAGAATTCAAAAACTGGAGGGATGGAATCTCGAGATCTTCGCTATTGTGGGGTTATGGAATCCGTATGTATAGTTTTCGATGTACCTTAAGACCTTTTCTGATGAAAGTTATCTTATAGCAGGAGCTGGAAAAACATTTCTATGGCATGTATCATTCGACTAAAAACAAGGAACCCGGCTAATTATGTGGCATAAGCCAGTTCCGCAGTGATAGAACACATCCTCAATCTCACAAAATACAAGAATTATGGTATCGGATATATCTACTTCCATTTTAAAGAGCAGGGCAACAAAAGACTAACGATGTCCTTACTTGCCTACTTAAACAACTTGCCATGAAGAGCACCACCGTAGCACACCGAGGCCATGGTTAACAAACTACGAAAAGAGAAGAGAAAGAGACCCACCGTTGAGGAACTTTATGCTGCCCTGAAATCTTCTCTGGCGACCTTTGTCCGGACATTTCTGGTATTTGATGACCTGGATGAATGCGACCAAGAATCACAGCGAGAATCACTCCTTCCATTGTTCCAATGCATGGGTCGTGACGGATTCCAATTATTCATCACGAGTAAGCAGCATCCCGAAGACATACAGAGCGCCCTTCAGCTTGCGACCAAGATTGAACTATCCGCGCAAAGGGAAGATATTCAGGCGTACATCGAACGGCGACTAGCAGCAAATACCAGGGCCAAAATTCATGTTGAGAAGGCCAAGTGTAAGACAGAAATTGACTATGTAATTACTGAGAGAGCTGGTGGAATGTAAGGACCGCGGTGTTACCTCAATTTGCGCTGACGGCTGCTTTAGGTTCCTTCTGGTTCGCTTTCAGTTGGATAATCTGTTTCGACAGACCTCGCCACGGAAAATGCTCGAGGATCTCAAAAGGTTCGAAAACTCCAACGACCACAGCATGAGGGACTTCTAGATTCAGTTTACAGCCAGGTTATTACCAACCTTCAGAACCAGGACGAAAGTTCCACAACGCTAGTCATGAATACTCTCACATAGCTGGTTAAGGCAAAGCGAGCTCTGACACTTGACGAACTTCGGGCCGCAGTTTCAATAGAAGAGAATAGATACGAACTCGATGAACTCGATTTTCCCCATTGGACGATCTTGTTATATGTTTGTGGTGGCCTCGTTGTGATTGACGAAAAGAGCAATACGGTTCATCTTGCTCATTCTATAATTCAGGTCAGTACGAAAAAGTTTCGTTTCTCACTCCTTGAAAAGTACAAGCTCTAAATCTGTTGCTTTACACAGGAGTATCTCACAAAGAATAACATTCCCTGCGATGCAGACCCCCTAGTTGCAATCGGTTGCGCAGTTTATCTTTCTTTCGACGCCTTTAAGAATAAAGCACCTGAATATGAATATGTAAACCGTTTCCCACTTTTATCTTATGCCGCCCAGAATCTATCCTCCCATCTTCGGTGTTGCAGCGAGGATTTAACTACGAATGCGATTTCTGCCACCTTGACCGGCTCGCCCGGAGGCGGAGGGGAATTGGCTTCTGTCATACTCTAGTTAGAGTGAATACAGTATGAATAAAACAAAAAACTACGAATGCGATCATGGGGCTTCTGGCCTGCCCGGGAAGCATTCGTTGGTACCATAAATTCGAAGGTCACTTCAGTAGAGAAATTAATGACGGCGCGCTTCGTTGCGCTGCTTACCTTGGTCATCGAACGGCTGTACAGACTCTCATTGTAAGCGGTGTGAGTATCTCCACCACAAATTCCATGGGTGAGACAGCGTTGTTTCTTGCCGCAAGAGTTGGCCATGAGTCAATTGTAAGCCTGCTCATTGACAACAACATGGACATCTCAGCCCAAGACAAAGATGGCGAAACCGCGCTATTCCAGGCCGAGGCAAACGGGTGTGACGGTGTAGTCCGTTTGCTCATTGACTGCAGTGCCAACATCTCTACCAAAAATATATATAGATCTACCCTATTACATAAGGTAGCGACAAGGAAGGACGCGGCCACGGTCTGCCTACATCGTGCTGTGGTATATAGATATAAGACTGTAACCCGTCTACTCATAGACTGCAAAGCCAACGTCTCTGCCAGAACTTTTTTTGCTAAGCGAACTCCATTACATATGGCGGCGGCAGCAGGGAAAGAGGTCCTAGCTAGTCTACTCATTGACTGCGGAGCCGACGTCTCGCCCAGAGACCGATTTGGAATTACCCCATTACACGAGGCTGTAAAACGGGGATGCGATAGTACAGTACGTGCGATTATCGACAAAGGGGCCGATATCTCAGCAGTAAGTAAAGGGAGGACTGCACTACATATAGCTACTGGGAGGCGAGGGCGTCATTCGGAAGCAATTGTATGTCAACTAATCGACAACGGAATCGAAATCTCTGCCGTAGACCGCAACGGAAGAACTGCCTTGCATAATGCGGCTATGAAACTGAACGCTAAATTTGCGCGTCTGCTGCTTGAGCTGGATGCTGATAATTCGATTAAAGGACGAAGAAGGGAAAACTGCGCAGGACCTGATAGACCCTGATGAGGTTTGTAACGAAGTGTTCAAGCAAGTTCTCCAAAGTGAACACGTTCCCCGAAGAACCCTTGCGTCGAAATGTAAGGGCACCTCCAGTATTCTGGGGTTCTTTCGCTGACATGTCTCTAGATTCAATAATCTTCGGACCATCGCCCTAGTTAGACTGCAATGGTGATTTCTACGACTCAAATGAGGCTTTCTTTATCGGGCGGCTTATTCTTTTTCTAATACTCCTTTGTTTACTGGGTTTCAGCCGGATACGGTTACTTTCTATTGCACATTAATAGAGTAGAGCAAGTGGTGTTGGTAGTACCTTTTCAAGAGGGAGAGCAATTTTCTCTTCGGTCAGTGTAAATTTCTCAGCCTTAGTCGAGGGGCTGTTTTGAGCTAAGGAAAGCTAAACCATTGGAGTTGGATTCTGATATGGATTGGTGATCACAGCGTCTCACTCTCCTGGCGCCAGCGATACTTACGCGGACGTGTCTTAACCCGTGCCTAGATGCTTCAGAAGTCCTAAATACCTTTAAATAGTACCAATCACTACGGATATTTTATCCCCATCACTTGCTCTTGTGCGCAGACTTTCACGTTTTTGCTAGCGCTGTGAAACGAGTTTGCGAGGCAAAGTTTGGTTTACGAGAGCACCCATCACTTCCATTTTACAGTTTGCTACTTAAGTAGACATACTCTAGGTCTAACGCTCCAAATAACCTCACAGGACTAGTAATAATTTGAGACACTACGACAGGCGTCATCTGCTTACTAAAAAAAATAGCTATACAACTTTTTAGTACTAGCGAATGACGATTGGTGGGTTCTCGTTCTCTAGTTTTCTCGTCGCTCGTAACCTGATCGCATGCTCCGAAATCTGCCCTGATCATTTTATCCTACCGTATCTCGAACGTACAGATATTTATATCACCTCGTATTTTCGTTGTCACACCGGATCGAGTGAGATACATCCATGGAAGCAATGTTATATAATACCCTCCACCCCGACGACTGTGTTTTATTAGATTGTATGTACAATGCAGTATATCTCCCTACCCCCTCGCTCTCCGGCTGGCTATCACCAACCGCTGAATCTCTAGCACACATTATACAACCCCACACTCGGATCACTGTCACCACCCACATTAGCCTCTATCCCCACCCCCATCTCTCAGAGGAAAACTTACTGATCCGACGTCTCAACCTGAGCCCACGTATTAAGATGCACATGTTCATATGCCAGCACCCTCCCGCGTCTCCTCAGCGCCGCAGACACAAGCGTATGATCAAGCTGCTGCGAGTTCATATCAAAATTATACGTATACCTCTCCTCCATTTTTACCCCCACAACTTCATCGACATCATACAACAGCTCTGAAAACACCCTCATCGGCGCTACGCCCGAGAACTCATTGAAATCCCCCGCCGCGATGATAAGCGCGTTTGTGTCTTCTGCCAACACATCCCCCACGAACTGGGCGATGCTTTCGTGCTGTGCTATACGCTTTTCAACGCCGCCGTTGACGGGGGGCCGGGAGTCGCCGTGGATGGTAGTGGACCCGCCTTTGGAGCCCGAGTGGACGTTGATTGCGAAAAGGGGTTTCGTTGCGTTCGTGGCCAGGAAGGCGGTGACGAGGGGTTTCCGGGAGTCAATGAAGGCGGGGTTGAGGGGGTCAATTCGGCCGGGATTCAAGGAAAGTGTGGGACCAGGGAGGACTTCGACGGCGGCGGTTGCGTTTCCGGAGGTGCCGGGAGAGAGCGTGAAGACGGTGGGGTTGTAGAAGTATGCGACGCGGATGTTACCGCCGCGTTGGCCGCCGTCGAGTTTATCGACGGGTGGGATTTCAAGGAAGCTGTAGGAGATGCCCGAGAGGGCGAAGATAGCGACTGAGAGGGCGTGTAGGGTTTCGGCGCCAGAGACAATGTCGTCGTTGGATGGGCCCGAGTTGTCTTGGATTTCTTGCAGGAAGAGGAGGTCGGGGGTTTTGAGGTAGTTGGCGATGTAGGCTGCGATTGAGTTCAGGTGTGTGGATTTGGGGGAGAGGTTTTCGACGTCTAGGAGTGTTAGCGAGGAGAGGATGAGGGGGGAGGGGGGAGGGGAGATACTATATTGTCCGATTGTGACGCCCTTGCATGACCTCCTTGAGGTAATATTGGTTGGAGGCGCCACCTCAGTGCGTGCGGTCTTGATGGTAATCGCAGTCTTTGGAAGGATACGGTAGAATCCAAACGCATAGGTAACGACTCCCTCGATGGGGCCGAGAATGTCGCCGAGTTTAAGAGCCGGATTCCTAGTTTTGTCAAGAGGACTGCCGACCAGGATGGCTTCGGGGTTTGCATCGAAGACACCAGCGGTTTGTGTGATCGTCAATCCTCCGGCTTTGTTCAACCCAGTCACCTTCCAATCTCCACGCACCCACACATCGCCGAAACCGTTGTTGGATCCTAACGCAACAGGTGAGGAAATGCTAACGAGCTCACCACACAGGGACTCCCAGAAGTCTAAACCGTATTTTGTTGGTGAAAGCGTGGCATTGGTGGTAGAAATTAAGGACTGGCCTCCGGGCACACTGAAGATATTTCCATTGTCCAGTGCTGAGAACTGAGTGGTTGGGAGCTGCAATCCTCTCTTTCCAAGTACTACGGTAGTCACCACATTCCCGGTGGAAACAGTCGTTAGGTTTGTTGGGTTCGTGAGTTCTGTAAGAAATAGATTGTCCTTCTCATTTGGCTGCCGGAATTCCTCTACCTTTACGCTTCCGATCACAATGGTATCGCCAACGGCCACAGTCTTGGCCGCGGCCGAGTTAAAGACATAGACTGCCGAGGAGCCAGGCGATTTTGGCCTGCTTCTCGAGGAAGGTGCGATATCCCGCAGGAAGAAACCTGAAGGACCGATGGCGGTGACGAGACCTGTCACATTGGTGAGGGTTTGTTTATCATAGGGAGAGAGGAAGGCTGGGCCATTTATTTCGGCGATTGACACTGCGGATGTAGCTGCCAGGTAGGTCGCGAGCGTAGAGAAGATGTGGAACTTCATTGCTGGCTGACATCCTTTGAGTGCGGGGGAGAGTGGGTCTCGCGGCTCTTGTCATTTCTCCGTTGTGACACAATTTGGCCCAGACCTGGCCTCATCTGCACCTCTGTTTCCGGGACACTTTGTGATGCGATATTGAGACTCATGCCCGTTGCAGTGTAACCGTGCTAGCTCCCAGAAGGGGGCGGCGCTGGCAGCTTATGCCATTAACCAGTGCCGAGCGGGACGGTAAGCTAAGGTAAGCACAGGGGTTTTCCGCACGCGCGCTAGCCGACCAAAGATCTGCTTGAGCCTTCACATCTAGACAGCATTTGAATAGAAATAGCTGATTGCCAATAGCTATTCATTTGAACGTAGGTTTATTAAAATTCAAATGAGAGAGCTACAACTGCGGACGGGTTGGTTCTCGCGTGTAGAGACAGCAATGAGAATAGGATCTTAGACGAAATGAATAGTCGAAACTGGTGTTAATGTCGTCTAGTATGCTTCCTCCTTCCATAGCCGCAATCCACTGAAGGAGCAACCCTTCAAGAAACACTCGAGGTCAGGTATATGCGTCTGTTCCAAAGAAGGGACAATGGCCGTTGACTTCTACATAATTGGTGAACGAGGCACCGTGACTGACGTTTCCACTGGCTCATCGGTTCTCTCGAGAGGTGTTGTGGATATCGAACAGTGTCATATCACAGCAGGCAACTCTAGGTGCATATCTGGATAAAACAACGTAGCAATATCGTCAATAGAAGATGCAGCCATGACCCGTAGAATTCATAAACAACCAACTAGAAAGGAATGCTAAGTATTATTCATCTAGCCTTCAACTCCCTTGCCTACCCAAATGCAACAATCTATAAATTGATGAATACCGATCAGTACCCATACACCAAATAATGGGGCACTGTGTATCGAGCAATGCTATACCTTGAATGTCCATCCATGGGTTAAAAATCATCCCTCGGGTGAACCTTGCAAGTCTTCGCATGCTTCATTCGGTAATCTGAGCGGTTTCTGATCTGTTTTTGACAATAATTGCAAGGACTAGCTGTGCCATGGACAGACTCCTCGTGCCGATTACGGTTTGTCGTCGTGGCAAAGCCCTTTCTACAAGAAGCGTCTCGGCAGCTGTAAATTTTTGGCACCGGGTTTAGGGAAAGCTCGCAGTCTGAATTCCCAGCAATCTTGTTGGGTGATGGGGCTCGGTTCGGTGGAAATGATGATTGGCGAGTATCAGGAACCCCCATGTAACCCTGAAGGACCGCTGGTCCCCAAGGCGAGAGACCCAACTTATCTAAATAATGTCCGCAAGTACCCAAAAGAAAAAGTATGTCTTTCTGCAAATCGTGCTATATATTTTGTGAGTCTTGTGTCATGCGTTTTAGACAATGCAACCTACTGGGGCCCTTAAAAAGAGATTGAACTCGATTTCTTGAATTGTGCGGACAATGCCGCAGCGGATGTTCCCAATGAGTTGCATGAAGTCGTTATCATTGAGACAGGCTATTGGTACGCCGTCTTTGCACCCGAGGAGTGAACTTGCGAAAGTTTGCACTACATGCGCCAAACAAGACTGTCTGTCGAAAAGTAGTTGCTGCAGTTCTCGCACTGCCAAAAGTTCCGAAGAAATTCCTATATCAGTAGGCAATTAGCGCTAGCCGAAAATGGTGAAAAAGAAAAAGAAAAAGAAAGTAATGAAAAATAATGATATAAACTCCAAACGAGAGTGGAGAAAAGAAAGAGGTGCGGGATAAATTGTTCAACCCCAAAAAGTAAATTCTACCGATTTCATACATAGTATACGGCAAAACATCTGACAGAATTTCTCTCAGGTGTACACTTCGCTCGTTAGTTGGCCATTTACTCGTTCGGGCGCTGTCAGCAGACCCTGCGAGCGACGAATAATTCTAGCGTGCTAGAGAAGTGTACACCCAAAAGTAGCCATCAAGAATAGGTATATGAGGAGGCATGTGGCATATCGAATTGTCAGTTCTATCGCCGCAGGCTATTTGGTATGAGACACGCTATGGGCATTTTTGCTGCCAAAAGTAGCAGAATTCATTTTTTAGGGTTGAGCATGTTTGTTTGTTTGTTTTGTTTTATTCATACTGTATGCACTCTAATTAGAGTATGACAGGACCCAATATCCCCTAGGGTTGAGCATGATCACCATAGGATGGTTGTAAAGAAGGAGCGCCCCATAAAGTCTCGATTGTGAATTGGCATATTTTCCCTCCAGATATCTTACTCGGCCTTTGTGATCCTTAGCCCTCATTCGCTTCTGTCGAATCACTTGGCGAGGGATGTAGTGTGGCGATTTAGTGAGACTTTTTTCCCCCATACAACGAGAAATCCCAAGATTCTCATCATTCACTCACTACACAACGTATATTTTTCTGAGAAAACTTCATCACTCTCCCCTCTTTTGGCTTATTATAACTCTCTCCTCTTTTGACTGATCACCCCCTCCTTTCGACTGATTATCATAGTGCTAATATGGTGTGCTTCAAGAAGTATCGCACACGAAGAATTTGGACCGTCTTGCAACTATCATTTGCCTCCCTCCTCTTGTGACCGATCATCACTCCCTCCTCCTTTAGCCTATTATCACCCCCTCCTCCCTTGACCGATTATCACTCCCTCCTCTTTTGACCGATTATTGTTACTATATGATCTGAAGGGAAGTCGCCGATACTGAGATCGCCGAATTGACTCACAGGCTACGGACTCACAGTCGTAGACTCATCCACGAGTTGTCACTCGCCACCGCCACTGGTAGTCGTACTCATCCACGAGTTTTCACTCGCCACCGCCACTGGTAGTCGTAGACTCATCCACGAGTTTTCACTCGCCACCGCCACTGGTATTTGCAATCATGAGCTTCCATGGACTTCCATGGAGTTCCAGGCTTTCATGTATATAAAGACCGAGCTTCTCCCTTAGTTAGTAGATTAGACTTCGTCCGCTTCTCCCTTAGTTAGTAGATTAGACTTCGTCCGCTTCGCATTCGTAACAATTATCACTCCCTCCTCTTTTGACCAATTATCGCTCCCTCCTCATTTGACTGATCATCACTCCCTCTTTTGGAATCTCTCAATTGTTGTCGTGGAGGTGTAGTAGAATTTCCGCATTTTATGGGACGCGGCCGACTTTTGGTATCTTCCTAGTACAGATCGCTTTAAAAGGGGAAGAAGGGTAGAAGGAGGGGAGCTCCCCCACCTAGCCGGTCATCCGGAGGGGGAGGGGAATTGGGTACTGCCATACTCTAGTTAGAGTGAATGCAGAATGATTAAAACAAACAAAAACAGATCGCTTTAAAAAAAAAACCCCTCTAAATCATATCTGCCTCAGCAGGCCCACCATAGTCCAACGGTTGTTCCACCTCAGGATCAGTGGTGCTAAAATTGGCGAGACGCTTCTTAAGAAACGACTAAGAATTCTAACCAATATCATTTCTTACCTAGAATTTCGTTTGAACCATAAGAATGAAAATTCAGCGCCAACAAGGTTGATACTTGTTTGCGCAAAACTATCGACTTGTCGACTTCAGATGCACTGTTTCCTCCCCGCCGGATCACCGAAGACGGCCAACATAAAGCTGAAAAATACCCAATTTCAAGTCCAGTCGCCATAATCCACTGATCGAGAATATTCTCGAAATTATCTCCATCGATTGAACCACGCTTGGGTTCCGTGGTTATAGATCTAGCAAGCAAAAGAGCTGCGGCACCATTTCCACCGTCCAAAAAGCGACCGTAATAAAGGATTTGCAGGAAGCCTTCAACGGCATAGATCCAAGCTACCTGGGCGGTGTTAAATGCGAGTTTGATGTCGCTTGAAACCGCTGTATCATCTCGTAGCTGGGTTTCAATATCCACCCAGTACACGAAGAATCTATTTCGAATGGTCTGTGTACTAGAGGGTTCGAGATTGCGGTAGCCTGCACGTTGCGCAGTACCTATGGTCCAGAACCAACAATTAATTAGCATGCAACAATTGAGATGGTTACAGGGCAAGGGGTGGGATGATGCAAAATGTTGGGAATAAAAACACATCCTGAGATACCGCTTGGAAATTCATCGTAAACCTTCTGCCGGTGTGCCATTGAAGGAGATTCACGGGATTCGTCCGTCGCTTAGCTGTTGCTGAGTGGGAAGTAGGAGTGGTATAAAAGTATGACGAATGCACGATGCTAAGATCGTGGATATACAGGAAACTCCGTGGACGGGGAAGAGGGAAAGAGGAGTGCTGTAAAGTAGGTATGATGAATAGACAATGCCCAGATTTGGGTATGCGGGAAGGCGCTTGAAGCACCACGGGCGGGAATGGTAATGCCTGTGGATTTATACAAAACACCCTGGTGGACTGCGTACATACATGTAGGTAGGAACAAATATTAGGAGGATCTTGAAAGTTTCATACCCAAGAGTTGATCAGGGTGTTGCACAATGCACCAAGTCAGGTTTAGCAGTAGGAACGACAGAGAGCGCGTATCTAATTACAGAGGGTTTAACTGGCCATCTTCCACAGGCCTGCGCACCAGCTCGTGGCCTTACAGGAAAAATGCGTGTCGATACCTGCAAGACTTTCAGCTCGCACTAGCATATTGGCTCGCTGCAGGCATGCAGTTATTCTTACGGAAAAATTGAAAATTTGAAAGCACTTTCACTTCAGCTTTGGGGTTAGGAACAACCGGTGGACATGAGACATAACTAGTTCCTATTGCAGTTCCCAGATGTCACCAAATAGTTCGATTAGAAGAAGAAGAGAATTATCGTGTCAGGCGGTTGTAGTTGGGCAGAATGTTCGCGCGGAGCTACATTAAGTACTTAGGTAGAGAGTCAGTTCCAACCGTTCCTATCCGATTCATGCATAAAGTACTGATCTCATTGTTCCCATCCTACCACACCTGGACACATGAATGTCAACAAGGCTGTGTGCTGAATGAACACATACTTCTGATTTCTCAGTTTGAGGAACATTTCTCTACCACGCATCTTTTGTTCATTGTGCCCGGAACGGTTTCCCATTTCTTATGTACGACTTCTGACTGTTCTCTTTTTGTCCGTTTAGACAGAAAATACATTTTTCTTCCCCCAAGTCGCTGAACAGACGGAATGTCGGAAACTCCGTCGCCCATCATTAGGCTCCGATAAATCTTCCAATAAACAGGAGTGAAGGTCTAGCTTAGCTGGCGCTACAAATTCCAAGCACTATAAATACTAAGGGTTCAAAACCCCAGTTCGGTGCTATATACCCAAGGCTAGAAACCTGCAATATTCGTTCTTTTGTTTTTTTGCCGAAGGTAGATTTTTACCTCCACCAGGCGGTTATAATTACTATTGAACTGACTAGCCGGATTGCTGGAAACCCACTCTGGGCAGCAAAGACTCGAAGAGCTGATGTCTAGCCCAGCTAGCAGCTCACGGCGCTATCCCCTACACGCTTGGTTTCTTAAATTCGGTTCCATTCGTCACAGCCCCAGCCCCCAGCGTTGCCTATGGCATGCGCAGGAGTTCCATTGGTTATCTTTAGCCTCGTAGACTCAAAGCTGTTGTCTGCAATCGTTACTCTCCTTCAAGAGCGGCATCTCAGTTAATAGGGGTAGGTACACGGCCCGGCGATCGATCGGACGCTAATTTTCTGATATCAAATACCTGTTGTTCTATCTACCAATGACAATTGGTGCCTAGTCTAGTTGGTGCAGGTACTGTAAACACCAAGGTTCGAAACCCGAATTTGGTAATGTAAATACTGAGGTTTAAAACTCGTAACTGCACTCATTCTTTTACTCTCTTTTTCATACAGCCCAGCACAGACAGAAGAGCATAGAACTAAACTAAGCGGAATCAAGCAATCACCCTAATCCCCAGGTCACTAGATCCCAAATTAGCCGCACTGCGCCCTGACCCCAGTAAAATTAAAATAAGTGAAAAAGAATGATCAATGAAGGTTTTTTTGTTTTAATCATTCTGTATTCACTCTACTTTGAGTATGACAGCCCCTTACTCCCCTCCGCCTCCGGGCTGGCCGGCTAGATGGCGGAGCTCCGCTCCTGCTACCCGTCGTCCCCTTCTGACAAAAAGAAAAGCATAGCATCTGAAAGTGATCTATAAACTACAAAGGAAATGTGATGAAATCAGGGAGAGCCCGCTGGCTCTTACTCCTACTCCTCGGCACGTTTGGGCGGGAACTTCCCGATATCGGTGGCTATCAGGAAGTCCATCACCGCCTTATTGCACTTCTCCATGGATAGCAGCTCAGAGACTTGCACGTGTCGGCATCTGCCCGCTCTCCATCCTGTTGCTTTCCCCACCTCTTTCCAGAGCGTTTTCTGCTGGTCTCTCCATCGGCTGCACGGGCGGAAGAGATGCTCCCGCGTCTGGGCTACCGTCCTACCTCTGCCACCGCACCACCAGCATTTGTCGTCGTCTCGGTGTCCGAACCGTTTTAGGTACGTCCCCACTGGCGCGTGTCCGGACTTCAGTCGGTAGAACCTGGCTGCCAGTTGTTTTGCACTATTCATTGGGATGGGTCTCTTGCTCCCAGCTTTGCCTTTTAGTCTGTAGCAATGATGTTTGCTGCATTTGTCGGCCTCCCATTGAGCCTTCGCCGCCATCTTTGCTTCTGAGATTCGTCTGGTCCTGTTCACTGCCGAGGTGTAAACTCGCTCTCGTACTGTGCCTGATCTGCAGCCCTCTCTTGCTAGATTCGCTTGGCGATCTGCTTCCTCATTTCTGGGGATGCCAGTGTGTCCTGGGACCCAGTGGATTTCTGTCTCTATGCTGGCTTCGCACAGAGTCCTTGCACTCTGGTTGATCCACCTGGCTAGGGGCTGCCCTGGCCCAGGTTCCAGGTGCTCCGTTCGTCGAATGGCTGCTTGCGAGTCGTTGAAGACAGCTACCTTCGTCACTTCGTGTGTCTGCAGTGTGTCCTTTTTCTTTACTGACTCCCGGAGTGCGAGTCTGATTGCCCATAGTTCTGCATCGTAGACCTCCATTCGTCCGGTGCCGAGGTGGCTGCGGAAAGCTCTCCAGCCGTCTCTGTGCTTGCATACTGCCGCAGCTCCCACTCTGCCGTCATCGGATCGCGATCCGTCCGTCCACCACACCCAGATCAATGAAGGTTTCGAGCCCGCGACCAACGCGTTTGCAGCACGAACTAGGCAATCTAGTCTTGTTTATACGGTAAATTTACAGCTTGCATGGCCCTCTAACTAACGCTCGTACCGACCCCCGTAGGTGGATTAAATATTGTTCACTAAATTTTCTGCATTTCATCCTGTTCAAAGATTTCTTACCGGACGCTGCGTGGAGATCTAGGAAATTGGTGGTCCCCGCATCCCGCGCCACAGAGTCGACCCCGAAGTAGCCCTAACCCACAGCATGATACGCGGGATTCGATGTTTCATACTAGACCTTAGCCAGTTCAACTCACCCGGGGTACGAGTTGCACATACTTGCTCTAGATTTCAGGCAGAAAATCCACCGGCGGAAATCGATAGATCATTATATATCCAACCAAGATCCTAAGCTAAGATCGCGGCATTACCGCTTTAGCGTACCAGAACTCCCCTCGACCCTTTCGCTCTTTGTTCGAGTCCAGTGGTGGACCCGAACATCTTGCTCCATGTGCACACTCATTATCTCTCGTTACCTAGACATTTTTGGGTACAGCCCAAGTCCTGGTACAACTGATGACCAAACTTTGTTCTACATGACCGGAGTCAATAAACAAGAACTGATGCTAGCTTAACTGGCAGTACAACATCAGGCGCTGCAAACGCCTGGTGGTCTAAACACCAGGTTCGAAACCGAGGGTTGGTGCAGCAAACACCAAGGTTCAGGTGCTATAAACACTGAAGTTTGAAACCTGTCGCGCTCATTCTTTTGCTCTCAACCCCAAGAGAGAATCCGGGGAAGTTCGCTGCTGCAGCTACAACTCACTCACTGGAAACCAAAGTTGGTACGGCCCTTCTCTTGATCCTGTGTATAAGAGAATGATCAATGTAAGTTTCAAGCCCATGAAATACTGTTTGGAACACTGGCACTAAACGTGTTTACAGCACGAGCTAGTTGATCTGATCTTCAAGTGGGATCTTTTGTTCGTTGAACTAGGGAGTTGCAGTTTCCGCAGCAGGATTCCGGCGCACCCAGCTGGGGAGCGAGGACGACAATCCTTCGATCCCAGTGAATCCAGACATCTGCGCCTGTATACTTGTTCCCTCCCTACCAGCCTATGTCAATACATCTGCAGCCACTTTACCTGGGTACATAGTCGGAGACCTGGTATGACGCGACGACTAGACTGTGAGCTTGTTATAGAATTATCAGTCACGAAACAAGAACCGAAGCCTAACTCAACTGGTGTTGTAAACGCCAGGTGCTAAAAACACCCACCCTCGGCTTGAAACCTGTAGGGCTCAATCTTTTGCTCCCTTTTGCCGGTCATTCCCCTACGTATAAGTAATATTCACGCACAACTTATAAAATCCCAGGCAGTTCGCCCCCGCTATCTAGAAACCAGATCTAGTATAAGTAAGTATACTCGCAAAAAAACAAAAGTCTCCGGACACACTGATTGGTTGCGGTAAGTATGCACATACCCATTATTCAGAAAATTATCACGCCCTTAGAGGCAATAAAAATGCCAGATCCAGAATAGAAGCAATTATCCATGGCTGATGCCTATCAATCATGCCCATCCTCGATTCCGTCACTGGTTAGTGTATCATTCAACTCAGCGTGTCCGGAGACTTTTGTTTTTGGCGAGTACAGCCATCGCTGAATAAAGAAATAATTGGCAGTAGGTTTTGAGCCCGTGACTGGTAAGATGTTTAAAGCACCTGGTCTGTGTGTTCGCACCAGCCGTACAATTTGTTCACAGGGTCATGATTCGTTCAGATGGGAACCATCTGTTTTACCAGCTGCCAAGGTGCGCCCACGACATCTGCGCGGGCATACGCACGCTAAATCCCATACTTTCACTTCCAACAAGACCAAACCGGTTGGGTCGTGCTGCAAACCCGTCTCCGGCGGGTGCTCTAACACCACACCGCGGGATTAAACCCTGCAGGAGCTTCAACACCCGAGTTCAAAACCCAGTTGGTGCTATAAACACCAAAGCTTTTGTTTTCTCCGGCCACGTTAAGGTCTCAATATTTTTACCTCTTCATCACTCCCGCGGCTCTCAACTGCAGTTGCTAGAGAGACCTGCCCGCTTCCCTTCCTAGCCTGGTAAGTTCTGAGGAACTGGGCAGGTGGATGGTCTTGGGCCTAGCTCTACATGCACTAGCATTCAAAAGACAATAACTGATGGTACCTGGGTAATACATGACGGTAGAAATCCCTGGCGTTATAAAAGGCAGAGTTCAAACCCCAAGGTAGCAATTAGCGCTATAAACATCCACTCTTTACTTAAGTACCTTTATCCGTTTAGACTTAGTTACGGGGGTTACATTCCTTATCACTACCACCAGATTAATGACAGACTGACCAGACGGACCTGGAAGTATAACCAGAGTCAATCAAGAACCGACGCCATCCAACCCGACATAGCAAACACCGTGCCAAAAACCCCAAGGTTCGAAACCGCGTTGATGCAATAAACACCAACGCTCAAAGGCACCATAAAGCCCGATCTCTCAACCCATCTTGTGCCCGCACGCACATATACATCCAACTAGTGCTGTATGGGGGGGGGGGTCTATCAAGAATCACCAACCACCCCCCCGAAACCAAGAAACGACCAAGTAAGTTTCAACCTGTATAACCGCGCAAGTGTCAATCCCGCGATACAAATTGCATCTGGCGCCAAAGCACGAGGTAGACAGACTAATCTTATCGTACGATGAACCGACAAGTAGTACACATGCGCAGTCGACATCCACGTCCTTTACGCTTTACCCGCAATAACCAAGACCAACCCGGCTAGTTCGTGCTGCAAACACGCCAGGCTACTACAATCACCAAGACTCGAAACCCAAATTGGTACTGCAAACACCAAGTGCCACAGGCTGAAAACCTGTAGGGGACTCTTTTATCCCCCCCGGCGACAAGAAGAAAAGAGGAGGGTATCACTTCCACAAAACACTAGGAACAAAATTGGTACGGGTACGTGCCGAGCCCAACCCGGGTAAAGAATAACCAACACAACTCCTCGTCCATTAATGAACGGTATAAGTTTCGATCCCGCAACATGGTGTCGAGCACCCAGCCGCATGTTGCGCACGAACTAGTCGATCTGTCCTTATTTATGAGATCAGGTTCGCTCACTAGGGAGAGTGGGGGGGAATTGCATCCGGGGTACAAATTGCAGTTATGAGTTCAGACTGAGTGGGCATGCCTAGTCACCCTATCAATCTGCGGAATCGATAAAGGTCAGCAAACGAAGGTCCCGCCAGTACAAGACCAGATCGGCTGGCTCGTGCTGCAACACGCCGGGTGTTATAAACACCAGGGTTCGAAACCCGGGTTGGTGCTATTGCTATAAACACCACATGTGCTACAAACACTAAGGCTTGAAACCTCTCTTTTGTCCCTGTACAACAGTTACGTACTCGCTCCCCACCCTCATGTTGCAGCAGAACCAGGCGATGTGATTTCCATCCTGATGTGGCAATTATTACAGCCGCGAGATACGGTAACATAAAAGAATTAGTATAGATTTCGAGTCTGTAATTAGAGCGCAGGTTTCAAGCCAGTAGATTACCAGAGCAGGTTTCGATCCTGCGGTGTGTTTAAAGCACCCGGCGTGTTTACAGCACGAGCTAGGCGATGCGATCTTACTCGTGATGAACTTTACAGGATCTTGGTAGCAGTGTGGCAATTTATTGCTTCCCGCACTGCCAGGATACGATTACAACGAACCCGGGGATCTTCTTCACAAGTGGGAGATATCCTCACAAGGTATGGTTCGGATGACATTGTGAGAAACAAAGTACCCGTCTAAACGCAGACCAACGACTCCATCGACAACAAACCCACTCTCATGCTCAACCCTCAACCCTCAACCAACCCCCCCTCAATAGCAGCAACCCCAATCGCAACCATCCTCGAAAACCACCTCGTAAGCCCCAAGTTCCCACCCATAAACCACAACCCCGGTCTCGTCTGCATCCACATCCCCCTAATCTCTCCACTTTCACTATCAACCCCCCAAATCTCCTCTACCCCCTCCAGCACCTGCTTCCCCAAGATCTTCTCCGCGGTAGTCTTCATATTCGCGTATCCGGTTGCAAACACAATCTCGTCTGCGGGTAGGAACCCGCTTGCGTCGTCGAAGCGAATCCCGTCGGGTTGTATCTCCTCGATTTGCGCAATTTTCTTGATTTTAATGCCGCCTGTGGCGATGAGGCTGGAGGCGCCGACGTCAAAGTAGTAGCCTGGGTTTATTAGTGGAATGAGGGGGTGGGGAGGGAGGGGGAAAGGTACCGCCGCCGCGCTCAAGGTACTTTACGAACATGCCCGCATCGTTGGGACCCCTATCGAGTGTGAAACCGGCTTTTCTGAGGCCGTCGAGGATCTCCGTATCCCGTCGCTCTATTTCTTGGGTAAGATAGATCTGGTTCCGCTTAAGAAGCGGTATGGGGCTGGACATGAAGAGGAGGTCTGCATCCTCCAACGGGGGCTAGGAGATGTCAGCGTGTAATAAACGGGCAATGCGGTAGAAACTCACGCCATCCTCATCATATAATCCCTTTAGTAGCAATTCCACGCCGTTTTCGGAGGACATAACGTACGTGCTGCTTCGCTGCACAATCGTCACATCGTACCCCTTTTCGTAAAAATCCTGTGCGATATCGTGGCCCGAATTGCAGCAGCCCACCACTACCGCCTTACGTCCGGTTCCGTCTCGTTTCGCACCCGGGAAGGCGGAGGAGTGGCATAACACATCGCCTTTGAATTTCGACGTGTCGATATCGGGCATGTTGGGTTCTCCCGAGTGGCCTGTTGCGAGTATAATGTGGCGGGGCTGTAGCTCGCGGGTTCCGGAGGGACGGGAAATGGTGACGTTCCAGCACTTTGCCTTTTCGTCGTACGATGACGCCGAGATCTCAGACTCAGTCCATACATTGAGTTCCAGCGCCGACGCATAGAACTCGAACCAATCTCCGAGCTTATCCTTGGGTGTAAACTTCGGCCAGTTCGCGGGGAAGCTGAGGTACGGCATGTGGTCGTACTGGACGGGGTCGTGGAGCACTATCATCGTCAACCAGGAGCAACTCGAAAACTTGCAGGCTGTGGGGACACACCAAGCTGATGGTACCTCCTCCTCCAATTATCACCTACCCGCTTATTCCGATCCACCACCAGCGTCGGAATCCCCATCATCTTCAGCCGCGCGGCAGTAACCAGCCCGCTGTGCCCGGCACCGACAATAAGAACCGTAGGCTGCTCGTTAACAAACTCCTTCTCGTCCTTCCTCCTCTCAGACCAATTCCTCCGCCCCATATCCGCACCGTGCGTAACGCCGTTAGGCCGGTTCCTCCCCACCCTCTCCGGGTACTTTTCCAGTCCCATCAACGCCGTAAACACCGTATACGCCTTCCATTTCCGGCCTCCCTCGAGATCTTCAAGCAGCCTGATAACGCCCTGGCCGTGTCCAACCTTCGTCTTAACGTCGACGAATGCAGCGATGGCGGGGACATTGCCTTCGAAATCAACGGGTGCAACGGAGATCGGGGTGCTGTGGGTGCGAGAAACGGTAATGGATTCGATGCGGTTGGAGGAGAGGAGGGATTGGATGTTGGAGAGCGTGTGTGCGGTTTTGTACTCCCATGAGAGACACAGATGGTCCCGCCAGTAGCTGTCGGCGAGGAATAGGGAGGATAAGGAGCCCGACGAAGACGCACCGGAGCCGAGGAGCTCGTTCAGGGCGTTCAGCCAGGCATTAAACGGGGCGACCGGGTCTGTTGGAGCGGGCCGGGGCGGGGGAATTGTGGCTGGAGTGGGGGATATTGTAGGGGCCATATTGATACAGAGACGGTGAGCAGTGGGCTAGTGAGGAACTATAGAGGGAATGGGATTGAGCGAAAGGAGGGGGAGGGTTTAAATTAGGAAGAACAAGAAGCTCCCGATGGCTGCGGTTGCACAGATACCTGTGCATGCGGCGGTTGCTCAGTACGGAACCAATATGATCCGGCGTAGGTATGGTGATATCTACCCGATATCCGATGCTGAATCTCAGCTAATAGAGTGTGGGGCAAAATGCGGGGTGGCTGCGGGAACTATCGGCTTAGGTACTTAGCCGGCTATCAAGCCTCTGAGAAGCACAAGAACACGGCAGCTGAAGTTGGGCAGCTGAAGTTGGGCAGCTCAAACGAGAGAGCTCCTCCGAACATCCATCAAGACCAGCGATTGCACCCACCCGTTTGCCGCTGTGCGATGCAGATCTGCCGGGAAAATCTCGGGATATGGTCATTCTAGGCCTAGGGTTGTTGAGGCGCCCACCAATCCCGACCAGTGCGTACCCGATGCGCAGGATTCGGCGGACGATAAAGTGGGTGGGGTTGTTTCGAGTAGCCATGATCCGCGATCGCTGGGGATACACAAGATGCAGTGTGACGTTCCTTCAACAAGCTTCAACTCGCACACAACGCTCTGGAGACGTGCAGTCAGGAAGAACTGTTCCTTTGGCCGATTCTTCGCAGCAGTTGAGGGGAACGTAATCTCAACCTGTTTCGGCCCGTCGTGCATCGTGCGTACATCGAATCGGCCAGGAATGTTAGCACCCTGTAGAAACAGAAGCAAATCTCGATCGATGACCCTCGTCCGATAAATCCGTGACCTCCGCGATCACTCAACCTTTCAAGCACCCTCCCGGCACGTTGTACTCAGTACAGGTCTTTAGAGCGACAACATGTACCTTTCGATGGCTGTTACTACAAAGGTACTTCAAAGTGCACATAGCGTTGTCACTCCAAAGGCCTGTACCAAGTACTCCTCCCTCGCATGTCACAAACTTGAAGAGTCACTCGACTTCACAAAAAACCCAATTCATTCGATACCAACATCCCATCATCCTCATCCCTCCCATCTCCAACTCCAACCCATCTCTACTTATCAGCAACCGGAAACTCCTTCCCGGTAGTACTCTTATACTGTCCCCTTATAACTACCCACTCCCATCAGCCTTCTGCAAAAGTAAAGCCAGTCCATGCCACTTACAATCACTAATCTTCTCATCCTTCGCCTGCTCGAGCGCACTCTCATTATCCTGCGGGCCCGCGCCCGTAAACTTTTCTTGCGCAAAATCGACCGCTGTTTCCCATCAGCACCTGCAGTGTGTGTGTAGGAGGGGGCAGACTTTTATCGAGATAGTCCTCCTTCTGTTCGCTCTTCTTCCCGCCGCCGAGCGCAGTGTTGACAGAGTCCATGATCCCGCCCGAGGACTCTTGCTTGGTTTCGGGGGCTTTCTGCTCGGGGCCGGTGAGGTTCTTGAGGTAGTCCATTGTTGTGTGTGGTGATGGTATGAAGTGTGGTGTTGATGTGGTGCTGATTGAAGTCTAGAGGGCATTTTTGTGGGTTTTATAGTGGCGGTGGAGCGGTTGCGTCACTGGCAGTGAAGCAGGTATTGCTGATCTTGGCTATCACGGTGAATAGGCGGCAGGACTTCCGCAAGCGGCAAGAACAAAACGGGAGATTCTATCGACCTTGAATAGTATGGAAATAAAGCTTGATAAATGCGAGATGGAGGTATGACGTCATTTAGTCGACTACCCCAAAACCAGCAGTTCCAGTACCCCCACGAGGAGTAACTGGTTTCTACAGTGAAAGTAGAGACTCTTGACAAATAGCACGTAGATAGCGGCAGATTGTAGAACTCGGTAGGCAGCCCGCCATATGGTGTAAGGTATATACCGGGTGATACGCAGTGATCCAACACTACACTGCACTGCAAGAAGTCATAAAACCACTTGTTGGGTGAGAATTTGTTTATAATTCACCCATATTCAGAGTAATAAGAGGGAGAGTGGATTGAGATAGTAAAACTCCTAACAAAATATCCCGTACCAACGTGTATTACCGCTCGTGATAAGATAAGTCTGAGATTGAAGTCTATGCTATCATGGCAAGTACAGACCAGAACTGATAACTCCCTTCTCCATAGCCTCAGGGTGAAAACAATATCATACACCCGTTCGGAGGTGCTAGATTGATACCCAATCCTCTTGGGCCTTCGGTGCGGGTGATCATTGGATTCAGCAGTGCAAGAGAAGTGATCAGTGCAAGTTCGAGCCCGCACCGTTAAGGTAGTGTTCAGAGCACTCAGCATGTTTGTAGCACAAGCTAGACTATCTGATCCTGTTATTCGGTGAACTTATAGGATCTTAGTTCGTTCGGCTGGTTCGATCCCTGGACACCTCCATGCATGTGGAAATCGATAGATTACCACACCCAAAGGTAAAGCAGGACATGTCGGCTAGCTCGTGCTACAAACACGCCGATTGGGTGCTTCAAACACAATATCGCGGGGTCGAAACCTGCACAGATCATTATTTTTCACATCTGTACCCGGCAGTTTCCAGCAAGTATTGCTTGCGCAGGTGAATTTCTCTTGATCCCCCCTGGTTTCTTTCAGCTTTACGCATTCTTGTTTGTTTCCCGTTTCGGTTCCAATTCAGTTATACAGTATCACTCGTCACCGGCCAAAGTAGTTTTATACAGAAGGGAACGGGTAACTGTTCTATGGAAGACAAAAGAATGAGCTCTACGGGTTTCAAACCTTGGTGTTTGTAGCACCAGCGAGCTTTAATGTTCACAATACCAACCTTTAAGCTTAGGTTTCGAACCCTGGTGTTTACAGCACCTGGCGTTTATAGCACCAGATAAGCTAGGCTTAGTACTTTTTTATTGGAAAGTTTGGATCCAACACATGCAAACAAGGTTATGACCCCAGCGGTGATCATGAGCGCGTGCAGGAATCAATAAAGTGCCGCCAAACCTAGATTAAACAAGACCAGATCATTAGCATGTGCTGCATCCACGCCGGGTGCTCCAAACACTTCCTGGTCGCAGGCTCGAAATCTGCGGGAGTCACTATTTTTCCGCTTGCTTTATCCTACCCGTATCTTGCAAGAGATTAGGGAGGGACCTGATAGATAATACGGTGGTGCTTATATCCACAACACAACCTAAGCGGTTGCAGACGGCTAGAGAGGGCGATATCAAGAATTCGGATGGCGGCCAACACCACGCCTCCCCGCGGGTTGATGACGAAACCCCTCACTCATATATCCACCCCTCATGGCCGTAATTCCCTCTTCTCTCAACTCCAAACCAAACAAGTCACCATGCCTACCTTTAAACCGCAACTCCGCATTCCCACTTTGCGCCTCCTATCCACCGCCTCCCGCCCCAAAGAGGGAACAACGCGGATCATCAACGATCCCGCGTCTTCGAAGGCCGCAGACGAGAGCCGGCCGACCACTGACGGCGGAGAAGATGCGTTGACGACGGAGGTCGGGAGTAGACAGGTTGATAAACAGGGTGGAGAGGTTGTAAGTCCCCACAGGATTGGTGATGGGTTACTAATAATTGCAGAGCGCATCCGAGTATGCTACGTACAGCAAGTGGAGGGAACATGAGAAAGAGCAGGCGAATACGTTTGAGAAGGATCGGAAGAAGGTTGCTGAGAAAGTGAAGGGGGGTTAGTGATGTCTGATGCTAGAATGAATGAGTTGGAGTTGGGGCGTTTTTGTGTTTGGTGCAAGAAAAATAAAATGAGAAAGGCACATACCGGTAGGTCGACGTTGCATCCATGGAATAAGTAATTCCAAGCTTTAGCTATGGTATGGTGAGGACGTGTGATTTTGTGACTTCTTCAACCATACAGTGATTATGGGACTTCATATCACCCAATACATGCCACTTCACGGTAAAAGTTCTTCTCTCCTTTATCTCACCGTAGCATTTTGACAAGAGTTCTTTAGTTACAGATACTGGTCACCATATGTCACTCTGTCTTAGGTGAAATAGAGCAAAATAATGTGGGTAAAAGTAATCACTACCGTATTATCGGACCCTATTTCAAGCGTGAGATACAAGTAAAAAAAGAAAAAAAGATCAGTGCAGGTTTCGAGCCCGCGGCGCGGTGATCAGGGTAGCCCGCCGTGTTTGCAGCACGAGCTAGGCAACCTAATCTTATGTATCTACTGGATCTTTGTTCATTGAACCAGGGGATGTTAATTTATCGATTCCGCACTCTGCAGGGAATCCGGACATGTGCGCGGGCATACTCTTTCTCTCCCCGCCAGCCCCCGTAGCTACCTAGCGTACACATTTATTGCCTGCGCAGGGGAGTATTTGAAACCACATGTACATTTACAATATCAGGGTTAGAATCTTTCAATAAATAGGAACTCATGCCTAGCCTAGCTAGCTAGCAGCCAGGCTAGGTGCTGTAAACATCAAGGTTCGAAACCCGTAGTGTATGGTGCTACGAACACCAGGCACTGCAAACACTGGGTGCTATAAACATCAAGGTTAGAAACTTTTAACGTTGGTCTCTTGGTCTCTTTTGTCCCGGAGTAGCTGTACATAAGAGAACCAAAACACTTCGCCCCCGCAAGTATCACTTTACAAGAACCCAACTAGTACGACAACCAGGTGAGATGCTTAAAGCACCCAGTCAGCATATTTGCAGCACGAATTAGGCGATCTGGTTATGCTTATACCGGATCTTGGTTCATTCTGATTGGGGGCTGGCAATTTATCAATTCCGGTAAACAGGTTGTAGTAAATTTGAGCATTTACATGGGCATACACACCCTACATCCCGCAAACCCACCAAATAAATAAGGGCAGATCACCTAGCTCGTGCAGCAAACACATCGGGTGCTCTAAGCATTCCTGGGTGCTGAAAACACTAAGGTTCGAACCTAATGTTGGTGCTATAAATACCAAGTTCAGGTGTTGTAATCCCCGAAGGCTCGAAACCTAAATTCTTTTGCTCTGTTTTGTCCGCCTGGTTCCACTATGTATGAAGATTGCTCATACCTAGCTTGAGTAGCAACTATACGAGAGCAAGCCGAAAGAAACCAAAAAGTGATTAGTGCAAGTTTTTGATCTTGCAGTGTGATGTTTAGAGCACCTGGCCGACGTGTTTGAAGCACGAGCTGGGTAATCTGATCTTGTTAATTGATGAACTTACGGGAACTAAGTTCATGTAAATTCCTGCAGCTAGGCTGGTGGGTGAATTCGGGATCTTGGATCCACGTTTGTAAGCTCGACATTAGAAAATACGGCAGGAAAAAGAACGAATAATGCAGGTTTCGAGCCTGTAATCGGAGCAGAGCGGGTTTCGACCCCGCGATGTGGTGTTTCAAGCACCTAGAGTATTTTCAGTACAGCTATGTGGTCCAATCTTGTTTATAATAGATTAACGGGGTCTTAGTTTGTTCGATTTATCGATCCGCGCACAACTGCCAGGTACGATCCGCGGATCCAAACATCTGCGCAGGCATTCACACCTTATATCGATATATCCTGTGCAGAAAAAAACCAGCCGTCTGACACAAAGAGCGAGCTTGCAAGCGACGAGAAATTCTGGGAACGAGAGTACCTATATGGCATAAGTACGCCGAATTAAAACACCAGATCGCCTAGCTCGTGTTGCAAACACATCGCCGGCGGGTGCTCTAAACGTCCACCTAATCACAGGCTCAAAGCCTACTCTAACCACTTCTTTTGCACTGCTGTCATTCAGGTTCTCTTATACACTGAAATACCTAAATCCAACGGTAAATCCTTGCGACAGTTCTAGATCTTGCGGTTCATGCAATAAAGCATTGGTGTTATTGGACAATGCTCACTGTATGCGTGCGATCGGAGCGCAACCACAAAGTACATTGATTACAAGAAGCCATAGGTATATACACGCCTCCCAATGCACAAGATCAAAAGTACATACATGCATATAAAGAACGTAGCCACATCACGAACATAAAGCATCATACAAGGTTTCACCCCAGCCTTTTCCACATGTTCTCCAGCCTCTTACTCCTTCTCCACATGTTCTGCCAGCCTCTCACTCCCGGAAGCATTTGCATGGTCCTTCCTCTCCAGTTCCTGCTGTATAGCCCTTAACGCATCCTCGCCGCCGTATTGTTTAGCGAAGTGCATATCGATCTGCTCTAAGCTCTTTCCGGCGGTCTCAGGGTAGATATACCACAGCGTGATAGCAAACCAGGCGTTGAAGATGCCGTAGATAATGTACATCTTATACCCGATGTTTTGAAGTGCGGTGGGGGTGATCATCACAACCTGTTATTAGGCAGGTCAGCAATCGGACTACCACAAACAAGGGAAGGAACTTACGAGGAAGTTGAACATCCAGTAACAGAAGACTCCCATGGAGGCACCTGCTCCACGTACCCTCAAAGGTAGGATTTCAGCGGCTTCAATATTCCGTCAGTTGGTTGATCATGAAAGCTCACTTGCAGCGCGGCATCTAATACTCACGGTACAACCAAGAACCTGCCAACCAAGTTCCAGAGAAAATTGCAAAATACAAATAGATAAAGAATATAATTGCAAAACCATATGAGTAGGAATTTTCAGGGGTGACTGCAAATAGTGCTGCTACAATGATGAAACAAATACTCTGGCCTACAGCGCCTCCGATGAGTAGCGGAATACGGCCCAGACGGTCCATGAAAAACACTGGGAACAGTGCACATGTTACTGAGACAACCGAAGTAAGGCCTGCTACCCACAGGGAAGTATATCGGGTTGTTCCAAGGAATTGGATCAATAACGTCGGTCTGCCAGGGGTCAGTGTGGTTACGGCAACAGAAAGGGAAGAGATCATACACGTAGTATGTGATACTGTTGATACCACCGAGCTGCTGCATGCTCATCATCCAGCAAGCGAGGAAAACGCGGCGCAAGTTTTGGGTTGGGCCGGAGGTGAAAATCAGCTTGAAGTTAGATTTTTCAGAGACGCCCTCAAGCTCAACAACTTCCCGCATCTCGTCAAAGTAGACATCAGCGGGCTGGTCGCTGCCGACATGTAGACGCTCCAGCGCTGCGCGGGCTTCGTCGAGCCGGCCCTTTCCAATGAGCCATCTGGGAGAAATTTTCAGTTGGTATGCAATGAGCGTGGAATATTTTGGGGCCTACCGAGGACTTTCCGGAAGACCAGACAAAAGCATAACGATAGTGGTTACTGGAAAGACCATCTGCAGAAGAATTGGTACCAAGAATGCTGCCGGGCCATTGTTTGTTCCCAGGCCAAAGTTTGTCCACTGAGATATAAATAGACCGGTCGCCGTAAAGACAAGTTCCATAGCCATATGGTGACCCCTGGTCTTCGGGGGTGCTGTCTCGGCTTGCCATACAGCTATTCCAAGTCAGTTTCATTTCGGTCACGGAAATCAGGAGCGGACGGACGAATCGCGGTAGTGTCAATGCCTACACCTACACCTGCAATGATCCTTCCCGCACACAATGCCGCTACGTTAGGTGCTGTCGCCTGTATGATTGCGCCGATGATAACGATGATGGATCCAAGCTGGCAATAGTGTTAGCTATTTCCCACAGACGAAGCAAGCCACGGAGTTACCATACAAAAATCGACTTTTTGCGGCCCAAGTATCCACCAGCAATGAAGACAAGAATTGCGCCAATCGCTCCGCCAATATCGAACAAGGCATTAATGGTTCCAAGGAGGCCGGCATCTGGATTGTTGAACGATTTAAGAAAGTATGGCGTGACAATGACACCAGAGAAGACACCCTGATCGTATCCAAACAGCATAAACCCGCTCGAGCAGGCAATTGTAATACAATACACCAGTGGGGTGCCTTGTAAATGTGCGAGTGGTTGTAGACTCATCGTGGCTGTCGATTTGTTCCTCGATATCTGTGGGCCGTAAGAGCAACGATGGAAGGGTTTTATACGGAGTTCTCCATAGGCTCAGAATAGCGGATAGCTAATGACATCTCGCTAACGAAACTAGATCTATAGAACTGTGCACTAAATATCTCGGACCGGGATTTGAAAGGGCGCTCTGCGGCTCCACAGGAAACAGTAAATATCGTGATTGGCTACGATGTAACGGTGATCCGGCTCCCGATCCGGGTCTCCACCCTGGTTCAAGGCTGCCCCACGTTTTTCTCTAGGATTCGAAACGCCAGTTTAAGCGAAGGTTCACCGTTGTGGGGAAGCGGGGAAATTAGAGGATCGTATCCAGTTTGGCGGGACGAATTTGATGTCGAAAGGGTGGTATGAGTGGACAAGATCCAGATAGCCTCCGGCCGTTTCGGATGCCCGTAATGTTGACAACCTAACAACTCTAAAAGTCTGCGCGAGGACTAGATTCTAGGAAAAGCTCCTTCGATTGCTCGGATATGACTTTGGGTTAGAGTTACTCCACTTGGAGCTGAAGAGGAATTCACAACGCCGTTGGGATTGGGTTGGGTGTCTCAGATATCCAAAAGGCGTGGACTTACTGCTTTGTTTATGACGTTCGGTCTGAGTTTTTCCAATTTTCATCTGGCTGCAGGGAAGCCCATGAATAATCATTTCACAACGGAATCTCCCGCACCACCCTAGGATCTTGGTTCAACTATAGTAGGGGACTCATGCTGGACGTCAAAACGTCGGGTTTGAAGCCTCAGGGTTCGAAGCCTTCGGTTTCGGGTGCCCCCACTATATTCCCGAAAATCCTGCTAGCTTTCCTGCAGTTGAAGCATATCTTCGGGAACAGTAATTGATTATATACATTGCAAGACCCTCTTGTACGGAATATCCCTCGTTCTTTAATTAGACCTGGCTCGCCGACCTACTTTATCGCAGACACTCCGCTATTGGCCTTCCTGTGCATGCACATAGGCCAAACCATCATAGTGATACCTGAGCATGGAAGCAAAGCCCAGGAAAGGGAATGGTAATTAAACTAACTGTACCGGCCGTCGTGGCTCGGACGTCAGCAGTCAGCAACGGGTGTCCGTTCAGGCATTATGAAGAACCCTGGGTCTGACATAAAAGTCCGTAAGCACCCTATGTACTCTATTGTCAGCAACCGTCCAGTGCATCAACTTGAAGGAACGGATGCGATTGGCTTAAGTGGGGCCGGTTCGGTGAGAGGAGCATTGGCAACCAGCAACCCCGATTTCGGAGACCGTGCGTAGTTTTTCCGATTTTTCTCCCACACCCAGTAAGTATAGGGTGGTTCGAATCTTTCAGGAACGCCTAGGCATACCCTAGTTGGCGACCCCTTTCCAACGGAGAACTATATACCCTCAAACAATACATATCAGCTGACTTTTGAGGTGCATCTAGATTCGAGGATTCTTTGTCAGTTGTAAGAGTTCCTCCGTTTTGTCGATCCGTGTGTTTAGATAGTAAAACCCTCACCACCAGCCTGGCATGTTTGGATCCAGCAGTTACTCTGGCACTGTGGGAGAATGCCGGACCTCCGCTCCCTCAACGGAGCTCCTTCATCCAAAGTCACTGCCAGAGATTAAAGGGGGTTTTTGGAAGTACTTCTCGTACCATAGAATCTGACGGTTTGCTGGCTACCATTCGTCTATCTACCTATATACTCTATTCTACCGGTACTTGTGGTTGGGGCGTCACCGCGTCACCGGGGGTATCCGTCCATACTTTGGCGGTTTTGTCCCATCACCACAAGGTGTCTTGAAGTCAAAAAGTGACACTAATGTATGCTCTTTATTTGTAGATGGCTACAAAGTCTTCCCGAAGTTAAAATGTTCTAGGATCATGACCCGCCATGCATGACAGTTCTTCCTCTTCCAGACCTCTTCCTCACCCAAAGCATTAAATTGAGTGTCTAGAACAATGACAGGCACCCCTTATCACCCAGCCTCTTCCACTATATTAAAACCCGCCACTGTCACCAGCCGAGAGCGTCCCAACCATAGTAACCGGTACAGTACATGCATCTTTTGCTTAGATTAATTTTCAGCGAAGAATCTAGGTGCGCATGATACAGCAAATGTCATAAGCTGCAGGGCATTATATATTAATCATGAGGCGAAGTCAAGCACTCACACAGCTCAATATATGCACTTTCATTTACACTTACTGCCTTCTTATGCCTATATAGTGTACGTAGTACATAGTTTCTCCCTCAATCTATCATCATACGCACTATAACGATTCCCCAATGTTGCTATAGTACTTAGGGGAGAACCGTGTGTTGATTCTATGATACAGTGAAGAGAAGCAGAGAAGGAGAAAGACACGATTTAAATACAGAGAATTATGAGAGAAAACTTTGATGCTTCGCCACTCTTGAGTCACTCGCCACTCTGAGTCACTTGCCACAGGATATGTAACACCCAAATTGCAGTAGTGTTTGAGTGACGTACCATGATGCACCATTTCCTCTCTCCATCTCCCGAACCACCCATCGATCTGTTTCAAATCTAACGGCAATCTACTAGAGGATATTGGTATAATGATGCGCGTCTCTGACAACTAATATGTGAGTCAACTACTATCGGGGTATGTACGTACCCATTTATCCCAGATATCCACATTAAGAGAAGTAGAAGTAGATAATCAATCGCCCCAGAGATTCCTACGATCAAAATCACACCAACAATAGCTGCACAACCTCCACCTTTTGAGTCATACACAAACCGATCGAATGAGCGGAGAGAAAATGATGGACTGAGTCACTGAGATGCAGCTGCGTTTGCGCAACCTCGCATCTTTATGACTCGAACGCTTTTGAAGAATATACTGGAATGTCTCAGCAGATGTTCGATTTACACTAGAGTCGATAAATACAAAGGGAAGTAGAGAACACAGGCTAATATCGACAAAAAACGGGCGTGCAGAAGTAGATTCAGCGGTCTCGTTAACTCAGAAAATAAAATCAACTGAGTGGAGACAGTAAGTAGTCGGTGCTAACTCCATGAAACAATGTTTCAGGTGATGACGCGAAGATATATATACACTTTGTAGAGTAGTTGAAGGAGCCTTTCGGTCCGTAGCTATACTCGGGCTAGCTTGTGCCTATCCATCACCTGCCATGTAGCCGCACACACTGGTTCAGTGAAAGTTTACTTAAGGCTATTTAAAAGACAACCCCTTTTAACGTCACCAACAAGTTCATTCATTCATGCTACTAAACCACCGTCCTTCGCATACCGAAACCCAAACCAAAAACCCCATCAATCCAGTCAAGCAAACTCCAACAAAGCCATATCCGTCTCCAGAGATCCAAAACAAATAATCAAGACCAAAAATACTAATACCATGCCCATAAACGACCAAAGTATCAATCACATGTCAACTGATCCGTCAACACCAGCCTTACATGTACAATCATCAAGCAGAGCCACTCTGGGCAAGACTACCGTTAGTGTGGTGACCTTCGGTATTGCTGTTGGGACGAGGCTGTCTCCTGTTAGGGTGGCGGAAAGGACCCCGGTGGTACTTCATCCTCCTCTGTTGCATCAGGTCCACCTCATTCGCATCGGTATGGAGCACCGGTACGCCAGCAACAATACTACCAGCAGCAAAATCCGTGCCGTCCTCATTGCTAAGAGCCCATCCTTCCTGCTCAAATGCCATGCTTTTCTCGAGCTTACCAACAGCGAGCAGGTTGTGGTCGCACTTGGGAGCGAACAGGGCTTCAATCGTGAGTAATTTCTGGGCTCCGTCGGGACCCTGAAATCGTAGCGTCACGGTTCCATATCCGTGAGCAGCCAAAATTTGGTCGGTTCCGGTCATTTGGATCTTCTTCTGCCCGAGAGCGTATTTAGTGTACTTGGTGAACAGATCTCGCCGTGGGGTGACGTGCGCGCTGTTATTGACACCGATGATCCAGTCGTTGGTTCGGATATCGTTGGCGGAAGCGATTTCGAGGGATTGGAGGCTAACATGCTCGATGGGCTCGGTGAGCTCGGTGGGCTCGGTGAGTGCGGTGGGTGCAGTGGATGCGGTGGGTGCGGCATGGTCGCCATATTTCTCGGCAAGTGTAGCCCATAGCTTGGTGGGATCTGTCTCGGAGATGTAGGAGGCTTGAAGACTATAGCTCATTGCAAGAAGTATTGTAGCAAGCGCTCTGTCGCGCTTGTCCTCCCAAGCAAGCCAGGCCTCGGTGCCATGGGGAGGCTGCTTGTATCGACCGTCGATAAGGGACCAGAGGCATCGTTCCTGAAGAATAAGCCTCATTTGAACAGACCAGAACGAATAATTTGATCCGTCGAAGAACCTGAGCCCCATCATGATAAATCTGTTTCTGTTACTACTTGAATCATAACTACGGTGCAGAGACAAGACTAACCAGCTACTACGGACGATGACGAGGAAGATATTAGAGCGTAGAATAAGAATAGTTGCGCGATGGGATAAGAAAACACTTGCGAGGGCGAAGGTTATAGATGGCGGGATGGTGAGTAGTAGTTGAAGTTGGCGTTAATGGTGGATGCCTAAGATGTGGGGTTAAAGTGGGGAAATGCCGGGAGTGCTGGCAATATCAAGTGGGTATAATGAGTACATAATGCACTTTACCTTCATGCTGAAGATCTCGATCATGTGATACTAAATTCCTTTCTCTAGAATTCCTACCATATCTGCAACTCGCTGCAGTCTTTTCCGAACCGAGTTTTGTGCTATACGTACGGCCAAAATGGTTCCAAGATTGGCTCTTGAGGCGGTTTGGATGTCGTTACAACGGTGTCCTCGAGAAAGTCGAATTTTCAAAATGACTCTCGAATCGAGTGCCGTAAGGATCTCACGGTGGCGTTTTCGGCTTTTGAAAGGTTGTGGACACCCCAGAAGTGTAATTCTTGCCGTTGCTTTCGCCTCCGCTGAGTGAACCTGCGAGGCGATAAGCCGGGAACGAGAAAATCCCCGGTGCGCCTGCCGACGCCTACAGAAACTTTCCTTACCTCTGCAAGCGCCTGCCAACCTTGCGAGACAGATCGCTAAAATACATGTAAAACGGTAAACCACCCCAAAACGGCCCAAATCGACCACCGTGAGTCATCGAGGATCTCTAATATACCTATCATACTATAAAACAAAGCTGCTAGATATCATTCTCAAACACAGCCTTCCAATGTGCTGTCAACCGTTCACACAGCTTATCCCTCCCCTTCCATTCCTTCAACACATCGGCAAGCTTGCATCCCACATCCACCAATTCCTTCCACACCACCCGTTCAATATCCCCCCCAAACGTTTTGACCGCCTGTTCCTTACTTCCCCAAAGCCTTACCCTCTTGCCACCGTCAAATAGGTCCCCCTCGTCCACCAGGTGTCCGGCATTCATCTTTGGTGTGTTGGCGTGGATGAAGGCAGGGCGAATCGTTTTCACCTGCTTTTTCTCATCCTCGCCCACTGTTTGGGCGGCAAAATCATCGCCAGGATGATATTGTATCATCCCACTTCCCTTAAATTTCCCGGATACTTGCTTGTACCCTATTGCTTCCACTCCCTTCTGCACTCTAGTCCACGCATTCCCTAAAACTAGGGCCGCAGCCAAAAAAGTCTCTTTGTCGCCTTGCCCAAGCGCACCCTGGCTAAGCAACTCGTAATAATAACCGGGCCCAAAGACATTATAATAAGCGGCCAACAGCAACGTCGTCAAATGTCTTTTCTTATCCGCCAATATCTGGCCCGCCTCGCTCCCCGTCGGCGGTAATCCCTCGGGGAAGCCGCCGACCCCAGAAATGTTATAAAACACGGGATCCTCCGTAGCCATCCAAAAATCCGGCCATAGCACCAGCCCCGTGTCCGTAAACGGCTTCGTTGTAAATAACGGCGTAGGATTTAAGACAGGGATCGAGTCAGAGTCTAGATACAGCACCCTCTCGAAGCTACTAAAGATGAGTGCAAGAGACTTGAGTTGATAATGTGTGACACTCGGCGAAAGCGGCGGGGAGAGAAAGTCTGGAAGAATAACACACTTTGCTCCGAGCGCGGGAAGAACGGTGTTGCAAAGTGCTGGTTCGTATTCGCTTCGGCTGCCGAGGAAGACTTCGGCGGGAAGTGTGCATCCCGTGCGACGCATTAGTCGCAGTGTGATCAGGGTAGGGCTGAAGTATTCTCCACCTGCAACTATTACAATGCCGGTGCCAGAAAACAGACCGCTGGGGAAGGTCATCTGCTTTGCGGAGCGGAGGTGACGGAGCAGCGAGCGGTGTGACGCGGCGAGGGAGACGATGCTATCTTCGGGGAGATGGAGATAGGAATGCGCAGGCTGCCGCTCACCCGAGAGGTGCTGGCCATTGGTTGTTTGCGCAGTTGAGCCGAGTTTTATCGGGGGGATATGTGGGCGTGCGGTATGGAGATGGCGCGACCACTGGCGGAAGAACTTCTTAATCTCGAGTTGCGCTGGGGTGAGGGGAGGTAGTGGTGTATTAATAGCGACGGCGGCATCGGGCGAGGCATCGCTGAGGCCAGTTTTGATGCTATGAAGGGCAGAGATCGAATAAAAGTTGATATAGATGATCGAGACGAGGAGAAATAGGAAGAGGAGGGAAGTGATGATACGGGAGGTTGATAAGCGCGGCATTGTGGAGCCAAGTACCTAGGTACTGCGGTAGGCCCGACGACCAAGAACTGCCTATTAACAAACTAATTTCTCGCAGTGAACGTGGACTGTGTGGTGCCTCATTGGGAGCGGCGAGAAAGAGAGGCGAGGAGAGGGAGAAGAGGACAGGAGAAACCTGTGGTATCGAGACCCCAAGTCGCAGAGAGATGTACGCGCTCACCTTACCGTGCAAAGGTTAACCTCGGATATCTTGTCCATTTTCGGTGAATATGAGTGATACCTAATGGTATACAATGCATCAATTAAATTGTTTCTAATAGAGTAGGATAATGCTCTTACCCCTCAAGGGTCACGAACAACCTCCGAAGAGAAGCATTCTATGCTGCTACAGATGTCTTTAAGATCACAACTACGCCCAGAACTCGTAGTGATACGCCGCCGATCCATCACGCGGCGTGAAGTCGTTGACGGGGTGTTCGCACAGCATTTTCTACGCGTCATGGGAGAATGATATGGTCGTCTCCGTTGCCGTTTCACCGGTATCTCCCTCTGTATCGCTGAACATGGCCAGCATGGACGTAAACACCACTTCTAACCCCAGGAAAGACTTTCCGCACGGCTTGGAGAAGAGAGGGTGTTCACGGTGAAGCCGAGGCCTAGTAAGCTTCCGCGTCAACGGGCATTATGCCGTACAACATGAAGATTGAGATTAGATCCGGGGCGAGTATTGTTAAAGGATGTAGGATTGCAGATATCAAGTTTAACGCAGCTAACCAAAGTGGTGGTGTTGAGTAAAAAGGAGAGAAATATATTCGAGTATATGGAGCAAGGAGAACTTTGTGCTCCGCCGAAGAGGGCAGGTGTTGGCTTGCGGCCAACAAAAGTGGCTACGTTACTGGCTCCTGTGATAAGCGCTTTCATCCTGATATGTCCAGCACCGAAACTATGTAGTGGTAATCATAGCTGTAGGGATTAATCGATTCGGAAGCATCGGGTTTTGAAAGTGGGCAGCATACTTATGTATTACCCTAGTTTAACTATAAGGCAACCGGACCTGGATGTGCCGGCGGCGGGACGGCGAGGTGACTACGCAAACCTAGCACCAGCATCATTCATCGTATGGGGGAAATGTCTCTGAATATATCTTGCCTAATGTTTGAAAGGCCACATATAGACCTGAACTTGCTTTAGAATCCCCGCCAGCCAAATGTCTGCTCCCGCCAGAAATTCAAAGAGTTATCAATCTACTCACAACGCTTCTAACACTCCCAGCGATAGTGAACAAATCTAGATTCCCCAGGGGTAAAGGCGTACTGATACACATGGAATGAAGTAAAACGTACGAAGCTTAAGGTTAATGAATGTGGAGTTTGTCATGGTCGGATAGGAAGACAGCGGCCATTACTTCCACCTCCTCTAAAATATTCCGCGGCATACCCGGAATTCAGCACACGCGAAACTTTCCCGAAAGTTGAACGTCGAGTGAGCATCCATGAAGCGGATTCTTTTATGGCTGACCATGCTATCACGACTTATGCAGCCCCGTTTTCCTTGTTTGCATGGCCTGGTCTGACTGGCCTAAATCTTCAAATGAGCATGAGCTGATGCCTAGCTTAGCCGGTGCTACAAATGCCTGGTGCTGTAAACACTGAGGTTCGAAACCCAAGGTTGGTGCTGTAAACACTACAGCTCAGGTGCTATAAACACTAAGGCCTAATACCTGAAGGCTTATTCTTTTGCACTCTTTTGCACCTCCGACCCTATGTAATCTAGTTAGCGGAAATCATAGACTTAGGTAACTGTACAGACCAACAACTAATTTCTCCAGGGCGGTCGAGAGCTAGCTTGGAGTGTCATTCAATCCCGACCATAGATAGTAGAGACCAAGACATTCGGATGGGATGTGGAAGTTTCGGGCCCAGATGCTCCTGGTTGTTACTGTTGGACTGACCGGACAGATTGTTGGAAATTTGAACTTGCATAGCTAGAACCCTAATCTTATAACAAGAACTGGTGCCTAGTTTAGCTAGTAGTCCATATGCTATAAACACCAGATGCTATAAACACGGTGTTGTAAACGCCAAGGTTCAAACCCTATGGTGCTCATTCTTTGTTCTCTTTTGTCATGCAGAAGGCACTTCCCTTCCATACCACCATGTTACTTGGATGGATGCAGTCAGAATCCTATTCCCCCAGGTACGACAGCTATGATGCAAGTACAGCTGATTGACCGCCGGAAATCCCGTCTTGCATCACCGCGGTCTGAATCTTCCAATAAACAAGAGCCGATGGCTAACGTGGCCAACACTTCACGGCACCATAAACGCCTAGTGCTATAAACACCCGGGTTCGAAACCCAAGCTTCGTTCTGTAAACACCAATCGCAGGGTTCGAAACCTTTGTTCTCTTTTGTCCGTTTTGGCATGTAGAAGGAACACTTCCCTACTTATCGCCACTGCTGATGCGCCAGATTGCTTGGGTGGGCATAGTTGGAGTCCCAATCATCCTGACGCAGACCAGTTGATTGATATATATATATACCGTTGAATCGATTGGACGGATGGTTGGAACCATGTTTGGATGTCCAGGATCCGAGACTTCCAATAAACAAAAACTGATACCTAGCTTATCTAGAATTAGTGCTGTAATCATAGGTTCGAAACCCAAGCTCGGTGTTATAAACACCAAGGTTTGAACCTTTGCTCTTTTTGTCTGTTTAAATATATAGAATCATTTTTCACTTTCTCGTTCTTGGACGAGCTTACAAGCGTGGCGAAGCTGCCACACTCGTAGGGCCTGAACAGAAGAAGCTTAACTAAGGCAAATTCTTCCCTCTTTATCACTGCTGCCAGGTCATTACCGCTGTACTAGATTATTCGAACCTTGTTCTGCATCATTAGGGTAGAACCCTTCCAAAAAACAAGGACTGGTATCTAGCTTATATAGCAGGCGCTACAATCGCCAGGTGCTTCAAACACCGGGTTCGAAACCCAAGGTTGAGTGTTATAAACACTAAAGTTCACGGTTGCTGTAACACCAAGGTTTTGAACCTATGCTTTTGCGGTCTTTTGTCCGCCCAGAAATGCAGAAGGTCTCTGACACGTTGTTACCATTGAGACAGCCATGTTATGGATGATCAAGGTCCAAATCTTCCAATAAACAAGAACTAATGTCTAGCTTAGCCGGCGCTATAAACGCCAGGTGCTTGAAACACCAGGGTTCGAAACCCCAAAGGCTCACAGGTGCTATAAACACCCAAAATTCTAACCTATAGTTGGTGCTGCAAACACCAAGGCTCGAAACTTGTAGCGCTCATTCTTGACATCTTTGCAGAAGGTACTTTTTTTCCTCGCCGCCATGTACTATATTCCGGAACTACCGTCACCAGGTTGTACCCGGACGTATTATTGGCACGATGGAACCATGTATTGGATGATTATTCTTATCCCCTGGATCGTAACTTTGGCATTCCCGGCCCGTTTGGGCATGGCAACCGACTCCCCACCTGCAAATATTTAGCGATGCAACCACAACTCTGTGGGGGTGGCCTGGGAGCATTATAAACTTACTTTCTTATGTCTTGAGAGCATTTTGGCAAAAATTAAGGACTGTACAGGAATGGGGTGCCGATAAAAGGGGCAGTTTTTGGTGGGAGGGTTGTCTCAAGATCAGCTTCCCAAAAACTCGAAAATGTCACTGCACAGCCCAGATGGACAACTCTGCCCACAACACCCCAAAATATCCTTCAAGCTTAGTGCTAAGAACATGCTCTGAAGTCCCAATATCATTACACAGAAGGAATTCTATCTGCAATGTGCCCAAGAGTTGAGGCTCAGAGGGGGGATACCAATACCTATCCCACAGCTCTCATAGTGAACAAGGCTAAAACCCACTTTGTCAAACATCAAAGAGGGCATATCTTTACCCCTCAGCCAGAGCTGGAGTCACGGGCAATTTTCAGTACACCTTGAGAAGGGAAAGTAGCTGGGATGGTGGCTTTGCCAGCAGGAAAGCCCAGCCAGAAATACCAAATCTCCACCCAAACTTTGCTAAGCATGTTCAAAATTCAAGTAACTGTAGTGTCTGAATAATGAAAGGCATCATTTTGTGGAATTCAATCACCTGTAAAGGAGAATGGTGGGTAGTGGTGCATAGACATGGGGTGGATTGCCAGCTCAGAGAGCGAATTTTGGTGGGGCAGTGACTTACAAAGTCACATCACATATAATTTACAATTTACTTCGACAGAAAGTTTTATTTGCTACTAAAGAAGACTTAATAACAAGGACGGCCTCTGATGACCATTTTTGGACGTGTGGTGAGGTGGTTGCGCGGGCGGCCCGTATGGGCCGGGAACCGTTACGATCCAGGGGATAAACAAGAACTGATGCCTAGTTTGTCTGGCAGTAGTTCTGTAAACGCCAGGTGCTGTAAACACCGGGTTTGAAATCCAAGGTTGGTGCTGTAAATACCGAAGTTCAGAGGTGTTCCAAACACCCAGGATCAAAACCTATAACCCATTCTTCTACTCCCTTTTGTTCGTCTGGTATTGAAGTAAAGCGGGTACTGAGAGAATTCCAGACATGATACTGTTTCTTGCTATCTGGCCTTGCTCATTATACACAAAGACAAGACTAAATTGGCGGTTCTACTTCCTCTATCTCTCCTGTAGCTATCGGTTATCGGGTACGGGTTCGAGCAGATTTTCAATACTAGACATGCAGAAGTCACATCCCTCCTCCGTCAGGCTACTACCGAGACAGATCATTAGAACGCTGATCTAGATAACCTGGATCCGAGCCTCCGAATATTCAAGTACTAATTACCAGCCCAAGAAGGGCATCGGAAGAGGATCTCCCCCACCTAGCCGGCCATCCGGAGGGGGAGGGGAAACGGGCTCTGTCATACTCCAGATAGAGTGAATGCAGTATGATTAAAACAAACAAAAACCAGCTCAATCGGCAGTTCATGGTGCTATAAACATCAGATACTATAACCATCGCGGGTTCGAAACTCAAGGTTGGTGCTCTAAACATCAAATTCAGAGTTGTTGTAAACACGTCTAAACATCATTCTTTTGCCCTCTTTCCATAAGCTACGCCCTGTCCCCTCACCAATTGAACCGACGAGACGGATTATCCCGGAAGATCAAGATTCAAACCCTCCAATAAACAAGAACTAATACCTAGCCTAGCTAGCAGTGCACAGCGGTATAAACGCCAGGTGCTGCAAACACTAGAGTCCGAAGCTCAAGGCTGGTGTCGAAAACACAAGCTCAGACCGATGCTGTAAACACTATAGCGCTGATTCTTTTGTTCGAACATTTGCCGTGCCCGGAACAGTTACTTATTCCCTTGTATGGCACCCGGTTTTCCCCATAATCTCGTCTTTAATGCCATCTTGTAGCGCGCACCCCTAATCTCTTTTACCCGTTAGAATGCAGAGAGTATGTGTTCCGACCCATACGCCAAGTTTTCCGGTTGGCCAACAGGTCGACCCATACACCAAACTGTCTTCTTGGTGAATAGGTCGACCTGTACACCAACTGACCGAGGTGCCAAGTAGGAGGTTGGGATCACGGTATTCCCATAAAGGTTCACTTCGAGCCACAACTTTTTCCCTCAACTATCAATCACTACTGCAGTTTCTCACTACTGTAACTATCCTTATCTTTAGAGTTCACACAAATTTCACTCTATTTAACTATATTTACCATTTCAGCTATTACCTCTGAGTTAGGAGGAATAAGTAAATGTACGTTAGCGAATGGAAGAGGTGTGATAGTCTAGTGAGATTTCATAACTTTGTCAATTAGCCGATCTCTTGGTCAGTGAGTTAACTAGTGCACCAAGTACCCCTCTTGGTGCACCCTCTCAGTGCACTAGTCAACTACTTTAGCAATGGGTTGACCGGTACACCAAATTTCCCCGTTGCCCAATAGGAAATTTTGGCGTATGGGTCGGAACATATGGGTTCCGTACGGTGGGCAACCCGTGACTGATCGCAACCTAAAGGTGTCTAAATCGCAATCCGGGGCCCGTTTGCGTTTAGGAAGCCCAACTGAAACCCAAGCAAAGTTGGGATCGAAATCACCTTGCACCATGTACCAACACAGGTATCTGCATGCAACAAGGTCAGTGCATTAATATCATGTAACTGCGAGAAGGCGTGTGGTATGCGGAGCTTTAGATGCTTGAAGATTGATCTTAATATTCCATCTATTACTCTATGCTAAGTCGTATAAGCATATCTCAACACTTCCAGGTGCGCATGTAATTCTTCAATTGATCGCATGATTTGGAGCTAACGGCTGCCAGACATCTGAAATTAAAGTCATATTTTGGGTTACTTGGAGTGCTATACTGATAATCCAACTGATAGAGTCAGGAAATGCACACCGGTGGGTTGTATTTGTGTGTAGCCTAGATTAACGGTTGCAGAAGGGAGCCGGTTTGTGAACTGGACTGCAAATTTTGCAAACTGGTCTCTGCAGTTCCCGAACCGCTGGGGTCGCCAATAGTACAGAACATGTTTTCCCTCTCGGCTAGGTTTTTGACCAAACGGATTAACTTGGAAGACTAGACATGGCGTCTAAATCGTTCAATAAACAAGAACTGATACCTAGCTTAGCTAGCAGTTCATGGTGCTAGAAACACCAAATGCTCCAAACACTGGGTTCGGAATCCAAGATCCGTTTGTTTGTTTGCTTGTTTGTTTGTAATCATATTGTATTCAGCCGCTGAGGGACCTAAGATCCGAGCTATAAACACAAGAGTTCAAGACCCAGTAGGGGATAAGGGTAGTGGATGGAGAGTCACGGATGGACTTGTTTCTTTTGTTAGTTCCAAGGATATTGAAAGATGTATGTCATGGCCGCAAGCGGCCGAATACAGCACGATTACAAACAAACAAAAGGGTTCAAGACCCAAGATCGGTGAAGAAGCACCAAGGTTCGAAGAGTCTGACAGCCGACAATATCTTTCGCTGGCGCGTAGCCATGCCGTATGACAGACTAAGGTTCAAAACCTTGTCCTCTTTGTCCGTTTAGCCATGTAGAATGTACACTTTTTCCTCCGCCAGGTTGTTTCCAGACGACCTTGATCACAACCCGAACCTCCAGGGTAGACAAGAACTTATAACTAACCTCTCTGGCAGTTCATGGTGCTGTAAACGCCAGATGCTATAATACCCAGGGCCCGGAACCGAAGGATGGTGCTCCAAACACCCAAGGCCAACACATATAGCGTTCATTCTTTTGCCCTCCCTTAGCCTCGGGGCTCCTAAGTCGTAAAGAAGAGACGGACTGAGTAGCTAGTAGTTATTTCCTGTTCTCCCAGTCGTTTCCATCATTCACCCATCTCGGACTATCCGTGGGGTTGCTACTGCGCTCTAGTGTCGGCGTAGATCTTGAGACGGGTGGCCAATCGAGTGAGAGCCGGCGACGGTCATTGGGCAAGAATTGGGCTGCCAATCTTCACATTGGCCAATCAAGGCGACATTGCCACTCATACCGAGCTTCCTATTGTACTTTCTCCCACCTCCAAACACTCCGTTTCGCGATAGATGGGGAGAGGAAGGAGGAGGGGGTAACCAGAGTATTCCAGGCCGAGATCTGCATTCGCTCTCATTCTACCACTTCCTACCGCTTCCACCCCATTCTCATCCGCTAACCGGTCGCGGGCCGTAGGCCTGTATCTCTCCACTTCCCATATCAACCTTTATGCTGCCGCAAGATTGTAGCATTACTGTGTTCCGTAAAGTCCCGCTGGTTCCTACCCTTTGGTACCAATTAACTCCAACCATCATTAATGAGAAGGCTGGGTTCTCGTCTCAGTACTGACTAAATGCAATGTCACTCTCCACTCCTGTGTGGAAGCACATGTCCATGAAAATTCGGATCTGTCTCAGAACACTGTAGTGAGCGTGGGGGAAGAAGGGATTTTCTTACGGAGCAAGATTTAGCAGAAGCTTAGAACTTGGTCCGAGTAGAATGAGGGGGTTTGAAACCGCGGAGGAAATGAATTATATCCAATCCAGTTGGGCACTATGGTGAATGTTATGTATGTGACGAGCAGAGTCCTGGGACACTGGCGTGACCCGCGTAACAAATTTGTTACTTTTATGTGACGCGAAGCGTCTAAAACCTATCGCGCTTGCTACAATATGTACTGGAGTAGGTTCAATATCTACCCCGCCCGGCTCGTCTCATTAACCCGCAGACCTAGAAGAAGCAAATATACTCCTACAACTAAAGTACAATACAAAATTACCCTTCCAACTACCGACACATTCAGACCCCTATTCGGCTGTGCGGCTACGGCATAGAAAATAGCAACAGCGCGTGACGTGCATGGAGCCGGGGTTACTTACCGAAAACAAGCGAGGTGAAATTGACTGATAACCGTCGTAAGTGCTAGCGCCAACCGATCGCTTGATAAAAGTGGCCTTCCAACAAAGATATTCTTGGATCAACTCTCAAACTCCCTTCAGCGGAAGCGACCTGCAGCGACCCAGCTCCCAGTGACCCAGCCTGAGTGCGCACTTTGTGATGGCTCTGCAGGAATGCACGAACTGCTCAACGAATCAGGCAACAATGTTGATGTCGAAGAAGTAGTGTTATTAAGTCGGCGTGGGCTGGATATGCGACCCCCACCTGAAACTAGAGGTGGACCATTGTTTCGGTTGCACAGAGCGCCTGCGGGAGCGGAATCAGAACTCAAGAAATCTCCTAGACCATCCGCCGACTTCAGAAAAATAACTGACTGCTCATATCAGTGGAACATTTCCATAGCCGCAACAACCGATTGTTGCAAGTCCCATGGCCATGATATTGTGAAAAAAGCGTGACCCACCTGGTCCTTACCTTACTGTGGATGGTCCGGATACGAGGTCAATCTTCAACATGTCTACTAGCCGTCTAGAATCCATTTACTCGAACTATTGGGTGAATTGATTCCTTTTTCGACCAGGCTCTTGTCGACCAAAACAGGCACACAATAGTAAGTGCTTATGTTCATCCGGTTTATGATGATGATGTGGTGGTGGTTGTGGTGGTTAGAAACTACTTCCTTTAATTTTCCTACAGCCGGGTCGACAACTTACTCAAACTGCATTTCCTCGCCAGAATTTGCCCGTAGGATAGCAAAGTGCGTTTCCGTGCCCGTGCACTATGATCCTGCGCCTCGATATCCACATCCTAGCCAACTGCACTTCTATCGCCCGAAGATCGATCCATGGAACTATCACGGGTATTCATCCCGTCAAAAAAACTGTGCCGTAAACAAACATAACCTGGCTGACTGTTGCTCTATCGACTTGTGAGCGTGATTCTTGAGATGACATTTGACCTCGAATGTAGCCGTATACGAATGTTTCCGGATGATAAGTGGGTCTGTTGCTACATGTAATAGTCAGCACAGCACAATGGATACCACGCTCGGGGAAAAGGGGCGTGCCGGATGCCGACAATATATCTCGAGTGGTATTTGGATTTAGGGGATGATGACCGTTCCGGATTCTAGGAGCTGGGAACATCTAAAATACGCTACACCTGCCCCCGACGAACAAATAGGTGGATTCGCAGTGGAAATTTGCAAAAGTTGCACAAAAGGGGTTTTCGGGGGGTTTTGTAGAGCGGTTGAAGACTTCAGCTGCGAAGTATAGCAGGGTTTATGAAGGCGTTACTGCGAGTCTGCGACACTTGTTTTAACAATATCTCGCGATCTCGAAACATGTATGCATGTCTAGTAGATAGATACTACATACTTAGTGCGATCGGACGCCCGAAACTTCTTCAAAACACGGTGTTGAAACCCCCTGTATAAACCTACATATCTAATGACTGCATAGATATCTCAAACTTGCATCATATCTACACTCCCCTTTCGTCGCACTCTTCTTCAAGCCCAGCTGGTGTCGAAACAACAAACTCAACGACATTCCACAAAGCGGGGTCGGCAGCCATCGAACGCAGGAAGCCAGGAAGTAGCAGCCACATCTCCAGGCAAGTAATAAAAAGTAAATTGCCTTGCACACGTACTAGTACATAGTCGTGGCGTTATATAGTGCCAGCAGCGCGTGCGTTGCATGCGGCCGGGGGTAGCGGTACCAATAGCAAGCAAGTGGCTGATGCCTATCGATAAGTAGCCGGAACGGGCTTGTACCGCAGGTTTACGTGCGGTGCTGTGTGGATTCTTACTCAGATGCGACCGAGCAAAATATGCGCCAGAGCGGCACCGAAAGTCCCCCGGGCCCAGCATGAGACCTCTACTAGGTCGTCTGTCCGAGTAACAGACTACGGCTCGCAGGGCTGTTTGTTTTGTTCCCTGGCTGGAAGTATGTACCTTGTGCCGATCTTCGACTAGTGTCAGGCAAGCAGGCTGCTACATGCTTCTTCGACTGGTGTGTTGCCTGAAGTATTAAATGAACGCCTCGTCCTCCTGCTACCAGTGGCTGTGCACTCCTCACCGGTCTTATTACCTACTCCCCAGCAGACAAGGCATCGATTTTCCAATGGTACTTTTTAAGAAGTCATCCCCAGATTATCACCCTACCCTATTACCCTCATTACATCTAACCAGAATGCCGTTCCCAACTATGTCCTACGAGCGCAAGAGTCAACTCAAACGGAGTAGTCCTGTGCGGCAACTCATCGATGCCTATGACGAGCTTACCGATACCTACGACGACCTCTGCCGTGCACTACGTCACAAACGAATGCTCGCCAAAGTACCAAAACGACCATATATCGATCCCCGAAAGAACCATACTGGTCCGTTCCGGCTTACCGACCTTCCACTCGAGATCCTCCTCATCATCTTCAACTCTCTCCCATCCCAGAAATTATTCCCACGGTTTTTGACTGTCGATTGGAGCCCGTCCGTTTGTTATCCGGACCTCTACTCTCTCCTCCTGGTCAGCAAGGCGATATCCTCGGCTGCAGCTCTCGTCCTCTATCTCCCGCGGCGTGTTCCCGAAAGAGTGTGGTTTCCATACACAGCGAACTGGAGTATACCGACTCGACGCTCACTGACGCATATTGCGGCTACCGAGGGATATCTTCACAGCATGATGCATCTCCATCTCATCACCCACCTTGACCTCGATTGTACCGACGACCTCGGGATGACACCACTCCACCGTGCCGCCCAGTCCGGTCACATCGAAGTCGTAAAGTTCCTTCTTTCACACTGTACGGAAACGGAGCCAAAAACCGGCCCCAAGAGCCCTCTCGCAATGACCTTGGGGAAAAGAGTGTGGGGAATCCCACATCACACACCGGAATATGTGGGTGTCGCACCATTGCACTTAGCGGCGCAAGGAGGCCACGCCGAGGTTGTTACGGCGTTGTTGGCCGGGGGTGCAGATATCCACGCCGGCGCTGAGAGAGTGACGTGCGCGCATCGGGACTCGAACACGAACACGTACAGCACATGTTGTTCGTGGCCTCCTCAGCTCCGAGCACTACTCATTGCGGCCGCCGTAGGGGCTATGGATGTGGTGGATCTGCTACTCGAACACAGCCTGCCGGACGAGGACGACCTTGACGGAGCGCTGCTTCTCGCTGCCGCTGGAGGGTTCGTGGAAACGGTGAAGCTACTCCTAGGATACAAACCGGTCGGTTACACTGGTTCGGCAATGCACGCTTGCGGACTTTCGCTCCTGCATGTAGCCGCGCGGGCTGGGTCGGATGATATTGTCCAGTTGTTGGTTCGGAAGGGAGCCAATATGGAGGCTAAGGATCGATACAATCACACTCCGCTGCATGACGCAAGCGTGAGCGGGAATGTTTCAGTTGTTCGGGTTTTAGTGGAACACGGGGCGAGTACGTATGACCTACAGAAGTCACGCTGGATTGCGATGGAGGTGTTGAATAGGCGCTGGGCTGAAGAGGACAAGGAATTGTTGGAATTGCTGTGGACAAAAATACCGAGAGAAAGAAAGAGGGAGTGGTGGGAGCATGAGCTGTATTCGGAGGATGATTCTCGGGGGGCTGGGGATAGCCCTCTTTCCGATAGGAATTGTGTTTGCGGGTAGTTGTTTTGTGGTAACTGTATTAAAGGATATCTTGTATTTTGTAGATAGTTTTTTCGATGTAAATGATATATTAGGATCTGTACAAATGTTTGATTCACCACCAAAACCAGAGATGGGGTCAAGCAGTGCAATTGGATTGGGTGGAAGGGTAGCGGCCGCACAGGGGGGGTGACCGGGGGCGGGCGGTAGAAGCCAACGTGACATTGATCCAGGTCTCGTCTCGGAGTGTAATAAAACGTTCGAGACTACACCGATCCGGGGGTGGGGGGAGCAGATACAAGACGATGGAGCGAATGAGACTCGAACCCATGCCAAAATCTACATGGAATGGAGATTGCTACCAACCACCACGGCGTGACTAACGGCGCGTAGTGAGTAGCTCTAGAAGCCCATCTTCAAGGAATGAAGACGCATAGAAGCGATGTTTAAGCTCAAATCAAAGGTTCTAGATCTATCGTGGAGCAATACTCAGTACCCAATCAAGCGGCCGGAATGATTCCCGCTCAGCCACCAACACAAACCCCCACCCGCAACCCCCGTGGCCGTCACAATTCCAACGACGTGCCGGTTCTAGGAATGACTGACGAGGCTTCAAGTTCTGCACGCAAATCTTCGGGGCCCGGGAGCAGTAATGAAAGCAATCCGGGGTCTACTCGGTTCGCCGAATGGATACAGCAGGCTTATTCTTATTCCCCTCCAAAACGTGGCCACCGTCAATCACGAAAAACAAGCTCTCCGCGACAACTCACTAGCCATCACTCACGCCTGAAACACGGATCTACATGCACGTAGACGTCACTCCTCGCTCACCTACAAAACCTCACTCCTCCACTGACACTTGTCAGCACCAGACCATCATGGCTGACACGATCAAAGACAAACACTCCCGTCCCATTTACGAGGGCGATACAGTTGTGACTGCGTTCCGCGGGGGGAAGCGTGAGGGCGAGGTCTATTTCCTCTCTCGTAATTTGATATAGAGTAACTAATGCATCGGGGATCAGGTCGAAAACATTGTCACCACGTCTGAAGAAGCCGAGAAGGAGGGCGTTAAAAACCCGCCGAAGGTGAGTGGGACATTGTGAGAGAGAGGGGGAGAGGAGATTGCTGATGCGGACGGGGAAGGTTGTGTATACCGATCAACATGGGCACCGGGTGGCGCATAATCCGGGGACTTTGACGAAGGAGTGATGCGGAGGTTTGTTGCGGGCTTGGGTTTGATTCACTGAGTTTGATTCATTGTGTATGCTTCAACTCTATCACTTACAATTGGGACAATATGTTTCTCGTCGATGAGATAATATTCCTTTAAGCATGCGAAAAAACAAACCGAAACCCAAAAGAAACACAACCGTTAAGATAATTCATAAGCGCACCTAATAATCCTTTAAACAAGAATCAAAAGACCAAAATCCAGAAGCGAAAAGTAGCCATAAAAACATTTCATAAGCGCACAATACCCCCCAAAGAACCGTGACCCAAACCCGTGTAGAGGAGACCCAAAGTAAAATAAAATAAAAATTATATAAAAACCACCATCACACCCGGTCACTTATTTCTTCCCAGTCTTCTTTTTCCCTTTTACCAGACCCTTAGCAGGAGAAAGACCACTCTGCGAATCTGAGACAGGAATTGAAGGATTCTTCTTCTTCTTCTTCTTCTTCTTCTTGTCAAGAGTCGATGGGTCGGCCCCATCACCGGCGGTTTTGGGCTCTGCTTCCCCTTCGACACCCTCGGTCCCATTGACAACAACATAGTCTTCACCATCTTCTCCCTCTTCCTCGTTGATCGTGGCCATTTGTCGTGCTGGTTCTTGGTTTGTGGTATCATCGACTTCGGTGGTGGTGGCAGCAGATTCTTCAACAGGAGGAGTGGATCCGACGGCATCGAGAGCATCGTTGGAAGGTTCGGTGGATGCCGACTCTTCGGTAGGTGTAGATGCGGCATCAGGAGCATCACCGGAAGGTTCGGTGGATGCCGGCTCTTCAATGGGTGTAGATGTAGCCTCTTTAGGATCCTGTTGCTTCTCTTCCTCCTCTTCCTTATTCTCCAGCTCCTGTTGCGTTTCTGCTGCTGCTGCTTCTTCTTTATTCTCCTCGACGGGCTTCGGCTCTTTAGCAGCGGTGGCCTCGTCAATAGCAACAGTGGCCTCGTCAACAGTGGCATCGTCAATAGCGGCATCGTCAACAGTGACATCGTCAACAACGACATCGTCAACAGTGGCATCGTCAACAGCGGCATCGTCAACAGTGGCATCGTCAACAGCGGCATCGTCAACAGCGGCAACAGGTTGCGCCTGCTCCTCTTCTGTCTCCTTCTTTTCTTCCTCTTTCTCTTCAGCCTTCTGTTCAGTCTTCTCCCCAACCTTATCCTCAATGTTGTCCTCAAGCTTCTCCTCAGCGTCCTCAAACTTCTCTTCCTCAGATGAAGACTCAAATTCAACCGGTGTGCTCTCTTTCTTTTCCTCAATATCTTTCTTTTCCTCAGCCACAGCATCCTCTCCCTTCTCTTCCTCGTTCTTGACCTCCTCAACAACCTCCTCTTTCTTCTCATCATCGTTGGTAACAGCACTCTCAACTTCTGAAATCAGCGTTGTATCGTAAATAATCACGATCAGCTAGTAAAGCTCACCTTGCTCATCCACATGGATCTCCACACCACCGATAACACTCTGCTCAGCCAACTTCTCGTCGACAGCAGCCTCGATCGCAGCCTCAACAGCCGCAGCATCCTCATCCGTGAGTGGCTGGTCCTCGTCACCTGTAGTCTGTAGACCCATCGCATCGTTGTCGGCAATTTCGCGCTCCAGTTCTTCGCGGACTTGACGGGTGAGCTCGTTGTGGTCGTCGGCAGCGGCGGATTCGGCTTCTGCTTCTGCTGTAACGCGGGCAGCTTCGGCCTCGGCTTCGGCTTCTGCTGTAATGCGAGCAGCTTCGGCCTCGGCCTCTGCTTCTGCTTCTGCTTCTGCTGTAACGCGGGCAGCTTCGGCCTCGGCTTCCTCCGCGGCAAGGCGTTCAGCAGTTTCCAGTTCTTTGGCAAGCTTTTCCGCTTTCTCTTGTAGCTTCTGGGCTCTCGCTGCCTCTTCCCTGGCATTCTCCTCTCTCGTCTCTCTTGCAATCGCCTCGGCACGCTGTCTCGCCTCCAATTCTGCTCTCTCCCGCTCCCCCCTTGTCGCCTCCCGCTCCGCCTCCCTCATTTCCTCTAGATCCTGTGCGCCTTGGACAGCTCGCATCTCCTTTTTGCGATGCAGCACGGGGAGACAGTCGGTATACAGCACCACACCCTTGGAAAAGACGCAGCCGCTGTCGAGTTCTGCGTTGGGACGATGTAGTGATGGTAAAGTTCCCTCGCGGTAGAATACGGGAAGGAGGTGAATGATAGTGCGGCGGTCGCCATCGAAGTCTCTGGCGAGGTTAAGGAGGTGGGGTTTGTTCGCGTACGGTTGCGTTTTCGAGTAGTCGTGGCTAACCCACCAGTTTTCCTCGGTGTCATCCTTACACATAGCGGCGCTGATGATCTCGCGCTCCATTCGAGCATACCGCCACGTCTCAACTGCGTACTTCACGATACGTGTGATGCCGGAGGTGATGACGTCCATCTTCCCTGCATCGGCGAAGGGCTTCACGTATGCCGCAATCTCCTCGATAACGCTTGCTGCAGCTACCTGGGCGTTCTTTTTGGCATTGGACGCGGTGTATCCGGCGAGGAGTGTGTAGTGTCGCCACACTGCTTCCTTACGGGTAGACTTTTCACGGAGCTGGTTGGACATTGCTTGGAAGAATGTATCGGCCTTGTCGTAGCGCTTTCCAAGAGAGAACAAGAAAGGTTGAAAGATGCGGTGGCATAGGTGCTTGCTAATAATATGCTGCACGTATGCTTGCCGAAGGAGCATTGAAGCGGGGCTGTCATTTAGCATTGGCGGAAGACCTGCGGGCAGTTCGGCCAGGACACGCTGGTAAAAGTTAGTACACCTTACTGCACTGGACGGGGAACATTTACGTTGGGGGGTGAAATTGGAAGCGTGGTAAACTTCTGCGAAATCTCTATGATGTCATGAGAGAGCTTCGAAAACGCATCAACACTGTTCATGTTAGAATCGCATAGCATCTCACTCGGAGGTGGTAGTCCTTACTAAAACCCATCCCCGCGACTCCTAATCTCTCCAGCTTCCTCCTCATCAGCAACTTTTTTAAGCAGATCCACGAGCTTGTGGTTCTCTTGCTGCATGTCTTCAAGGGTTCCTCGGAGGCCCTCGATGATTCCTTCTAGCCTCTCACGCTCGGCAGTGTACTGCGTGTCCTTCTCCTCGCCTTCTCGGAAGAGGGTGTTCTTCTGTTCTTCAAGTTGGGCCTTGAGGGACTCAAGGGAGGTTACGCGTTCCTGGAGCTGATCTCGGAGTGCTTCGAGCTCGGATTTCTCAATGAGAAGTGTCTTCTTCTCGGACTCAAGGGAAGTCTTCTCGGTGGTAAGAGTCTCCTTGTCATCTTGAAGTGCCTTGTTGTCGCTTTCGAGTCCCTGAGTGATATCTTCGAGCCGGGTCTTTTCGTCGGTGAACTCAGTCGTCAACTGCGTCTTTTCATCGTCAAACTCGGTTGTAAGCTTGTTCTTCTCATCCGTGTGCTCGGTCATCAACTTAGTCTTCTCGTCAACCCACTCGCTGATCATCCTCTCCTTCTCCTCTGCCCAAGAAGCCTTCGCGGCGTCAAAGTCATCGATGAGCTCGTTCTTCTCCTTCTCGAACGTGGTCTCAATCTCTTTCTTCTCGGTGGAGAACTGCTCATTCATCTCGGCCTTTTCCTTAGCGAACGCCTCCTCCATCAGCGCCTTCTCGCCGGAGAACCTCTCTTCCATGCCCTGCTTTTCTTCTGCAAACTTCTTCTCCATGGACTCCTTCTCCTCAGAAAAAGTTTTCTCCATGGAAGCTTTCTCTTCCACGAAGGAGTCTTGCATGGACTTCTTTTCATCCTCCCACTTCGTCTCCAAGGCGGTACGTTCATCAATAAACTTCTTCTCCATAGCCAACTTCTCATTATCATAACTTTCCTCCAACCCCTTCTTCTCAGCCGCAAAGGTATCTTCAGCAGCTTTCGTCTTCTCGGCAAACTCATCTTGAAGTGCTTTCTTCTCGTTATCGTAGGCAGCCTCGATCTCCTGCTTCTCGTTGTGGAATTGTTCATGGAGACAGTTCTTTTCTTCTGCGAACTGCAACATGAGCTCGGACGTCTTTGATTCATGAGCAGCTTCGAGTTCTTCAAGTTTTTCTTTGTGCGTGGACTCGAGGTCGGCGAGTTTCTGGTCGTGCGCTGAGATCAAGTCTTCCTGCTTCTGGGAATGTGACTCTTCGAGAGTGGTGATTTGGCCTGAGTGGACGGCGGATTGTTCATCGAGGGCGGCTTGGTGTGCGGTGTCTTTTTCTTCGATGGCGGTCGTGTGCGCGGCGTTAGTCTCTTCTACCGTCTTGGTGTGTGTATTCACCGTCTCCTTCAGGACGGCTTCATGGGCCTCATCTTTCTCCTTCAACACACCCTCGTGCTCCTCTTGCATCGTCTTCAATGCAGCATCATGAGCATCGGCCGTCTCCTTCTTCCACGCCTCAAACGCAGTGTTCATCTCTTTCTTCTCCTTCTCAACCTTTATCTCAAATTCCACCCTCTCCTTCTCTTTCGCATCAATAGTCTCCTTCAACTTCCTAATCTCAAGCTCCAAATCCCCAATCTTATTCTTTAGTGTATTAACATCCGACGTCCGCATACTCGACATCTGATCCATACTCTTCTTCAACTGCTCCAGAAGCTTTTCCTTCTGCAACAATTCATTAAGCTGCGCCTGCTGCTGCTCAACAAGCCGTCGATAATGCACCAACTCGTTGGTGACAACATGGTAATGTTCACTGAGCTGATGCAAAGTCGGAATCGTCAGCGATACCGAATTCAACGTTCCCTCCGCATGCTCCACAATCGCCGCAAGCTTTTCGTGTGGGTCTCCACCGCCAAAATCCTGCATCGGCCCACCATTTGTAGGCGAGAACTCGGGCCCGTCTTCCATCACGCTAAAACTAGACGAGAATTGTTGGCGTGAGTGGTGGTCGTGATCGTCACCACCTACCTCACTCGGCGCCCGCCCAAACCCGCTCATTCGCCGGGAGCCGCCGTAGGAGGAGCCGCCGTACATGGACCGCGGGCCATTGCTGATGGCCGGACTGCTCGGCGTGCGGAATTGGTACGAGGGTCTTCGAGAGGAACCGGATATGTGTTGGGTGTGAGGGGTGTGCATTGGTGGATTTGTCGTGTAATGGCCTCCATACTCTGTTGTTGCCCTCTCGATCCTCTGCGGTCCTCGAGTGGCTGAGTACATCGCGTACTGTCCAGAATTATTCGAAAACGGTGGTGTAGGAGGGAAAAACGGGGAGCTATGTGTATGTCTGACCCCACTGTCGGAGCTGGAGCCTGGACGGGAGTTGTTTGAGTTTTCGTCCTGGTACTCCTTATCCTCCGATAACCGGTGGTCGGGTGGGGAACGAGTTCGATGCGACATTGACATGATCGATGGTGGTGGAGGGGGGTAAGGGGAATTATCAAGAAGCTCTGGGGTGCTGCGAGCTGCAACACTTAGGGAAGAGCGACGGGTTGGCGGAGTTTGGACTCTGCTCGGGGTCAAGGGTGGAGTTAACGTTGTTGGGGTCTGGCCGTCAGCTTTTACTCGTCGTGTAATGGAGATGTTAATCATGATTTGCTCGCGGGGTTATATATGGTATGGGTTCTCGCGTGATGAATGGATGTGGACGAAAAGGAGGCTGCAGGAAAGAAGAAATACGTCATAAGACAATCAAGGCACATAAAAACACCGCAGTGAAACAGGAACAAAAGCGGTCTTACCTGCAGACAAAAGTGGTGGGGGGAAGGGGGTGGTGGTGGTGAAGTATGGAAATTCCGTTTCTAGACTCCCCCGGCTTTAGCATCTGATCCGAGTGATCTCTTGTGCCGCAGGCAACCATGAAAGAAAACTCTAGGGAAACAGACCTTTCTTCCCCGTTAATAGTGGGTGATGGTGATGATGCTTCGATCGATGAATATCCCAAGAGCACCGTCTTCAACGGGTGGATCTAGGATGTGGGGTAGATGGCTAGGTATCTCGTATCTCTGAGGAAACTTTCAGAATGGACGTTCTGGTTTCTCTCACTGTAGGGGGGTAGGAATGCAAGAAATCCTTTTTGGTTGCATGTAGCAAGTCAAGTGCACAAACGTGTTGCGGTGGGAATGGCCTTTTAAGCCAGCCCAGTTACCGGTAGGCCAAAAAAATTATTGCGATGAAGCCGCGAGAAACGGGAATACGTGATAGGGTCGGGTAGAGCAAACATACTAAGTTGAGGGCTGAGGCGGATGCAAAAAATTGAACTCACCAATGGATTTGCTTCACCAGTTAAATGGTATCCAATAATGATAAATGGGTTTTTGTTTTGTTTACAGCCACAACCCGAGCGAATTATAGTAGTTCCAAGTTCGAGTTTGGGCTGCCTGTACTTAGGTACTGTTTGCAAGTTCACCGGCGGGTGCTAGAAGGAAGATGAGAGGTATCGGATCCAATTGGTTTGGAAAAACTCGGGTAGGGGGAAAGGGGACCAAAGAATGTTCTTATTTGATGAATATCCCTTCTATTCAGCAGAAAAGGAAATAGAAATGAAATGCTCTTTTCTCGATCACGATTCTGGGGTTGGGATGGGATGGGCTATAGTTGCACAAAGATCATCCGTTCCATGATCATGACAGGAGCAACGTGTCCACCGTCTAGCCCATGTCATATCACCGTTCCTTCGAAAAAAGAATGCTGTGTTGTCACTTGTTGGCTGCACATGTACAGTTCGGCCTTGGCATTCCGCGGCTTCGGTCCGCCCGGACTGTAGAGATTGCAACCCTTAGATCTAGAACTGCAACCTTCAATATGGCCTCGGATGGATCCGCCATTTCTGGGTTTTGTGGCTGGTGGTATTTACCGAATAGATAAAGTAAGGCGAGAAGTACCCCAGGTTATCTATCTACACTGTGGAGATAGCAGAAGAAACGGCGCAGATGTGTAGATATTTCCAACGAGTGGTGAACGTTCAAAGTGCCCAGTACCTCCCCCACAAACAATTCCACGCTCGCGTGCATGATAAACCTCGCCTCACTCCTGCGGCTGTCCGTTGCCACATTGCAGGAAAACCCCTTCGTCGTCGCCGCCACATCCGCCAACACACTACTAACAGGGACAGGGCAGGTCCATTCTGCATCTGTGCATAGTTGTTTGCTTTTTCTTCAGCGGGTGCGGGGATACGGGATGCATGATAGCCGCTTCAGGCTGGGTTTTGCCAACTGTTAGAGACGGGGGCAAATGCAAAACGCTATCTGTTGTCGAGATTAAAATGTTTATATGAATGATTTACATGGTGATACTACAGATGAAGAGTCACGACTACACGCAGATACGCACTCTATCCAACGGTGGGTGGATGCAGGAAGCAAGCCCTAAGTACCATAACCAAATCGCATGGGAAACTAGTAACAAAATCAATCTTTAGCTGAAGACGATATTATATACGTACTCTATACGCATCAGTAAAAGAAAAGAATAAAAAAGAAAACCACCAGTAAAAAGAAATCTTCAATATAAAAAAACTCCTAGAAAAAAAAGCTAAACCTCAGTCCCATCCCACGCTGCACACCATCGCGCCAGTGAATCCGAAAGCACCATGACCTCAAACGCTACGAAATCCGGCAGACTGCAGGGCGTCTTCTACCGCTACCCCCCACCATTCTTTTGTGCAAGGTACCCCAGACAACAACGAACGCATCCCAGCGCTTCTCGTCGGAGTCATTCACATTCCACTGCAGCTGATGGTGTAAAGTGCTGTAGCATCAATCTATTACCCGAATCCCTCGCAAACGGCAAGAATCCTTCGCGACGAGCAAATGAAACTTCCAGGCGGCAATAGTGCACGCCCAGTCATATCGTTACTTCCAGTTGCCATCAATCATATCGTTACTTCCAGTTATCAGTTATATCCTGCACGACATACAACCCAAACGAAAAATCCTAAAATTTGCCTACGTATCGGATCCGATGTCTGCCGGCTAAACCAAATGGACGCCAGTGGGGACTCCAGCTCAACAAATGGTAGAACACGGCATCTGAGGCCCGGGATATATGTGCTCTATTGGATTTGTCAGTCGAGTTTGGCGTTAGCGTTCGGGTATTGGTGTGTTGACAGGTGAAGTAGGGAATTCGTGCGGCTCCTGCTAAACCAGTGACCAGTCCCTTATATGAATATCGTAGAAGTCTGAATCTCGATCTCGCGATCCCCAACAGCATGTAACTGCCAACGCTTGGGCCTAATGCAAGTACCGATGTCGCGGGTATCTATCGTAGTGCCTCATCGAAAATCGAAGTCGTGTGTTCCCGTAGCTGCCTCATCGAAGATCGAAATCGTTGCGTGACCTTGATGCATATCCGTGATGCCCAACAACTGCTTCCAACGACATCTTCCCACAACATCTTCCCACAACATCTCCCCACAATATCTTCCCACAACACATCGTTACCCCAACACCCATATTCGCCTACAACTTCGCCCTCACCCTTCCCCAAACCCGCTTCAACCTCTCCACAGCCTCTCCATCACTCTCCGCCCCTCTCTCCACTTCCACCTTAGCCTCCCTCATCATCCCCAACAAATCCCCCCACACACTCTCAGTATACCTTCCCCATTCCGCCTGTTGCAAAAACTCCACGGGATCCTCACACTCTGCAAACGCCACCACAGCCGGATGCGAAATATCCACGCTCCTCGCAGCCCGCGCAATATCATCCATATAGACCTCAGACGTCGCCAGTGGGCCCGCCAGAAGCGCTGCAACATCGTTGCCGTCTACTGATGACCCAGAGCGTGGCCGTGCACTCTCCGAATTCGACGCAAAGTATGTGAAATCATCTTCTGCGGACTCTGTGAGCGAGCGGTCGGGGCGGGTGCGGAAGTCGCTGTAGGGGCTGGAGCCTTGGAGGCGGTAAGACCCGGTCGCGGTCTCGGACCATGATGAGGTGGAAGGGGCTGTGGATGATGAAGCAGCCTTTGAGGATGAGGATGAGGAAGCGAGGGCTGAGGTGGCTAGAGATGGTGGGGGACGGGTGAGGGAGTTGAGGAGGCTTGATGCTGAGTTTGCGATGTTAGAGATGAGGCTTGGGTCGTCTTCTAAGGTGCCTAAAGGAGGGGAGCGTGCAGGTTGCTTAGACGGGTCCTTTCCCTCCTGCGAAGAGCTCATGACTGCTGTAAGTGTTCGTGTTCAATGGGAGTAAGAGACAATTGCTTCGTCGCGTGGATTTATGAAATGGGTGCTTCACATGGGTGATGGTAGCGTCTTGACCGAGAGTTACCGATAGAATACCTCTTAGTACCCACTCCCGCTCGATCTACTTAAGGCCCCCCGCATTCCTACAATAAGCCATAGTGGCGAGTGGAGTGTGGCGCGGCGTGGGGGTACAATCACTCCAGTTGGGCAGCCTAACCAGCAAGACTTTCATCCAGAAGCTGATCAAAAATTGCCCATCAACTGAGAATTTATTAATCTATCCCACTAACTAAGTAGGTTATCTCACGATGCGTAGAATCACCCCGCTCTACCTAAAATTAATGAGATGATGTCCACAAAGCTAAAGTAGCAGGAGACATAGACATAACACACGACGACCTTGAATTTTATCCGAAGAGACTTCATTTCTACATACATTTTGATCCCGAATAAATCATATGCCCCGCCTAAAACCAACAAGAGTATGGAAACTCATCACTCATCACTCATCACTCATCACTCACCTCAATGCTTCACATACTCTAATCCGAAGACCATCAAATGCAACCTCAATTCTGCCACCTTGTTCACCAAACCCAAACTCTCTTCCTCGGCCTTTTTCACCTTTTTGCTTCCCCTCAGCACCTACTTGACCTCATCCTCAACATGATTGGTGCCCTCCCTGTCTCTTCCTCTTGGACTTCGGCGCATGCCAAACCTCCTCGGTCACAATCATCATCAGCCTAAATAAAGCTCTGCCCGCCCTAAGGAACATGGTTTTTCCGATCTCGTCACCCCGTAGGTATTTTCTGCTCACCTCTGGGAAGATACTGTCATCCCTAGATGTAATTATGATATAAGAGTCAGTTAGATATTTTGTGGTGAGTTCAGCATTACCAACGAATTCTCCGTGTCTAGAAACCAGACCTCGGGATGACCCACACATTGATGATAGTGGGCATGTTATAAACTCTCCCTGTTCGTCTAGTATGAACCATTGGTTACCACGTCCCCTGACCGAACGTCGAATAGCGAGCTGTAAGGGCTTTCTTCACTCAATACTGTGCTTAGGAGATTAGATCTTAGTTGGATAACGTGGCTTTCAATTTCATCTCCATTGAATGCGAGTGAAACGGAATGTATGGGCGGCAGTTAGAATTGCATCGGAGTTAATGATTGGGACGAAGCCTAAAGCCCGAGTCTAATAAAATCTTGGGCCCTATAAAACGAGATATCCTAGACTTAATCCAGGATTCCGTAGGTGATATATGATAACCTTTAACTAAGTGTGTTCAACCGAAACTTCGCGTTGGGAGACTATTGTAGACCTTAGTACCGAATAATATTGTTGACAGTCTCCCGAACTATTATGAAGCTTCTTTGATGGCGTTTCGAGCCGTTGAGCGCTATTAAAAATGTCCCTGGGCCCATAATATAGGACGAGATAGGCTATGCTCAGCTACAAGCTCGCCCTAGTCAATAACAATCCTGTTCCAAGTAGGTACTGCGCTGGTTTCCGAGTGTCGTGGTTTTCACTCCTACCCTCGCCACACTCGCAGAGAAGGCTGCAAAATCCATTTCTTGTCGATTCTTGTCAATTCTAAACCGCCTGCAGATTTATGATGCGCTTTTTGATTGAAATTGTTGGGAATAGGTACCATCGTTGCAGTCATTTCTAAACACTTTGAGCTATCCATTCCGACAGTGGTTTCGTGGACCGGCTCTGGATGTCGTTAGAGAATTGAGAAAGCTGGATTTTCAAAACGAGTTTTGGATCGAGAGTTGTGGGTTAGCGATGTAGATCTTTGCTCGGATCAAAAGTAGAGGAGGGGAGGCGGAAGGGCAGAAGGGAAGGCGGAGGATGAGAGGGGCGTGGTGGGGGTTAAAATTGCGGCTCAAACGGACCACGTGCAGGGATCACTGGAAAAGCCGTATCTTCGCGTCACAACGCTACCACAACGGTCCATCCAGCCCTCCACCTACAGTATCGTTCTTATAGACGGCGCCGAATACAACTCAGCGATGCAAATTATACTGCTATATAAAAGAGATAGAATGAAACACTGTGACGGTATCTCTGAGGAACATCCATTGAGCGAGTGTTGCGGCATGTAGGTAACTATCAACTATCAACTTTAAAGATTGCTCTGTTGATGTTTACTAGGTAGAATTGTTTAAAATACACGCACTGCTCTGACTCCCTTGTCTCTGCATACGGTAGTTACGATCTGAAGAACGCCATTCTTTCCTACGAACCGTTGCAACTAGGCCACTCCATACAAGATGAGGCGACATGATGCACACCACCCCTTCTAGAACACAACTAAGTAACCAAAACCCGCTGAAGAACTAGCCGTCGCAGCCAGAATGAACCAGACAGACCGAGGCCATTTCTTCACCTCTTATCCGGCCGGGAGGTTAACAACAGGGCTACATAGGAGTGACATTACCAGGAGCACTGTTTTGGCGATATGTGGTTGAGGTTCGAGGCTGTACACTACGTCCATTGGGGCCCATACGATCATTAATATCTAATAAGTATCCCTATCAAAGGAGGAAGTATAGACTTTATACTTTACAAAAGGGTATCTATCCACTTGCGTCGGTTCACAGATTATTCAGCCAATCCTAATCTGGATATATATTTCTCGTCTCTACTCTCAAACTCTGGCAGCTCCAGGAATCTAGAAACCTTGCCGACAATCGGTTATAAATGAACCTTACCGCACCTACGACCTAGTTCCATGATGGGATGTTCATACAAATATGAGGGATTGTGGTGGGCCCGTCTGAGAAATCGACTTCCCACTGGGTAGCGACATAATCGGAGGCATCATCGGCAGCTGAGTGAAGGGAATACAAACTTTTCACTTGAAGACGTGCGCGCTCGATTGATAAAGCAATTTACTACTCAATTCTATATCACCTATCGCGCTAGCATCTCTTTATCCTGGAGGTAACGAGCGACTATGTCAGTACTGTACGTACCTAGTGTAGCGCTGTGAACACCGCATTCGCTTTGCGTACTTTCAGCGCTCTCAAGACCATTTCACGGTACGCGATTTTGTCGCAGGGCCTCGAAAACTGTGTCAACATTCACAAACACAGCATTCTCAGGTCCACCCACTTGGGATGATATGAGGCTATTTCTCATAATACTTCTGCAGAGCCTGCAAAATGACAACGGAGAACCCCTCGCGACACCCTAGAACGTTTCCCAGCTGGACATCGACTACATCAAGGGATCGCTGGGATGGCTGAACGCAGACACTACCATCACTTGATTGGGGTTTCTTCAGCTCTACTGCTGCCTACTGGGTATTTTGCGGAGGGTTCCACTAAATACATGCACATGTGAAGGATAGATATCCCAAGTCTCGCTAATGCAGGAGTATCTCGCGTGCAGAAGGGTGGAGTTACGTGGTAGGATCATTTCGAGAAGCTTGAGGAGAAGACGTATGGAAGATGCCGAGCTATACTTAGCACTTCTTGCAACGCCCAGACAATATGAATTCTAAAAAGCAAGTAAGAAGTATGAAATACCTAGCTCGTGGTTAGGTTTCTAGCGCTAAACATCGAATCTTGTCCGTCTTCGGTCTTTCTATGGCTTCAATTGTGACATCCAGCTGACCGGCAATAGCAACATCACATAGAGAAGTGAGCCTGTGCCTGGGAAATTGTACGGATTGCCGTGCAAACTTCCATCGTGTCGGAGCAGACGGTCAGATCAGCCAGTATAAATGGAGGCCTAGGAAACTGCCTACAGATTCTAATTCTTGAGATCATCTTCATTGCATCTTTCGATACATACTTCTGTCTGCCTTCTGCTCAACTTCTTAATACCTGCTATGAAGCTTTACTCGATCCTCCTTGTTGCCGTTCTCCTGGCAACAGCCAATCCTCAGCCGACCGTGATCGAACCTCCGGTCGGCTCCTTCACCCACGATGCCTCCCATCACTCACCAAGCGTCTCGACATCCGTGCTAAAACCGACGAAATCCCCTTCTCGTACTCAATGGACCAATTCCTTGCCGTGCTCAAAGCCAAAGACCCACCGGAGCTAGAATGGGACTCCAGTGACTGGGGCTGCACAAACGCCCGGACTATGGATTTGAAGACGCTTGCTTTCGCCACGATTTCGGGTTCAAGAACTATCACAAACAAGGTCGGCTCTGTAGGGGTGCACGAAAATCGCTAGATTGGAGACTATTCAGGGATATGAATAATTTCTGCAAAAAGAAGTATAGTCGCTGGTACCAGAGTGCTAAAAGGTGGGGTTGTAAGACGGCAGCGACTACATATTATACGGCGGCAGCCGGGTGGTGGACGGATTACTCTAAAGGATGCTGAATGTTGATTTGGGCTGGTGCACAGCATACAAGTGTGGCAGGGTTTGAGGTTGCATTTGATGATCTTTGGATTATGAGTGGATGAAGTATTTTTTGGGGGGGGGACTGTAAGTGATGGTTGATGGAGTTTCTGTATGTACTTGATAATATCGCTCACGAAGTCTAAGTCAAATTATATTAAGAACCAAGCCCGAGATTCTCGTCCCGTGGGGTCCAGGCCTGGGTTTTAGGCTCGCGAAGTTCCGAGACAGCACGCCCCGCGTGCAACACTAGTCTATCATCGACTCAGATGCCCGCTTCCCATACATTCCGCTCGAGATACTAAGAACTGGGAACACTTAAGTGATTCTCCCTCGCCAATATAGCATTCGTTATATTTTCTGCCATTGTTCAAACAGAGTGTATATCGAGAGGAGTGACAAGATCCAGGGGCGGGTGCTGGTCAGAGGACACTACGAGGTAGAAGCAGAAGTTATTTAATGCAAGACACGATCTATCAGTTGCGGGGCTCTACTTCCTAGCTATCTAATTTGCTTAGTTCAGATGTTATTATGCTCGGGGTGCATCGGTCGCATAGTATCATCACTCAAGCATTATCCACCTATTTCAGTTTCAGCTTCACATTTTACTTCCATAACCATGCTAAAGACCATTGAATCGCAAACCATGATCTACCCTCTTGTCATAATTATCATTGACCAATCAACACCATCTCTCCCAATTCATATCATCATCTACCACTCCTGTCCTCTCCTAAGCTATAACATATAGTAACTTGAGCGCCGACCATAGAATAACTCGATCATTTAGGATATCGTCGTCTTTTCCTAACCCACCTATTACAATTTTACATACGCCATGCGAAATGTCATAATCTACAAATACAAAATTCGGTGTAGACGAAGACAAAAGAAGCACACCCAGGGCGGCTCTTTGATGTATTCCAAAAGCTGAGTCCGTTCATGGGGTCATTGTCATAAACATGTTCTATCTATTAGGTACTATTCGTTCTGGAGGCTGTTAAGTGGTGATAACTGACCTTATCGATCTATTGATATATCTGTCTACACTAAAGTAGCGCTGTATCTAATTCACTACCACTGCTTGTTGCTATCGTTGCTACAGTTTCCGCCTGCTTTTCTCTTTCTCGGCTTCTGCAGGCTCGCCGGCAGCGTAGCGGCTGCTATAGCTGCCGCGGTAGCGACCAAGGAGGCAAAGAGGAGGATATGAACGCGACCGAGGAGGTGTGATGAGGACGGTATCGTCGACTACCTAAGTAGCATATCGAAAGTCTTCAGTTTAGCATCTCCGGCAGGCGTTCATAAGATACAAGTTAATAGTACGAAGAGATAGAGGCGGCCAATGACAGGGTGCTTACTAGACCTTGCCATTGTTAAGTTGTTAATGCGCCTCCAGTCGTTTAGTAGTAACGATAGACTACATAGTAGCTGCTATAGTAACCTCCGTAGTAAGCAACACCACTTGAGAAGTTCGTTTGCTCAGCCAAAAGTGAGCTTGGTCGATGTCGAACAGAGAGCAGTCGTGAGTGAATTGGACCTTAAAAGGTTGTGTACTTTCGGTCGAGGCGTTGCTTTCACGGTGTTTCGTATCCGTTCGTTGGTTATGCTTGTGCTTTCGCCCTCAAGACCTTTAGTCAAGTTGCATTGGCTGTCTCCTCATTCACTACTGCCAAAGCCCCGTCAGAAGCTTTTAGGCATCTTCCCGATCTCCAGGCTCTTGGTGATGATGGAGAAGGAAGTTGTCTGCGTGCCTTCGAGTAGCCATGTTCTGTGGAGAAGTGTAGCGACCCGGGCAAAGGAAACACTCCAGAGAACGTCTGATAGACGAGAAGAACTACGGCGATAGAATAAGCCATTAGACCGCGTAGTATAGTATATCATATAGTATATCATATACTTTATTATACAAAGTTATATTTATTTGTCCTGAGTAGGTCGAACACAGATAGGAAACCACAGAAGGATACTCTTGTTGTCTGACATTTGGTATAGTTTCCAACGTTACAGTAAAAGTTGATAGAGGATTGGACAATGCTGCGCAATGGCTAAATGAATTGTTATTAGCTGGGGAACCTTTGGTGAAGGGCCGACATTGGTAACTTTGTTGACGAGGATATTTAGGGTTGATGAATGATTTACAGATGGGCCATAAATAATCCATAAACATGGTTCCCAAGCGAATTTCTCACTGCAACACTTGATGAACTCTTGCTGATAATCAGATCAACGACCTCAGAATGCGGAGAGAATTTGAAAGTGAAATCACATTTATTCTCTCTCTGAGCTTTCCGAGCTTTGTATGCTTGGCTACATAATATTCGTTTTTGCTGATGCCAACCTTCTCACCAAGAGTACAAGCCTTAACAATTTACTCAGGTTGAAGAGTCATCTTTTATTTGTCTTGAAATGTTTTCATGACTTGAATGAAATACCCTGAGCGAATCTTCAAACTCCCAGAACACCTCTGAGTTTTAATTGTCTAAAGAAAGTCGATCTCTCTCTTGAGTTCGAAACTACTGAGACATACTTATTTCTTAGAGCCTGTGGTGGACCTCTCAGTATTAAATTCGCTTGGGACCCTGTACGGGCTTCTGGCGACGGTTGATAACCTCCATCATCATACCAATGGAACTGGTGGCCGAGTAGAAACTGATTAGATTAGAACTCGAAGGCTAGTGGCATTTAAATCAGCTTGGGTTGCCAGCGAGTACGTGCAAGAAATCCAGATTCAATCTCACAGTTCCGATGCCAGAAGACCGCTCTCAATGATGTTTCCGAGTAGATAGGGTGGATATATGCCCAAAGGTAACTGAATAAATTATCCCCACCCCGAAACTCATTCATGGTGCAGATAATTCTCTATGGCCATACTCGACCCGTTTTCATGACACAAATGTCCAGATAACATGCTGCACAAGGCACTTTAAGTGTCCAACGGATCCGGAGCCAGTATCATGAATTCGAAATGAATAGGTATGTCAGAACCTCTTTATACGGAGAAAATTATACGTCAACTACTGCAGTATACTAACCGCGAAAACTGTTACAGTATTATCATCTCTATATCAACCTTTGGTACAAAGCACATCCTATATAGAACAACTTGCAATTGAAGACCGCCAGTCGATATTAATCTAATCAAGCGGAAATTACAAACAATTAATTAGAGCTAGCTAAGAGACGGTCGATAAGATCTAGCTTAATGGTTGCCTGTGAGGCTAGCCAGTTGCTTACCAGAGAAAGTAGAGCTGAGCTGGCAGGAAGCTGATTGGATCTGGTCGAGCTGTACCGGGCAGGGAATGGTGGAATCTCCTCAGACAGTGGAATCTTGGCAAGCTGGAGACGTAATTATTGCTTTGATAGTATTCGTTCATTTACTAAAAAGCTGTATAACTACTTAAGTACATATAACGCTAGAAGCTATTATGCTCGGCACAATATTCTCAAGTAAACTTCAGGCGTTTGATTGAGGGGGTGAAGCTCACTTAGGAGCCTCTTAAGTAATTTCATGTACCTTCATATACCTTCGTATCTGTAGCTGGGACACAGCGTGTACTAAAATAAGTACTTAAGTACCTACCTGGTAAGTCCCTTCAGTAAACTTTAAAAATTAAATTTATGGCACATTCTTCTTCCACACACACTTATCCCACTGGCATCGATAACATAAAGGACATGGTATCTCCTCTGTCATGTAGAACATCGCGACGGATTGCGTTGAAATAACGCATCGGTGTTCCTAAGCGGCCGGACCGGATGGTGGGCTTTTAGATATCTGCGGGCGGCCAGGCCGCGTGTTCAAAAGCTTACGCTGCAAAAAGCCTGCGGGCCTTTAGATATCTGAGGCTGCCTATAGATCTGGCCGGCTCAGCTTCAATTTTAAAGGCCTGAGTTGGCGGAAGCCAGGCCTGGCTTCATGCAGGCCAACCGGTTCGGGCCGCTTAGGAACAATGGGCATACCAGCTGAAGTGGTACAACGCATGGCCGCCTACGTTGGTACCATGGCTCTTCCTGGTTTAAGGATCCCCGTAGGTCCGATATTGCTCTCCTCCAAACCCGTCTTCCACTAAAAGCCGTATTGTGACGCCTTCCAGACGGAAATCTCCGTTATCAATGATACCTTTATCATTAACCACACATAATTGCTTGGAACGCATTACTATTTAAAGTGCCTTGAACGGTAATTAGTTTAACGAAGAGGAACTACGCAGCCGCGTAGCACAACTAAAGTTAAATGCCCTTAGTACTATTTTAACTAATGAAAGCTTATATGGTTCTCTATGTACCAGTGAAAGAGAGATTATTAACAAAAGTTTTATTCATGATAGAAGTGGGGACTTTATTACTTACCACTTGTCTTCGTTCTTTAAGTAGAGACGAGGTGAATTCGTAGGTAATGCTAAATCTACCCTAGTACAATGCTTGACTCTTATATTAGGTCTACATTTGGAGGTGATAGTATTATGTTGTAGTGGAGAGCAGCGTATCGCGATGAGATCGACCGGGCACGCATTATAATTAAATTCTCCCAGTGTTGCAAAATAGCTAGAAGAGGTTGCACCTCTTTTAAGCGAAGAACGTGCACCTATTTAATTTAATCTGCAAAATAATGTATTTCTGACCGGATACAGGGCGATGCTTCTTGTTGCTAACGTTAACATGAAATCAACCTCCTGACAGTAGCATACTACTATTCAGGGTTCTTTTAACCACCTCATCAGTATCGCTCGTAGTTACCCTCAAACTACTCATGTACTTTCCAACAAATAGGGAATTCGCCATCAACAAACATGATATTCTGTGTGGTGGCAATTTTACATAAATGGCCAAGTGTTGAAAGGTGAGTTTGCGTCCGAAACTGCGGAGGGTCTGGAATCTATTGCAGTTAAAATTTTACGGCATAAATGATATCGGCCAGGTGATATTACAACTGATGCACTTTACGGCTACGCTCGTGAACCGGCGTCTACCTCCTTCGCAAGGGTTTAGGGCCGAGCTTGCCAACTTACGAAAACTCTAGAAATGAGAGCACTTTACGCCCAAGTGAGCACTATGAAGCTCCAATAAATGAGTAAAAGCCCCCAAAAATTGATATCATAGTAATACTTACAATTTGGAGAATACCGAGTTAAATCAGAATGTCTTTCGATTCGGTTGTACTACAGTATTAAACTAGTATCTTTCTTACATTACTTCAGTAGAACTACAGCAACACTACTGAGTCGAGAAACTTTCCGACTTAACTCGGTATTCTCCAAATTATAAGTATTACTACGGTATCAATTTTCGGGTTTTTTTACCATAGTATCTATGGTATCAAACGTGTTTGCAATTTGTGGTACCCATTTTTCCGGACATCGGAGGACTGCTCGTGTATTCATCCCGGGTATTCATCTAGGGAGAATCCCAACTTCACAAACTCGATAGAAATAGAAGTTCAAATAGAAGGGGGAGGATACCCCCCTGCCTATCCGAAAGTTTTACTTGTAATTTTTTTGAGTGGGTGTTTTTTTTTGTGGCGGGGGGTGGCGTTCCTACACCTTGCTCTCAACGATGATAAGTCTTCCATTAAATATCTAATCAGTTACTCTATTTCAAATAGAACTATATTCAATACTTAAAACTGGTCCTATGATATCTCAGGGTTGTTTACGTTGCAACATTGAGGTGATGTCTGAGCAACAGCCGGGCAACCAGCCAAGGCCTGTATACCTCCGGTCAGCCTGGCACACAGAAAGTGCGGCTCTGCTACATCCCTGAAGCGAGAGAGGGGTGTGGGGCCAAGATCAACCCCTCTTCTCCGGCGAGGCAGAAAGCGAGTATATTATGGGTGAGTAGTGAAAACAAGTACGGTGAATTGCCTGTTCACTTACCCATACCTTTAGCCACTAACGTAGGATTCACCGCTACATATTGATATCTACCAACCTCCCCAGTATTCTGCATAAGGAGTCGGTGTGTGCTGTCAAGTCTCGAGGAAGTAGGAATGGCAACGTAACTCGGTAGGTAAAGTGACCGCGGCAAGTGCTAATAAGTACAAACCCCTCCCCGCAATTCAGCTCGTTTCTCCAGCAAAGTTAGTTGGGTAGCAAGTACTCTGCCTCTCCACTCCACCCAACCGACGTTGTTCCGCCTTTCAAATACAATTCTCTAGGAGAAAGAAAGAAGTAGAGCAGACTATTGTATATTAGACTATAACATATTTTATTATACGTCTTAAAATTGGCAAGGTGAGTACCCGCGGTGGATCGTGCGTACCATGAACTCATCTAACTCACTTCTCTCGCAGACCCCCTCTTCCCGCCTACTTGTGCCACCTCCCAACAAGTTCGCACCTCCACCACTACAATCAAGCTCTCTCCATCTCGAAACCAACTCATACTCGACCCTATCATCTGTCGACTCCGCTTACTATACCTACCAATCTCCCAACACCTTCTGTACACGTTGCGTCGCTCTTCCGGTGGATTCATCTATTACATCAACCATTTCCCCCCACCATACGCCGTTGCATTTGGATCTTCCGCCCGCTTCCGTCGCTTCATCGTCTCCCACCGTTTCAACATCTCCCACCGTTTCAACATCTCCCACCGTTTCAACATCTCCCACCGTTTCAACATCCCACTCATACCTGTTATTCCGCTCCTAAACTGCAGCCATGGTCGACGGGGAAACTGCGTCGCCTACTTGGAAATTCACACAGTATAAGCCCTCCCTTTCCTCAGTATGGTATCTTTAAGCGCATGGGTCCCATTTCGGGCTTGGATTCCGGCCAGGAATTGAGACCCCTCTTAGCGCGCGCAAGATGCTCTTTGGGATGTATCGCGAGCTGACGATTGCTTACCTCTAGATGCTTCGGAGATAAGGGGGATGTAGAAGACATCACAGAAGGTACGCGATTAATAGATTTACATTCTTGAAAGAGCTATGTGGGGCCGTGCTTGTATCAGATCAGGCTAACGATGTTACAGCTGACATCATATCGACGGTTGAGTTCGATCACACTGGGAATTACCTTGCTACTGGAGACAAAGGTGGACGAGTAGTTCTATTCGAGCGGAACGAAACCGTGAGTGGATGCCCAGCTCTTTAACGTGCTCTATGAATCGATATCATATATTCAACTTGCACCAAAGATGGAACCTGAACTAAATAAGTTTTGGGGTTACAGAAGAAAACTTGCGAATACAAATTCCATACCGAGTTTCAATCCCACGAACCAGAGTTTGATTACTTGAAGTCGTTGGAGATCGAAGAGAAAATCAACAAGATCAAATGGTGTAAACGACAAAACGCTTCTCATTTCCTTCTTTCGACAAATGACAAAACCATCAAGTTATGGAAAGTGTTCGAAAAGTCGCTCAAAGTTGTTGCGGAGAACAACCTATCGCACGATGGATCAACACCTAGCATAGGCGGACTACGACACCCCCAACAGCCACTACCTCAGTTCAACAACCCCGCTGCCCTTAGATTACCCCGACTCACCCATCACGACACAGTTGTGGCTGCGGTGCCAAGGAGAACATACGCAAATGCACATGCGTATCACATCAATAGCATATCTGTGAACTCGGACGGGGAGACATTCATATCCAGTGATGATTTGAGGATTAACCTCTGGAACTTGAATATCCAGGACCAAAGCTTCAACATTGTGGATATCAAGCCGGCCAACATGGAGGAGCTTACGGAAGTCATCACAGCGGCGGAATTCCATCCCCAGCGTTGCAACTGGTTCATGTATGCCAGTAGCAAGGGTACCATCAAGCTAGCGGATATGAGGGAGAGTGCGTTGTGTGATCAACACGCAAAGCGTACGTTGAAACTATTGTCCTAGGGAGGGTGCAGTCATTGACGCTAACGTTGGGCTGGATTTCTACAGTCTTTGAGCAGGAAGAGGACCCGTCGTCGCGTTCCTTCTTCTCCGAAATCATTTCGTCAATTTCAGACGTTCGATTTTCATACGACGGCCGCTACATTCTGTCTCGCGATTACCTCACAGTCAAGATTTGGGACATCAATATGGAGAATAAGCCCATCAAGACAATTCCAATTCACGAGCACCTCCGACCGCGCCTTTGTGATACATATGAAAATGATTCAATCTTTGATAAGTTCGAAGTTGTGTTCTCGGGTGACGGACAGAATGTCATGACTGGATCGTATAACAACAACTTCATGATCTATCCTTCTGACCCGGACAAGGAGATTGAGGTTGTCTTGCAGGCCGATAAGAGTGCGTTCAAAGCCAAGAAGGTGGGTGTACCGACACCCATTAACGGCGGAAAGAAGCAAGGAAGCCGGGCTGGTTCACCTGCAGCAGGGGGGCCTGGTGCGCGCATGCGGAAGGAGACGGATGCCGATCAGATTGATTTTAACAAGAAGATTCTGCATATGAGCTGGCATCCATTTGAGGATTCCATTGCAATTGCAGCAACAAATAATGTGAGTTTTCTATAATACGTCATAAAGATGAGCACGTTACTAATCTACCCCACAGTTGTTTGTTTTTTCGGCGTTGTAGATTGATTATCGGAACATCTCAGTGCATTGGCTTCTTCCCCGTTTCACAGTCACCCAGTACTTTATTGTCCTTTGGAGGGGAAGGGGTAAAACTAGGGTGAATTTTAAAAGAACTTTTTGTGTCGTCAATGCTGGGGCTTATCGGAGTGATGAGATCTAATACACCCGTATCTGGAGTGTGTATGAGTTTTGTTGTTAAGCTTCCGCAGGATGATTGCTTATGGGGTTGTTGGGATGAATGCGAATGACTGATGATGATGCTGGACGGGTACAAACAGTAGATAATGTTCCTTCTTCTATCTTACTTATCTTCTTCCCTGGCCACCCTCTTTGCTTGGTGTATTCCATTGTTGCGTGATTTATACTGGTATTATTTACAGCGGTTTCAATTCTTGCCTTAGGTCATGGAGAGAAAGCTTTTCTGTGTGGCTGATTGTCATTTCATCTTTCTTCTATTGTGATGCTTAGAGATGCTATACAGCGTAGTTGAATTTATATCCATATGCGTACGGGGAGCTGCCGTGATAATCACCACCCAGTGATGATGCATGATGCATCACTCGGATATCCTGCGTGCCATACGGGGAGCTGCCGTGATAATCATCACCCAGTGATGATGCATGATGCATCACTCGGATATCCTGCGTGCCATACGGAAAGAAAGGCATCTAAGACAAAGAGATTGCGATGCATGTTCTTCAACATGCATTCTATTTCCCCCCACATTTGCTTCCGCAGTACCACAACTTCTGCCCCAACTTTTGATATATCCTCCCCACTCATAATGTACAGCCAATCCCCTTCACCCCCCTACTCCTCCCCCCCATTGACAACCAACTCCTTAATCCTCAGCACCGTATATGGATGCTTACTCTTAACCTTCTTAATCTTCCTCTGTCTTCGTTTCGTCTTCTCCTTGACCCGCATGGGCTCACTCGTCTCCTCCACCACCGTGGCCCGGCACGAATACAGCTTCTCATCAATCCATGGGCTTCCCTTAAGCGTGTAATCGCGGGATCCCAAGACTGATGCGTGAGTGAGACGTAGTGTTTGACCCGGCACTACTCCTTTCAGTCGGAAGGGGAGTGTGATCGTGTCCCCCAGCGTCACCAGGAATGGGAACGAGTGGATATGGATCGTTATATAGTGTTGTGGCTGCGCGCGGAGGAGAGGGAGGAGGGAGAACGAGGGGTCCGGTTGTGCGATGGCGGCGGGGGGTGATGCTGGTGGCTCGATTGTAGGGCTGGTGGTGGAGGTGGTTGAGAGTGCGGCGGAGCGGAAGAGGGAGGGGACGGCATTCGTTGAGGTGGTGAGGAATTGCCGTCGTAGCAATGAGGGAGGGAGTATTCGTTTTAGCATTGTGGCATGCAGTGATGTTTGTCGTCAGTGATAGTCTCGTAGAGTCGGTTTCAAAAGTTCTACAGTCCCCGCCAAGCCCAATCACTAACAACTTCGTAAAACTTTCCGAACCTCAAATCTCGCGCCTCAACCACACACCGCACCCCATATTCCCTCCGCCGCCCACAGGCGAGATCAGGAATTATGGTACTCGCCCCCCTCCTCCCGCTCAATGAATCACCGCTAACTTTTCCCAGCCTCAGAATGAGTACATCGAGCGCTGGACGAAGCAGCATGGTCGCCGGTACTTCCTCCTCCCTCACCACTAGCACCTACTAACCCTCCCCCAGCCTGGACCACGAAGAACGCACGCGCAAGAAGGCCGCACGCGAGGGCCACAAAGTCTCCAAGGATGCACAAAAACTACACGGTCTGAGAGCAAAACTCTACGCCAAGAAGCGGCACAGCGAAAAGATCCAGCTGCGCAAGACACTCAAAGCCCACGAACAAAAATCCATCAAATCCTCTGCACCTTCCGAGCCCTCCTCCCAGCCATTACCCGCCTACCTTCTTGACCGCGAGCAACCAAACAATGCCAAGGCGCTCTCAACAGCGATAAAGCAAAAGCGGCAAGAAAAAGCTGCAAAGTTTTCCGTCCCACTGCCAAAAGTCAAGGGTATCGCCGAAGATGAAATGTTCAAAGTCGTCAAGACGGGTGCGAAGACAAAAAAGAAGGGGTGGAAGCGGATGATTACGAAGCCTACATTCGTAGGACCAGACTTTACGCGCCGGCCAGTGAAATATGAGCGTTTCATCCGTCCCATGGGATTACGGTACAAGAAGGCGAATGTTACGCACCCCGAGCTGGGCGTCACGGTGCAGCTGCCAATTTTGAGTGTTAAGAAGAACCCGCAGAGCCCAATGTATACTGCCCTGGGTGTGCTCACGAAGGGAACGATTATCGAGGTGAATGTGTCAGAGCTGGGGATGGTGACGGCGGGTGGAAAGGTTGTTTGGGGAAGGTGGGCGCAGATTACGAATAATTGCGAGAATGATGGGTGTGTTAATGCGTGAGTGTTTTCTGTCTGTTATGAATAGGGAGGTAGGCAATGCTAATGGGGTTCTAGGGTTCTGCTAGTGTAAATAATACTCACATGAGGGGGAGAGTAGAGATGGATGGATCTTTACGAATTCTGTTTCATGGCTTTATGCTTCATTTCTTACTATGCTTGCTCTGGGGGCTACACAAAATAAACAGGAGTTATTTCTTTCAATAAGCAGTGCACTATCACCTCCGAACTCGAATTTAAGAGAGAAAATGAATTGGACATCAATGACCCGAAAGCCATGGCTATCATATCTTCAATCGACCAAAGCTTTTCCAAAATACTGGTTGAAGAAACGTCCCCACTTCAACCAAAGCAAAAAAAATACCGACTCCATATCCCCCCAAAAGAAAAAAGAAAAAGCAATATAAATATAAATACACTGCGTCAGCAAAGAAATATGTATGGTATCAGCCGTATACGGTTTAAAAACGCAAATAGGTTGCTCTCACTCAAAGGTAAGAAGCAGCAATACCCTCCCCCCAAAATCCCCAGTAATCAATCCTACGCCAGAAAAGAAGAGTATAAAACAAAAAATAAGTAAAAACCCCCCAAAACAAAGAAACACCAGAAAGCAAAGTTGATTAAAACCCAATATTCACGGGTATCTTCATTTCATCCACCCAAACCCAGTGCTACCTATACCCGGGCCTCTGACCCTCCATCCGTTTTTCTAGCTTGTCATAAACATCTTTGGCCCATGCCGCCAGTGTTGCCTTATCCGGTTTCCCGTCTTTATCTACCTGCGCAACTACATTCTCCAGTAGCTGCCGCAACACATCCTCGCTGATATCGACCATTCCGTGCTTGTACCGATCTGGGTTCAAAAACCTGTCCTCGTCGCTCAACATCTGTCGTATCGTTGGCCGCTTGTCCTTATCTCTCTCAAGGCACCCACGGATTGTATTGATCAGACTTTTTGGGACTGTAACGCCGCCGATACCGGTTGATGGGAAGTCGATTTGATGGGCCGGATCTGGGATGGCAGCAATTTTCTGGTATAGCGAGGTGAGGTGGTAGAATGGTGTTCTCCCATAAGTCATCTGATATAGGATGCAGCCGAGAGACCAAACGTCCGAGGGTGCGCCGAGCTTCATGAGGCGAGGTTGGCCAACGGAAGCCATTGGGCGACCGGAAGATGCGTTGATATCAACGATGGCCTCGGGGGACATGTAATTGAGTGTTCCGACCTGCGTCTCGCGGTGGACATTCACAGTGTCATCGGTAATAGCATTTGCGATTCCGAAGTCGATGAGTTTTAATTTACCGCGGACGAGCAGGAAGTTGGCGGGTTTCAGGTCTGAATGGATTACGTTGTATTGATGAACAACTTCGACGCATTGCAACATCTCACGCCAGTAAAAGCGGACGAAATTCACGTCGAGTTGGGAGTCTTCGTTGCTGTGACGGAGGGTGAGAATATTGGCAAAGTCGCTTTCGCCGCATTCCATGAGCTATTGGGAATTAGCGATATTTGAGGTAGGAAGGTATACACGGGGGAAGTACCATTGTCAAGGTTTTCTTCTCGTCATTCATCTCATAATCGTATAATCGGATGACTCGCTCTTCTCCAGACAACTTCTTCAAGAGATCGATCTCGCCCTTATATCCTAAAATTGCGGCCTCTCCATCTCCCTCATGGAAAGTAACTTTCTTCATGGCAAACATCTTGTGGTTTTCTGCCATGACTTTGTACACCTTGCATGATCCACCCTTTCCAATGGAGTCAAGTCGCCGATATGGCTTTCCGTTGATATGCACCGTTGATCTATTCCGCCGTGCATTTTGGGCCGCTGTTGTGGTGGCAGCACCCGCGGTGGCAGTTACGGTTTGCAACATGGACATCTTGGGTGGAGGTGGTGCTGGCCGTCGGGGAGTGTTTGTTGTTTTTGAGGATAACACTCTCTTTTCCGGCGATTTCTTCATCGGGGATGCGACAAGAGGTTTGTTAGATGAGCTCCTTATGGGCGAGAGAGGAGCCTGAAATACGGGCGGCTTTTCGTCGGTCGTGGGATCTAGACGCTTGTATGAAGAGGTAGCGAGAGTTGGCCGACGGAAGGTCGGCGGTGGAGGTGGCATATTTTCCTTATCAGGTTTTGAGGTATGTTGGGGTGCGGCTGCTGCGGTAGCGGCGATAGCGGCAGCTCTTGACAATGAGGGTTTATTACTCTCAATGGAACTGGGAGAAGAACGATCACTTGGGCGTGAGGATCCGCTTCCAGACTCTGGGGTGGTAGAATGATAGATATCCATTTTGTTATGGTCCGAGAGACTCTCCGGTGAAGCCCTGCGAGGCCGCCTTGAGATGGTAGCTAATGGATTTTCTTCGGGGATTGCATGTTGTTCTTCCCGCGGAGGGGTAGCTTTAGATTGAGAGACAATCTCATCACTCTGCTGTCGGTTATGATGTGATTCTTCTGGTGAACTGGAGTTTTGTTCCTGGATATCTCCTTCTCTTTGGTCATCCTCTCTTGACTGATCACTCTCCCGCCTCGGACCCCTCCTAGGTGCTCCACCGACTGCTCCAAGTAATCCTCTCCCAGGTCGCTTCCATCGCATTGCAGATGCAGTTGTAGATGGCGGAAGACCACCAGTAACACCAGGTGTAGGGCGAACAATACTGGCATAACCGGCGGTAGTATATTTGGTCTCAACGTCTTCATATGTATCCCCAGACGATCCAGAAGATGTCAGGGGCTCTTCCTTCGCCTGAGTTCCACCAAGAATACGACGGCTATATCGGCCCACAGCGGGAGTGACAAACTCCTGGCCGGACGGAAGTTCCGGACTACCTTCGCGAGATGTATTCTTTTGCACAATGGCATATGACAATCCTGTGCGAGTAGAACGTTCCTCGAGATCTGGAGATTGGCTCCAGTTAATTCTCTTCCGTGAGGCGGCATAGCGTGATAACGGTGATCGTCTTTTTTCTTCCAACGCGTTATGCTCTTCGTCTTTCTTGTCGTCCTGAATTGCGTTTTTTTCTGGTGATTCCTCCAGTAACATCCGCGCCAATGCACTCAACTGGGGTACGTTGCCCTCATCGTCTGAATCATCCATGTTGTCGAGCGACAATCCATTAGACGGTCGGACGGGTGACGAAGGTTCCGGTGCTCCGTAAGAAAGAGGCGAGCCTCGTCGAGAACGCGTAACAGCGAGAGGACTTGATCGTCTTTGGCGTGCGGATCGGTAAAGACCCGCTAGAGGTGAGTGGTGATTTTCAATTTCTGTCGTCATTGTTATTGCAGTCTTGTCGCAGATTGTCGACTCGATGTTTCCGCGCAATGTTTCATAAAAACACGGGGTTGTTGGTGATATGTTGCATCAGACGCGAATATTTGGAGGTGGAGATAAATGGTGGGCGTCGACTGCCGGACAGTGGTTCGGTGGTGTCGGTGGTCTCAGTTCCGTACTGGTGATTAAAGAGCGGAGTGGGTACTTTTGTGGTTGACAGACGAAACGAAGGGCAAAAGGAATGGGAATGGAATGGGCGACAACAGGGATTCCCTTTGTTTACCAACGAACCGTTGTTGCCCTAGCAACCAACACCCTAACCCAACATGCCAAAGTCCCAAAGCCGATTGACAGATGGTGAGTTGGTTAGTAGAGAAGGATTTGGTGCTTAGGCTGCACTTGGTTCATTTATATAAAGTTGCACCCCAGCTGCTAGACATTCATCAGTTTGTCATTTCGCATCGGCGGTTCTTCTGCAGGCGATGTACAATACGAGGCCAGAGCGGGGTTATTATGTGCGTCACCCATTCTGGTCAGCTTTTATATGCCGCACGGATTTGCATAAGTTCAAGTGCATACTCTGTGAAGGTTGTTTCGCCTGCCAATGGGCTGGACGAAGCCAACGCCACTCGATCAAGATAAATCGAATCTATTGATGATGGTGTAAAGAAGCGTCGCGGTAAAGTCTGTCTTTGCATTAGATAACCTTCATGGCGCCATAAACGCCTGCCTTCTGCTATAGCTATTTAAGGAATTGCCCTTTAAAGCCTGTAATAATTCCCCGATCTAAATAGAGGTGCAACGAGTATCTTTACCTAGAGTACATTGCAGACATGATGTATACCCTGCAATGCTTCGGCAATTCCACTTAGCGGAATTCAGTAGAGGGGTTTTTTTTTACATCCGCAGCCACCGCTCTCCATGCTTACAATCTATCTCGATATTGTCTCTCCTGACGTCCGACGACCCACGCTGAGGTTGGTTGGAGTTAAACTCTTTGGTTGATTAAGCTTTTCGCTTAATTATGATTAACCTAATCTAGTTAGCCACAACAGCTTTGCGTTGTTGAAGACGAATGACAGATGCACTGAGTATCCAAGCCCCGAGATCGCGGGATCAGCAGATCCAAAAGATGCCATATCATTTGCTCGATCGCTGATTCGCCGCTAGCTAGGCCAGAGCCCAGCATGCGACCACATGTAAGCATGCAGTGCAGGATCCAATTCTACTTCAAAAGGAATCTCGCAAATTGATGAGAAACTCTGGGTGAGGTCCTTGATTCGCAGCAACCCTCAAACAACTAGTGTCTCATAGAGATGCCAGACCCACCATGCTAGAGTGTTCATAGAGATCCATAGATCTTCAGCCGACAGCTGCTAAGAAGTGAAGCTCCATAGACGAATCCTGCAGGTACAACAGGCCATGCCAGTCCAGCCCATGCACCGCCGCCTTGAAGTGTTATGATTTCCCTGGTGACGATTTTCTGACGGCTGCCAACTAACTTAAAGCTACCTGGATCTCATACCACGCGTCTGATACCGTTAAAGTCAACCGCGTGAAGATCATTATCAGCCATTAATGGCTGCGTCTGAAATGGAAACCACACGAATTTTGTGCCCAGCGGGAAGGTTGCGAGAAAACTCGAAAATAAAGACTCCAAAACAGTGGTGGAGGGTGATGGGTATGAATTTTATCAACCCTAGGCAGACTGAGAGTGGGCACCATTGAGTGCCTTGAGATGGTGTCGTATTGCGGAATTAGTGTTCCCGCAAACCCCTGAAACAATCGGGTGGACGATATTAAATAGGTACTAGTGGTTCCGTATTTTGCACGATCAATGCTGCGCGTTTGCTACAAGAATTGACCACAAATGTTTTGAACATTTAAGTTATGCGGTGGCGTGGCTTGGAAGTAGTGTAGTTAGTGGTGCCCAATAGAAGTCGCGCCGAATACTTCAATTTCCTTTAGCTTGCTTATTGTTACACTATCTATTCCGATCCAGGTACCACAAAGCCAGGTCGTATATTTGTTTTTGGTCAAGTACTTTATATTAGGTAGTAAGAGCCTGCTAGTTAGAAGTACTAGTACGCTGAGTGAACCTACGTCCCAATTTGGTAATCTTCAATGGAGAGCCGAGTGAGCCTTCCGTGAGGCAGTGCTGGTGTTTCAAGTTGATCTGGAATACCGTGGCAGGGTAATTGTGGCAGTGAACTTGCATGTTATACAGCATTGTTTCAGTATTCAAGTCTGATTGCATGCATAGTGAATCCAGTCTTGAGAGCTAATGACACAGGGAAAGAGAAAAATTACGGTCATGCAGAATCTTTTCGTTTCATTTTGCCCAAAATCTTGAACGTACGCCAAAAGGGAGCCCAAGGAAGAAATGCATACATCACGTTAGCGCATCACTGCAGAACCATTCCCATAACCATCGCCACCAAGTAACCCAATTAGACACCATACCGCAATCTCATTTCCCCCCAGTTTATCTCACATAACAAACCCGCATCAGAATCTTGTCTCATTGTGGGGCGTGTGGCTATGTGCAGTATTTAGTGTCCTCAAAGATAGAGTAGATGTACAAGCAGCATGTTCCTGGTAGTTTCAAAGGCCATACCATAGTGTGAGGACATCCATATGCGGGAAGGGCGAAAGATCTAGGTGGGCAGACAGGGGAGGATGAGATTGCGGTGAGGAGTAAGTGGACATCGGAAGGCAGTGTCTCTGGCGCTGGGTAGTCTCAGTGTAAATTCAGAACATGGCAGTTGAACGGCAAGAGTAACTGTAAGCGATCAGAGGCCTTGTGGACTGCTTCAAGATGATATGTTGCTTGCCATGCAAACTTGCCTCCACCGGCTAGTAGCTGAAACTGTCCTCGGGAAGTTAAGTAGCAGACGAGTATCGATTTGCTGTTGACGGAGCCTTTTTCCGCTCTAGCTGTTGCGGGTCCTTCGTGGATGATTTTATCACAGAAGTGCCTCTTCGACCAAGATTTAGCTAATTCAGGATCTACTCCAATCATACTTCATCACAATTATCAACAGACGAGTTTGTTGATTAAATTTTCACTACCTCCCGCCGACAAGTCTTCTCCCCTAATTCCGGCGGGGAAGAATAATTCAGGGCACAAACAGAGAGACGTCTCACCGATTGGAATTGCCGCAATAAGATGTGACAGTGATAGGACAGGTCCGAATAAAGGTCAGCTTCATTCGATAATTTGAACGTATGAAGATTGCAATGTACTTGAGTACATCACACTTATGCTGGCAATGACTCGAGCTTTGATGGAGGTTGAAGCTGGTATGTACTGGGGTTAGGCCCTGTGTCGTTCGAATGTTCAGGTGCCAAGAGACCGGCCTTATGCGATTCGGAATTCCCTTGAATTCGGAGTCGCCCCAGGAGTAGTACCCCCGCTGTCGTTCAATAGGCGAACGAAACTGAGCGGCGGCAATGTACTAATATAGGGACCTAGGGCGCTACTTTATAGTAGCCAGCAGACTAGAGAGCGACCTTTTTGACAGAGGGGAAAACCTGTAACGAGAGAGCAAGTTTGTAGAGAGAATGGTGAAGTAACGAAGTAACTCGAGGCAAGGCTGAAGAGAAGGTCTTGAAATGCTCCTTCCTGGGTCAAAAACGTCACTAATATCTCCAGAAAAGGCAACCCCATCGATTATCAACAACCCCCGGCGGCAATGGCCTCATCAGCCCCTCCGCCCTCCATTCCCCACCTCCATCATTGCACCGCCATTCGTCCTACTCGTACCATACAAGTCGTTTACCACCTTATTGCATCCAATACTGTTGATCCGCACTTTCTACCGCCAAAAATAATCAACGGGGCTCGCGTCGAGCTTGCCGGCGATCCCAACGATATCACCCACCCTTGCTTGCCCCTCCAAATCGTCATTGCCCACTGGCGCTGCTGCGGCATTCACTTTCTATCCTCGCGCTGCGCCCCACCCACATGGGGAGAGGTCCAACGTGAGCCACAATTTCGTTGGATCAATATCCTACCCCAGTTTCCCCCAAGTCTTCACTTCCCTTCGACACTTTACTTCTGTCGCTCGAAACGTGACTCCACAGCGCCCTCCTCTCCTCGTCCCTCCTCGGAAATTGCCAGTGACTGTCTCGTCCGTCCATCTTTTCCTTTACTTCGGCTCTTCGCAACTCTTTTGCACACCTTATCTTTCGCCAGTACGGCGAGAACATCTGGCGCGCGCACTGCTCTACATTCTTTAGTAGATTGGATATCACCGCAGCGCAAGCAAGCGAACAAACATACGGCTTTAAGTCCACAGGAAAACGCGACAAAAGCATTAAACAACCGCCCGAAATAACAGCGGAAGGCACTCAAGGAGATTGGTGGTCATCGCAGGACCTCAGTAGCGCACCGCACACTACCCAAACCTCCAAAGGCGCACCAGATAGCTGTTGCCAGCTCATACGGATACCCCGCATCCTCGAAGGCCAGCGTCTTACCTTCCGCGGCTACAGGCAGGTGTGCAAGCAACGTGGGAATGAAATCAGGTCATACTTCTGCAACGAATCAACTTGTTTACAGGCATCATCGACCTAGAATTTCGAAGGGACGGGCAGTTCGCCAGTTGAGCTGAACTACATTATCTATACTTCTAGTTGTGTTCGTCAGTGTGCAAAACGAAGAGATAACTACTTGAAGTGGAACTGGGCGAATAATTGTAGGTATGTAATCGTATAATTACCAGATGATTGTTTTTCCCGTCGGAGGTTTCATTAAGTGGATTCGCGCGGTTTTTCAAAGTCTTTGTCATTGTACTGAAGAACAATTGGCGAACTCGAAAATCTCATGTTTATGATTTGCGCTAACCCTTGCTCTGGGTACAGAAACGTCAGAACGAGAGACTCACGATAACGGCGCTTTACGAATCATATGGCGACACCAAATAGTAGCGGGATGTCTCCTGCAGCAAATGGTGGAATGGGTGTATCAGACAAAGGAACGAATAGCTTACCTCGTACGCCGAACCCGAGCAATCCTCGACATATATTCGACAGCTCTATGTTTTTAATGGATCCTGCGGCGCCAAATACCGTCTCCAGACCATTCAGACCGGCTCTTGCTAACCCGTCCTCCATGTCGCCGCACCGCAGGACTAGGAATGGCGTATCAGCACAGTCTCCCTCATTACATTACAGCTCGCCTTCACCAGCCGCCATATCAGACTCAAACAGCAGTTATGATACCGGTAGTTATTTGGATCCAAGGTCGTCATCCTCACCCTCGGCGCATGATATGATGAGTGGAATCAGTGGAAATACCACCCCGGGTTTCGAAACATTGGGGGATGTCGATTTACCAGAGTTCCAAGATATTGGTAACGATTTGTTTAATAGGATAAACAGCTTACCAACCGTGAACCTTCCGGAGCCCGACGATGAATCCAACGGCCCCCAACCAAACTTGGCAGGATATCCCCCCAGCCCGCGGTTGACCGTATCGCCTCACTCATCACCGAAAGTGACCATTTCATCACTTGCCTGCAACACTAGTAGCCCCGTTGTTAAGATCGAGCATTCAACTCCCGAGAACCACCGAAGCCCTTACTCACACCACCGTAGCAGTTCTTCCTCCAGCTCGGGTCTGGGGGGGGATCATACCGCCATACGAAGAGGTGATGATGGACACTGGCATGGTGGAATCGACCCATCTACGAGAGGCGGCGAATATCTACCATTTTCTCTCAAGGAACAAGAATTCGAGAGACTGAAGCAAGCCAAGAACGCAGATGTCGAAGAGTGGCTTCGGAAATCTTCAGAACAATTGCCGCGCCAACCCGTCTCCGGTGGGTTATCTGCGCCCAAAGATGGAAGGAGGCGCGCAAAAAGTGTATCTGATTTCCGAGCGAGCCCGGCATTTGTTGATGGCAAAGCTATTTGTCCTGCTGGAAACGGCGATGGGAACGCCAATGGGGTAGTGATAGACGACCCAGCTGATGATGAGGATGACGATTCATCGGTGGCTACAGTTGATTCTGCTTGGCGAGAAGGATCTCTCGACGATCCCTCGCCAAATGGTGTGAAAGAGCTCCCTCCCACTCAGGACGATTTAAAAATGACCGAATTGGATCCTGAGAACGACCCAGCGCTTCTCCCCCGGGCAGGCCAATTCTTTTCTGCGCACCCCTGGAACGACATAGCCGCACCGGTGTCTCGCGGAGCTACTATGGCTCATCGAAATCAACCTGGATCATCCAATGCTGCCATCATGAAATTTTACCGATATGCGGAGAACATTGAAACTGCATCCAGAGTTGCAACCTTTGGCAGCAACATGACAAAAGGCCGAAGGAATAGTGCTGGAGATGCAGACAAGATTCTTCCTGGCCCGCTAAAACGGTTGAGTTTTGGTAGGGATAAAGATAAGGACAAGAATAAGGCTGGGGCACCTGCAAGACGGCCTAGTATTTGGGGAGGATTCAGATCTGGGTTAAAAAGGAGTTTAAGTAACTCTGGCGACAAGGATAAAGAGAAGGATAAAGACAAATTACAATCACCCGTCGACGGTAGGAAACGCGGTAGCTCCTTCGGTGCGTCATCGAGCCCGTTTAAGCAAGGTATCCTCGGCCCTGCGTTTGGTCAGCCTACTCTGCATGTCGAAACTTCGAATGTTAGCAGCGCATTTGCACAGATGGCATCACCGCTCATGGCGGCTGGAGCGGGTGCGAATAGGACTACCCCGGGAGTCGTCGGAGAAGTCATTAATCGTGTGAGAAGGAGTAGAAGTAGGAGTGATCTGCAACGGAAGCATATATTCGGTGTTGTAACCAGCATAGTCAGTCCTGCATTGCCATCCTCACCTCCAGAAGGTGAAGCAACTCCTGGGGGCCTCAAGAAGAAGTTTACTTTCGGTGAAGAATCGCAGAAACGTGGCGCTGCACAAGCAGCCAAACTGCTATCGCCTGATTCTGCACTTAGACATGCCGACGATGACGAGGATATGGATGACGGTGATTTCTCACCGGAAAGCGCACGGACACCAGGCGGCACAAAAGCCCAGCTACCAAAGCACGATATCATCCCAACTCTGGATGGCTTCGCGCAGAATATTAGGACACTGGCGCCAGGCCTGAGCCAGAAGCTTGTTGACCGGATTGCTCACGAGCAATGCAAAAGATTCAAGAAATTGGTGGACCACCGACATAAACATCTCGGAGCGCTGAAAGCCAATGGTTGTTGCCCCAATGGCTCAAAGTGTCGCAAGGTTTTTGGTGCAATCGGTGTTGGTAGTGATGGAGTTGTAGGTATTACAGGGCACAAACGCGGGAATAGCAGCTTTGGAGGTGAGGATAACGGTAAATCACATCCTTCAGAATCCATTTATACAGACAGGGCATGTCTAATACCGCCTTTTCAGACTTCGATTCATCAGACGAAAACCACCACGTCTCTCCCGGAGACGGTAACGTGGCAGCTGCACAATTCCCACCAGGAGTACCGACGCCCCCTGTTTCTCGTCTCCCCGCTGAATTTGAATGTCCCATCTGTTTCAAACCCAAAAAATTCAACAAGCCGTCGGACTGGACCAAACACGTTCACGAAGATGTGCAACCATTCACTTGTACTTTTCCCGATTGCACTGAGCCAAAATCATTCAAGCGAAAAGCGGACTGGGTGCGCCACGAGAACGAACGGCATCGACACCTCGAATGGTGGACCTGCAACCAGCCAGACTGCACCCATACTTGTTATCGGAAAGATAACTTCGTGCAACATCTCGTGCGTGAGCATAAGATGCCAGAGCCGAAGGTGAAGACACAAAAAGCGGCAGGGAAGAAGAATGGAGATAGCTCCCGTGTGGGTGTGGACAGAGTATGGCAAATCGTCGATAGCTGCCACCAGGAAACCACAACACTTCCTAGCTCGGAGAAATGTAGATTCTGTGGTCAGGGCTGCTCAACATGGAAGAAACTTACAGTGCACTTGGCGAGACATATGGAGACAATATCTCTCCCGGTTCTAGACTTAATCCGCGATGATGCCGTGATACCGGTTACTAAAGGCCAACGAAGGCATATGCCATTACCAACTCGTCCACCACCTTCGTTGCAACAGCAACAGCTGCAACAACAGCAGCCACGGCAGCAACCTTCTATATCGGCGCCGATGGACATTGACCCGTACTCAGTCGCACCTACACGTGGCCCAGAGTACGAAGTAGATCCTACATTCTCGCGGCAACCAATACCAACTTACAACCTCACCCCACCGCAGCAGCATCAACGCTCCCGCTCGGCAGGATATGAGCCTGTACGCTATATTCAAACTCAAACCTCCACCGTGGCAGAACCAGTGGCATACACTACCGTCACATCGACAGATTACCATTATGGAGGCAGCCCACAGACGTATCATCACAAGTCTCCGCAGTCCCAGTCCCAACAGCAGGTCTATAATCCACAATCAGGCTTTGACGGCGGAGGGGGCGGGTATCAATACTACCCACCGCAACCATCGTATGCGGGTTTTATTCCAACTTCAGCGCCACCCAGCCAAGGCGTTTCCCCAATGTTGCAGAACCAGCCGCTGCATATGGCGCCGTATAGTAACATATATCATCAGACTGAACCGGAAGTTGATTCATATGGATTTACAAGCATTTCATGACGTGAATGAAGGTGGGTTGTGGTGAATGTAATGTGGACTGAGATGAGGAGTTTGGGGTTATGGCTGGTTGCTTTCAGTTTTCATTGGGATTTTATTTCCTTTGGGGAGGGGGTCAATGATGCGGCGGCGGTCGGATGTTTTTTGTTTGCGTTCATTGAAGTCTTTTTATACCACTCTGTTTCAACGCGAGCTTGACATTCGTTTCTTGTATTTCTCTCGTTTTCTTTTTATTTGGATTGCTTTATGTTAAACGCTCGTTGACGATGTGATATCATGATTTCTAAGATTTTGGTTCGTGGATTTGGCTTGCTGTTTCAATGGTTTTTTTTGGAACGATAAACCGATTTGCGTCCAAGAAGCTTTATTAATTGTCACGATTTCGCAATTTGGATGTTGGATAGGATGATTGATGTGGCAAGGGTTTGATGTGTATTACCTGAAAGTGTAGATTACGCTTCATGATAATACTTTGAATCCTACGAAAGTATTCTCATAGTCACAGACAAGTTGGTTCGCCTTATACCGGCTCCAGAACTTTTGCGAATTGATTCCTTTATTTTAAGCACAGCTACCTTTACTAGGATGTGCGGGTTCGCAAATGGAGGGCTAGTTGTTGTTTATTCATATTGTATTCACTCTAATTAGAGTATGACAAAAACCGATTCCCCTCTGCCTCCGGGCAAGCCGGCTAGATGGCAGAGCTTTCCACCCACTACCCAAAAATGAAAATTTCACCCCCTCCCCTCTTCCACCCCCATTACCCCAGGGCACCATATTCTAGTCCTCCCCCAGAAATGTAACTGTTCGGATCCAGTGTCGCATTGGCCAAGCACAGGGTGCCATATGATGTAATCACAGAGGAATACCCAACCTTGCTCCATGGGAAGCACAGTGCTTTATGATGTGTCTACCGATTTTTGCTGTTTAAGTGGGTTGATGCATCCATGGGAACAACTCATACTGGTGCTTGCATGCCTGAGAAGCAGGTCTTTGTAGCCTCTCTGAGTGTCATGGGTCAGAGCATGCTGTTCTCAGAAAAACTCTTCATTGAACTGCTGCGCTTCCATGCCCTAGTTATTCTCACAAGTACTGCATGTTGTAAATCATCATAACTGGTGTAAAACAACCGAAAAGAAGGTGAGTGGCCCCAGAAGGGGGACTACCAGTCAGTGTCAATGCTGAGTGGTATCGAGTGATGTAAAGACAAGATACACTCCCCAAAGGTGAGCAGACACACACAGGTATGCAATAATGAAGCCAAAGTAAAACTGCAACCTGCCCAAAAAAGGGGAAGTCTTGGCAAAACTAGGCGGTGAGGTGTGTTGTCGAAGGTGTGTATGGAGGGCTAGTTCGCGAACCTAGATACGAAAGTCCGCAAACTGCATCAACGCATGCGCATACGCGAACTCGAAGATTTGAGGGCCAACGTAAGACAACGAACGTTTCTTGGAACAGTGGTGGGATCTTTCAAAGCTGTCTTTCAGTTAAGGGAAGGAGGGGAGAGAGGCTAAGCTCGTATACCAGCCCCCATCAAATCCCGTAGGGCCGAACTTAGAGAGATGCTAGGAGAGGGAGAACAGCCGTGATTTGAAGTATAGCAGAATATGCTCGTTGGTATGAAGACGAATCAATTATTCTCGCCACCGTCATTGCTACACCACAGCTGGTGGCTTTAATTCAACTAAGGAGCAGTTCTGAGGCTTCTCTGCACTCACATTGAGCCATAAAGTCTGCAAAATGAATGTCAGATCACAAATTGGTCTGAGAGACTCTAAGATTGAAGATTCATACATAGATTGTCACTTTCATATCTTCCAAATTTAGCCTAGCAAAATTCAACCCTTACCTCATCTACTGTAGAGGTAAGAACGCCTTTCCCTACCTTACGACAATGGGACAATATTGGACTTCCTTTACTTTGGGCCTTCGAGTAAACACAAGATAAATACCGCCAACCCTAGTCTAGATTCTCTCAAACCTCCCAAGTTCGTTTCACAACCGAGCAAAGTTTGAGAGAATCCAGACTACGCCAACCCCTAATCCTCTGTTCTGTCACGTCAAAAATATTTCAACTGTCAACTCCCCACGACAGCCTTTGACAACCATTTAAACTATCCTCTTTCACAAATACAGCCAAATCTAGAGCTGACAAGCGGTGAAATATGTCCTTTCGACATAATGCGGACAGGATACTAAACGCGTCCCACCAGATTACAGCAATGAACTTCAACACAACCGCTACCCCCATCCCCCAATTCAGGGCAATGACAAGAATCGCGGGATACTCGTCACTCGAATGTCTCATGCTGATACCTCCAATCTCTACTTGTGTCTTTAGTTTTCTCAACACTCCAGATTATCTATGCCTGAGAAACTCATCGCAAACGATGCGTTGCTTTGTCGAAAACAACAGAAGATTCTTCAGAAACTTGGTCTTTCTGAAACGAGGAGGCGAGAAATTGTTGGATATGCTGGAAAGCAATGCTGATAACGCCTTCAATGGTGAGAACCAGAGTCTCGTCGTTAGTTCAGTTGTCCATGATATCCTTGAAACCCGCGAACAACGAGAATGGCGAAAAAAGGAACTCGAGGACCAGATGATCAACTTCCTCATCCAAAATATGAGCACCGTAAGCGACGAATGGAGGCATCTGGCGGTAGAAGCCTGGCACGAACAGTCACTGAAGGTCAAGGAACAAGTGAATGAGTTCTCGAAGCGGCTTGTGAAACCAGTGCGCTTTGACTTTTCGGACTACTATCACCCAAGACTAATGGGAAGGCATCTGTCGCAAATCATTAATAATTTGCCAATTGGAAGGAACGTAACCTCTATTGTCCTAGACGGGACTGGTGTTGATACACTATGGATCCAGTTGGTTATGACCCGGTTCGCCAGTACACTACGTGGGTTGAGTGTGAGGAATTGTGAAAATATCGACGCATACATCTTCCCTGACTGGCTTCTGGATTGCCTTTATCGACACTATCCAATCTCTCTTCGATGGCTCAGAGTGGGCACCCTATAATATGTGCCTTTGGTACATGCAGCGCTGACGAAACTACCTAGGTTTGGGGTATTGGGAATCTTCCTAACTTCTTGAATAGCTGTGGAATGCTTGAAGGTGTTATGCCATTAACACCTCATCCGGACGATGCATGGGCTGTACCTCCAAATCTAGTCCACCAGACTTCGAAGCTTCTAGCCAATCTAATGCTAAAAGACTTCAACGTTTCGTATGTCCGCCGGCTCTTATGCCCAATGTTCAAATACGGCCAGGAGAAGAGATTCTGGCTCCGGGATATGGAGAATTTATTGAACGCACAATATGCAGAGTATGAGACGCGTCATAGAGAGAATACGGAGCCCTTTCCACGTTGGAACGCGCCTTTGAATCCCCTTGGAGATATTAACCCAGTCATTTCTCTCCTTGCACTTTCAAGAAACATGGACATCCAGCTAGACTTCTCACTATGCGCAGCTCAGCACTTTTGCTGGTCATTCGTTCTTGCCGGCGAGGAAGCCCCGCTCGACCTCAATCGGCCTGCGATGTTTCAAGTTAACATTGGGCCCAATACGTTTCAACTTCCTCAACGTGTAGGTGATGACCAAGAAGTCCTCCACACTCACAGTCTTGCAGAGATTGGTGCTAGGACATCAGAGGGTGGACAGTGCTGTCATGTTTGCGGATTATGGGAGGGTGTGCCTTCTCCATTTGAGTACTGTGATGGTGATGAGATTACCGACCTTGGAGGTATCAAGACAGGTAACGGAATTGGCGGTGGTAGATATTCTATTGGGAATCTCTGCATTGACTGTAGGAAGATGCAGACTTGCGGAGAGTGTGGAAAGTTTGTATGTCACAACTGCTGCTTTGCTAATCCAGCAGCACCGCAGAATCCGCTGATGACTATGGATCCCCCAGAGGTCCAGTATCTCAAGTTTATCTGCGAACAGCACGGGGCAGAGTGCGTTGAATGCGTATCAACTAGGCCGGAGAATTACTTCGAATGCGATGAGTGTGGCCTTGGATTATGTCTTCGATGTGAGCCACCCTTTGGCACCAATATAACTACAGATCTTTATGGGGGAGAAATGGACTTTATGACCATGAGTGACTTCGACACGGCTCTTAAGCTACCATACGCCAAAAAGTCCTCTTTCTTCAGGAGTCGCTTTTGTCGACTTAAGGCGTTCAAGCCACTCCTGCCCCAAGACCCAGACGACATGAAGGGACTCCTTACATTAGCAGAAGCACGTCAGTTTGAGTTCTGTGATGGCTGCGATAGCACCATCTGTATCCATTGTATCGGGAAGTTGCAAGCACATCGACCGACCCCCTCCCGACCTACTACTACGCTTTACACTAGCTGCCGCGAAGGTTGCGGAAGTGTATTCTGCGAGCAGTGTGAGAAGGACTTTGCAAGCAAATGCAAATCTTGCGGCGTATATGTTTGTGACGAGTGCGATTGGGAAATGACAATGTTTGACGTGCCACATGAGTTGGAGAAAGAGTGGTGCCGCGCCCCGGGTTGCATGGAGAAGGCAGGAACAAGCAAGCTGGATGATCTAAGAGGTCCATGGGAGGACGGATGGGATGGCCCATCGCCGTTTGTGGAGATAGGGCCACAGCTTGAGGATCCTCTTGTGATTATGGTGAACGCCTTGAAGGAGAGCGGTCATCTTCCGGATGACCTGTTGGTTCAAGATTTTATTGCACAGTATCAGGGTGCCGATGACGGTGTGTTGGGAGCCTTAGGAAGGGCAGCTGAGTTGCTTTCTTCACAACCGGGCAGCAGTTTGAGCAATATTGTTCAACAACAGCCGTATTCTTCGCAATTACGAAGCAGTTTAAACGGCAATTCAGGTGGTGTCTCTCGTCTGTCGACATCAGGCACTGTCCTAGAGGAACTAGAAGATCTTGAGGATTTAGATGATTACCACGATGAGAATTACAGCGAGCCTGATCCTGCCCAGATGCGCCTTCCAATACATGGCAGTGACAATGGCGGGGATAACCACGAAGAAGAAGAGTTGTAAGCGATCGCAGTGGTGGGTAGGGAGGTCAACAGTGGTTCAGAAGCCCAACTGCGCATTTGTCTTCTCTTATTGCCACCTTGAGCCAGTTTTACTTCTTTTGTTTGGGCAGAGAACTCCGATGCATCGTCCGGGGAAATTTGCCTAGATACAGCTAGTTATATACCGAATACTTAGTAGTTTTACACAATAAATAGGCTGCGATGTGTTGTGTGCAGTCACTCGATTTGGTACCGAGGGCTAGGGTTAGTGTCAACACAGCATCGTGATCGAGTGACGTTCTATGCAAACAACGGCAGATCACAGGAAACCGGCAGTTTGGAAACTTATATGAATTCATATAATTGAATAACACATCACCACATCAACACATCATCACCACACCACCACATCGACCCACCGATCCGCGTACCGATTTGAAACCAGCCTGCTTAACTAGCTGTGTAGCGGCTGTCTTTCCAGGTCCGTTCTCTCCCTCCTTCCTCCTTTCTTCCTTCCTTCAATATAAACAAACAGACCAATCACAACGGTTCCATAGAGTGGTAGCCATAAACTATCACTCATCGCATCTTCGCACACAACTTCGCTCGAGAATTATAGACTGATCTCGATTGCCACGTCAAATAAAGCCTTCTCATAAATTCGAGGCACCGCCCAACCTGAACCTTAATCGTGCCGACGGTGGCCGAAGTTTCCCACCATCATCATCACCTTCGCATTGACTCGGTGTACAAGGCCGGCTACTCTTCCACATATCGAATTGTCCATCAAACTATACGGTGCAAAACGGCAGCAAACGGACAGGAGCCGTATTCGGGGTCGAGGCTACACTAGAAGAAATAGTTTTGACAAGTGGCTCGGCGCAATGCAATCGCTTGAGGGAGTGAAACCGTCCTTATGCTGCACCACACTAGAATAATACCGTTAACAAGCCCTAGACCCACATGGAGCTGCGGTTCAATCGTACCACCCTTCCGAGATTAGTTTGAACACAATTCGAAGGGCGCAGCCCCCCCCAGGTGTCGGACATGCCCGTTGGCAGGGAGCGTATGGCTGTCCGATACAGTATCACCCAAGGCAGTCGGGTAGGACTCCCATTCCCGACGCAAAGCCTGGGACCATGGTAGCCCGTAGGTTTATGCCTATCCTTGTGTCAGTGATTATGAGCCTAACAAACTTTAAAACAGATGACCGTTATAACCTTATGTTATGACTATAGCTCACCAGATAAGATCTCCTTTTCCCCCACGGCGTTCGACCACGATACACATCGCTCCCCCTCCTTCAAACATTAAACAAACGGCGCTGAAGCCCGGCCACGCGACAATGGCGATCTATACACGCTAGAACGTCGACGTGAGATATAGTATTGGGGGTAGTTGTTTGTCACTGGCGTACAGTATCTATGAATGGAGGAGGGTGGAAGGCATAAAGAGTTGCTGGCGAACTAAGGGTGGCGCTGTAATGCAGCGCATTGTCTTGATAACTAGGCCAGAAGAACCCGTCGTACACATCCGTTTTCAGCGAAATTCATGCGCTAACTCCGTCCATGCCGAACGCACCCGTCCCCCCCCCTCTCCTCGACAAGAAGTTTCTGGAATTGCTTCTTCGCTGGTCTTTGGGAGGGTTGTTTGCTACTACGTGTCTGAAGAGTTGCTGCGGGTTCAATTCTATCCACCGCATTCTGTTTGTGTCTGGATATGGTGGGGGGTGCTCTCTCCGTTTCTCTCCGTATACACCACCTCCCTGAGTAACTTTGTATCTAGAATTAACACGTCTCTTTCTCATGCTGATGCTGATGGGGGACAAAAATACGTGACTGACCAGGCAGTAGCCGTGTCAATTCAACAATGATCCACCAACATCAAACAGAATCTGTCGATCGTCAAATACAAATGACAGTCAATTTTGATGTGTCCCAAATACAACCGCTTAACGTTGTACCACGCGAATTTTTCGCCGTCAATACCTCGAGCACTTTACGCTTAACAGAACCCTTGTGGCACAAGTGGTCCGCATCCACAAAACTAATTATCCGAGTGACACACTGTGCAAGTAACACCACAGCTACCACAGCCTTCTTCTCCCGCAGGGGTAGGGGTGGGGAGATAACAACAGTAGTCATTCGATAAACAAAAGAGAACTTATCATCAGTGTAGCCTTGCATCTGGCACATATCCACTCACACATCTACCGAAGAAAAAGCCCACTCATAGTTCTCCAGATTCGCCTCGATCAAAGTTAGCTGCTGTACACCCCAGCAGAGATAGTCCGCCTCAAACCCCCCCCCCCGTCAAGAAAGGAAGGCTCTCTATCATCCCCAATAAAATCCAGAATTAAAAGGCACATACTCGCATAGCCACGGTCTCGCACGCCCATAGAGAATCTCCGGAGAGAACAGCGCTCATGCTCATCCCATCCATATCCGTCCATCCGGTCTGGTTGGAAGTCTAGCTAGCTTTCTATCCCCCTCCCCCAGTCCATCCATTCCCCAAAATACGAGATGTGCTGCCACGCTGTCAACTCCAATGGAAAAGTTTCACACGCAAAACGTTGTAGGGAAGGGGGGTGTGAAGAAGCAGCAAGCAGTAGAGGACTTCAATTGCAATTGCGCACACTCACCCACACACCCTCCCACATGCACTAGTGAATTGTCCAGTCTTCTGGAATGCCTGGGGGCTTTTCTGGGGTTTCTTCTGGAATGTCTTGGTTTTTCTTTCCATAGAGTATGTAGTGTGTAGATAATAATATCCCGCAAAGATCATCCAGACGTTAATGGAGCAAATCAAGTAGTGGGCAAAGACATCCAATTATTCAGTATCTTAACATGTTTTCCATTCCACCTGACCTCCCCTCTCCAAAATTTGTTACAAGGCGGCACATACAGAGCAAGGAGAATCGTAAAAAAAGAAATAACACCACAGAATACAAAAATACAAAAAAATCATGTCAAAGTCATTAAATCATAAAGAGAAAAATAGTAGACATCATGAAACGAAATCGTAACAAAAATAACAAGAAACGATTGTTAGAAGAATCAAAAAGCGTCGAGGAATAAAGAAGAATCCAAACTAGCAACCAGCAGCACCGCCATTCCCAGCCAACACATACCATATCCAACGACCAAAGAGAAGCCTGAAACCTGAAACCCAAACCCAAAACACGAAACCCAAGCCCCAAATATGATACGTGAACGCCATCCCCTTTATGGTAATAAACCACCTTCCCAAACAAAAGGAAAAGTCCGCGAGAGAAAAGAATATGAAAAAAAAACAAAACCAGAGAAATCCGCGAATCGTAACTCCGGAAGCAAGCCGGGAACATATCTCAGTCGTGTTTTGTAGAGGCCAATTGCCATCCGATGCCATGTTAGTCCACTCCCGTGTATCGCAACTCAATCGCCCGTGTTCCATGCCATGCCTGTATCCACATCCTCAAATTTACGGTCAACTCTTATGACCATAGCCAGAACTCCCTCCGTTTTCCTTGAAGCCATCCGTCCTGCAGTCATCCTTCGGTTGAATCGCCCAGTTGTGTCGATGCTTGCTTGTGGGCTCGTTGTAGCGCTCCAACTATCAACAGCAATCCCCCTCGACGTTTGGAATCCCCCTCTACTGAAATGCAATAGCGTCCATCACTGCTCCCTTTCCCACGTTTGTACATTGGTAAGAACTATCGGACGATCGAATGACCAAATTCTCCCGAACTGCCCAGTCGATCAAACTTGGATCCATCACCCAATTTTCAGGCCCAACATTCTCCCCACTAGCCGCAGCGTTCTCGTAGTGGCGTCCCACATGCTCCATCCTCTCCTCCCAACTTCCATGCCCGTCAAATACCTGTCGGCAAGTCGTAAACCCACACATACTTCTCTGTGGGGGTTGTCTCCTCTCTTTGCGGCATCTTTCTTGAATCCTTGGTATCTCCGTGTTCAGGAAGTGCGCCATTTCTGGAGTATGATTCTTCCTATTGTTCTTTGAAGAACGCGCGCTTTGACCACCATACTGTTCCCCAGAAGGGGCATGCATGCGCTTCAGATGTTGTCCGAAAAGGTCCTTTCGATTAAAGGTAGCCGCCTTCCGTTCGGAACAGCTGGGGTAGTCGCAGCGCCAGATATTGGTTTGCAAGTGTTGAGATGATACATGTCGCTTCCACTCATTCTTTGTAGCAAAAGTCTGCACACAGTTTGCAAAGTAGAATGTGCATAAGAAGGGACGCTGCTGACGACTTGAATTTGCGGTTGTCTGGCGCCGGGAATTTCCCTTGAGTGGATGTTTGGATACTCTGTTGGTATCTGGCTTGCGCGACGCGGGCTTACGACCGGAGCCTCTCACCGAGCCACGAGTCGGCAGCTCGAGATGTGTCCCGGATCCTCTGGAGGGATGCGTATGCCTATGGTTATGCTCACTTCGAACACTTCGAACACGACTTTCGTTATAGTCGATTCCCAATTTAGTCGATTCCTCTACTTCCTGGGGGGGGGGCGGGAGACGACGACCATATAGGTTGGGGGAATCATTGATATAGATTTGGGGTGCACCATTGAAGTGTTCTTCGTCGGGCATTTCGGTATCCTCAGATGCACCGGCACTTTGGCTGTTAACTTCTGCAGGGTTGACTGTCGGGTGTGTATATCCATCGCCCCACGCGCATTCCGAGTTATCGGAAGGCCCCTGCCTCCTGTTCATTGGATCATCGCGGAGATAAGTTGGCTTGTTGGGGGGGCTCCCGTTCCATGAGGTCGTAGCACTACGATGATGGTAGCTCGAACCATACCTATCGCTATTTACACTCTCGGTTTCTATGGTTGATGTATCAATAACCATCGCAGGTACGCGGCTGCCGTCCTGACTGTACGCAGTATTATGAATTGGTTCGGACCGGGTAGTGGGGTGTCCCTGACCGAGCCGAGAATCATGTGGTATTATAACACCCGTGGTCGAAGGGTCATTGAACCAAGCCCCCAAGGGGGCTCTGCTGCCATGGTGGTATTCCGACTGTTGATTGTGTCGTAGGTTCGTCAAATCGTCAAGGGTAGCTGATCGCTCGTTGTAGGCATTATGTTGATAACTATTGTCCCAAGTATTGAGGCCGGGCTCTGACATCGCTTGCGAGGTTGTCGTTCTCATTTGGGGTAATTTTTGGGATTCCATCAAAGGCGGTGCTGTGTACGCATAGTTTTGCGTTGGTTCCTGCCGATGAGCGGAAGACTGAAAGCGCCTAGATGAAGTTGGGCGATGAGGAGGTTCCATTGTAGACGACTATTGAGCGCACAATTCCATCTCGTCAGCAAATATCTTAACATGCGATATATCGGTCCGAATAAAAACAATTGCGAGCATGTTCGCCCTGTGTTCTGCAGAAGCCTTTTAAGGCTGACCAGAACTGCAGTATTGTGCATTACCCAACAGCATCAAAAAGATAGTTCGATGCGGAGATAGATAAGATAGAGCGTAATGAGGCCACCTGGGGAATGGAAGCAAGGGGAATAGTGAAGTAGGCTATCAAGACAGCCGACATAACGTATGATTCATACCGTTCTGTTGAGGATGAGATTCATCGATGTGTTGAGATGGGATGAATAGATGTTTGGCCTTGTCAACAAGCGGCGATGGTCGGATATAGGGGAGCAGTAGGCTGCTAATAACTCTGAATTATCGAAGCTGATGAGACACGGCTGGCAGTTAGCATCAGGCTAATATAGATGGGCAATAAAGGTATCAACTCACCAAACGAATTGCTATAGGGCTGGGAATATAAATTCGTCGAGAAGAGAGTATTTGACCAAAAACTAGCAGTAGACGGCTCTTCAATTCCTCGAGTAGTGTCCAACTAAGAGAGATTATCTATGTGCGCGACAGTTGTGCGCACGAATAGATTATCGAAAACAGTTCAAGCTCTAGGTGTCAACAAGGCGCACAAAAAAGAAATATCCGGAGTGTTTGACCTCACAGAGACAGAGAGGATCTGGAATGGAAACAAGGAGGCAGGCCTCTTTCTTTGTATACGGTTTTTGCGGTCTATATAAAATCTTGAAAAAAGAGCGCACGATGTGTTGGTGCTGGGTGCTTGAGATATTCGATGTTGAAAAGCACAAAAATGCGTGTCTCTACTGTATGATGTGCCCTGCGCACATACTCCGCCCCCCCCCCCCCCAATACTTCCATCCTCCCCACCCTCTTCCCCACCCTCCACCCGCTCCTTCAATCTCTCCATCCAGCGGTGCGGTGCGCAGGAGCAACTCGAACTCGCAATTGCAGCTGCTGTTGAGCAAGCCCCGGACCCGAACGAACAGCTCATGTCTTCCGCACCTACATCCTAGATCCTAGAGATCCAGGTATGATGCATGATGTAAGTGCGAGGTACTCGAAGCGGACTGCACCTCGTCGCCGGATCCTCCGTCATATCAGTTCCTGAAGAGCCGCGCTTGGCACTGATTCTAAGTTGTCAATGGATAATTTACGATAGTTGCAGCACCGTAGTACTTCTGCACTAGCACCGCCGCATTGTCGATTTGTCGTAGAGAACGAAGTAAAAACCAATAAGACATCAGATGCCACTGCGCACTGGTCTATTTGTGCGCAATCATTGCACTGCACACGCACCATTGGTCCCTGTCGTCTGTCTAGCGCACCTCCTAGGACGCCATGACTCGCTGCATAAGCGGCTTCAATCAACTACGTACCATGTACTTAGTACCGGCTACCTTTCACTCGACATCAGCATCCATCACCAGCATCATCATTCCAGAGAAATCTTTTGAAGAGTTTCATGAAGAACAACCACCGCTTGCAGACCGCCCGCCAGCCAAATGTGCGATGACATGTCCCTATATTTCTCTTTCTTTGTCCAACTGCTACCTGACCTATCTCCTCGGGTCAGACAATTCTAGGGTTTTATTGTAGTTTGTTACATTTCGCGTCCAACAACTTAGCTCGGAACGTGCCGACCAGACTGAGCACTTCTAGGCAGCAGCGGTGCTCAGTGCAAGAGAGACAAGAGTACGGAGTCGTCACTCAGGCGTTGTTTCGGCGGTTACAAAGAGCAGGTACGCAATGAAGTACTGAGTACTTCAAAGATAGCAGAAATACCAGTCCTACCACCGGAATTCTTACTGGGCGCCTTGTCACCTTCTCCCAATCCCTTGTGTCTTTTCTGTCTTTCCACTTTCTTTTTCCTTGATCTCACGATGTCTTACATATCTTGGCTGTCAGCGGTTTGCTGTCCCAACATGCATCCCTAGCTTCCTGAGCAAATTAATTGGTTACCGAACTGGCGGGAGGGATTGCTTCTGATATGCAAGTGAGCACCGTGCTGTGGCAGTGCAATAAACTTTGGGGGGAGCGAAAGCAGCATGACCGCAGCGGCTTAAAAAAACAAGACTAAAAAACTCCTACCAAAGTAGAGTAAGTATACCAAACGCAGTTTTCTCACCGCTCCACAGAATTGGCAACTCCCCTACAGCACAACTAGCACTCCTCCACGACGGTGACCCCCTCCATGCCATCAAACTCACAATTGCTGTGGTCTCGTTGTTCGCAGATATTTTTGTGTTGGGGTCGACACGTCCATCCCCCTCCTCGTGCTGTCTCATAACGAAACCCGCGATATAACACAACGTTGCAACACAACATTCAACCCACCACCCTTTATGCGACCTCCGTCAGCAATAACAAGCGGTAACTCATACATCATACGTTAATTGGCATTAGCAACTGCGATGCAGGACGGACACGCGTATGTACGTCTCCTATCTGCAGCGCACAGGTACATCAAAAAAAACCGAAAGCCCACGTCCTCCTTCCTACCAGCTCGCCGCCCACTGCATCTAACACTCATATCCGCCGCCGCCGGTGCCGGTAACTGCATACATTATTATCTTGAGCCGCGACAAGCACCTGAGTTTTCAAACGGCCATCTTTCATGAATAGGTTGCGAGTGACATGGCGTGATTTCCTTTGATGCAGCTTTCGCCCCGCCAGAGTAGTCGAGGAACGTGTTCCTCACCCCGAGAATTACAGATCAGATTAATTTCGCCCGCCTGCCCAGATCTGGCCTGGCCCTCAATGCCCTACTCAATATGCCGAAGTTCTCTCCAACTAGCGGCATACACACGTCCAGATCTGGTAACTGATCCCTTTCTGCCTACCATTTTTATTTTTTTTCTAAAAAAAATAAATAAAAAAAAAACGAAATATAAAAACCCATCAATCTCTTGTGCCTCTACCAAACCCACCTCTCCCCTCCTGCGGTCCCTGTCCCGCTTCCTCAAATCTTGATATCATCCCACAGCTCCCGAGTCACAGATGTGCTTTGGCGATTTATGTGTGCAGGTATGATTATACAGATTCAGAAGCACCCGGGGCGTGAGCACTGAGCACGGTTGGACGAGGCTGACTGCCCGTACGCATACCCAGACGCCGTTTAGTCTTCCCCCCCAACGAAAGCATGCAACTGCCTCCAATAGTTAGAACGACTCGTGATTACAAGTGGCCGTTCGGTTCAGATATTCCTGTGGTCATTGTCCATGGAGATACTCGTCAGGCAGGCTTTTTTCCCAGCAAGTCTATCTCCAATACCCATAAATATCTCTTTGGGAACCCAGTACCGTTGTCCGACCAAGGGTACCTACTGCCCATGCATAGAGTGAGGCTACAGAGCATGTACAAACGTCCAATTGATATCCCACGGGACGCCCATATAGGTATTCCGAGTGTCAGTCACGGATGCGGTGATTTGTGCAGATATTTGTCACGAACATAGGTAGGTATTCAGGCTACATTGTAAGAAACGGTAAAAGACGAGACACGCGTGCACGTGGGAGGCGGTAAGTATGATACGGCGGAAGGGTTCACGGCCCAGTGCACAGCCTCCGCGTGTAGCCGTAGCATTGAAGTCATAATCCGCCAGACCATTCGATTCGAATATTGATTTGTGTTCACGTCCCATTTGGGCGACACCTTATTCTTAAACGGGTTCGAAACCGAGATCACCAACTCGGCTGGAGCTTCCAGTACACATCAATGGACTTCCTGTAACTGTAACAAAAAAGTAATCTCTAGCGACGGCGACCCGGCAGTCTCCTGGGGTTGAGATGTTGCTGAATTTGGACATGAACCTTACCGGAAGTTCTCCATTTGGAAGCCCGTCCATGGATGACTGTTACCAATAAGCTTCAGTTTGTGCACTGCTTTTACACTTTCTGGATAACACGAAGAATTGAAGTCATAATCCAAGTCATAATCCATCATATTCATACCCGGGTATTATGTACCACCACCATCATCTTCACATTTCATCATTTTTGACATCCCATCATCCACTTCGATTCCCATCAAAGCATGCAAAACCAAAAAACAAAATGCCAACAAGATATGCGTAGAGTAGAGAGGTAAAAGAAATAATTGTTAGTGATACATCCATCACTCAACAAGAAAAAGAAAACCACATGTACACTCCCTCCCCACCACCTGGTCCCATATACAAATCAAACATGCACTCAGCCCAGAATCGCATCCCCATATATACGCAAGTAGCCAGCGCCATCATACAGAGATTCACCAAACGCAAAAACAGGAAAAGAAATAGATGAACCCGATCTGTAAAGTAAAAGAAAAACCTTTTGCCAAAAACTCCTTCCATGCACGACTCCGCAGAAAAAAATTGGACTGATAACCTCCCACACACATGAATGATGATAAAATGTTTTCCGTGCCGCAATTCTTTGTTTTTCTTACTGTCGTTTACGCCTTGTCGATGTACGTGCTGAGCCACTGATGCTAGGTTCTGCCTGGTTCACCCCGACGACTGCCTGCTCTTGCCTGCACTCGCTGCACAGAGCATGCTCACAGTCCAAGCAGCTGGGTTGCAAATCAACCACGGCCACATGGGAGAACCCTGTGTTTCGTAGACACTTGCACTGTGTTCAAACATCATCAGCAGAGTGTACCAGAATAGCCCAGGGAATCAAAACATACACAATACCAAGTCTTATCGGACCGTGTACGCTTGCTTGGGATGACAGGGTTGCTTTGAACATTCACTGGCGCCAGATTTTCTTCTGCATTTGCTGGTGGGTTTGCCGGGCTAGAATGGATGATGGTTGCGGCGACATTGGCCAGCTGCAATAACGATGGAGAAGATTCCAGAGTATCCGGTAGAATAGCCGACTCGTCATCGTCGTCAGAATCTGACAAGCTAGGGCAATCATGGACAGCGTCCTCATCCTGGTACTTGTATTGCTTAATACTATACCCTTGCTCAAAGTGGCTTCCTAGGTGATTGAATCGCTCATCCCATCCGGCAAGGCCCTGCTTTTTCAGATTTATAGTCTTCCCCTGGACTCCAGATTCGTCAACACAGAATCCACACCAGAAGATGTGATGGTCGCTGCCGCCAATGTATGACTTCTCAGCCCAGCGTTTGATATCTGTCTCGGTCCTAATGCCATGGGCGCTGGATTTAAGATGATTAACGAAATTTTCCTTTCGATAGTGAATAGCTTTACAGATATCTCCTGCGCCATGTGGATGCACAGGAACATTGCATTTCCAACTCTCCAACCGGTGGTGTTGGCTATTCTCGTGGCGCTTCCAATCATTCTTGGATCCAAATAGTCTTTGGCAATATCGGGCCGTGCATCCATAGGGTCTTGTATGACGCTTTCGGTGTTTTCTACAAGATTGATCAGTAACGTTTCACACTTGTTGTGGTCCATCATATAGCTTTGCCCTCGAAACATACTTCAACTCGCAGTTCCGGGCAAATGTGCTCTTGCAACCTGGGTGTCCACATCGGTAGATTTTCTCGGCAGGTCCTCCGGCAACTTTGCGAGCTCCTGGGGCATTGGGGGGTGCACGGGCCGGCTGGATTGGAGGAGGAAAGGGCTGCAATCGAGCTCGAGGTCCTTGGATTGGCATTGCCGCTGGTATAGATGGGTTCCGAACCTCCTGGCCATTGGGACTAGGACCTCCGGCTCCTGGGGGATTTTCTCCCGGCGGGGATGCCACCGTCTCGGGAGGGGAGAGCATACTTACTGTATCAGCTCCTGTTTCTTGGCCAGATGCACGCCCATCGGCTTGTCCGGCTTTTAATCTATCCAGGCGAGATTTAAATAAATAGGAATTAGGATCATCTGTGGAATCTTGATAACGAATCAGGGCTTCATTACTGTTGACTGGGTACCCCTCTAAATTCCTTGGGTTCAGCGGAGACACTGATTTAGCTTCCCGGGATTCCCCCGGAGAATTAAACTGGCAAGCTACCTGGGGTCCAACATTGGCCTGAGCTCCACGGGTCTGTAACTCCTGTGACTCTTGGGCTTCAAGCAGTCTGTACTTGGCTTGCATCATCTCCAGTTGGCGCTTCATCTCGCCCATCTGCGATTGGAGTTCCAACATGCACTTCTTCCGGGCAATATCTTCCTCCCGTTCCTGCGGCATGGCTGGCGCCCATGGGCCGTTATGGCCCATTGCTCTCGGGGATATAGGCTCGGAATTCATGCGGGTTTGCACCCCTGGGGACGTTGGCGGCATCCCTGGGTAACCTTGGCAACGGGGACTGGTATTTTCTAGGTCTGATGGGTCCATATCCGAACTGTCTTCCTCCAGGGGTCCATAGTAGGCAGGTCTGGGGCGGTGGAGGTTCCCATTATCGACCCTAGTTATAACCCACTGCAGCTTTCTGTTTTTTCGCTGGGAGAAGGAAACGGATCCGGTACCCCTCCGCGTACGAACTGACGAGCAATTTGTTTCTGAGGCTGACTCTTGATGAACATCCTCGGGGTTGACTTCAACTCGACATTCCGATTCGGCCCTTAATTCCAGGAACCAAAAGGATATCCAGTCACTCTCCAATCATCACACAACGAGAGAGGAAAGAAAAGATTGCGTGGGAACTCACTGCTTCAGAAACGCGCTCATGCACCTGGCGTCCCTGGTGCTGTGGAGCTTCTTTAGATGATTCCGGAAGTTGTCTAGTCGAAAATATATCTTGTTCCTGTCCCTACAGTGGTCATAAATGCAGTTATATCCCACGGCTGGTCCCTTGGTACCCTTATGGACAGAGTTCTCATGGCGCTTTAGATCGTTGGGAGATGTGAAGCCGGACTGCATACGTTCACATCCCTTTTGCTTGCATTTAAATGGTTTTGTATGTTTTGCTTGATGCTTTCTTTAAGCGTTTGGGCGAGGATTATGCCTAATATTAGCCCATGATCCAATTCGCAAGAAATAACATGTATTGTTTGACTATCGAAATACAATGCCTACCGTAGCAATGAATCGCAGGTAAAACCTTCTCCGCACGTATCGCAAACAATCTTGGGTACAACCGAAAATCCTCTCTTATCTACTGCTGAGTAGTGACCTTTTTCGGGCTCGGGTGTATTCAAGATGCTCTGAATTCGCGTTGTGTCATTTATTTCTGGAGGACCCATAGCAGGGTGGGCACGTTCCTCGGCTGGGTTTTCAAAACGTGCAGTCGCTTCTTTGCCGGCATTCCAACCAAAACTACGATCGACTCGTTGATACTTGTGAGGAGGTGGGCCATCGTCGTTCAAAAGGTCATTAATCGCCATATACTGAGTGCGAGTCGAGGCAAGGTGGCGAGAAGCACCACCCGCAGAAGCGATTGCTACGCCATTCATGGTGAGATTTTCGTCCTTTCTGATGTTAACACTTTCTGCCTCCTGCGGACCGAGGCAGCGATCGCCTTGCGATCCGACACACTGGAACTAATCGCTGTCGCTGGCTGTCTAAAACAAAAAATAGTTTGGCCGGAGATCGGTCAAAGGAAACACACGCAAAAGTGACGATGTTGTTTTAAAGAGTATATTGGCTTTCGGTGTAATCGAATCCGAAGAAGTTTCTACTGGAACTCTCGCTTGATAGTGATAGTCGTGGTTCGCTGGGGCGGGAAACGACCACTTTTACTTCGCTCTCCCCACACCACCACAACTTCCTTCACACCTATTTGTGAAAGAATTCAAACGGTACACAAGGCTTTCCAGGGATAGATTTCTCGGCGAAAGGTGGTGTACGGGGTCTGCTCTTTTTGTTGGTGGAGGGAAATGTACGAATCGAGATTCGTACGTCACCGTTAGCCTTGAATGGACTGGCAAATAAGACCTTTGCCGCCTTAACAAAAAGCGCCCTGGTTCGTCTGGCACTTGAAACCCTTCTCCTCAGAGACAATTTCCTCGGGTCGGCACTCCTCTTGAGTGAATGTCTGGATTCCAAGGAGTCCAATCAATAAGCAGGAGCCGCTTTCGGGAAGTGCGCGTTCATTCGGGATTCGGGAATCGACGTAAGATGGGTTTTTGGGGGAGGGAAGGAGGGGTATCGAGTTGCTGCGAATACCGAGAATTTTGTCGGTACCACAGAAAGGAGTGCAGGGTGAGCGAAGGAGGCAGGGCTTCTAGTCAATACGATGGAAGGCTAGACGGGAGGAGGCAGTAGGGAAGGCAGAGAGGCATTCCAGAGCAGCGTGAGCACGAGGAAGAGAGTGAGTGAGAGAGTGAGAGAGAGTGAGAGACACCGTCTGTCCGCCAGTGCGCCCGTCAGTGAGAGAGCGAGTGGATGTAGGGCGAATGATAGGAGACGGGAGGGGTCGGGTCGGTTAGTCTGAGCGAGGGGGTGTGGTGCGTGGTGTGTGATTGCAAGCTGCGTTGGGGAGGGAGGGGAGTCGATTGGTCGATTGAAAGACTCGTTGGGGATATCCTGGGCTCGTCGCAAAAAGTTCGATTTGAGGCGGATTCCTCGCTCGGTGTGGGGGTGCGCCAGAAAGAAGGCACCCAGCAGGGGTGCTGTGGGGGTTCAGCTGCAGAACAGGCAGATTCCTGTAGTCCTGTGCAGGTGCACTTCCTGCCTATGCGCTATCTACCAAGGTCTTAAGTAGCTCAGCATCCACGCACGCTAGCAGTCAGAAACGTAAGATGTGCAGCCCACCTCCCATTCGAAGTGTCGCGGAGCCCACATGCACACCACCTGCACGAGAGCACACACGCTGCCTACTTCTCCTCTGCTTTGCTACTGGCGGACCAAGTGCAGATGGATGCGATGGATGCTTATAGGCGAGCATTTACTGGCGCACTGAGGGAATAGGCACCCTCGCCCCGTTTGCTGCCTCCCTCATTGCTCGAGGTGCCCAGTTAATGTGTTCTAAGTTAAGTTAATTGAAGCTGGTGGGATCAACCGTTCAAAGCATTGTGACAGGACGACTGACGACGCCTTGCAAGTGCCGACGGATGCAGCTAGATGACTCGTGCACCGCAGGTGCGAAGTACCCGCGAGTATCTGGATGTAGCGACTCAATGCGTCTTCACCATCACCATCACCACCACCTCTACTATCACCTTTATCACCGCTGCCACTGCCACCACCACTTACTACACGTCTTCTTTATCTCCAACACGTGTGTCTCGGAGTGGCTTCTCTTCTACTGGGCGTCGCTGCGAGCCCCCAACCCTGGTCTTTGCATAAGACTCCCGAGAACCTCTAGTGAGGTCGAAGGAAGTCACACCCTCTCAGCTAGTACCTCCCGTTAACCGAGCCTACGGAAGAAGTGCACCACACACAGCTACCGTGAATTCGTCTTCCTCCTGTGAAGTGACGAAATTCCCGACGAATACGGTAGCTACAAGATGGCCGACGATCTTTTCTCGAGCGCACAGGCCTACACGAATACCCTGGGACGCATGCGGCATCGTTTCACTTAGGAGGCACGGGAATCGGTGATCTCCTTGCTGACCACATAAGACTTGTTCGGTTGTTCGGTTTTTGGGAAGTAATCGAAATGCCTGTACTTTTGCTACCTCTGAACAGATAACGGTGGAGAAAGACGAGACGAACTCTATCTCCTAGGGTGTCCGTTTCCGGCAACCAATTCCACCCATAATTTCTCGGCCTTGCCGAACGCCCAAGCGCAAAAGGAATTCGCTCTCACAGAGATACCAGAGCACTGCATCTTGGTGGAAACAACGCACGCCATCCATCACACATCACAAACGTAAAACAAAAAAACAACTCCTCAGACAACTAGAGTAAAATACGTACGTAGGTTGTGCATACTTCCTCGGCAAAAGCAATAACCCCTCCACCACCACCGTCGCCCTCTGGCCACGTCAAGAAATTCTATCAACAACCGCCCCCGCTCCCGTTCGTGATATATCGCGAGATTCGCTTGTTGCATGAAGAAAGTCCGTACCAAGCTTTGAGTACGTCCCACCGATCTAGAGTCCTAGTCGCTCGATTGCTGTAGTAGTTAGTATTTGCTTTTGTAGCTCACAAGACACCCTGAACAAGAACGCTTCGGGGCGTTCTGGAATAGGGGTGTGGGAGTTTATCTTGATCATGAGGTTCATGCTGCACCCAATCACTCATCGACTCCCACCAAGGGGGGACGGCAGAAAATAAACGGTGTGCGAACCACAACAAGTGAGGCGGCCGACTCAGCGCACTCGTGCGCGGCATGGTTCGCAAATCTAATACTAGGCAGCTACTATGTTATCTTAGTTGGCACCATAACTATTACGTCGGCGTCCCACCCCCCACACACACATCTCCTACTCTACTCGATGCCCATGAAGGAAAGCCAGCGATTGGTTGCGATAGGCCAGACAGGGTGCGGGGCTTTTTTTTTGCGCTGGCGCTGTCCTGGTGACCACTTACCCGTTCATACCCGTGACGAAGGCCGGAATCGGCCATGTATAGTGATTATGGGCACGTGGTAGGCTCGTGGGGGAGTGAGGGGGAAGGGGGTAAGTCATTCACTGCCGGGGCGTGTGGCTTGCGCTCGGTTTGTAGTTCCATTGTGAAGCAGACACGCATGGAGATTCTTCACTCTGCCGTCCTCCTGAGGCATGAAGTTGGACTTGTAGCAGTCTCGCGCTAGACCTGCCGTAGGTTTGCCCATGAGTGACGGGTCATGATCAGCAAGCAGAGGTCTCTGGACGGTGGCGACGCCCCTATGATTCCGGGGGATTCTCCGTTTTGCACGCTAATCTGGCCCATCTGAAAATGGGAGGAGGTTACGAATTTGCCGCTCTGGTGCGGGTATATATTGCAGTTGCGGGGTTGTTGGGGGGTCATGGTTTCACCATAAGGCGCAATAAAGTGCAGACAAACGGTAAAGATAACTTGATTCCTGGTTGAGGAATATTGGACATGGAAGTATATGCGAAGAAGTTCATTCTTTGCGTTGAAGGAGTATGTACTCTGAGGTCATATTATCATCGGATGAGGAGGCGTTTGTATGGATATTGTACCAGAATTTCAAAGGAACGCTTATGTCACAAATACACAGAGAGGCATACTGAAGGAATACACAATTGTTAAGACCGTCCACACTTTGTCCGACAACTTCGTTCTCGCCATCCGAATGCTCTCCGACAATGCTGGAGCCTCCAAGTCGATATACTTGAGGTCTAGGAGGATATTCGTCGTTGTTAACAGGGAACATTATGTTTGAAAGCAAGCAAGCAAAATGCGTGTTGCGATTCGTAAAACATCTGTTATGGCGTAGGTAATGACTCGCGAGACGGTAAAATCAAGACTCGTTGTTGTTTTCCAGCGGCAGGCTTTGGATCCCAAGCGTATGTAGGTAGTCGAGACTCTCTTCCCTGCCAGTGAAGTCGGCGGTGGTAGTACTTCTAAATCGTCGCCCATTGGCGATATCCCAGTGACCACTTCAACCGCTCCAAAGTTTCCAACTTGTAGACAGCGCACAATGTGTGGGTAAGCCACTGGTAAACCTTTCACTCAATTGCTATCAGAGTCTTCCGGGTAAGGGTGTCGATTACCTCGTCGCAAGAAAGGTTTTGATATTCGGACATGGTGGTTTCGAGGCAAGTGCGCTGGAGTACGTTTGGCTTGTAGTTATCGATCTGAATAGAGTACGCGCTTTAAGCAACTGTAGAGTACAACCCCCTACAACCTACTGGCTACTTCCCTAGCCTTCCAATGGAAGTTTTGTAACCTGGCGGCTGCGTCGGGGATCGTTAGGACCTGCGACAGGATACTCGGGCGCGTGCGAAGGAGGCGTGGATCGAATAGCGCTGCTTGAGTGCGGCTTCGACTCTTCGATTCGAGAGGAGGACCTAACACACACAGGGGCCTCAAATGACGGTAGAGCTCGGTGGATGGAGGCACTGGGTGGTAGCTGTGAGGCACAGTAGCCATGGTTCGTTGGATGGGGAGTGTTTCTTCCATTTGTGTTAGCGTTCGGTTGCAGTAGTAATGAAATAGTGCTACCAGTATATTGCGGAGCCCAATACCGGATGGTGACTCCACAAGCGCACTAGCGAGCTTGCGAGCCAGTCCCACTGGCGTCCCATCGGCAGGCATAACCCTCACAAAATGCACAAATGGTCGATCGCGCATACAGCTTGCGACGAAGAGCTCCGTATATTCGCACAACTAGCATCCGTACTACCTACATCTTCTAGACATCGTAGTCTAGTATGCCTCTATTCTTCAACCAATAAGCGATTATCCCTATACAGTTCTTTTAGTACTGTACGTACATGAAAATTCCAGCTTCAGCTCGTAAAGCGACACTTCTTTTAAGGGCTTGATCAATCTACAGAGTCGCCAATACCCAAAATATGATTACTCCTACGACTACTCATTGATATCATCTCAACCTACGTTTTCAGCTCCGGAGAACTCTCTGGCGTTGAGATGGTACAGCATGGACGCCCGAATTGCACACCACAGTATGGCTGCATACTTCCTCTTACCTTCGGCGGTGTCGAAACCATTTCCGTAGATGCACCTTCTGTGGATACGTCGCCAATCCTCGCTCTTCTGGATGGCCCAATTCGCCGTTCTACGCCTTCAGTGATTGCATCATGTAGCCTGAGCTCCAGTGAGTCGCACGCAAACAAAACGACATAAATACCACCCAAGGCCCGCCACTGCACATCGAAAACGATTCCATAACTCATACCCACCGCTGCTAAAACCCACCATCGTAATAAATCCTAAAACTTTTGGAGGTCACTGAGAGTGATGTAGACATTACGTCTCCCTTGCATGCACGTGGCAACAGCTCTATGGTAGAACATCAACTTCGACCGTTACAGCCCCTGTAAAGACCGACATCTCACATCCAGCCCTACGCACGGACCAACCTGGTGCCCTCACATACTCCACCTAACCGAACTCAATGTGCTCGATATATACGTCATCCTGCCGTGTCGCCGGACAGGCCCTTATTCCTGCACAGAATACTCATGCCATCTGCACTGAACCCTCCTCTATCTTTATTGACCGGAGCAATCGTTTAGGGGCCATTGCTTCGAAGCACTTGGAATTAGTGAAGCATATGTAGGGATTGAGTTTGGCGAGCGCGATATCTTGAACGAAGCCACCGTTCATCGACAGCTTACCGGAAGCGGCCAGTCCAGTCGCCCGTCGACCTTAGATTCGTATACCAGTTAGATATAGACCGTCACATATGAAGCCGCTCTTGTCATTGCCGGCACATGGCTTTCGGAACTCGTAACTGGCGCTGCAGAGCCAGCAAAGGCATCGAGAAGACTTGGCTGCCCCGCTTGGAAGTTACATAGGGGGTAAAGGTTTAGAGGTCCTTTACAGAGATACATCGCAGCACCAGCCATGACCTTCCTGCTACAATTAGCAAGAGTATATATAAAGCTAAGACTTGGAGGAGGGACGTACCGAATGGTGGATGATATCACGTTGCAGATCTAAGCGATATTTTGCGATTAAATGGGAAAAAGTCTACGAGTATTCTCTGGCAAGAGTAGCTGTGATCTAATCTATGATCATCATCTCCACGATCTTATCGATCTCATCGATCTGCAGTGTCATCTTCATACACCCCACATCTCCATCTCCCGTCATACGACATCTTCCGTCATACAACATCTTTCTCGATCATTCACTAGGACTCACATTACTCGGATATGGTACTCTACGAAAAGTCGGGAAAATAAGCGGGAGGTCTGAAATGTTGTTTTAACAGCAGTGGTCAGCAATGAGAAAACAACTCGATTTGTTATGGTAACTGACATTGATTCGCCCGCACGAGCCCAGACATATTCCAATCTTTTTGTCTTACCAATAGATATCCCGCCGATGGGTTCCGATTTTTCCTACCATACTCAAGTTGAATATGACCACTCGTGTTGCCCTGACATGCGAACCAGTTGGCGGTTGCCGTGTTCGCTTGTTGTGATGACGGGTCCAGAAGCTGCATCACCAGACTCGCCTCTATTATCTCCCGACCGCATCAGCTCATTCTATTTCTCACTTTCCAATATCCCCAGACGTTCCCGTACTTCAGCTCCTCCTTCTTATACATTTATACTCACATAATGTCAACAAACCCCCACCAGCTCCCTTTTTTATATCGGTATCGGTTCCTGCAGACGATAACGACCCAGGTAGTTTGCCGAGGGCTGCGGCTAAATATCTGCAGATCTGTAGTCCGGGTTCTCCTGAATCGACCGATCTTTAGTGCGGCCGCTTCAGAACACCGACTACTGTACGGTGGAGATTGTGAGTTTGATAATCCGAGTATTCTAATCCCCTTGGTGCTAATAAACCAAAATAATTTTGGACGATACGATCGTGAGGATATTTCGACCCAAACACTTTGGCTGTGCATAATGATGTTCATACACTGCTCCACAAGCGGTCATTTCCATTAGCCACGATGGGTTCAAGGAAATCCCTCCACCATCCTGTAAACTTTCTAGGGTTGTTCCGGATCGTTGAGATGAGCGTACATCGAACTATCAGGTCGCCGATTTGGGTTGCAGTTGATGAGTCTACCTCGGCCGACGGTCTTTACAATCAATGTCCCTGTCCCTGTCTAGCCCCGATTCCAACGGCTGGATACGACCTGATGGACTGAAAAGCATTTATTTCTTTACTAGCCATCTATCCTTGCGTGGGGTTCACTTGGAGTGCTGTGGTCGAAGAATTATGTGACGTGGTCTGAAACATATTGTTGAAAACAACTTATGTATTTATCGACCCAGCGTTTGCTAAAGTGATCTAACGCAACTCGTGTACTACGATCATACTCCCCTACTAGCATATGTGCGACCCATTTCCAGCCTCCTGGTTTTCGAATTTTGGTAATCGATCGGAGTTAAGCTCGGGAACCTGATCGATAGCTTCCCGGCTCCTATTTGGGCAGGTTTTTTGTCATATTGGACTGGGCGCTTCCCATTGAATGGGTAGGCCTATCAAGGTAATACAGGAAACCCAGTGATTGTATACAATGCCATAACAAAAGGAGCGGGAAACCTAAATGGGTAGCCGAGCAACTAGCTCAAACAAAGTGTGAGCTTTAACTCCCTGTACAAATTCTAATGCTAATAAGAAGAGTTGGTATTGTTTTCTATCGGAATCCAAAGTTTGCTCATGTTTCTCTCAATGACATATAGATGATTTATACAGAAAGGGACAGGTACCTCCCTTCTATCGAGAGTTAGACATCTCTTTCTATTCGCAGACACTGCCTAATAGACGTGTTGGATGTTCTCTACCGTTTCATGGGAGATGGTATCGTTGTTATCTATAGGAGCCCACCTATTGCGACTTTCGATAGCGTTATAACCCCTTGAACTTACCGCTATTAGCGTACCCGCACGCCAGCTTACCCGTGATCACATCAAACTACGCGGGAAGGTGCACCCCCCATTCGCTTCCCAGAACTGGCCGCAATAGAACAACGGGAAGTCCTTGCGAACCAAAAGTCGCAATTTGAAACGAAGCCATTCAAATAAAATCAAGTCGGAAGAGACTACCTGGGCAACATTATCATCCATTCCTAGGAGTCCTTTTTGTTTGATACCGGTGAGTACTCTAGCTGCCGCTGGATTTTCAATTTGTCCATGCGGGCGTTGGGTTTGAACCATCGGTATAACAACTCGGTACTTCTCCTCTATGTACCATTTGGGCCAATACTGACACTCAAAGTTGCACTTCTTCGCCAACAGACTTCTCCCATTGACTCGCATGTCATACTTTTGTCCTTAAAGATTGTAACCCCTGGTCAAATTGTAGGTTGCTGTCACCACTTTTGTTTAGGTGTGGTCGTGCAATCGTTGCCAACATTTGCGATTGCAATCTCGAATTCTGACGATGGAGATTGCAGGACAGCTGTGAAAGGAGCGCGGAGTGGCGCTCCGAGTCGACGTTTGACACCTTCAGGACTGAGCTCTAACCCGAACACAGGATTACATTAGCTCGCTGAAAATTTGTTCAACCCCCGCCCCGCTATGGTCTCGTATATCCAACTGGCAACTGGCGAACCAACGAGCGGCGTGGGGAAGGTAGAGACTGTTGCAGACAGAATCGATTAACTGCACGTATTAGTACCCGATAACTAGCCAAGGTTGATCATGAGTGCCGTTGTGACAGTGTTTGCAGCTCTGCCACAAGGACAATAACAATTCAGAGCAACAGGGTTACGGTATAATCCAGGCTATTGCAGGGCCAGCTCGTTCTTGCGAATGCAAGCTTTAACCGATAGGTTCTCACTCGGCATGCTTATTCCTTATCATCAGACCCATTTCAAACGTCAACAGCCCCGAATCCCGGGGTTTCTGCACACCATCGTTCGATGGACTAGGCAGGTAGTTTAACATCCGGCATTTCATCCATAAAACTTTCTGGTTGCACCATGCACCTAGTCTGGCCCAGCACGGATTTATTTTCGTACTACGTGTGGCATACGTAGATGAACTGTTTGTACACGCTTCTTTCCATTCGTCTGGTTCTCCTGGATGCTACAATGCGAGTTAGGGGGCTTCAAGGCGAATGAAAAAACTGCTGAGGTCGGGTTTGCAATCTGCACAATGCTACGGTCAGAATATACGGCACTGCTGCTGCTCAAGGAAAGATTCCACATGGATCGTAGTTCATCCCACCACGCCCGAAGCTTGCGAACCTGCCAACAGCCCCATTACAAGAGCAACGTTGGTGTCCGACGGCAGCGAGTAGTAGCGCCGAATTCCAAAGAAGACCGACATTGACGCAGAATTCGAGGCGGCATGCAACCCACAACAGTAAGCATACGGGACAACATTAGCTGAAACAAACTGCGTTGATTTATGATGAGACCACAGCGAACCATATGTGATCTCATATTGTTCTATATCTTCGGAGCGCTGCAGAAGGAATGTGGGGGCGGGACAACATGGTATCCGCTACTCCTCTCTCGCAGAAGCCCCGACTATCGAACCTAAGTGTTGAGGTTGGTTTGCAATGTGCACCTTGCTGGCCACACTGGAGTCTGTCACACCCCAAAAAGATAACCACACCACATGATTTGAAGTCACCGGTATCATCATCCCCCATTACTAGTAGCTCTCTTCCAGCTCTGTGCAACCCATTTCGTATCTGATGATGTTTTGGTGCAGCATCCTCTAGTCGAGTTCAGTGCTCGCCGCTTTCTTTTCCAGTAGGCCGTCGAGTAAAGCTTAGAATCCAATCATGATCGACACAGATGCATTTCTTAGCCATATATCACATTGAGGGCACATCTACTACCCGGGAAGTGACCAAATCTGATGCAGGCATCCGGCAAGAATCGAGATTTGCATTTTCACCGATACGTACCTAAGTACTTATGTCACCACCATCACCGTGAAACAGAAATAAAACGGGCGGAAACTATTGCGATGGCCGAAATTATAGGCTTGATCCTAGATGCAAATGATTAACTGTTAGCTTGATATTTTGTTTTATAGGACGGGGCATCTCCTTTCATGATCGTAGCCACCGCCATCAGTATCCTACTCCCCCTAATAGTCATTCTCTTTATGCCACTTTAAATGTTCCAGTCGTTGTTCTGCCGGTAATTACGCGCTGTCACTTGCCCCGAACAAACACAGGCGGTCACTCATCCATATACATATGCTATCACCAGCCCCCGCCTTCAATTTGGAGATATCCCACCACGACAAGTGGGGCAAGCGCTTGGGGCTCTGGCGGCGAGTGGAAAGTGGGACGTGATGAGTCGTACCGAAGGACAGATACACTTGGTTGTTTTAGTCATGCAACCTGTGAAGTTCCCATCATCCCAATATTCCATACAGGGTGAATTCCTATCATGGTAAGTATTATGCTTATTCGAGCAAACCGCTGCACCCTTCACCCGGTGAAGTTGTAGTATAGTTATCCTTTTCGCCATTCTGATATTAAAAGTACCCCCTGGGATCCGATAATAGCGCCCTATAAGTATCAGCGATGCTTATCATGCTTTCCAACATCCACAGGCGTGGGTAGCGATTTGAATGTGGATAGTAACTCCCCGAGTGAGGGTGTATGCAGGGCTTCTTGTGTCGATGCGTCTTGTGAAACCGACCGTGTATGTTAACCATGGGCTGCGGTGGGTGGCTACGGAAAACGACGATAACCACCGTAAAAAACTTTCGCGACGTTCGTTCTGAGCTTTGGATCAACGGAAATAGGTTTGGGAGTTCTTGACTTCGGGTTTATATCTAGAAATACCTTTCGGTTCTAGTAGCTGTGGATGACAACTGGGGGTGGCCATGTGGTACGGGCTTTTGGACCTTGGCATGCAGAACAGAGTGTCGTGCAGAGCCGCATGCGGTTTAGGTTACACAAGTTCCTCTGTTATCTCCACCCCGCAGAGCATCGTAAGTAGTTTGCTTGGTGCTGGGTACTGGAACATACTCCATAAAGGCAGCTTCTCTTACAATGCCACAATACACGAGCTGGAGCAGAGTCTAATTGCAACTGATCCCAATTGTGCAGCAAACCGATGAACGCCTTCCGCCGCTTACCATAGACGCGCTTGACATGTTGACTCGTGCAGGTTCGACCTTCTGCTCAATCGTCAGCCAACAGCTGGTCCACCCAGCCGTGTCTCGCCCGGGTTCCGACTACCACGTCCTGCGCCTGGCAGACAAGCTCGCTACACTGCTTACATGCTGCAACAAAGGTGGCGTATCCGCCGTAGCACATCTCTGGTGGTATTATCCTACCCAGCATCGACTAGGACGGGAGGAACGGATAAATTTGAGGACCCAAGCATGTTAATTCCGTCCCGCATTGGATTGGCTTCAATGATTTATATACAAGTAGGTTGATTCACCACCAATGTCTATAATATTTCTGTTATTGATGAGTGACCTTGGAGTAGCCCTTCAGGTTTAGGAGCTGCGCTGCACAGCTTGCGAGTTTTTGCGACTTGTATCTTAGCGGAGATGCCGATAAGAAGAACGATGCGGCACTTTACGTATCTACAGTGCCTGCTGAAAGTTCTTCAATGATTTGAAACGTCGCTTCATGCATATACATAGATTAGATATTACCAAATTCTCACTGAATATTTGATCAGCCTTGCATTACTTTCGTCGAAGTTGCTATCGATAATGATAACCTAGGACTATCGCAGAAGGTCGCCACGGCGAACGAGAGTATCATATGCAACATCGCGCGTATACGGTTATGATTTCCATCTGGATAACAAAAGCCAGGTTGTCCTCGATGTTGAATCAAGTCCACAGTTTCATAGCTTCGTTGGAAAAATTCTAAATGGCTTTCACAAAAATTTGTTGGCATTATCCACATTCTATATGAAGGTCTGCGGCAACGGAAAGCAGCAGAAAGTGGTTTTCGCCGCAATAAATAATCTTAGAGAAATTGACAGATGCGCCAAGGTGCTCGCGGACCTAACCAATCGATGTACCAGTTTCTGCTTGCATCTTAATCATCCTACTATCCTAGACTGGTTCCAGAATTTTGCGGATGAGGCTGCGGCGGGTAGCGGGGGAGAGAAAGGTGAGGGTATCCTGACTGTGGTGGGTTTCTTGCGTGCGTTGTCTATTGTGAATAGTACTGATTTCTCTTAGGACAATAGAAACGCTCTTGAGGATGAGTATGTGTTGGAATCCGCAACCATCATTGATCCCATTCAGTGTTCCTAAGTAGCCCGGCCCGGCTGGCTTGCATGAAGCCGGGCCTGGCCTCCGCCAGAGGCAGGCCTCCAGAATTGAGGCCGGGCCAGCCGGATCTATGGGCTGCCTCAGATATCTGAAAGCCTGTAGTCTTTTGTAGCGTAGGGTTTTGATATGGTGGCCCGATCTGGCCTGTACTAAGGGCTGGCAGAAAGATCGTGGCCGGGCTGTTTAGGAAAACCATTGCGAGCTATTTGAAGTGGCTAGTTCTGTCAATGCAGTGGACGGGAGTTGTAACTGGTTTCACAAAAAACATCAAATCCCTAATCAAATTTGGACCCTCGAATTCGAGTCGACAAATAAGAAAACAGGCGTCTTTAAACCAGCTATTATTTCATGTTCTCGAAGATCTGCCAGGCCCGCAGTTAGAAGCCGCCAAAAACTCCAGGCTGTGGACCAGGCACTTGCTTCTATAAAGAATCAAAAGGCTGGAAAAATCCAATCAGTGAATGATCAGTGAGCGCTCTTTACCGCTGACAAGTGGGAACGTTGGTCAACCGGATTTGTTGGCAAAATCATTGTGAAGCTATGTTAGCTGCTCTCAAATTTTATGATTACGAGGCAGTTAAGGAAAGGGTCAATCCGGAGAAACTGGAGGAGTTTGTCCGCCTGATCGAGGAGATGCAGGTATGTTCCCACTACCAGGTCCTTACTGCGTGACAAATGAACAGGTGCGGGTTTTGGTGACCTCGCTGCCTGCTGGGTTCGCGGTTGCGGCGCTGTTATTTCCACCGGATGAGATGGAGAGGTGGTAGATGCTCCTCAGTGCAGTACAAGGCATGGTAAAACGCCCTGCATCATGAGACGGAGGTGCGAAGTCCGAAGGCCACGCAGCGGCCGATCCGCCCCAAGCACTGGAGTCTCGTGGCAATTGCGCCATTAACTCAGGCTGACCGAATGATACACACGACTTTTTCCTTGCAAACGCGGTTGATCTTGGTACCATGCTTCTTCATCACACGTGCATTTCCGCTTCGCTGCCCGCTCCGTTATCATCTGCCAGACCGGCCACAGGCCAGCACATCTCTTGTAGTATTTAGGCAGGCCGCTGTGGTGGTCTTTTCCTTGTCTGCCATAGCCGGTATCACTGTACAAAAGGGCTACCTTTACACGAGACGTCTCGGGCTGCAAAGTTCGTATACACTGCTACCTCCGTTTTCGGACTTGCCAAGTACACTGCCGCATGATGATAAATCACGATTTATCTTGCGGCCGGTTAGGCCTGTGAGCTTTTGACGGTCCCTCTCTAACTCAAGTCCCTCCACCATTCTTACCCTACCATATTATTGGTAGTACAAGCGATATGCACACATTGTTATAAACTGGGAATAACATCACGAACACCACCGGGCCCCTCTCCAGGGAACCGGCAACACGGCCCACGCCCCCTGCAATCTCATCCCCTTCTTACCAGCGTATCGTTGAACGAACACCAACGGATGCTTACCAACCACTGCACCCCAGTTCCTTCGGGCATGTATTTTTCATTTGTCAATTATTCCTTCGGTGTGCCCTCTTTACAATCATGACGGAATCTGCAGGCCTTGTGCAGGGCATCATAGGCACATGACAGACTTGTGTGGCAGCATTCGATATTATAGCCAGCGATCGAAATTATAGCATGGACTACGTGATTGCGAGTGTCAAGCTCGAAGTTGAAAGGATAAGACTAATCACGTGGGGCGAAGTTGTTGGTTTGAGTGATGCTCAGCTAGACTAGAGAAATCCAAGTCTCTCAATCGATCAAAGACTGGTCAGGAAGATGTTCGCAGTACCGTAATGTGGGCTACTTGGATGTACCGAGCACGTCTTTGCCAATGCGGATGCTCTTCGGAAGAAGTACGGTCTGAAAGAGGAGACGGTTTCTTCCTCTCCTCTAGAGTCTTCGTCGTCGGGTTCAGCCTTATCGGCGAGTGGTGTTGACGAAAATCAATTCCTTTTGGGATCAATTTCAAAGCACGCCTGTATAGGGCTGAGGAAATCTGCCAAGGAGAACCAGCAAGCAGCGCCGTTAAAACGCAGAGTTACATTGGCAATAAGTGACAGGGGTGAAGTTTCTCGCGCTTATTGCGGAAATCAAGGGCTTTAATGTTGTTCCCGGACGTCACTAGAAGGGCGGCGGACAAGATTCGTGACGAAATTGGCGAGAGCAACGAGATTCGTACCATGCAATTACTTCCACAAGCAGCTGCCGACGAGCATGGAGAGATCTCCAAGACGGCTAATGTCTATCTCATAAACCTCGGAAAAACAGCTACGACAGGACTAGATAATCTTGTAGAGGCTCTTCTACTTGTGACCACAGCCGTTCGAATAGACGCCGATAATGCTGGCTCTGATGATACCGCGGGGCCTGAGAAAACGTTCTTCGAGAAAGAGATGGAAAAGTTGACGCCTTTGTCAGGAAGAAAGTTCAAGGTTCATTATACTGCAGCATACACGTGAGCGGCGAGTGGACTGCGCATTATTGGTCCTATGTTGGCTGGGAGGGGGACAAAAGCGGAGATACGGGCTTTTCCTTTCGGGGTAGCCGAGACAAGGAACTCGTAGTAATGCCGCATGCCTTCGGTAAGTGATTTCAATTTAATGCAGATACCCTCGAGCCACGTTCAATGTTCTAACCCAGTCCGGGAAGAACATGTAAGATGCTCGAATGGCTGCTATTTATAAGGCCGTGTCAAGACAAAGAGTTACTAATTCCTCACCAGATCTTTACCGCCGGAAGAAGTACATCAAACCCCAACGCAGGCGAGACAACTACGAGTCTCCAACTTCGAAAGACTAGTTGTTTCTAGATTGCGAAAGCGACCCTAAGTATGACAACGTCAATCCCGGGACAGTAACTGTCGAAGGATACACACTCGAATGTTGGGACCATGAGGATCGCTTTGGAAAACCCAGGCATGAGACGATATTCTCGCATGCCGATGAACTACCGAAGATACCAGCTAAACAGTTATTGCGCTGAATCCATGAGCTCAGGCTTGGAAGTGGAAAGTTAGGCTGGAATCTGCAGAGAGATAGCGATGATCTGAAGGAGTTCATGGGGAATATATGGTGAGATAAAGCCTGTTCTTAGTTTGGATTTATATAATGATTCATGATTTTAATACCTCGCACGTTTAGAACTAAATGGATTGACCCAAATCGTGCTTGGGAAGCCACGAGCGTTGTTTCCAACCTCTACCGTCTCCTCAATAGATCAGGCGTGTTTGTAAACTTCTCCAGGACGTTAAGAATCTCCCTTACGACACTGGATTCAGCTAATGGTGGCATCGGATTCGTGGATTTCCTCTAGCAGGTGATCCTAGGAAAGGAGCTAGCGTATAGAATAGAGAACTTTCCTGATGTTAGAATCTCGGGATTCACGCTCCAGATCCAAACTATGTTAATTGTCTCTGATCTCTGGCTCAGTAACGTCGAAATTATCTTGGTCGACCACGATTCAGGGAGGGAGCCGAGGGAATTGGCCAGGAAGCAGCGGGAAGAAGAAGAAGCAAAGAAGGCAGAGACCGGTGAATCCGAGAAAACGGCAGACGAGACGAAAGCTGAGGAGTTGAAGATTCAAGAGAATACCATGATTAAGAAGAGCGATAGATCTGTATTCGGAAGCTTTGCAGCTTACACCCAAAAACGCAGTGCTCTTGGCAAATCGAGCTGCTGCATATTCAGGGAAGGGTGAGCATGAAAGGCAGGAGCAGATGCGGAAGCTGCGTTGGAGATTAATCCAACGTATGCGAAAGCTTGGAGAAAAATTACCGTGGCACTGGGAAACCCTCGAGCGGCGATGGACGCGTATAACAATGCAATTCAAATTTCGCTTGACGATGGGACCGAGAAGATGTAGAAGGGTTATGAGGAGGCAAGCAGGAAGTTAAAGAGTTGGCTAACAAGGAGGAGAAGAACCCATGGGATGATAAGTGGGATCTGGAATGCAAGATAATGCAGACTTATTCACTTGTCCACGAGAAACAGGTCGAAGGACTCCTCAAATTTGCCGAGATGCTAAAATGGCCTTACTTGAATGAAACCTGCGATACCGTTGAAGACGTCTACAGTGACCTCCGTTGCGGCAAAACAATTCCGTTCGATCTTTACGACTGGATCTTCGGACTGGTCCTTTCAGGCAAGCGGATGAACATATAAGTTGATTCCCGCTTAGTGCATTGCACTCATTCTCTCTACAAGGAAATCAATATACCAAAATACTTTGATTGCGGCTTGTCCCTACCAAAGAGAAGCTAATGGAGGTCACGAACAGTTCTTGGAATGCCTTCTTGGTGTCAAGAGCATCGATGGTTGGATCGGTCTATGTCCTCTGGAAGAACCTCATCGTAAATAAATTCATCTAAAGCTCGCCCTGTAGCGCCTCCAAAACGAGATCCACTCAGGCAGTGTGTGGGACAGCCTGCAGATACAAACGGATGAGGATCTCGATTAGAGATCTTACGAACGAATCGCAGTGGAGTCCTGGAGCCACTCATCCGGCAGGTGTCAGTGTGTGAGCTCAAAGCATTTGTGTGAAGCTCCCGCTGGATGTGAAGTTCGCTCGAACATGCGTAATCTCTTGGAGGCCGAGATTGAACCCTATTACTTTCTATAGTGAAGACGAAGTCTATCTAACGGTAGAGTCTATGCCTTTATATACATGAAGAGTCTGGAGGTTCCGCGGAAATGGTGGAGTGGCGTTCGAGGTGGCGTTCGGCGGGGTAGCGGGTGGCGAGTGAGTTACTGTGTATGAGTCTACGTGTATGAGTCTTCTTGTGAGTCTATTCGGTGACTCAGTGTATCGGCGACCTCATCCCAGACTTTACAGTAACAAAACCAAGACACAGGATCAAGCAAAGTCTCAACAACGGCAAACCTATCACGTACAATCTGTACACGAACCCTGTCTTTGTGACTGCACCGCCTTGCAGAAGTGGGCCGGCCGGCTTGCGTCAAGTACATTTGAGAGTCCTGCCTAAGTTATAGAGGGATCCGGAATCTGAAGGATGCGACCCTGGAAGATTATGGCGACAATGGGCTGATTGTGATTAACGCTACCGACAAGAGTACCGAGGTAAGAGTGCGTTGGTACGGCGGGGGTCAGGCCCCTGCTTTGCCTGTGCATATAAGGCAGCGGGCGCGGAATCTCGCTCGGGTCTCGGCCTTAGTGTTCTGATTTGGGCTTCGTAAGGAATTAAACGCCTGGGACTTGGGACTTAGGTGTCATGACGAGGGGAGGGATGGCGTTTTTGACGTATGTTTCTTCCTGACTCTCATTCATGGGAATTGGAGAATGGGGCATTTATTTGTTTTTTGAATTTAATTTCGTTTTGGACCATTTAGTAGGACTCGTCTTATGATAGGAGGACCTCCATAGCTCTGTATCTAGTGGGTTTCTATCTTAGAACGCACGGCAGAAATACTGGCGGGTGCTGTATAATAAGCACTCCGACCTTCGAAGAACGTTGTTCCAAGCTCCTAATCCGCCTTTGCAGCTTAGATTCCCAGCTCATTCGCATGTCTGGAGGCGCAGTTTACAACTACTCCTTTTACGACTATGACATAGGGTACCTAGGAACATTAGCATACTACAGTTAGTTAGATATGGATGATATACCTACCAGGTATACATTTGTTCGTTCTAGTTCTGAGATTTTCATGCGGTTCTCATCGGCCGTTTGGAATAAGAATAACACTTGCTCGTTACGGTTCAGTTTACTCCACATAGTAAGCATTAGCATCAATTCAAGTTAGAATAATAGTGCTAGGACTTACAAACTCATCACGACTCATACGTTCATTGGCGGTCTTACTACTAAAACGCCTCCAATTTCATTCAACTCTTGGACGTTCGCAGCTGTAGGTAAGTAGTCCTGAGCTCCGGAGTAGAGTATCTAAGCATGAGACTAGCCGCGACAGGAATTCACCCCATACAAAGAGTACCAGGTACAATAGTGCGGCTGGAGGTACTCTAACTACTAAGTTGAAAGTCCTCGCCGCGACGACAAAGCCGAAACCTACCGAAGAGAAGTTTCGAACACTCCGAGACTACTTAGTACTATTGGAGGGGAAATTATGGTGAAGATGAGCGCAGGAATTCAAAAACCGTGTCTTTGCCGCCACTTGTAGGGTACGTAAATATGATATAAGCCCACTTGCCGACCTAAGCGACACGAAGAGTTAAAGATAGCCTGGGCGCAGTGTCGTGATTGGCTGCGCATACAACTCACCGGAACTTCCAGAAGCTTAGCCCTCGCTTCCGGTGAAGCGATCACCACCGTGTTTGTTATGCGGGTATATGGTGCAGGTACATACACCGCCTCCAGTACCTCTGGGTACCGGTGAGGGAGGGCGGTATAAGTACTTCCGCGAATCCAGCGGTATTTACAATCAGTTCAGTCCAACCCGCAATTCCAGGGAAAACCCGAATCGACAGTGTCATACATACCAATTCAATCCGCAACACTACACAATGGCATCAACCACCACCTTCGCCCGAATCAATGGATGCCTCCTTCTCATCCTCCTGCTCACATCCACCGCCTTCGCCGAGTCAATCAAGTTCAAGGCCCCTAAACTTTTCGGCGTAGAGACTAAGACCGACGAGATCTGTACTTACCCCAACCCGAGTTCCTGGGCAATTTCTAACTCTAGACACTAGCTCCGGTAACGACCGCATCAGTATCAGCATCCTCAACATTGTCATCTGTCCACCATGCTGTTAGATCATCGTCGTCCATTGTCCATCCCTCAAAATCCTCCATTGTCCACAAAGCTGCATCATTGTCGACTGCAAGAATATCCTCCACACACAAATCCACGTCCGCATCTATTTCCGCGTCTGTATCCGTATCCGCATCCTCAAAACCGTCTATCAGCCCAGCAGTATCATCTTCAACCACCACCCATGCATCGTCGACTGCTCGGACGTCAGCTTCATCTGCGTTACCTTCGGGAGCGGCTTCTCACGGCCGGGGGACGGTAGACTTTCAGGCTCTAGGCCTCGGGACGGCAGTGGGCATGGTTGTGCTTGGGGCGGGGTTTTTGTAGGTGATTACTAGAGCGGGAGTTTTCGAGGATGGAAGGGGGTGAATGAGTGCGGGAGCTTTGTGTTTTTATGCGCTTTTGGAATTGCGTAATGTATATGTCCCTAGATATAGATACATAAATCATATAGCTGTTGTCAACCTAGTCTGCCAGCGGACTTTCTATAACTGGTGATGGACTTGTCCACCGTTAAGAATGACGCAGTTGTAATCACAGCTTCGCACTCGCGCATGACGTCTCGGTCTGGACAACGGGGGTGATAAACTTATCTTGGCCCTTATTGTGCCACGATCGATCCTGCACATCCACACCTGGGCCAGAAACAACACACGACAAGTCTAGAAACGAAAAAGAATTTCCCCAGAGAACGTTAAAATAACTAACGGGTCGGCCGATAAGATGCAGCCACGCGCAAAGGTCGACGTCCATGTTCGGCGCGATGCAGCTGGAAGGGGGATAATAATAACAGGTACCACTGATACGAAACACGACCGCAGCATGTCGGTGTCCAGTGAAACGTCACGTACAGCTATTTCCCTAGCCCCACCACCAAGCCCCCCCGCATACACCCACCAACACCCACCAGATAATTTAGGAAACTGGAAATAAATATAAACTGCTATGGGATGTCCCCTCGCACCGACTGTTGTTGAGAAAAGTGTCCTGTAAGGAACTGGAAGAATATATCGCCTCTCTGTGCTGCTGAACTTCTAAAAGCTATACCTACCTGCCCACACCTTGAAATACTATTCGCACAGGTACACCGATACCCGGTTCTTTCAATTGAGTCGCAATATCCCCAGCAGCTGATAACTCAGTAGCAATGCCAGCAGTAGCCGTATCAACTCCCACCCTGACGGCCGCCGCCGACTACGCCGTCTACCTCCTCCGCTTCCCTCTCGTCTTCCTCGCCGCGATCGTCTTCTCCGTCTCCTTCGGCGTCTATATGATTGATTCAATGGGTGCGTGGCGCAGCGGCGAGAAGGAGGAGGAGGGGGTATTGCACCCGTATAGGCAACGGTATACACCCAGTCAGCTCGAGGCGGGAGGTAGGGCTGATAAATATAGAAGATCGCATGTCGAGAATGGGAGGATGAGACACGAGACTGCGTAGGGGGAGATTGAGTGATGAGTGATGATGGAACGAGAAAGACGGGTGATGTGTATATCTCAAAAGCTTCTTTTCCTTGGCTTGGACCACGGGTGTAATTGACAGAATATATGGGTACAAAGACACGCTCGGTCGAAAATAAGTGGCACTCATTAACACTGCATACAATTCTACGAAAAGCGTCAAGTCACCGCCGGCACTACCCACCCTACCTCACCACTTCCCCCGTATCATAAGAAACGCTCTGCACCTCATCATTCCTCCATCTATGCCACCCCTGCTCTGTCCTCACTGGATAAAACTCCTTAGCGCTCAATCCTGGTCCTATCAAATAGTCCTCGGGCTCTCTGTACAAATCCCCGACAAGATACCAAAAGAAACACAGCAGAAAACCAAGCAAATATAATCGTCGCCACCTACTTCTTACCGGCGGCAGCTCCACTCGCGGCCTGTGCCAATGTTCCTCTTCAAAATCTTCTGGTGTCGCGAACCGCTCCCCTCTCCGGTCTTCCGGCAGCGGCGGCGGAGATGGCGAAGGTGGCGGGATCGTTATGGGCCGCATCATACGTATTGCACTGCCGATTGCGGATGTTACGGCACGGCTGGCACGCGTGGGTTCCTTCTCAAGGTTTTTCTTGCTGCCGCCACGGGGTTTGGGGCGTTTGTGGGCAAGGGGTTCCCCACCTTTCGCAGCGGGTTTCTTTTTACGCCCGGCTTGCGGCTTTTTGGTGGTCGTTGGAGCTGTTATTGGTGGTGGTGCTTCATCTGTTGGTTTCTTCCCCGCTCCACTTCCCTTTCCCTTCTTTTTGGCACTGACATCTGTCACTCCCTCCCCGTCGGCTTTGGTCGGCGTCTTCTTCGGCGTCACCTTCGGAGCAGCGGGCTCCCAATCATCATCACTCGAATGGTCGCTATTGGGAGGAATTGATTGAAGTTCCCACTCAGAGTCATATTCGGACTCACTCTCCTCCTCTGTGCTCGTTGCTGGGTCGTAATCAAGATCCGAGTCGTCTTCGTGATATAGTTTTATCATCTTAATGTACCGGATCTTTGGTTTCCGCTTCCCGTCTTCGGGTGTGTACTCTTCATTGTCTTCGGAATCATCGGAATCAAAGAGGCCCTCCATTGATATCTCCTGCGTGAATCTCCGGGCGTTGACGTCGTAGTTTGGTCGGGTGGATTCCGGGTTTGGATTCGGAATAGGGGGTGGTGGTGGTTCCCATCTGTATTCTTCTTGCTCAGGAGTTTGAGCCGGTAGGTCTAGAGGGGGAGGGGGGTATTCATCATCGTCATTATCGCTGGGGGGATCATCCGGCTTTGGGTCGTGGTCAGGCTTCTTCTTCTCTTTGTCTTTTTTCTCTCTTTCCTTCTTCTCTCTCTCCTCCTTTGCTTTCCGCCTCCGCTCCTCCTCCTCTTTTTCTTTCCTCTTTTTTTCCAGCCTTCGTGCCTCTTCTTCCTCTTTTTCTTTCCTCTTTCGTACCTCTTCCTCCTGTTTTTCTTTTCTCCTTTCCTTCCGCCTTCGTTCCTCTTCCTCCTCCCTGTCTCTCCTCTTTTTCTCCCGCCTTCGTGCCGCCTCTTCCTCTTCCTCTTTTTCCCTCCTCTTTTTCTCTTCCTCATCCTCCTCCAGCCCTTGATCCCAATACTCCTCCCCTCTATCCTCATTGCGCCTTTTCACCTTCTTCCGCCCTCCTCTTCCCCACCAACTGGGGAGCGGCGGAAGTGGCGGCATAGGAAACATCGGCGCCAACGGCGTATGACCAAGTCTTGGTATCTCCGGCGTAGCGTTCTGTAGAAACTGTCGGAACTCGGCCTTGGCTTTGTGTGCATTCCGTTTCTGCACCGTATCCGGGACTTCAACCTCCACCTCCTCATCGTACTGGTAGAATGAAGCCGCCATATCGCGCCCCGGCGAGCTTCTGGGAGGCTTTGCAGCCCACTGTGGGAATTCCCCTACTTTTGCCCCCTTGGCTGCCTTCTTCAGTTTTGGTGGGGAAGGAAAGGGGGAGGAAGAGGAAGTGGATTTGCTGCCAGAGTCGCGGAAGCTCTGATTCATGTCTATTGGTTTCCGGACGAGCTTTTTCGCTCGCCATTGCGTATTCGATACCACTGAGCTATCGGATGATGATACCCCCTCGATTTCGTACTCGTCGTATATGTTGCGACCCTGGCGATCTCGTGGTGGAGAAGTGGGCTGTTGTGTTTCTGTCTCCTCCTCCTCCTCCTCCTCCTCCACTTCCACTGCCTCCTCCTCCTCATCATCATCATCCCCATCACTGCTGCTGCTGTCACTGTAAATCTCCAGCACCGAACACTTAGGCCTACCTAGCACCAACTCCGCAACACAATACGCCACGAACGCCGTCAAAAAAAACCACGGCGTCCACCGTACCCACAGTAAATACGCCCTATGACCCACCGCAACAACCGAGTATCGATGTCCATATACCCCTCCCACCACCTCCGTCGGCCACCACTCCCGTCTCCTCCACCAATTCCCGGTCAAAACCCATGCACCTGTCCACACTGCCACCAACACCCATTGCCCCTTTACCCACCCCTGCACACTCCATAGCCCCCACAATACCCCCCATTGCACGCCCACCACGCGCAGCGGCGCAAACATCACGTCCCACCGTCCCGTGAAGATACTCCGCCACACCACCGGCCAATGACGGAGCAGCAGCCACCCGGGTACCCGCAACACCACCACCGCGCCGTCAACCACGAACGCCGTCGTAGCAACAAAGAGATAGAACTCCCAATGCGCGCGGAGATCGCGGAGGCTGGCAGCGGTAAACCTTGCGATCCGTTGAGTGTGTGCGATCAGGAATACGATTGACCATAGGTATTTGGAGAGGGTGAACCAGCCATAGATGAGGTTTGTGTAGAAGATGTCCCAGGAGATCCAGAATGGCAAGATTAGGTAGCGGAAGGTGAAGGCGGTGAGGAAGAGGAGTAGGAGGGTGCTACCGAGTCGGGATTGGGTTGTGACGGAGGGGATTGGGAGGAAGTGGGGGATAATGTGGGTTGATGCCATGATTGGGATCTGGGGTTTTGTTAGAAGGTTCGAGTGGGGAGGGGGAAAACTTACTGTAATTCGATGATGTGTCCGCAACGAGATTCTAGGTTCCCCCACCGATATTGTTGCTGCAGTTGTCGTTGTCGTAGGATCAAATAAACGTCTTGTTAAGAAGTCCAATCGATGCCCATATAGACCTAGCGAACCCCTCTATTGTGTTTCTGAGCTATTGTGAAATATAACGTAGAGATTAATCGGTGGGAAAAATCCAAGACCAAGCGGGAGAGAGTGCGGTAGTGTTTTTTGCAATTTTATCATAGAGTTTATCATGGAGTTGGTTGCTTCTTTGTTTCGAGGTTGTTCACAGTTGAAACACATCGAACATAAAGAATTACTCACCCTCATGGTTGGAAACCAATGACCCGCCCTTTGTTTAAAACTCCCATCTTCAAACCTAACCTGCACTACGGCGGTCAGTTGTTACAGCTAATCCCTCCGCAGACAACACTTTTCAAAGGTCTCGAACTCCCATGCCACGATACCTATAGCAACCGGCCATACGCTCTCCACCCATTGCCACCAATCTTGCCCGCCTATACCGACTCTATTCCCAGTCTTCTTCAGTGCACACATCCTATTTCATCCCCAGGTTAGCGATGTAGAGAAATAAACCGATATCTATCCCGAGACATACCGATAACGGCGACACCCATACGATAAGTCACCGTAGACATCATCATTAACATGATATTTCCCTCTCAATCTTACGCGAGGTGGAAGGCAGACGTGATCAGTGAACCGCCATTCTCGACTCTGCGACTGCTCCAGTTGAAGGCTGGGGAAGTACAAGCCCATTGGGTGAGGCGCAAATCCTCCCGACCTTTTGGTAGGGGGATGTCCGGGGGCAGTTGTGTTCGTAAACGTCATGGAGTATGTCAAATTGTGGAGACTGTAATAGATGTTTGCAATCGGTCCAGGTGCTGTAATGTTGTAGACACCTTTCGACTGATCCTCTACCATCTTGGTTGCGTTGAAGTATTTTACGTCCTTCTTGTCATCCGTCGTCGTTGATTCGGTGTCCAGCGCCCTCAAAGCCAGCTCAAAACTTCCCCAACTCTTTTCATCCAGCTTCCGATTATATTCATCTATATTGTCAAAACCTAACGACTGGTTCCATGCTCGTACAAGATCCATTGTGTACCGGTATCTGCCCTCCTTGTAGAAGTGAATGCTTGAGGACGCATCGTAGATAGGTGAATCGGGCGTCCCGTCGTAGTGGGGAAAGTCCGGTTGGACGTAGATTTCTGCCATAAGTCTGTACCCATCACACTCATGTTGGTAGGCGTGTTTTGCAAACAAGTCCCGGAAAGCAACCGATGCGATCAACCCGTACGATCCAATCAACGCCAGCAACACAAACGCATATGCCTTGTAACACGGTGTTTCTCTGCAACATGAGAACGTACTAGCACTTTTGAATTTCTTTATCCTTCGAGGGATTTTTGTGAATGCGGCGTAAACGAAAAAGACGTTTGCGAAGCCGACGAGGATCGAGAATAAGCATAGACATAGGTAGATGACAGTGAACTGCCAGTAACCTTTGGCGCGCAGAGGATACGATGTCAACGCTGTGGGACGGACAAAGGCGTGATTCATGAGTACGATCCATACTGTCATCGCGAGATTGAGCGGGATGAGGAGGTATTGGAAGGTGACATTGATGAAAGATATTGGGAGGTGCATGGCGGTGCAGAAAAGACGAACCAGTCGTCGTTTATTACTGCACAGGGCGGAAGAAAGTAGAGGTTTCACTAGGATATTGTGCAATACCGGGCCTTGAGGATAATGGATTAGCGATTAATGATTAACAATTAACGAAGGGAATGCGGGTTGACTGCCTCAAGTTAGCAAATAACGCAACCGTACATGGCAGAAAATAAAACTTGCTTCGGGGGGATTCTATGGGGAGGCATGGAGAAGACATGATACATCACCGCAGTGAACTGGGAGTAGGGAGTCCCTTGGCAGTAGGCGCTCACAGCTTCTCACCCACAATTTCGGAGTTGACGAGGTGAAAGCTGCGCAGGATATGCGACCTGCTGTGTTTTCTGCCCGGAGAAAATGAAAGGTTCGAAATCCTAAAGCATACTACAGGCACGTGGGTGTGGCGCCGTGGTGTGGATACCAGTGCACACAATTCTTGTGACCAGTGGCGGTCATGGGGGCGGCCTTCAGCGGTGTTCAGCGCAACACCAGTTCTAACTCGTTTCGGCCGCACCTCACATCGTGCCTAACAGTTGACGACTAATAACTTGACGACTAATAACTTGACGACTAATAACATGAATTGGCCCTCTAAGCTTCCGACTTTTGGTTTGTTTATGTTCTTCACTCTTCATCTTTATCCAAATCCTCACCTTCGCTACCTCGCCCGCCAACGACAAGATGTCATCGAGGCCGGAGGAACCCTTTGCAACTGTCATCAATTACAACAACTACGGGAATACTTATGTGTAAGATAATCTCCCTATCTACCTAGAACGAAGCCCACTTTGAGCATGCTCGCTTGCTGTGCCTGCGGGAGATGTCCTTCTCGTCGGTCATCGGAATTTGCGTTTCTTCCCCAGTAGTCTAAAGTTACAGTGCTGACCGCCACAGATACTCCAAAGGAATGGGGAGCGCTAGTTGGTATTCCCGCCCACGTGGACCGGCCCTTTCGCCCCCTGGATATACGACTACTAGATTTCCTACCGTTCACCAAGGTTTCTATGCCCAGGGAGCTAATAGGCAAGCTATGTATCCTGACAATCAATTTCATGACGGTCGAGTCGCCCCTCCCTTGATATATGGTCCCAGCTATCAAGATTATCAACGTTCAGTCTTCCGACTGGCCACGGCTCCTCCGATCATGAACCAGACAATTAACCACAATTACTACTTCGGCGAAGGGCATTATGGTTACAAATCAGAATTCCGTCAGCAAGAAACCCACCACTGGAACCGCCATCAGAAGCTTCCAAAGGATAAGACGGCTCGTTTAACCTCGGATGCTGGAAGTCAGTATACCTGTCGTAGTTGCGATTGTAAAGACTGCCTTGAGGAACGCACAGCCAAAACCGTGTTTCGCGGTATGACTGATAGTGAGAAGCATGTCTTTCTCTCCGGTCGGTTTGGAAAACGTGAGGATGAGCGTTTTGAGGACGACGTTCAGCAAGAGGTCGATAAGATGATGCTGAATGTGAATGGTAAGCACTCTGCTCTCTAGAATATATTCATCATGTTTGCCATGTTCCTGTCGGATTGCATGGTTACCATGTGTCTGAGTCTGGCAATGATGTACGGACGAACTATGTCCGTTCTCATCGTTGTCTGTTTCTATGACGCGGCCTTAGATGATCCCATGTTTCCAGACAATCCTCCAATGATCCTCCTTGTTTTAAGTATAAACCTATGTGTTCTTCAGTATGGTTAATATAACTTTCAACAGAAACAACCCAGGAGATGAGCTCCACCGCCGTATATCGTGGAACTCCGGTGGAAGATAGTAAACCTCGTACTGTTCGCCGCCGGGCATCGGCATCAAGCGTCTCGTCTACCATCTCTATCCCGAAGCAATATACCCCAATGGAAGATAGCCAACCTCGCACTGTTCACCGCCAGGCATCGACGTCAAGTGTTTCGTCTTCGACTATCTCTATTCCGAGGCGGTATACTCCACCAGCAGATTACGATTTTTTCTGTGCTTCACCTCCTCGTCCGACCTATGCTCAGCCGTCTTACGGCTTTTCAGCATACAGGCATCTATCTACTCACTCGCATTCTTTTCCCGCTCACATACCGACCCCATACCCCGCGTACGGCCCTTGGGATCCGAATCAACCAATGCAGTACCAACCACCAAAGGTTGAGACTATTTCGTCTAGTTCACGATCGTCTCCCGCACAGGATGAGAGACACAACGTTCACTTTTCCGAGGAAAAGAGGGGCTCGGTACCCGGTAGTTGGCCTGAGACACCAAAGAAGAAGTCCGGGTGTGGTTGGAATCCGAAGACACCGTCTCCAGTGGGAAGTTCTATGTTGAGAAATGCTCCATCCTCAAATGATGCATGGAATAAGGCTACATCCTTCGGTAACTCAATAAAGGGTCCTTACCCTTACGGTAGGAACAGTCCTATTAGTCCAAGTCCTAAAGTACGCAATGACTCCCCTAAAATACCTGTTCAGTCTTCGCCAATTTTCATGGAAGAATCTAAGCCTTCAGTGCCATCGTGGGGTGCATGTTCGCCGAAGGCCTCTAATCAGGGATGGGATAATGGCGTGGCAAAGTCACCAATTCCTTCTAAGCCTACCACTCCAGGACGGGCTAGTGACTTGCCAAAGGCTTCTGACCAGGGATGGGATAACAGTCCAGTTAAACCTACCACGTCAGGATGGGCCACTGATTCCCCAAAAGCTTCTGTCCCAGGATGGGGTAACAGTCCAGCTAAACCTACCACGTCAGAATGGGCCACTGATTCCCCAAAAGCGTCTGTCCGAGGATGGGGTGATAACCCGGTCGAGCCTACCGCTACTGGATGGGCCACCGATTCCCTGAAAGCTTCTCCAACTATCGAGGCAGGATTGGGAAACAACTCAATCAAATCACCTGCTCCAGGATGGGTTATAGATTCTCCGAAAACTTCTGTCCAAGGGTGGGGAGGCGGTCCAATCCAATCGCCCGCGCCGGAAGAGGCTACTCGTTCTCCAGGCGCTTCTGGCGACTGGAGGGGAAATAGTTCGACCAGACCGCTCGCGTCTGAACGTGTTACTAGTCCTCAGAAAGCATCTGTTGAGGGATGGGGTGGCAGTCCATCTCCTCAGAGACGTTATGGCGTGAGAGCATCTCATGCGCCGCCCCAGCCTTCTCCGCTCAAATGGGAAGCCAAGGTTGCATCCCCAGTTCCTAGCTGGAATGGCACAGGAGGTTACCCGTTGAGAGTAACAGTTCACCAACCAGTGAAGGAGTCCGAGAGTCAAGACTCAGAAAAGGGAGGCTATGGGTGGGGAACTAATACAACGGCGGAAGGTGCCAAGGATTCGTGGGGCAGTCCTGCGGCTGGTGGATCTGGTAATGGAAATTGGGCAGATGTTTCTCCGCCTCTTCGAGGAACGTGGTAGTTTATGTCTTCCGTGTCATACTTTGTTTTCTGGCGTCCCTGCTTTGGGATCAAAAGGGGAATGGTTTAAACATAAAATCACAATATATCGGTGATCTTATGACCGGGGTCCTTTGACATGACGTCTCAGAATAGCTGTGGGGTCGATGCGGATATTGAATCCCGAAACAAGCGAAAAAAAGGAACGTTGACATGATTCCAGATTCCCTAACCCACCTTGACCTCCAATGATACATGAGAGCTTAACTTGCAAACCGATAAAATTTTAATTCTCGTGTACCCAGCGCTGTAATGAATATACCCGTATCTAAAGTGAATTCTGCATCTACTGACCCGTTATATCGCTGCGGCAGGAGGATAATAATTTAGTATGTACCGTAGCACCATTGTACCTAAGTATACCTTCCATCCTCGGTGTTCAATGTCAGACTCACCCGCCTTCTGCATTCCTTTATTGCATGTGCCTTTCTGTCTCTCCGGGCATATCAACTTGGTGTGACTACACTGGGTATCACTCGGCCCAACCCCCCAGCATGGACAACCCCTACTTCCCTCTCTCCCTCCCTTATTTTCACTCGTAGTCTATACTACAGCAAAGAAGTCCGTCCATTCGTCATCATTTCACGGCGTCCCTTGTTGTGTTACTATCGTGTATATGCATCCCACGCTCTCCGTGGTAGCAATCGGTAAGAGGTATATTATCCCTACCTAGACGAATTGGGGTATTTGATAGTTCTCGAGTCGGTGTCGGGACAAGAAGGATACCGAGCTTGCAAGTGCGACGTTTTGAAAACTCCGAGGGCTGAAATGTACGAGATATATTATCACCACCTACTCTAGACCAATTGGGGATTGACGGTTTTCGAATCATACCTCTCGCCCGAGTGGGACTGGAATTTAATGCCGGGCAACGAAGCGCCTGGTTGCATTGAGTGGGAATTCGGCTGCGCAAGGCTGCCGAGATTCAATCCCGATGACATTCCCATTGACAAGGCGGCTCGGCGATTGGGCGCGTATTGCGGTTGCCTTGGTGGGTATGCGGTGTATGTTGGTCGGAACCCGTCGGCGGAGCCAGGGGGAGTTTATGCGGTGATCCTTGATGCCGACGGGTATCGGAACGGGTATGGGTGGCACATGAGGGTTGGCGATGGGTGAGGGCCGGTGAAAATCGAGGGGTTTGCGGATGGCGTTTTGAGATTGTTGGGCTTGATATTGGGAAGCCGGGTTGGTGTATGCGGAGTGACAGCCGTTCCATGTTCCTAGGCCCATTTCTTTGCTTGTTGGGGAGAGTGTTACCTCACAACTTGTTCTTTCTAGTCTGCTGGGTTTCGGGCTAAAAGGTTAGCTACAGCAGGAGCTGCAGGCTGCTGCAGATGGGGCTAGGGATTCTGTTGCGGCATCTGGGGAGCGGTCTAGACTTTTAGACGCCGAGTGCGAGTTGGTGTTTTGGTTTTGACTACGATATGAAAAGATGGATCGAGCAACAGGGGCTTTCACGGCCTCCGAAGGCAAATCCCATGCCTTTTGGCCAACAAGAGTGTTTGGCCCCCGTATTCTGGCGGCGCTGCCAATAACAAAGCCAATAAGATCCTTCTTCTATCCCTTTTTCAGTGTTTATTCCGCGAAAGGCGCATTTATCGATTCATCTTTTTATATCCACACAACATTTCTCCGCGATTTTTCACCACCCATGCACGAAAAATAACGAAAAACCCCGTAGATTCCTCTCTAGTCTAGCGCTAGCTTAAACAATCATCTGCTAGACTTCGACTCTACAAGGTGGTAGATTACTCCCTAGACTAGCCTCAGTGTACCTGGCTACTGCAAGCTTGGATCCACACTAAGTTACGTATACCTTTATGCGCGCGGCGACGGCGCCCGGCGGGTGTTAATATAAAGCAGATTTGCTTTTGGGGGCGGGTATTTAAATTCCCCAATGATGACAGATCATTAACCTGTATCTATCTATTAACCTACTAGAGAGAGGGTAGTGGCCTGATGATATAGGTATGGTAGCACGAGTTGAACCCAGGAGTTAGCGAATTTCATAAATCCGCTCAGTGTGCTTTTCCAGGAAAACTTGGGTGAAACTCAGCCGAGGGCGGTTGGAAGTTTGTCTCCACCTGTCATTTTCTGAAGGATGGTACCGCAGTTGGAAACTGCAATCCTTAGAGATTTTATAAGTAACGCTCACCGGGGCTCTACTAAACAACTCCTGACTCCAGGAGAACTGTGGCGATAGTCTACGACGCCGCTCGCCCTTGCTAAGTCATAGTTATTTCCCTCACTAGTCATCGTACCTATTTGTGGTGTAGATAAAACATTACATATACATAAATAGATACAAGAAGAAGAAAATTTGAGATAGTATATCCTGTCTTGCCCCTCACGTACCTAGAATCCCAACCCTAAAGTGAACGCCCCCAAACAAAAAAAGCCCAAAGGATAAAGTTTAAAAGCTGTGAGTGTGCATGTATGTTTCGCGCCCGATGCATTAAGAAATCCTACGCACCTAAACGTAAAAAGAATAGAATAAAAACCCACTCCACCGTAATAAACTAAGGAAAAACACCGTGCTCGGCATCAGAATATGATTGAAAAGAAATGGCTCGTATATAATAGTTCAATACGTCCCTCACCATACCAGATTCACCCAGTTGGCTCACTAAGTGTTTTATACCGGCCCTTTAAGTACGTATTGAGAGTTGTGGTGTCATATTCGGCGACTAAAACTTCGCTTGGTCTTCTTTCGGCCTTGACGGGTTCCTGGGACAGCATCTCGTCGATCGCGCATTGCAGTTCCTCCTTCTCTTTCTCCTCCTCGGATTTTGATGTATAGTAGTAGTCGTCGAAAAAGCTGGTGTAACTACCGACATCCCCATCACTGTATTCTCCAGAGTCTTTGATCTCCACGGCATCTAATATCTCATCGAGAGTGTCGGGTAATTGTGACTCTTCCTCTTCTCGCTCAAGACTATCATCATTATCATCATCATCCTCGAGATCGTTCAAGCGAATCTTGAAACGTTGCTTTAGAGTGGGTGGGGGTTGTACGTCGTCATCGCCCGGTTGGTCAATGAAGGGGGAGGAGTGGGGGGAGGCTGGTTTTTGAGGGTGCAGTTCGCTAGCTGGAGAATGAAGAGGTAGCTCGGGAGAATGAAGAGCGAGAGGTAGCACACTAGCTGAAGTGCGAAGAGGACTCGTGTCCTCTCCAATTGTCCCCAACCCTAAACATGCATCAAAAGCAACGGACGATGCACTAGACTCCCTAGTTCCGCAGTCCGAAGGCGATCTGAGGGAAGAACTCGGTGCAGTAGAATTTGTCGAAGATCTTGAAAGAGATGATTTTCTAGAGTGCGACGACGAGCTGCTGTGTTGGGGCGGGAAACCTGTACTCCGAATAATGCCATCAGGAACTTGACGCGATTCGTCCACTGTGATGGTGGGAGATGTGGGCATGGACACTGAGCGGGGTAGTGGCGGTACCAGAGGTGCCGTCGTGTTCATGAGGCACTCTGCCCAGTCTGCAATATCCTTTGGCGAGATGCTTGATCTAGCTCGCCAACTTCCAAAGGCGCTTCCCGCCCGCTGTCTAGCTCTGGGGACTGTTTCCGGCGGAGGTTCCGGTGATGAACCGGGAATAGGAGGAATAGAAGGCAGAGGCATTTTTGCGTAAACACGCTCATTCGTCGGTTTAGGTGACCGGTCTCCAAACCTTCTTCTTCCCCTCCTACTTTTGGGACGCGGTCCACTTGCGCTCTGTTCCGACGCCGATCGGTCATCTTGAGAATAAAAATCCTCCTCAGCAACTGTAGGTGATAGCCCATTGGACTGGAATTTAGCCGGTGAGTTTTCGCATTCGCCAGGCATGCTTCCTGGAAGCTCAGCCAGAAGCCGGCCATCAGAACCACAAGGATAGTTTGGGTGCAGCGAAGGTGAAAAAAAGCTACCAGCCAGCGTATCATTCCTTACACTAATCCCCCTAGTTGGCGCAGAGGAGTGCTTGGTAGTCGGTTGGTTATTCTCTGAATTGAGGTCCTGGGTAGACGGCGTGGCCCTCAAAAAGGGTGGTGAGTTTTTCTTTCCAAGGTGCAACTTCTTTGCAAGGCGCGAAGCTAATACATCGGCCGCACTTCTCCCTGGAGGAAGCTTGTTTTCGGCAGGATAGATACCCAGAACATTCTCCAGAAGATTGGTCTTCTTCTTCTCCGGCTCTTTCTTCGATATTGTACTAGATGCATATGATTTCTTAGGTCGAATTTCCTCCGCTTCTTCTGGCGGTGAAACCGCCGCAATCCAACTATCAACAGAGTTCTGTCGCTGCTTCGAATAGGTACGGTTCATGTCCACGGAGAACTGGGTATTCACGGAGTCGACACGAGTTGGAAACTTCCTTGGATGACCTCTTGATTGTGGTGGCGAACGTTTTATTGGATAATCTTCCGTGAGTGGGGGGCTAAACGGTGGCGAAGAAACCAAACGCTGCGATCTAGAATCAGCCATATAGATTGTTCCCTCCAGCGCACCCGACCGCGAGTGAGACTGTTGTCTCACCGGGTTTGCAGAGTTTTGGCGTGGGCTTGGTCTGCTGTGTTGCATAATCCCAGAACTAGAAGGCAATCCATCCCTAGAGTGACCGAGTGTTGGAGGTATCGGGTATTCAATCGGCGAGTTAGAGTTCGGCGGTGTAGGATATTCCGGAACAATACCGGCACGCCAGCGTTCTGTTCTCGCCGCCACATTTGCAGAGGGACCTTTAGCGTAATATGTAGCAGACGTATCAATCGCAGGAGGGATCCACGGCCTGACAGATATCATCCTCGTTACTGATGATTCATTAGATCCTACTTTCTCGCCCTTGTAAATTCGCATGCGTTGATCTAGATCATGCCCGGGAAGATTCGCCGGTGCCGCTGCTGGTGATATCGATGGAGCGCTGGAAGGCACAGGTGCGGGGATATGCGGGAAGTTTTGGCGAAAGTGTATGTTGTTCGCCATTGGTTGTGATGTTGCGGTCTCGATGGGTCGCAGCTAAGTGTTGCGCGGGAGCCGTGATAGCTCTGTAGAGCGTTGGATGTTTACAGAGGGCGACTTGTAAAAGATGGGCGAATATTTATGAGCTATCGGAAGGCAGCCCAAGGATATATACGACTTTGGATCTAGCGCATTAATTAATAGGCCGGAGATGATTGCAGGGAGCGGCTGAAGTGCTGCTGTACGATGATATATGCCGTCGACACATGCCCAGGTGTGCAGATGTAGATAACGAAAAGCGCAACCACGCAAACCAAAGCAGAAATCAAAAAGAAGCGACGGTGGGCACAGTAACTACTTTAATGCCACATACTACCTGAGCGATGAGGCGAAACGGCAGCTGAGGAATGGAGTCGGAAGGAATGGGTGTGAGGGCAGAGTGCAGCGGGGATGAGGTGAATGTTACGCAAGCGCTGGACGTTTCAATAGGTAGAGTACAGCAGAGTATTCCTTCGGCATTCGGCAGTAGCTGCTTAAATCACACAAATACGGTAAATACCACTGCGATGATAGGAATATCCATGGCTGCATTCTCAACTCTTCCGTAATAGGTAACCCCCGATACAAATTAGTACTTGAAATTCCCATGGTTGCGCAGCATTGAAAAACATCGTATATGTGGAATCGTTGTACACTCTTTATCGTCCAGTTTGGCGCCAACGAGACAACGGCGATCATTGAACATTTCTAAGGTCCAGGAAACCTCTAGACCCCAAATCTGAGAAAGTCCTAAAATTTTGGGCGAGTTTGGATATATTTCAAGGTCGCCGGGCCTAGTCTGATAAGCTAGAGTTCGCCGGGCTCATTTTTTATTGCATCGCGCACTTTAGATCGATCTTCTTGACCTAGAAAACGAGAAGAACCCCATTTGCTTTCCAACGATCTTTATTTAGAGCATTGCTCGTAGTCTCGAAGTTGTTGTATACCCGTTTCGAGATTATGCTGTCGAAAAGCCTCATTGTGTTGATTGGCTAGATATCACTAACAGAAACAGACCCGACCGTAGAGTACGGCTCTAAACAAAGTTACCCACCTACCGGGCTCGCTGAAAACACAGTTGGCCAACAAACAATACCAACTGCTATGAAAGTCCATCCGACCGGCGGATGTGCAAGTGATGGGCCTCGCCTTGCGAAAGAGCTTGATAAAGAAACTTGAACCGGTCCGGGACCCGACATCTTAACAATCGGTAGTTATTTCTTAGGGACAGAAGAGGGCTCACCTTTTCCATCTAACTAGAGGCAGTAATTCACAAGTTGATCGCGGAACAGACGTGAATCCCCCGATCTCTCTGCATACTTCAATTGTATATGCAATGGGTTTACAATGGTTCCTGATCCACGTCGCACAGGGTCATCCTTGTCTGCAAGTTTTTCTCTTCACGTCCTTGCAATTGTGAATCTATTATATTGTTCTACGCGGTTGCAGCAATCCGTAGGATAAAAGCATGCCCGCTGTGATGCATGAGAAGTGCTAGAAACCAACGAATCAACAAGACCCACACTCCTGAAACTCTCTACCCCGGGAGCAACCAGCTAGCCTTATGGTCAGATGATTTTAGTATACACCGACAAATATTCATGTATTTGGCGACTCTTTGCGTTTCATCGTTGGCGGTCAATGTTTGGCATAGGTACATACGAAACGAGGCGTTTGAGACTAAACTCAACGTCTGAACGAGCTTTTACAGAAACTGAATAGATAGCATATGTACCTATGAAAAATCCCCACTTCCCGCCAAGGCACAGCCCTCTGCTAGATCTTGAAATCACGGCAGAAGTACAAGCTAATAACTACAGGGGCTTTCCGATCGTTCTTTCATATATGATGGCATCCGTTTGCACTCCTGAGAACTCAGGACATCTCCACTCAATGTTTAGAGTACTATGCAGCTCTGGGTGACCGGAAGTACTCACTATCGTGAAACGACCCCAATCCGTGGCTGGTCCTATTAGCTTCTGAACGTGCCAAGTCCCCACCATCATATCACGGATCTGCAACAGAATGTTGATCGATGAAGCCACTAGTCAATCTGTCACCTTCATTCCATCATAAGTTACGATTTTGACGTCCATGAGCCCTAGCCCACCATAGGACGTCAGTTCACTACGGTATAGTAGCGGGACAAAAGTGAGGGAACGCTTGGCGGCCGGCGGCTTGACTAGTGCTCATACTACGACGACTCGACTCTTTTTTTCAAGCAAAAAGCCAATACAAATCAAAGGAAAGGGTTTTGATGAGCTACTTCTATTTTTAGGAATTGAGTTTACTGTTGTTATTAGATGATCCTCACTTTGTAAATTTGTCCCAATCTCCCTCCGATGGCCCGGCGAATGGTTATGACGTTATACGCTATAACCATGATTACCCCCAAATTATTATGCTTCCTTATATTGCAACTCGGCCACGGGGATATGCGGAGAGGCATATTTTCGACGTGGAAAATTACGGCTTCCTGTCCGCTCAGTCTTAATCAGACATAATATCGCCGCCGGAGATCCCATCTCCGAGAAGAGATCCAAGCGGATCTTATTCTCTCAACACGACCGCGTGCGGCCGGGGCGTACCCGACCCGAGAACCGGTATAGGACGGGAGGGCAATTGCGCATTACGATGGAATGTTGCTTGATTGCGTATCAGAGGGACAGCCGTTAAACTCTTTTACTCGACTCACGACAGCTCCATTATAGATGGCAATACTACAAATATTGACATTGGTTGTTGGCACATAGTCGCAAGTATGAATCCACACTCGTTATATTATTTCTCCAAATAGATTTCGAGATAAAAACGTACCCCTAGAGTTGGTAGTACCCCCCAAAACAGTAACATCGCAACGTACACTAATACTCCCAAAAACAGACCCTAACGAGCCACAAACAAAAAATCATGCGGACGAAGAGTACAAATTCAAGTCCATATACCTCGGATACCCACAAGCATGCTTGCAGGGTCCATTTTGCTGAACACCGGTTCCATGTCCGATTCATACTCCCTAACAGATCCGGAAGTCAGTAACTATGTCGACCGGCATAGATATATGCTGTACTTACTTATCCTCGAGTGCTCTGTATAGTGGACCACTACACAACGATTCACAATCGCTTCCATTCTGCCCCCTGCGGGTGAGCCCGAGGCGGGTACGAGCCTCTTGTGGCTGTTTGAGCGGTCCGCCGCAGAGGGCCCCGTTGATATTAGCCCTGAGATGATCGCTGAACCTCGTCAATAACCGCCGAGGTATACTTTATAAGTCATATCTACCCACGTGGTCGCTACTTACTCGAGTTTCCGCTGCGAGGCATAGACCATTAAGCAGTGCGAGCAACTAAGTTCTGGACAATTCCTAGCACTGCAATGGTTTCTTAAGATAAGCATTCATTGGGCGGCCGAGGGGAATTTCGGAGTAGCTTACCGCTTCTCCGGAGGCATATCCAAGGAAAGTGATGCCAATGATGAAATTGTGTCCGATAATGATGATGTGAACTGCCGATGGATTTTTACCGTCACATGATCAGAAGGGCCGTCCATTCCAATGTGCCGTACCCAAGGGTGTTGGCAATCCGACCATTCAGACACAGTAAGCCGCGGATCGATAGTTTGCGCCTCTTCGGCAACGGGACCTCGGTTGGCAAGAACTCGGTCTTCAGGCTGGATACCTTGAGATGTATTATCCGATCCACAATCCCGGGTAGGGACAAACAAATCTTCAGGCCATTCGTCAGCGTCGTGAGAAGGATAAAATAATTTTTGAAGGCTGTCATCTTGAGAATGGGACTGGCCATCTTCCACAGGAACAGCTTTTCCTAGATTCATAGCCTTCCGAATATCCGCAAGTTCATTTGTACGAACAGGCGATTCACCATTAGGAATATCACCACCGGACGGAATGTTTTTATCTAATGTTATCCCATTAGCATTGTCTTATTTTGTATTCGGAGAGTACCTACTGCAGTTGCAGTCTTCTTCAATACATGGCTCAAACAGCAAGGTTTTGATCGCCTCCAAGCTGATATTTCTGGCAACCAACTTTCGATTCCTCTCGCATTCACGAGGTGTGCGTTTTTTAAACTTGACGCGGTTCTGTTCGTCACATTTGTGTTTGTCGAGATCAGATTTATCTGCAGCACTGAAGTAACAGTCATTGCAATAAAATGGACGGACGTGGTGTCGGACATGCGTTCTGCTCTGATGTGAGAAGATAACTAACTATTCGAAGTGGGCTGCTTGCCTCAAGTGTCGAAGCTCTCGAAGTTTATTGCACTCGAACCTAGTTCCATACTGACGACTAGGGTTATGCTCGCGGAAGACGCATTTGAACATCATGGTGTTCTCCCGAGGCCGCTTTAAGTTCTGTGACAGCTTCGTATCCGGGCGCTCTACCACGGATACCTGGTATTGGGAATCGTCTCGAGTTTTCTGCCACTTTATTCCAGGGCTCTCGTCGAGCTATAATCATGGGTATCAGCGTTTGAAATCCTCACGCGAGAGTGAGTTTTTGACTTGCCATGCCATACTTGTCGTCAAAGGTTCTGCATATTGATTTTGCTCTGCACAGAGTGGTATCTTGAGATCCTGACAAGAACGCACACTTCCATTCATCAATGTCGCGCAATGCAGACTTCACTAGCAGCTGTCCCGCTTTTTCAACTGCTTGCTCGACAAGACGCGAATTCGGCCTGTGTGATTCAGCTCCTGTCTTAGTGATGGAGGGTGCAGGATGGATTTCTTCGGCGAGGCTCTTTGTGATCAATGCTGCCGCCTTCACTGTAGCGGTGTATGAAAGAACTTGTGTCGACTCAAGACATTCCTCTAATAGGTTGGATAGATTTCGAATTGAGTCTTCCCCAGAAAGACTCCCTCCAAAGGCATAATCGGGATTAGCACCTGGTGACCGGATTCTCGGTATATTGGCCTCGCTTGGATGCATAGTTATGTAGTGTGGAGCGAGCCTGAATTTAAAAGCAATGTAGACAGGAGAGACGACACCCGGTACCCCTCGTATGAAACCGCTGTTCGAAGAATATCCTGCTGTTGGCGCCGATCCGAGGGTTGTGGAATTGCGAGGTATCTGGGGTTTATGGCGAGCGTAGGTAGTTATAGATAAAGTCGGTGCTCGATCTGAAAGAGGATTCGTATTCTTGTCGTAGTTGTCCAGCGGCTCAAGTGCCTCTAGATACTGAGAAGTGACTATTATTTTTTAACGTTTACACTGAGATGAAATGTAGGAGCTAACTTGTGATCATTATGCGGGCACCATGCGAGCATCATGCAAGCAAGCGGAACCCCCGCAGACGGGATCCTAATTGGTCTGGCATTGATAGATACTCCGACACAGGCGTTTGAAGTTGCAATGCAGGCGCCACTGATCAGGTATCTTTTGGTGGATTTTACTGCGGAAAGTACTTCCAAAGTGCACCTTGCTGCTGCTGCGTCAAGCCGTGATACCGCGTACCCAATATCTGGTAAAAATAGTATCCACGACAGAACGATGTACATTCTACAAGGATCATCTGGTGGCGGTGCTATTTTCAGCCACAGAATATTTCTAATGCAACCAACATACAGCTTACATCCATCCATATTTGAAAGGAACGTGAATTCGCTTATCTGTTTTCGTCAAGGTCATCATGCAAAAAGCCAGGCACCTATAACAAGTGCAATATAAACTCAAGCGCATATCTCTAACTTGCTTACAGCGGTGACGCTATAAGAACTGAACAGCACCACCCTGTCTTTGCTTTTTCGGATTATAGAAACAAGCAGTCTATCATCACTCTCGTTAACACCTTCTATTGTGGCCTGGTATTTGTGATCAAGGTCGTGTTCAAAATCCCAAAGTCAGCATACAGATCTGGAAATTCGTAGGACACTTTTCTAACTATTCAATGCAGCAGATAAACTGGCCGAGATAATTGGCTGCGAATGGAACCTAACAGCATCCTTCTCGGATGTGCCATCGGAACAGTGGGCTCGATCATGGGGGTTTCGGCGGTTGTAATCAGATCGCGCTGGAAAATTGCCTCCCAACGGCGAAAACAACAGGATCTCCTCAGGAGAGCTGAGGAAGGGAAAGCAGATGAAATTGGAATCAAGGGGATGTTCGGGACGCAAAGCAACATTAACATCTCCAACGGGGCACTAGGGAGGGCGAAAACGACGACGATAACGCTGACCACACCATCTAATCGAGCACAACCATGGCCATTAATTGCACCATATCGTCCGCAGGAACAAATACAAACACTGATACCTTCACGTTCTCCTCCTCATCCTCCAATTCAAACCCCCGCACCAAATGTAGTTACGGAGGATCCGAGCCCTGCAGAGTTTCGGTCTTTCGTACAAGCTCTGAAGGCATCGTTCGAGCGATTAAATTCGTCACCCGAACCCTCGCCGATTCCCGAAAACAAAGCAGAATTTGGTATCGATACCGATATATCACGGATTGAGGCCGAGATCGACCGCACACTGGAGGTAGTAAATAATGGGGGAAGACCAAATTTCCCCGAATTACGCGAAGAACTACGGACACGGCAAGATGACGACTGGACGACTCTTTCAGATTGCTCGAGCAGCTTCGACGATGACTCAACGATTTTAGCCTCAAATTTGTCTATATATACAAATGCCCGAAGTGCGGCCTTAAGCTTGCCAGAATCGCCACCTCTTCCCTTATCACCACTACAACGACCTTGCACCGCCCACATCTCATCTAGCAGACGATGTTCGCAAGTCCCTCGCCCGAACGAACGCGCCTATCGGTAAGGGCGGTTCACAAATGAACCTGCCACCTTCCACATAACGTTCTAACCCTATTTCCGGTTAAAACAATGTTGTAATTTTAAACACGGCGCTACGAACGATTCCGATATCTGCAGCTTCCCGCCTGTCATCCGGAACTCGACGGTTTGTATGTCATGTATTTCTTTTGTATAGTTCATTAACAGACTACTGGTGTATTTCGGCTTTTTCTTACTTGTAATTTTCTGCAGGCAGCTGGTTTCTGGGCGGGTTGTTTTCGTTGGGAGCGAGTGTAAAAGCGAGCTCATGGGTAACATTTTTCCGCTGTAATTAATGTGTCAGGCGTTCAAGGCGGCGTTTAAGACTCCAGCTCTGTATATCATCATATGATAATATATACTTTATTCAACTTACCCATACCCAAATTCCTGTCTTCAGTAAGGTTCGTTCCGGACAGCCGTGAGGGTTTGCCGGACGACAGCACGGGTAGGTCGATCCTACTTTATTCCCCTATGCGCATTGACGAGGAATCTACCGCTGATGACGATGGACGGCGTATGGAATTCCCCAGTCAGGAAAAAGCCTAAGGCTTCCATTCGCCGACTGTATTCCCAAATCGCCGTGAGGATATCCCCAACATTCCCAAATCGTTGAGAAGGGAAGAAAGCGGGTACTAAATACATACTGGGCCTCTCATCCAGTAGAAACTGGCCTCATTAACCTACAGAACCCCCTACATAACCACCAGACTCTAGCTCGCGTTGCCGCCGATTATATATGAACAACCGGAGCACATTCCAGAGACCCCTGTGCCGCGCTTGTTCTTCTCTAGCGTCATTTTAATATTGATGGCCGCGTTATCATATATATTTCTGGTTAGAGAGCAAGTGGACATTATGATATGGAATTCCGGACTTTTCCGGTTGTTTTGATGGTTGCATTGCTATTTTCCTGGTCTGAGAGTACTATGGTATTGAATTCGATGGCCTGTCTGACGGTTATTTTCGCTGGTGTACGCCTTGTCGTATTCAAGGCGTCTGACAGTATGAATTCGAAGCCTCCGGATTGTCCTGACGCCGAAGTACTAGTTCAACTTGCGTGTGTCACCGAGAACTGCCGTGAAACACAATTTTTGTGCATCACCCATCTACATTCTGCCCCGGATTATGGCCAAGGACATGGGTTCCTGCAACCTGCAAGCGAATCGTCGGTTCATGCTCAATTCGTACTCAGCACTAGGGTGTGGAGAATAGGCAGCATAAGCCTCCACCACCTGTAGAGTATCTTTGGGTAGTATTACTGTAGAAAAGTACTCCATAAGTGCACCTACGATTTATCCTCCAAACCCCAGTACCTAGCATGGGCACTTTGACGCACTTGTGACAGCTGCGGCGGCACGAGGCGTTGTCCAGTCTCTTCCTCGGGCCCGCATCTCCATATATACCTACGGATAATATATAGATAATTTCTATTTCCTGCACCTCCAAAATCGGGAGGATTGTTAAACAAGAAAACGATTAGCATTGATACATATAGAGGGGAATCTCCATCCCTTCTGTTTTGTACAGTGTCGTACCTCTTTACCTCCTTCCAGCATGCACAGACGTTATAATTATTCATCCTTTATCATTGCCACTGCCGCCCAAACAACCAAACAAGTCCATTACGTCGTATCATTTTCGCACAAGATTAAGCAAAGATGTCAACAATCTTTCTCTCACCCCGAGCTATTTTCCCCATGATTTGTTGATCTGTCACTCATCGATCACTCGGTGACGTGCCGCAGCCGTATGGCTTGGCGGGGCTACACGGGGATGTAGTTTGTCCCGTTCCTGTTTATTCTCCTATTGCTCCTACTCTACTTCACCCTTCGCTTCTGCTTCTCTTCTCTTATCCCTCACATTTTCCAACGATTCTTCACTCGGAATCACTATCACCCCTCCTCCCCCTCTGTTCCTTCCCCTTTCCTCTCCCCGTATTCGCTTCTCGACTGCCTGCCAGTACAGGTGTACCCAATTTGCTGTTCTCATCTCATCTCATCTCGTCTTCGGCCCCAATCAAAATTAAATCAAACCCATCCTACCAGCACTCCGAATTCGCGACCGCTGCTCTCTAGCTAGTGACATCACGATGTCTCTCCAGCAGATCTACACGAGGTTTCTTACCTCTCCTAGGATTGAAGCTCTCGACCCTTCCGCGTCTTTCCATTACATCACCACTGCTGTCTCTGTTAACGGCCCGGAGAAAATCATCAGTCAGCTTAATCGCGAAAATCTGAAACAGCTTAAGAAGCGCGTTGAGAAAGTCTTGGCTTCAGTCGCGACCGGCAACTCACTTGTTCTGGAAATCGAAACGGAAATCGAATTTCTCACCAGTGGGGCTAACTGGCTTCCTGGGTTGGATGATAACTTTCTTGCGGACCATGTTGTCCGTTTCCCTGTTGTAAGTCCTTTTCTCTGTTTCTGAATCGCCTCAGATTCACGCCCCCCTCGCTGTTACTGAAGATGACATTTGTTGACTTTACGCAATAGGTGCACGTGGTCAACTTTGAGGGTAACCTTATCAAGGAAGCGCGTTTGTACTGGGACCAAGCAAACATTTTGAAGCAACTGAATGTCATCGGTCGTTCTGGTCGTAACTGGCCAATTAGGGATGGTGCTGAACAGATTAAGATGATCTCCGATTCCATCGCCTGCCACTCAGTCAATACGCAAAACGGCAATCACACAACAGGGGCATCTACCCCAGAGCGATCGCGTTCCAAGGGTCCGGCTAATGCCACGCGTGATCCTCATGCGTCACTTCATCTTTTTACTCCGGCCGACCAAGATGTCGAGGTAGAAAAGGTGCGCGCTCCTCGCAGCAATTCCACCTTTAGGCCTCCATCCCGCGACCCTCAAGATATCATCGGTGAATCAAACGAACCACCTCAGCCAGTAAGGCCTCCTCGCAGCAACTCCTCCTTCAGACCCCCCTCTCGCGACCTGCAAGCCATCATCGGCGAATCGAACGAGCCACCCCGACCAGTAAACCCACCCAAGTCTCGTGGATCCTTTTCTCATGGACAGACTTTTGATCTTGGGGATCAGCTTAGAGATGACTCTGATACGCCCAGGGCTAACGTGCAACGAACGCCAAACGCTAATTCTAAGAAATACGAGCACTTTGAGTTCGATGACGGAGATGGAGATATTAAACCTGCCGCTACGAGGCCATTACCCGGAAATCGAGGAAAGAACGCCAGCTCTTGGGACTTCGAGGATTTCGTCACCCCCGAGAAGCGCCCACTCCGTGTACGTAAGGACGATGTCCGCCACTTCGATTGGAGCGAGGGAGAAGAGGATAAACAGCCAACTAAGCCTCTGAGTAACATTACTAATGCGCTCAACAACGCCCGTCGCAACGACACGAGCCAGTTCGAGATTGCCGATAATTCACCTTCCGAGGGTGCCAGCGAGCTACAGAAGAAACATGATCGCCCCGGAAAGAGTGACCGCAATAAGTCGGGTTACCAATGGACCGCGCACCAGAACGCATTAGACGATGACAATGCGTTCTTCGGGGGATTCGGCAAAGAGACCAAGACTTCTGGAATTCACATTGCTGGCGATGGTCGTGGTCAAAACAAGTCGTTGGGCAAGAACTGGTCGTGGGATCTGGACAGCCCGTCTGCAGGTGCCCACAAGGACCATATTCCAGGAAAGACCCAGGGCTCGCGTAAGTAGGCGGAGAGGGATTTGGGACTGTTAACCGGAGGGCAAACTTGCTCAGTCTGATGATGATGACTTGCCGACCAATGTTCGAAGTTTTGTTTACACATTAGAAGTGTACTGGTTGTTTATCGTCACATTGCTACCACAAAAAAGCCTGTCTTTTGTTTCGTTTTTTCATGTTATACCATGGCTTTGCAACACATTCTCGACTGGGATTCGAGAATCTGGTCTTTTTTCCTTCTGTGTAACTTTTTTGTTTTATTGACTGGATGGGGGTGAGGTGTTTCTACGTTGTGGTGTTTTTTTTGGAGTGGAGGTGATTTCATTCTGTTTGTCGCGTCGTCGTCCTTAGGTTGTGTAGACAGACGCTTTCCTCTTTATCTGCGCTGGGAGGGTTATTATCACCCAGCATGGCTCTAGTAGTGCGTCTGTGACAGTACATTGAAAATTCAATATCTTTTTATTGCTCTGGGTTACCACTGTAGAGATCGTCTGGCATAGAACACACCCCGGAACTTTTGATTGTCTATACCTTCACCTCCCACCACTTGATACCAAGCGTCTCGTCATTCTGGTCATAGCATGGGTGGCTGCTGAACAACTTTGCACCCAATCCCATGCACACAGTGCCCTCGTCGACAGTCGGTTTCTCCTAGGGATCTCTGAAGACTTCGGTGGTGCAGGATGAGGCGTCATGGAGGTTGAACATGATGAGCCTAATGCTGCTGAGTGATGTAATATGATACTCCCACCACCACCACGGCGAAGATGGTAGTGGTTGAGCAGCGTGCAGGTGCTTTGATTGCCAATGATGCAACAGGAGGGCTTGTAGGGTTGAAATTATACTAATTGTGGAGTCCAGCACAGTAGGAAGAATCAAGGCATACAGGAATAACTTCTTATGACCTGGTTGTTTCTGCATACCCCAACCGGGAGTCAGCACACGCACGCACCCACGAGCAAGCATGTTTGGTTTTGCACGCAAACCCATCCCATCCATCCATAGAACGAGTAGGTAATGAATGGGCCGGACATCGAAATGGGATTGTTTGATAACAGACCGACTCCTCGAAATAGACTTTTTATTCCCCCACATGACGCTGCTATTCTTTCATAACTTGCCGCCCTACTTGCATCACCACAGGCAGCAATATGCTAGGTGGAACGCTGCCACCGATACATTGCCAGACATCGAGGTGGTTTGTTTGTCAACGGACCAGCTCCACGGAATGCGCTTCTTATTCCCCCCACACAGCTACTATTCATTCACGACTTGCCGCCCTACTTGCATATCACAAGCAGCAACATGAGCTGGCACAGGTCTGGACTGGAGGATTAGGATGTTTGGGGTGAGGGAGGGAGGGAGGGTGACGTATATAAGTGGGCCGAAAAAAAAAGCTCATAGCTATCCTACACCACTCAGAATCACATCATAGAGAATTACCTCTCATCTGACCAATGGAAGAAAGGGGCAGCCAAGTCACAGAACACCCAATCCAACCATACGCATCGCACGGGAGTAGCTCCATTCCACGTCCATGTAGAGCCATCCGGAAACTCCGAATGAGGGGAAAAAAGCAGGCGACCTGGTTGGCCGCACATGTAAACTCTGGGTTTTGGTTGGCCATGTCTCTGCACTCTTAGCTGCGGATAGAAAATTCCGTGTTGTGAGCGCTGCGTGGGGCGAATTTCAGCCTGCTTTTCCCCTCTTCTCAATTTTCTGCCAGCTGCATTACCGCGTGTCAGGGGTTGTTGTACCAGCCAATGCATGTTGTGCAGTGAATAGAGTTGAAGTTACGTATTAGTGATAAAAGACGGCGATGACCGTTGCTAAGTGCCAGAGGTTCGTCGAATCTGGAGTCCCGCAACTGGCTGGCCAGCTCGAGTGAAACGTTCTCTAACAAATGCCTGAAAGCCAATTGCTGACGGGGAGAATGTGCCGGTGCACAGCCCGCATAAATAATCCACAGCTTCTTCTTGTTTCCCATATGTTAATGTAAAGACATGTAGTACTGAAAGATTTCCAGGGTCTGTTGTCGCTAGTAAACAGTAAAGTGCGCAGGCACGGGCAACAAACTGTTACTTTGTACCACCTTTTCAATCTGGCCTTCAAGCCATCATCAGCTGCAAGTGCGCCTTGGAACAGTTACAATCTGACCTTTTGTCGAATGGTTTTATTCCCTCACGCTGTGAAACGAACCAGACAGAGCTAGTTGTTCTCCGCCAAGTATACGTTGTATTTCTGCCTTGTTGCGCCCCACTTGATTATAAAAACAAAAAAAGGGGCCAGAGGGGGCCAGAACTCCGTATACATACTGGGCTGTTTGCAAGAGCTAGGGAGGGTGTACATATGTATGTCTGCAGCGGTGAACTGAAGATGGTTTGAACTCTGCGGAAACGCAAAGTTGGCGCGTTAGCCATGACATGCACTAACCCAAGCAAAACAACCCTCATCCGAAGATATGCCCTTCCGACTCCGGCATATGGGACTGCCGGATGATATGTAACCTGAGATGAGAGGTCAACTCGAGATCGTGGTTTCTGCCGGTTTCTGCCTATGCGGGTGCTTACTTACATTATTTGATTGGCGGCTACGGAACTCAAGCGCACTGCTTTTTCAAGGGCAGCGATTGGTTCTTTGAACGTCGTTGTTTATGGGACCTGATTACCGTTCGTTATCTCTGCAAACTGTTGAACTAAGAGCAGTTCCAAGCACCCACTTTTTGGTCAGGTGGGATTTATTCCACAGCTAGCCCTTATGAGCTGCAAACTCGCAACATTCCCTCCGAAGCTTCATATTCCATCCACACAGATCTCAATAGCTGAGTGAGATCTGACTGGGGTAACTAGAGTAGCAAAGCGAAGATAGCATTCTTTACTCTATTCTCGAGAAGGCTCTGTGGGCTGTGCTACTGGTTGCCCCATTACCTGGGGCTGTTCCTTATCGAAGGAATTTCTGCCTAGCCAAATAAATACGCCGTCAGTAAAAAATACTTTCAATAATTGCTACCGTTGCACGCAACGTTATAGCGCCCGGAGAAGAAGGAAGTAAAAGCCAAGAGGATGTGTGATCAATAGCAGTACATAACGCCAGCCCAACTTAGGTCAACTTCAAGGGTTCCTTCGGACCTGACGCATACACTGTAAAATACCTATGGCTCCATGATGCGTGGCTAGATAGGTAGCTAACCAGCGGAAAAGGCCCGCTCCCGGGTGCGAGTGAGTGTGGTGTAGGCGTCGAAATGGCATATGACCAACCCAATTTGATGCGGGATGTGGCCTAGCGAGTGATGGCGCTCGCAATTGACTATTTAACTAATGTAGCTACTTAAGTAGTGTGGGAAGAAAAAAGCAAAAGAAGGCTGCAAATAGACTATTGAATTGTATTGGGGAAGAAGAAGGATAACCAGGTGGGTGGCACTGGTAGGATGCGACTGGATCCTGAAGAGGGTGACATACCAGAAACGAAATTAGTGGAATCGAAGGATACCAATGCACTTCGTACGGAGCAACTTTCTGCATGGGCAATTTGTTAACAAGAGTTGCGGTGGCGGCTTACCCCTCTGTCTTCCCAGCAGCTATTACTTATCACCAATTTCTGCCTCCCATATGTTCCGCCTTCTTTCCTCTTAGTGGGTGGTGTGGGTCGCCCGACTGAAATCCTATTTAAAGCGGCATTTGGCCAGGCTCTTCGACATCTTCGAATGCTTTCTGCCATTCATTAGCACTTCTTTGAATGACTTGTACCACATTTTCACATAATTTTGAGTAATATCGTAACCTTCTCATCCTTCTACTCCTCATCTCCCAGAAAAGATGTCCGGAAATCCACCCCACGGCCATCAAGGCTACGAGAGCGGATATACAGACGGCCGCCCACAACCATACGGCCCACCCCAACGTCACCTTAATGGCTACCACAACCAACCAATGCTACACCCCTCCGCTCTTCAGGTGGCCTATGTCGAAGACGATCGTGAATCCAGCAGGCAATACGAAAGCCAGCTTTCAGGGTCCAGCAGGGCCACTGGATACCCTCAACCTGAAGTTGAAAGGGAAAGCAGACCAGTAGCCCCTACACTGGGAGATTACAACTACAACATAGTAAGTAATTCCTCCTTATTCCTTTGTGCACGATAGAACTAATATCCCCTTCAGGACACTTATATTTCGGAAATGCGCAAAATGTTCTTCCCGGAGTGGCTAATTCAGCAAGAGCTGGAAAAATATATCCATATGGATAGAGATGTCATGGAGCGGTTCATACATGGAGAACCACTTAATACCTTAGAACATCTGTTGGAGAGGGATTACAGGGCGACCGTGCCTCCTGGGCTCAGTAGGAGAGAGATTACACAACGAAGAATTGCATCCCGAGATATACCTCCCCAATTTGTCCAAAGATCAGGCCAGTTCACTCATCCAGTCCACCGCAACGACTATGGACAATCGGCCCCCTACGTAAGACTAGCCCCTACCTCCGCCGAGATGGACCTTGGAAATGGAGACCGCATTCGTCGAAGCCCCCGACGACATCGCCCTCGCCCGGAGCATCAGGAGTTTGGTCCGAATTAAAGATTGGATGGTGAGACGCTGAAGCACCATCTTATTGGGACCAAGTGGAAGCTAACCGTTGAAATCGATAAACAGAGCGAAGATACGCAAGTGTAGATTTCCTTTGTCACAGCAACAACGACCTCGGCCCCAATACAGCAGCGTGTGTTAACGGTTGAGATTCCTTATGGAATACTCGCACCACAACCGGTTTCGATCCAGTGTGCTCTATCGAATAATAATAGGTTTACACATCATTGATAGGATACTTAGCGTATGTGTAGTGCAATCCGGCAGTATCTGAAGGGGAGGTGTACCCTTCAATAGCCACAATCTTCGTGGCTCAACACAAACGACAGATGGGGACCGGACAATGATGGACATTGGAATTGGTGTCCTGAGCCTCTCCAGCACTTCGTCCCTTTTATCTTTTCTTGCTTTCTATCTTGTATGCTTGATTTTGACGATGATTCTCATGTTTGCTTCCTTGTATTCATTTGCTTCCTTGTACTTGCTTGCTTCCTTGTACTTGCTTGCTTCCTTGTGCTCGTTTGCTTCTACATCGCATCTACAAATGTGTCAGCCCGCAGTTTCCTACTTGACGGCCTTGTGTGATGGAATGTTTTCTAGCCACTTATTTGTTTGTTTGCTTGTTTGTCCTTTCTGGGTAGCCAAAAATAGGGGGTTCTTGTGCACAAACTGTCGAGGAGCGACGGGCTATGTGGTGGCGGCTGGATTTAGCGAATTAAAAGCCAATTTCTCGTAGCACGCAATGCAGTGTTTGTGTTTAGAACTCGTGGACAATATCTTGCGTCCTGGGGCGAACCTCCGAGGTGGCAAACGCGGGGCGAAACGATAGCAGTTAGGGCTGTTCTGGCCAGACTTGTGATCGAAGGAATGAGGGATCGAAATTGTGAGGAGTGCTGATATTATAGTTAACCGGCCGAAAGAAATGAAGACGGAGTCGAATGGTTGAACCTTCCAGAGCTCGGCCCATACGTACCCCCTCCCTTAACATCCGCAAGGTCTCCCAGACTATATTTATGTATTTTTCTAGACTCACTAAATGCAAACGGCAACCAACAATAACGCGGGCCCTGTCACCGCTCGGATGTGCATCACAATTGCCTGGGCGCGGTGGCGGTGAGAAGTACTCGATCAAGTCAATGCCGAACAGACTACCAGAACTTCAATCTTTGGTGTGATCTACGCACCATCATCAGGCCCCCTATCTAGATACACATAGCCGCCTCATCCTCTCCACCAGCCTAAACCGAAGTTCCGGCTAAGGACGAGGACCCACCCCGAGACCGAGTGATTACTTATGTCCCAACCACCTATAATCGGCAATCGATGGAACCCAAAAACGTAGCGAACACCCGCCTTAATCATATAGGGCGAAGTGGATCTCCTTTCAAAGGTGAGGCGGGTGCCTTAGTAACTTACAAGGTTCTAGCTACTTTTGTCTATTGATCATCACTCGCTCGGCCCCTAAAAAAATAAGGCTTGCAAGTTAAACCGCCCTATTTGTTAGACACAAGTAGGCATACCCATGAACCTAGTAGCAATCCGTTTACTTCATGGCACATTCAAAAGATGTCAGTGGATGATATTCAATCGAACTGAATTGAATGGTTAAAGTCTAATTGTCTCGGTCAACGCCGCAAACAGGATCCCCCAAACCGACCAAAGTTCGTGCCCACATATGTACAATAGTATCGAGTGCTTCATTTGCTCTTCCAATCCTCCGAGACCCGGGGCCCACCCAGCCTAACCAGATATCGAAGTCATATGCCTCTCCAAACATTCACACACCATCACAATCGCAGTTTCGAAGAGGCCTTATAGTTCGACCAATGACAAAAACACCCTCTTTTTTCCGTATTCACTCCTCCCCTCTCTTCAGTCTCTCTTTGGACCCCTGGCACCCCATTTTTATCCAATTGGAATGTCGAAATAGTCCTTCCTCGCCCATCTCCACCAACGCGGTCCTCCCAAATATCCACCGGCAGATCTAGCTCTGTATCCGCCATGGTTTCTACTATCTTTCCAATCACCTTGGTGAATATCGTGACCTTGAAGCGTGTCTTATTCCACATAATTCTGAAACCCGAACTGTTTGCCGAAACACCGCCTGTATCTTGGCTAGGTGCCGGCCTAGTATTGTTCACAAACTGCACGGACTTGTCGAAGTAGATGTGAAAGCCATAGTGCTCAGTATCCAGGCCACGGTCAAAGAGCCGTAGTGGTTGGTTTTTCAGAACTGAAGGAAGCATATGTGACTCCTCTCTGATGGTTTCCTTTGCGGCTCGATTGTTCTCGTTGTTAATATTAGAGTCGTTGTGTAACTCTTTGGTTTTGACGATTGCAGATGTTGCTATAGTGGCGAGCGTGATATAGAAGTCTGTTTCTTCTCCGACATCTTTAACACCATCCACCGAAGATATACTCTCGTAGTCGGTCGTATTCGGAATGTTGCGAGGAACTGGTAGCCACTCACTTTCCGGCATCCCTGACGCATCAATTTGGCTACGACGTTTTATGATGAATCGAAACTCCGGAACTCTGAAGTTATCGTTGATGGCACTCGTTATTGGAAACTTAGTATCGGGGGGCAATACACAACTCCAAATATATGACTTTGCAACGCATGTTGAGAGCAGTCGAGCGCTACGGAAAGGTCGAACTACTACAGTTCCAAGCGGTATTGTAGGCGGCCCATTCTCTAAAGAAGATGCGGATTCTGGCTGTGCTGTTGACCCCTGTGATTTCGATCTCCCTCCTACCACGCCACCAATAATGGCAGCCACCAATACGATCACAATCAAACATCCTACCAGACACCATTTCCTTGTTCTCGTCATTCCGTGCTTTTCCGTCCGCACTAAACCTTGTTCAATCCCCGAGTGTCCTCCTGTCGGGAAAAACTGCGGCCCTCTCCACATCCACGTCCACTGCTGCTTGGCCTCATGTCGTCTCCAACGAGCCTCCGCATCCTTCCTTCTTCGGCCTTCAGAACGTAAGTCATCTAAAGTTAAAGTGCTCATCCTTTGGCCACCAGGAATCTCTGACGTAGAAACTTGCTGATGAAAAAAGGCTGTTCTGCCACCTCTCTTCGGACGAGTATGTGCAGGAATTGGTGCGCTTGGTTGTGGAGAGTCCGATGTTATTCTCCCGTTATATTCGCCGAATGTGGTATAAGGAGGAGGTGCTTCCTCTTCCTCTGTGGTTTCTGTTAGAGGCTGCAACGGTGGTCTTGAAGAACTAGCGGGCAAAGGTATGTGTGATGTAGATATTGGTCGTGGAGGAGGTGAAGAAGATTGAGGTTCCCCGTTGAGCATGAGTGTAGGTTGTGAAGCCGAGAAAGGCCGGCGATCATATGCTGTGGGAGACGCTAGATTATTGTCGAACCCGAAATCGAATTGAGATAAACGGGAAAGGTTGGCAGTTTCAGCAGGACCAAGAGGTGAAATTTCGCCTCCATCTCCGGTTTTTGGAGTTGTCGCTAGCACAGGAATAGGCGGCGATGACATCTTTTCCTCGCTGCCTTCTGGCTGCTCCCCAGCAGCTGGAGGGCCGTAGGTCATCCTTTTAATGGTGAATCTAAACTGCTGCTTGTTTGTGTATAATCGAGAAATTATACGCAGAATAGAAAATTTGTTGCTGGAATGAATGCAAGACCAGTTGGTTGACGGACAGTACTCAACCAAGAGAAATGCCGGAATCACAACCAACGCTCGTCGCTTTTAGATCAAAAAGCGAGGAATAGAGTAGCAGCTCGCTCCTGGCGGGTGTTTGCCCCGATAAACCAAAACAAATGAGCTCGAAAGGGAAAGGACACAAAAGAAAAGGAACAAAAAAAACGGAAAGCTGAAAGTAAGAAGTTTTAGGTATCATAAGAAACGGAATCAACCCGCCATGTTCCTCAACTTGAAAACAACGCAGGATGGGGAATCCATCTACTAAAATCTATATCAGAGGCGTCTAAAAATCTTGAAGTTACAGCTCTAACCGCCGCTCTTGTAGATATGAAACAAAGCAGTCAGCTCTATTTATGCTTGGCGGCTACTAGGTTTATTGGGGTAAATAAATGGTCAACTGTGATTGACGTTGGTAGTTTCGAGCCACGTTTCGGCATGTTGCACTAAGTATGCAACTGGTACGATGAAACAATACACTCGTTTGAAGTTGTAGATGGGTTCCCGACAACGGCACTGGAGATCCAATACATAGCCATAGCGATGTAGTGCAGAACTACTCATGGGCCTATACACCCGTTAGAATGGTGTTTGCTGATAGAAGGGGATTCTCATCCCTTACTGTCTAATTCTTCTATATGCCATTGATAGAAGCATGCATAGAACTATGAATCCAAGTAGAAAATGATGCTAATTCTTTCTATGAGCTTTGGGATTCCTAACGGGAGCCAATGATCATACTTAGCCTGATCTAGTTGTTATGCTATCCATTTAGTCTCTTGATCCTCATCAAAAACCATTGAATTTCCTATATCACCTCAGTTGCCTAACCTATTTCATGGGAAGCGCCCTGTTCTGTACGATGGGGAAAAAATTACAATTAGGCCCATGTAAAGTTCTTCAGTGTTGCCGGAGCCCGATCAAGTCACAACAGCAGCATACATGCTGCACGACACTACGTATACAAGTATACAACCAATGTTCTTCAGAAGAAATTATCCATATCTAACCGCCGCAAAAGACTAGAGCTTGTCGAGAGACTGGTGCTACTATTTCTTATGCTTTGCATTCGGTACATCGACGCCTCTAAAAGACATAGCAATATTGGTAGCACGACGTGATCGAGTACTTGGTATTATGCTGTATAGCTAGAAAAACACTATGTACATGTATTCTTCAACTCTGACTTAATAGGGCCACCGTCGTGACCAGCTTTATCTACCGTGGCTTTAGACCGTCAGCCTTGGTATAAGGAATGGATTTCTGGCCATGCGTCGTCGCTGGTCTTTTCGACAACATTCAGAATTTGGAAAAGGGCTATGTCTGATGTCACCAGGTGTTCGCCCGCTGTAGCATTATTTTGGTACTAGCATCTCGGTAAAAATAAAGGCACCAGTTTTAAGGGTCTATACTGAGAGATTCGATTTAGGTAACGCAGGTACGTAGACGGCCTCTGACAGTGTTAGCTAACAATCCAGAAGGTACGAAAAAAGTTTCAAGCACTTACCCCTCCCCGACACCGAATGCAATACTAGCTATCCACCACGTCGGCTTCGCGGGTTTATTGAAGCCTATCTCCCCGCTCTAGCAGAGCTTTCTTACGCTCCTAAATGGTCTCAGCAGACAGTTCCCGCGCTATTCTCTCCATCAGCAGTTCTGCTGTTCAAGAGAGGAAGCGAGGACATAAGTGTGCGAGGATCCAAAAACTTCAACCTGACAAAGGCGGATTAGCCACTCGTCCTTCAACCTACTTTGCTGTTGAGATCCTAGGCTCCTCCGCGCCCGAGGCTTCCGTGGCAGATGACATAGCTTAGTTCCGACAGTGTCACTAAGGTGAACGATATTATCGGGCGTAAGGTGAGAATCGGCAGTGGTCATGTTGTGCGATTCACGGTAGTTCGGGGATGCCTTGGAGGAATCTTGGTGAAAGCTGAGGGCGTGGATATGGATGAGTCCCATGTGAAAGCTTGAATCAGACCCCTACTCGCCTAATCACACATAGTACATACAACGGCTCGTTGTAAAGTACAGTACATAAAGAGCCAAATATCAACTTGCTATAAGAGATATCGGAAACTTCCTTTAACTGCACATGATGCTTCTATTTAGCCTTAAGGTTCCACATACCGAAAACTGAAGTATTGCATTTGAGTAGCCCTCCGCAGTCAACAAACCTCAAGCCTAAGACCCACGAAATTTCGAAACTGATAGCCCGCAGCCCAACAACTCACAGAATCCGTAATGCCCGATGGAAACCCCAAAAATAAAAGAAATCAATTATGTCGAAAGAAAAAACATTATGACGTATATTATAACGATCTCGTTCTGCTCTCCAGTCAGAATAGCGCAATGCACGCTTTCAACAGGTTTCTTACGCTCTCAGAACACACAGTAACCGCAGCCCACTAATGTTCTTCAACCGAAGATGTCTCATCCTCTGAGACTAAACACTGAAGCCAGGCGACTTTCCGAGCGGAGTATTTGGTGTCTGAGTGGCTCTCACCTAGAACTTTCTGTCGCCCTTCCAGAGCCCAGCAACGCAAATCGAGTGCTTTTTGGTACTGAGATTTTGCCTCGAATGTCGCAGCCATGAAGGAGACTGTTGTTAGAGTATTCGGATGCTCTTTGCCCAGGATCTTTTCTTTCCCTTCCAGAGCTCGCTTAAACATCTTCAATGCCTCATCGTATCGGCTCTGTTGGTGAAAAGTTGCCCCAATATCATGGACTGAGAGTAGAGTTTCTAGATGCTCTTTGCCCAAGACCTTCTCTTTCCACTCCAGAATTCGCTCACACATCTTCAATGCCTCATCGTATCGGCCCAGTGCGTAAAAAGCGGACCCAACTTTACGGACTGTGGTTAGAGTATCCGCATGTTCTTTTCCCAGTACCTTCTCTCTCCCCTCCAAAGCTCGCACATGCATCTTCAATGCCTCATCATATCGGCTCTGTTGGTGAAAAGTGTCCCCAATATTATCAGCTGAGATTAGAGTATGCGGGTGCTCTTTTCCTAGGACCTTCTCGTACCCCTCCAGAGAGAGCACATACATCTTCAAAGCCTCATCGTATCGGCCCAGTGCGTAAAAGGTGGCCCCAACATTATTAACCGAACATAGAGTTTCTGGATGCTCTTTTCCCAGAACCTTTTCTTGACCTTCTAAACATCTATTGTACCATTGCAAAGCTTTCACATACTCCTTTTGCCTGTCTAAAACATAACCAATATAGTGGGTCGTCACTAGAGTATGTGGATGCTCTGTGCCAAATAAGTTCTCCAAGACCTCGTGGGCGCAATAGTACAGCTCCAGTGCCTCTTCTAGTTTGTTTAGACTTGTAAGGGTGCCCGCAACGATGCATAAACTCTCTAACGTATGTCGATGTTTCGGGCCTAGCAGCTTTTCTTGCTCAGGCAACACTCGTTTAATTAACTCGAGAGCTTTATCGTAAAATCTCTGGCAACCATAGTTCGTGCTCAGCATTTGTTTGGCCCGCAGCAAACTAACGTGATCCTACCCCTTCTCCAATTTTTGGATCGCAATTTCATATAGGCTTTCAGCTTGTTTATAATTTCCAGAATGGTCGTTTAAAAGCGCTAAATTGTAAATCGTAGTTGCTAACTCATTGTCGACATCATTATTTTGTGTGCGTGATGATCCCGGCTTCGAAAATCCACTCCGTGTGCATTCTTTCAGAATATTCTACAACAATTGCAGCCCCAACCAAAACGATGGCGTTCCTAGCACCTTCTCGCGGCATCTGCTGGGCCTCTATGCTTTTGTCAAAACAAATCTCGCGTGCCCAGAGTTGCACAAGTGGATGGATCCATAGCTTTCCACGCTCCTCTATAGTCGATTCCTTGCGCTTGATCAAGGAGAAATCAATGAGATTATCGATGGCGTCGCTCAATTTACTTTCGTCTATGTTTGTGTTAACTCGCACCTTATTGCATATTGGAGAAAAGAACTTGGCGTTTTCCGAAGTTTGGGATGTTTACCTTCATGCAACCAATATATGGCTTGCATTCCACGGTAGAGCAATTCTTCTGGTATGTCCTCGTTGCTCAAGAAGGCACAGAGGTTTAGCAAGCGCGCAGCATCGGGACTGAGAGCATCGAATGACAGCTTCCAGCAGGAGAATATGTTGCCATTTCCGTATGAATGACCCCGGAATGGTTTGCTCAGGATTTGGGTAAGGTTTGTTTCAAGCTTCCTTAAGTAATTCTTAAAGTCAATAGCCGTTGTCATAACATAGGCAGCAGCTTGAGCGAGAGCGAGTGGAATTCCCCCAAGCCTGTCTACAATCATTTCCGCAGCTTCGATAGCTTCGAAACTGTTAGTTCCAAGTCAGCTAGAAGAAGGTGCTTAACTTGCCCGCTTTGGACAGATCTTGAACACGTTTATTGGCGCTTTTCAATAACAACTGAAGTCCCGCATCCTTCCCAATTTGTGGTACTTCAATTGGCGTTCCACCAGCGCGCAAACAGGCTTCACGTATCCGGGAGGTAATAATGATATTGCCTTGTTCGCAAGTTGGAAGATATTCTCCCAGGTCGAAGGATTTTAGATCATCATTGTTGTCAACGAGTAGCAGCCACTTCTCATTGCCTTCTTTTGACAGCCAATTTTGGACTGTTTCCCATGCCAAATCTGTAGCGCTCTGTACCAGTTCTCCTGAGCCATCAATCTTCCCAGGCATTCCGAGATCGGTAGCAATACGAGAGTAATTGGGAGAGCTCTGGTATTTGGTTGCATAATGAGCTATGAGAGTCTTTATAATTTGCTTTCCGCTGTGATGGAGGGTTTCCTGGTTTTTGGCGTCTGCCCAAAATATGGACGTATAATGCTTCTGATGAAGATGCGCGTACTCTAAGGCGATCTGTGTTTTGTCGATACCACCCATACCGTGTAATATGACTACTTTACGTGTACCGCCTTTCTCAGATGTATTGAGAAGAAGCACTGTCGTAGTTCCCTGAGAATACCTTCTCAGTCAGAGAAGTTGTAATTCCTAGGGAAAGGTAGCTTCAATGGAACCTTAAACTGCTCGAGCAGAATGGCTTTTTCAATGGTGAGGGCTACTTTCTTATCAGTAAAAGCATAAGGCCTTGGGATATTGCATCGGTGGACTCACCATGGAAACTTGACTGAGTGAGGTTAATCAACTCATCGTTATATTCCCTTAAATCTTTAATCAAAACCTCAAGCTCTTCCTTGGTAGAAAGCACCCACTCAAGCCGGGCATATCTTGAAAGAGCCTCTTGATATGATTTGGCTTTTTTTTCTCGATGCGCGTGATCTCATCTCGTATTCCGGGTACAGCAAGTTCGAGGCCTGTCTCGTGTGATCGTTTTACCAGGCTAGTGTTTTGTTGCACTGATAAATCCACTGAAGAAGCTGCTAACTTCCGCAGAGGGCCGACACTCAGTTTGGTCGATTCAGCCCTGTGTTTGATAGAATCACCCTCTTGGGCATCTGGCGACCAGACTCCTCTCATGGCACCCCTAAATATATCCCTTTTACGTCTTCGCACCGCAAAATCAATCTTCGCCAGTGAGGAAGACTGTGTGGGGTTCACTTCCCGTAGTATGATGTCGTTGTGCCGAATACCATACTTCGTTTCAAGCTGTTCGACTTGAGTAAACACCTCTGCAATTAGTACCAACGTTTCCAGTATGACTTGATATCGCTTGGTGTTTGATCCGACGATGTTTGACAGGTTGCCACCTAATGTTGCGAGCTTCCGTACCCAGTCTTCGAGTCTTTCCCGTTGAATGTCAAGAGCATGCTGACAGCGATTGATATCGGTTCCAGCGGACTGCGCCTGGGAGAAAACTTTATATCCTCCGATAGACACTTGGAGCAGCTGAGCAACAACAGCGGGTCCTGCAAGCACGAGTCCAGCGACTTCCATGGGTTTCTGTTAGATAACTTTAACTTGCGATCTAACCAGCCACAACTGTGGGCAATACCCTTGACTCAAGGACGCTGCTTCAAAAGAGGGAACTGCGCTCAACTTCGAGCATACGTGTATCTACAAGAAGATATTCGTATCTCAGTGTAAACAAACGTTGGAGTGCACTAGTGGAAATAATGGCACGCCAGAATATTCAAGTTGGATCACCAAGATGTAGATTCCGTTCGAAGGGTGGGGCAAACGGTCCTGAGGAAGGGTAATTAACCCTGATGAGGCTGCACAGCTGAACCCAGGAAAAACAAATCATGCAAAAGAGCAAGAATATTCGAATTGATCGGCCGAATTCGGAGCCTGATTTTATAGCATAGTGTATATAAGCTATTAGACCTTATGGCTCAGAGTTCGTACCGGGACCTGTAAGTATAAGGGCTTGTTATAGGAGATATATATCCGAAGATATGAAATATAGACAGAAACAAAGATGAAGTCGATTTTTCAGACTTCTCACGATGTTAACCATTGTGCGGAGGCTCTAAACGTAATCGGCTAAGCTCTGATCCCCAATCTAATCTCATTATAATCTTATCGATCGCATCTCTATTCTCAAGTACTCACCTTCTTTTAATAATGCCATCTTGCAATCCGTCTTCACGGTAACATATGTATCTTCGTTCAAGCCTTTTCTCGTGCCCAGACGCTCTGCCCTAAGCTCGTACCTCGCTAGTGCAGAAGCCACCTAAGTCTAGGCACGAGAAAAGTTCCAACCCCAATGTCAAACCCTCAAGCACGTATTATCGCGGCTTGTGGCCACTCGCAAATCTTTTGGTCTAGCAGCCACCAGCATCCCATCGGCCTATATAGCTGGATTTTCCCAAGCTAAGCGACTACGATGGGGGGCCGCTGAGGAAGATGGGAGATATGCTGCTGTAAGGTCTTCAACAATTAGAGATTTTGACTCTTGAAGAATTATACGGCGTTATCGGATTGCTATACTGTGAAGTGGCTCGTATCGTTGGAGTGGTATATAGTGATGAGTAGTTTGTGGATGGCTTTGGATATCTACGGCATCTACAGACAAGTGATTAAATGATGGGTAATATAGCTTTAATCAATAATGATACCCGCGATAATTGGCAATTTCCACAGTGTGTATACCCTTGAATTTGCAAAATGAGAGACGCAAGCAAACTGCACACTTATCCACAATCCAATCTATCTGGATCTTGCCGCCAACGCGCATATTAAAGAGTCCCCTTCATGTACTCAAGTACATTCTGTGACGGTGACTTCCCTTAGCGGCTAGTCCCTTTTCCCTTCTAGTAGTTTCCTTGCCCTGGATTTTCTAGCGAAAAGGTATCATACTCTAATCACAGGCTGGCGACATTGGACACCGTGGTGTCGCGTAAATCCTTACCTACAGCCGTTGAAAAGATGAATCGAAAAATAAGAGTCGGGAGCAGGAGGCTTTGACGTCGAGTTAAACCTCTGGAGGCAGTTGAATCTTCCTTTCTAAATTGCTAGATTTCATTTCCTTGATAGTGCAGCCAATAGAGTACCCTTGATAGTGCTCTGAGATTTGTCTTCCCCATCTTAAGTAGTATTTAAATCGTGGAAGGCAAGATCTACGCATTTTTCGATTCATCTTTTCAATGGCTGTATATGCTCCATCGGTTTTTGCACATTCAAACCTCTGCACCCGGTTTGGAACTCTGGTGCGAAACTTAAGATTTGTGTAGAAGTCGGTTAGAAAAGGGAGAGAAGTAGTGGCATAAATTAACCGTCTATGTATTGTACATTTATATGCTGTCCCAAATACTAGGGATACCATACGCTATCAGACACAGGTGACAGATTAACGAATGCCGTAGACGACGTTCATCACTTCCAAACAGTTCTCCCAGTTGTAGGCTCTCCTAGTTCTAGTGGCGCGGTACGATGCGTGTCCATACCTGAGCACTTGCGTCCAAGAAAGCTGTTAGCTGTGAAATCTTTGGCGATAAAGATGAAGGGAGATACGTACATATTAACAAGCGACCCCGTAATAATTAGACTTTTAATAGGTATATTCCATTCTCCATTCGTATAGATGTGGGAGTGGGGAGAGGTTTATTGGGCCACCGACCAAAAATCGTTTGCGAAGGTACCCATTGCGGTAGAATTGAATGTAAGATTATTCGCGCCCGGTGGTACAGTATCCAGCAACTTTGCGATGGGTATAATCAAGGGGGCACATGTAACGTTGCTGTTCTGATCGATGAGAACCCGTTGTACCTTGGTCGGGACTGTCACGTTGCTCGTTGGTCTAGTGGGGTGAGTCAGAGGCATTCTCTCCCATCTTCCAATCACGATGGACCTGTCGGATCGCCGAATTGATATGATGACAACGATATTTGTGTGTCCGCCACTGTTCAGTAGCCACCAGCACGCGTCGTATCTCAAAATGTTGATAGACTCCGACACACCAACTTCAATCATCAACGACGGCCAATCTGGTGACGACATTCGACTGCGAGGCTTAAACCCCTGGTCGTCTTCTTTCGAGCGAACGCCAGGAACTTCGTAGCGGCTTGCTCCCACTATCACAACTGAACGAACTGGCACGCCAACAGTCGGCAGGGCATCGCGAAAGAACATCGCCAGTTCGTTAACTGAGATTTTCATGCTCTCTACCCGGTAACAGCCTGATGATGGCAACACAATATTTAGATCCATGTTGGATTCGAAAGTTTGAGTCCAGTAATCCAGCTTTCCGCCAGCTATCAAGCTTTTGGATAGCATTGTCGTCCACGTCATCCACTGCACAGTATTCGGAGCCAACACCAGATAGAAGTTGTTGCGTCTTAGAAGTAAAGAACGCCTTTAGGGCTCGATACGTGGAGAAATGATGTACATCACGGGAGCAATCCCATAATCCGTAGGGAAGAAGACGGTGGAATGGTAAGCAGCAGCGCTGGACATTGTTCGACATGAAATATAACCGTCTATAGCAAGGGCGATCGTAGCAGGAAGAAATGCTCGGCGTCAGAGGAACTAGGTGTCGAGGTCTCGACTGTGGTTACTGCGAGGATTTCGGCGAAGGAGGGGAGGTTTAGTGGGAGATGGAAGGAGGACTGATAGAAGGTTGAAAGTTATAGGTATCAGAAAATAGATCATTCGCGTCTTCAAAGCGAATGCTAAGAGTGAAAAGGCATCCGAAACTGATGTCCGATTCTATATCCCTTGGTATCCATTACTGGATGCAACCCCACTATCACGCAAAGCTAGGTGTCTAGGTAAGTACTTAAGTACTTCTCTGAAGGTGCTTCCTGTAGCGCTTCCCCTTGCAACAACATTTTCTTAATGAAACTAGGGTTTCGCTACTAGCTATGAAGTAATTAGATTGAAATTACTAAGCAGAACGCACTAAATTCTTCCCAACAAGAAATGAGTTTGAAGTTGAGTTTGAAGCTTTGCTCTTCATTGCATGAAGATAGTTAAACAAGAACTTGATTTGCTCGGTTGGGATTGAGATTACTAGCGGGCTACCGGTTAGCTTAAACTTTTTGTGATAAGTATTGAATTGGTTCCAACTTACAAAGGGAAAAACAGTCAGGCACAGGATCACCGTAACTTAAGGTTTCGATAAGCAGGTAGCCTAGTACGAGCGAGGTTTTTGGCAGTAATAGCAGAGTCTGAGGCAACTTTGATTTATATACTGTGCTTGTAGCTCGGGAAATACGAGCACAAAGAGAGCTGTTCATAGGTAGCGGAACTTCTTTTTTTCTGTGTACAGTGACGCAGTTCACAGTCACTGCACTGGTGCTGGAGTCAGCCATTAAGCAATGGGGAATGTTCAAACTCTGATATAAGTCGATGGTTGGTTAGTGGAATCGGGAGAGCTGGAGGGCGGAAGGGGTTGTGGAGGAGGTAGAGAAGCATTGCGGGTTGGTAACCGAACGCGCCCTAAGTACTTTTTATTTGCAGGCGCCGATCCAATAAACGATTTGTACTTATTTTTGCCAGCGATGCCTTTAATTTTAGTTAAAGGCTTCCTTGCATACTTCTTTTTCCTTCCTTGAGTTTACACCATCTTCAGTCTTCAGCATTCGAGGTATATTCAACTACTACGGTGTCTCGCAATCTCGCATCTCAATTACACCTACTCTAGCTTCCAAAGACAGCACTTCGCCAAAAAAGAGCTTACAGAGCAGAGCCGGGGGAGAGAAGATTCCAACGCTCGTGAAAGAGGAGAAAATATAGCAAGGACGCGCGGTCACATCGCATCATATCAGATTCCACGCCGGCACGGCACGTCTACGACAACCCAGTAATAGCCTAGCAGCACCCTCGTACAACGAGAGAGGTACACAAAAAGTTCACGTTCGATACATCAACCAGCAGCACAACAGCAGCGGTGAACTTGACTGCGGGAGTTACATATTGTGCTTTTGGTAGAGTAGAAGAAGCAAGAGAAGCATCTTTTCTTGTCTTATCGCGGCGCCAATCGTCTACCGGTAGAGTAGCATTATCCAACCGCTGATCCGGATTTGGCTGCGTGTGCACTGTAGATACCGGCATCTCCTACTGCTTGTGGTATGTTTGCGATCCCTTTGCCTCTCTCCTGAAGTTCCGGTACCTCCACTCATAGGTACAATACATACCACCTCCAATCGCTCACCACTCATTCCCCCCAATTACCGCTGGCAAGAGTACATTTGCAATTACTGTTCCGTGTTTCTTCCGTTCCTCCCTCCTTTCTTTCAGCCCTCGTCGAATGCGATGTGTTGAATTCTTATTCCACTTGATTTGATGCAGTCGGAGGCGGATCAGAAGCTAAAGCCAAGGTGGTGTTAAGACACCAACCCACACGTTCGTTAAACAACAATTGCAACCGTGGCTCCAAATCGTCCTCGTCGTCGTTCGACTCTCGGCAGCAATTCTATCCCTCCAGATCTCGACCGCCTCAATCCGTCTACGTCTATTTCGGTAGGCTCGTCGTCCTCTACAAAGCATTCTCCTCTTCCGCCCGTGCCACATACACCAACGATAATGGGAAGTGGGTCGACGTTTTGGGATGGCGGCGGTGGTTCACGATCCACCTCTCCTGGGCCAGGGCTACCCATCTCTCGCTCGCACTCGCCTGCACATCTCTCGAGGGCACCATCGGTGTCGCCTGTCGGCTGGGCACCATACAGTGCCGGAGGTTCAAATGGCTATGCACCCGGTGCACGGAAGTTTCTAGGTAGACACCTGCGGAAGCTTTCGACCTCATTACCGAGTTACAATCGCTCCCCGTTTTCGCCTCAAGTAGGATGGACACCTACTACACCTTATCGCCTTAGCGGGGGGTTCTTCTACAGGATAAAGGCCATGCTGTTCCGAAGACCGCGGATAACGTCTTTTTTCTTGTTGCTTCTAGGTCTGCTCTTGTTTGTGGGACTGTATGTACACCACAACCCCGCATCTAGATGGATACGAGCTGCTTCAGGAGGGTCCAAGTTTGTGATCATTCTGGCGGCAAATCAGGGCGGCGGTGTCATGACATGGAAGGGTGCAAAGGAATGGGCAGTGGAGCGAGATTCTATTGCGAATAAGAAAGCGTATGCGGATAGATGGGGCTACCATCTGGAAATCAAGGACATGAGCACCAAAAAACGATATGCTCACGAATGGCGGGAGAGTTGGGAGAAGGTGGACGTTATCAAGCAAACAATGCGGCAATACCCTAAAGCTGAGTGGTGAGTGTATCGAGCCCTTGCCAACCACGATTGAAAACAGAGAACGGAGTTGGCTAACCAGTAAAAGGTTTTGGTGGCTTGACTTACACACTTTTATTATGGAGCCATCCATCTCCCTCCAAGCTCACATATTCAACCATCTCCAGAATGTCACTTACCGGGATATCAACGTCTACAATCCGTTAAACATCACTCATCCGCCGCCAAAGAAAGAGTTCTTTTATATTGATGAGGTTTCAAAATCGCCTGTTGGAGATGATAGGGTCGATAGTATTAATATCGTTGTCCCACAGGATTGTGGTGGTTTCAATTTGGGAAGCTTTTTTGTCAAGCGTTCTGAATTCAGCGAGCGACTACTCGATATCTGGTGGGATCCTGTTGGTTACGAGCAAAAGCATATGGAGTGGGAACATAAAGAACAGGACTCTTTGGTTAGTCAATCTATTTCTTGAAGATCACTTGGGATCCAAATTACTGATGTGGCCAGGAATATCTCTACACTCACCAACCTTGGATCCGGACCGGCACTGCCTTCATCCCACAGCGCATGATCAACTCTTTCCCACCAGGAGCATGTTCCGACACCCCCGAAGACCCTAGGATTTTCTACAAAGAGCAGGATCGCGATTTTGTGGTCAACATGGCTGGATGCGAGTGGGGACGGGATTGTTGGGGCGAGATGGCTAGCTATCGGAAAGTGAGCGAGCGGTTAAACCGTGGGTGGCTCAGAAAACATTTGTGGTGACAATGTGTTCCTTGGTTTTTAATTTCTGTTTTGGGACGTTAGAAAGTCGAACTGGTGGTTCGCAGCGTGATGATTATTATACTTACTGTAGATTTTCTGGGCAGGAAGAGAGCCATTCAAAAGATCCGGGGTTGTGATATAGACGGGTTCAGTTTGTATTCTGTTATTTCCTTGTTTCCTTGCGTCTTTTTGGGAACGATGATATGATTGCATTTCTATACTTTGTGTTTTTTTTTTGATCCTATATCTTAGTTCATATATCCATCGCCTCGGTCGGTACATCGAGACGGTTTCTCATGGGTTCTCTTCCTTTCTGGCATCTCCTGCTCGGGTTTTGTGGTAGGTATATACTAAGTAATTACTACCGCTCTAGGCTGTTCGAGCATATGAGCTCCGTCTACGGAAGACCGTTGATAGAGAAATGACTTGAATCTTCACTTGGTCCGTCTTCGTCGTAATAGGACCCATGACCATGCAGTGTCGTATTGAGCTCGTGTTAAGCTTTTTGTGCATGTCACGTATATGACAGACATGTGGGAGCTGATGAGGCATCGTCATGGGTGTCTATCTCTGATCCCAGGAACTGGGGACTGTGGGTAATTAACACCAGATTGCTGCTTAAGTATGTAAGTACGATAAGAGAAGTTCAGTGAACGTGAAAAATAGTCAACCTCCCTCGATGTTTGCTACGTCCAACTGATGCCATTCATTAAATACTCCCCTCTCCAATGTCCAAGAAATAAACAAACATCCGGTTCGTACCTAAAACCCACCCCCATTCTTCTCCCACCACTTCTTGATCCACGCAACCAAGTCCTGGAACTTCCCCCCCTTTAACGGAGTCTCCACACCACCACCGCCACCCGATTTTCCAGGTGTAGACTTGGGGCAGCTGAAAGCTTTCAGCCTCTGGTCCGCCAGACAGAAGCTGAAGCTAGTGGATCCCGAGATTGCAAAGGGCACGGTGTACACGCCTGTTACAACCTCGCCGCCGTCGACCGAGATCTCTATTACACCTGTGCTTCCTGGCAGTGGTGGGGGTGGGTGGGTTGCGGGTGATGGGGCGAGGGATGGGTTTATGGGTGATGGGGGGACCGCGGGTGTTTTCGCTTCAGGGTGCGGGATTGCAGCTGCCATAGCTAGCGGCACAAGGGCCAAGAGTAACGTGAGGCGCATTGTTGTATAGGCCGAGATTATTTGGTCTACTATAAGGGGGAAGGGTGGTTACAAGAGCACAAGTGCAAAAGGGCGAGGAGGATCGAGATGAGTTGAGGTCGAAGTGTAGTGGGTTGTACAACTCGATCAGGCTTCTGATATTCATGTTGTATGGTCGGAGGGGAACATTCTACGGGCCCGAAGATTGAACTCTTGAATGGGGTTGAAGGGATACTAGGACAGTCGACGCTGCAGCCGCCATTCTATCTACAAAAGCTGGTGGAGCAGTACCAGAATCCAGGCCGGAAACGGTGCTGCTATATGCTGAGCCCCGAAATTAGCCTGGTGATTAGAGTTGGATTCGGACTTGATATAGTAACGATTGGAAATAGAGAGCGCCATAGTAGATCACTCGTCGGAATAGAAACGCTTCAACAATGGCGGAAACAAAGACCCTCTCCCTCCATAAATCACTCAAATAATTTCTCCTATATCAAGTTAGACCACTATACAACCACTATACAAAGCTTTTGTACTTCTCCTTAACTCAAGTTTTCGCATGTTTCTTCTCCCCAACCTAGGTAAATGTTTCATTGTTTATGACTAACTACAACTATAAATGCTACGCCTAGTGATAGCAGTGATCTCATCCCTCCTCTCTCTACTCCACTATATCCCACATCCATCCACCCATTTCACTCATCATACATACACATCGTAAATGCAGAACCCAACCCAACAAACAGAAATGCACGGCAGGATATATGGTATTCTACTACTCAAGAACCGTGTCCAAAACCAGGAACCAAAAAAATAGAACTTGCTACGACGGGATAATAATGCGTAGGCAAGAAGCAAGCATCAAAAATGCAGATTTGAATCACAAAAAAAAGCAAAAAAAAACTGAATAAAGAACAATCGCCCATATACCATCAATTTTGCCCCCAAATCTCGGACCAAAACAGATGTAAAGTAAAAGTACACAAGTGCACGCTATTTCTAACAGACAAGATCACAAACATTGAAGAAATGACAATACACGCAACAAGTTAAGCCGAATTAAAGGGAATTTGCTCAAATACCAATCGTTACGCGCGAATACGCATTGTCATATCGCTGCTCATGCCGCCCGGAATCTCGGTATTCGCCCTTGAAAATCCAGCCTCGTCTCCACACTCGTGTTCACAGTGGATAGCTCCAAACAGCCCAGGAGAATAGAGAGACGAGGCTTCGTCTCGCTTGACATGCCCAATACTGAGCTCGACTTTGTACCCGAAGACTTCGGGTCTCTCCTGTGTAAAGTCTCTGAAAAGGATGATCTCATCGCCATCCCAAAGGCGGCCAATGTAGTCATTGGTGTATCTCTTTTCGTTGACATAAACACCGGAACGTCCTAGGACTTGGAAGGATACGACCATACCGCTAGTGGGTCGCCATTCTCCCACACGAGAGTCTCGAGGATCGGTCTGACGCTGGCGCTCTGGGTAGTGAATCTGCATTGCGAAGTGGAACTTGCTGATCCTGATGTCGTCCGGTTTGATGGTACAGTTAGATGCACGACCAAAGCTAACCAGCTGCTCAATGAGCATTATCGGCTCAGTTGCGATACTGTTAGCGAGAGGAATCAGCCGACCCCAAGGAATCGGAGGCACGCGAAAGGTCGATGCTTCGTCAGGCTGTGAAAAGACAGACTGTGTGGATGGCAAATCTTCATCTTCTGGTTGATTCCTACGGGCCATGACGGTTCTGGGAGAAGACAATGGAGGCTGTTCTCTTGGTGACGGATTCCGAAGGCTCTCAGGAGAAAAATTGAAGTGTCCGTTGTTAGCAAAAGAGAACGGTGACATAATCGAAACTTGATGGCCGTTTCGGGGTGGGCCGGAGGGAGGAGTTGAATAGATTTCCGGCGAAGCCGTTTCAAAGGCTAATCTGTCGAGTTTAGACTCAGCACCGGTGTACTGGTTCTGTCGATTGGGCTCTCGAGATTGACGGCGTTTCTTTTCGTACTGGAAGGCATCCCCAAGTCGTTGCGCTGTGGGTAGCGAGTCGCTATCCTCTGAACCAGATATTTCAAAACCACCGTCGGGGAATACACCGGAACTTCCCTGGAGAGATACATCTAGGTTGCGTGCATCTGCCCTTGCTCTATCAATGACGGATATGCCAGTGCTACCTTGCGAGAATTCTTGACTGGAATTGACGAGGCTCTCGTAGCATTCGTTACCAGAGCTCGTGCTGTTTTCGGACGTCTGTATATCGAAAGGATCCATCTGACTGAAGGTAACACGGGCCATGCTGTCTTGAAGCTCCAAGTTGACATTTCTATCGGGTCGAGGAGTTGGTATACCCTCATCCTCGTCGGATTCCGAACCATCTGTGTCTGAGTCCGAGTCTGCTGCATCGGCTGTCTCTTCCTGTTCCATAGCTTGGTGGCTCGTCCGGCTTCGAGCGGAGTATTCGACACCTAAGACTTCGTCCTCATCGTATTCCATCGAAACGGATTCGGCCTGACTCCCAGGGTATAGCCACTCATGTCGTAAGGCTTCGTTCTCCATCATCCGCATTTCAGGCCGTACTTGTAGAAGCTTGCGGATGAAATCAACACAAGTATCGTTGTCCAATCCGACACAGCTTCTAAGCTTAACCTCATCGAATTGACCGCGAGTTACCAAACGGCACATTTGCTCTTGATTTTTTCCTTCGAAAGGAGGGGCACCGCACAAAAGACAGTAGATAACGCAGCCAAGTGACCACATATCCACAGCCTGGTTGTAAGGTATTCGCTCCCTCTTCTTCTTGCCACGGTTGGCAGGATTGTCGGCACCACCAGCATCGTCACCAGGGAGTCGCTTCCTCTTATTATTGCCATCGAGGCCCTGGGCATCAGCTATGATTGCACTCATGTATCCAGGAAACACTTCTGGAGCAAGATATAGCATGGTTCCGCAAAACGTCTTGAGAAACGTCTCATCGTTGTTGACTATCTTAGCAAGACCAAAATCTGAGAGCTTGACACGCATGGGATCATTGCAAGCGATCAGGACGTTGTCTGGCTTCAAATCCCTGTGTGAAATGTGCATCCCATGAATGTATTCGAGACCTTGAAGCACCTGTGTAACGACTTGCTTCGTAAGATCCTCAACCATAGTTCCATGCTCGTTGAGGTAGCCATTCAAGTCTCCGAACTCAATGTACTCCATTACGAGGTACACATGTGTATTATCCTCGAAGTAGTTGATGTACTTGACGATGTTGGGCTATCAAACCGTATTAGCAGATGTACCTCTCACCAAACAATAGATAGGACGAAACCTCCGGAACTTGCCGTAGTAGAGGATGAGAGAAACAACTTACATGTTGCAAACGTTGGAGGATATCAACCTCCTTCTTCACCCCCAAATTATCCTTTCCTATCTGTGCAGCGAAAGTTCTCTTCGCAATCATTTTGACTGCAACTACGTCTCCAGTCGTTCTTTCATACGCTTTGTTAACCGTTGCAAATGCACCTTTTCCAATCTGAACGCTGAGCGAATATCTGGCGTCTCCACCCCAGACCATGGAACCTGAAGGTTCGCGCACGGTGTGGGCATCTCGAGTTATATCAGATGCTTGGTCGACATCGCCAATCGGACGACGATGCTGATCTTCCGGATTCAGTTGCGCCATTGGCGGAACACGCAACAGGGCAGCCACGTTTTTCTGTTGAGGACTCTGAACAACACCGGGAGAAGCATCATCAATTCTTGGTAGTCCAAATCTCGGCGGAGGGCCAGGGCTAGAGAGGAGACGAGAAGGGGGCGCCTGCGGCTTCTCAGGTGTTGCAACAGGCTTTAGTCCTTTTCCAGAATCTTTGGGTATCCGAACCACGAAACGGATCAGCTCATCGGGACCACCGGGACACATGAAAATGATGCTTCCTGGACTTAACACCCTCTTTCGGCCGGCGTTACCTCCCTTCATGAGGCACTTATCATCAACCCACGTTCCGTTTGTCGACATGTCTTCCAACATGAGAGCCCCTCCAGCGTTGACGTAGATTCGGAAGTGCATGTTGGATATACGGCGGGAAGCCGGGTTGTCGATCATCAAGATGTCACACTTGAAGGGGTTGCGTCCAAACAAAAACCCAGGCACGGGATCCTTTGGACCAGGTTGGTAGCGGAGAGCAAGATCGATCGCCGTGCATTGTCCATGATCATCGACTTGAGTGGATTGAGGATCCTCTTCGTCATCGGCCTCTGGATCGTCTTGCGGTGCGCGTCGGCCTTTGGTGCTAACCTCTGGAACAGGTAACCGAACGACCAAGCTCGAGTTTGTTTTCTGAGCTCGACGTACTATAGAAATTGCCGCAGGCGAGCAAGGGTGGAGGAAGCAAATAACCCCGCTGTAGTCTTGTCCAGAACTGTCTGATGGAGCAATTCCGTTATGTGGCGGAAGGGGTTGGGTTGCTTGCTGAGTCGCTTCTTCTTCCCAACTTTCGTCCATTGTGGTTTTCTATGACAGTGCAACAAGTACTGTGGGATATCGAAAAGGTTCAGTTGGAAAGCTTGCACGGTTATTGATGGAGGAATAGCAAGAGGGCCAAATAAGGGAATGAAGAAGAGGGTGGGGGGAAGGGAAAAGGTGAAATCCCGCGGCAATTTATAGGTGTTTACCGTCAGATGGGCAGGTCAGGATGGGAAGGTAAGGTGCGATTGAGAATGCTGTGGAGGCTTTACTGGATGTGACAAAAGGACTGGACACGCCGAGTTCTAGATAATAATACAAAGGACTATGGCAAGGCGTCAGAACCCTCAAATAGATTCGCCGACAGCTGGGGCAGATGCTGAGAGGAAACACACCTCTATCAAAAACGACGACTTCCTTTACTGCAATCGGATTTTCAAGTTGATAACCGTCGCAGTAATGATAGATCGAGTCTTGCAGAGTAAAATAAGGCAAAAGCTGTCTTGAAAGAATTCAAAGACTTCTTATACACCGTTCTCACACTGGTGACTCAGGCAGCCGTTTCACTGTGTGCGTATTTGCGTCGTCGTGGTTGGTACGTGTCTCTATCACAATCCGCCGTGATATCACAACTCCGATGGATTTCCACTATTCCCAGCACCGGAACCGGACAACCCTTCCACCGCCGCGCCCAAGTCCCTGGAGAAGATAGGATAATATTGGATGCCAGGTCGAGCGCGATTTAGACTCGGCGATGACGTTTAAGTGCGCGGTGGTGCCTGGTCACCTCGTGAACTGCTGGGATAGTATGAAAGAGAGTTGAGGCTCGGGCAGGTGCTGCGTTTAAGGGGAAATCGGTAATTTGCTGGCCTGACCGGGAGGTGGAGAACGCGGTCGGGTGGAGGACAGGAAAAAACACCACTTCACGTGTATGAACAAGCGCGTAAAGTGGTATTTCCCTGATGCAGTGGGGGCGTGCCTGAGAGAAAAAAAAGTGGAAGATCTGGGGGATAAGCCGACACAAATACCATCCAATGACCCCTGCTGCCTATCGAAAGGGCTTCCTTCCTCCGAGCTTATTTTATGCAGTGTTTGTTGATGGGTTCCACTGACGTTACACTGCTATCCGTGCGCTTCTCATTCCTCTCAGGTGCATCCTCATATCCAGTCAGCCACTCATAGAACGGACGAAAAGGATCGGTTTGCGTATTGTGAGTCAAACGTTCAAGGTTTCATAGAGGCCCCTTGCAGAGAATATCTCGGGATGTTTGCAGTTGGTGGACCTAGGTAGAGTATGATAGATAGTTTTTCCCTCCCCTGCATATTTAGGAGGCGAGGTTCGCGTCGCTCCCATGGCTCACCCCGTCCCATTGACCTGCGAGTACTTACACGAGTACTGTCATAAGGAATATCATATCTTCTGGGAACAAATGTTATAGCACAGCTAGATCAATCCTCCCTTCACACAAGCATTATTGAAAATAAAGTACTGTACTAAAGCGGCTGCTTCACGGGTTCCCGCGTGGCTATGCACGTTTAATACAGTGTCTTATATTGACAAGCCGATACGGTATTAAACTTCCCGCCAGTAACCTTGAACTTCCTATCAATCATCCCCTTCGAATTTCTTGCTAGATCCCTCCAGAGTGTCATCCAAAGACATTTCAATGCCATCGTTTTGCATCTTAGACAAAAGCATCCAGAGAATGCTGACATCCGTAAATACCTACCTGGTACCGACCTCATTGCAGTAGGTTCTCAAATCCCGTGAGCAATGGTTGTCAAAACGCACCCAAGTGACTTAGTCCCCAAACCAATCGAAGAACCAGTGTCATCCGTAAACTGAGACGAGTCTAAGGCACTGTATGAATATGCTTAATCCACCACGGGAATCCGTTACACAGAACTCATGACATTACTACAATTCTAGTAGAAATAGAGTACAGTGCTTGCTTATTATCGAACAGATAACGATGCTAGTATATAACTGGCTGATGACAAACCGCTGTGCGATGCTCAGAGTGAATGCTCAATCCCCAAATGCAAAGTGTACTTTATAATCTTCTGCCAGACTTAGATCCTCAATCGATTATGATCAAATTTGGCAGGGATCCGCAGTCACGAATCAAAACATTCCTCGGTAAAAACACAGCGCTACAACGTATTGAGTTAAAGTAGCGGCTCGCTTCTGATCGCTGGGACACCGAAACATCGTCAGTTTGATCCGTAGTTTAATTGAAAGCCGTGAAGCTTATTTGTCTCACGCGCATCCGTATCTTCACGTTTCTTTGCAACTACACTGTTTGCGAATTCGGGCAAACCAATTGGGACACCCAAAGTGAAGCCGTTGTTGTAGCGTTACACACTGCGTCCAGCTCTGTGGAACAGTGTTATAATAACCCACATAACTAAAGCAGCGTTCCTCCACACATCATCTTCCTCCAAACACAAGAAGCAGCCTTTCAAGTCTGAGCTCGGGCACATCTCCGTATCTTCTGAGGCTTTTTGTTGCTATTAGTCAAAGGCGATTGTACTCTGGCAAAGATTGGCCCAATTCGATATCAAAGCTCGCGGTGTCCAGCGCGTCGGGAGACCCTCAACTGCCGTTTCTTGCAGGAAACGGCCGATGAAGGTTTCGGCATTTCAAGGTTTTGAGACGGTCCAATCCATACTTCACACCGTCTTCTTCGCTAACATGGATAACGGGGTCTCATTCGTAGACATCGCAGACATCCAAGCTTACTGCTGCTCTAAGTGGAGACGGTGAATTGAACATGTCATCAATAAACACCCATATTTTCCAAATCGCCAGCACAATGGATCTGGTCCTCAGCAGGATTTTGCTAGGAATTCAAGTTAATTCACACCCAGCTTAGGGTAACCGTGCCGGAATGCACCCAGGCGAAGAAGGAGAGGGGGTTCATGGATTACGACCTGGCGATAACGGGTTATCTTGAGTTTTCGGCAGTGCACGGTCTCCGTTCTTCGGGATAGAATGGTACAAAGAACGGAGGATTCACATGTCACTTATGACCAGAATATCAGCCTGTGAATGGAATCATATGACAGTAGGGGGCGGGGGCTCGGGTTTGCATATCGTGAACAAAGAATCCCATACCAGAATAAATGAATCGAAGGAACTGTTTGTTGGCACTGTCGAAGCAACTAGGTAATATGTTCGAGCTACTGGGGAGAGGGAGTGGGAAGTGGGGAGCTCCTTGCAGATGGTTGTTTTCCCGGTTTTGGAGATCACAGCTTCAACGGGATCTCTCACTTTTCGACACCAAAAGACCCAAAGGCCCTATAAGAACAGAAGTTGCACCAGTTATCTCGATGCAAGTGTTTTCATTGTCTAGCCAGCAGCCCCCCTTGCTTTTATCCATTTCTGCTGCGGGGGGTGCATGAAGTCGATCGATCCCAAGTTGTTCGATATGTATAGGTACCATAGCTACTTTATTTTTCTGCAGGTTGAGAGAGAAAAATCTTCTCTTTTGTGCGGTTACTTCTCGCATGGAGAGATCTCCACTGCGTCCTGCACGGCGTTTGGAAGTATGGTGTCTTCACAAATGTGTTGCTTGAAAGAGTCATTGGACGCGCAAGAGCTGACTCTGCAGAGCCCAACTGCTTCCCCCCTTCTCGGCTCTCTCGCGCGTTCTCGCTCTCTTGTTCCCGCAAAGCCTGACTGGTTGCCAAGCGCCTGTTCCCATGAGTGGAATGATGTGAATCGTCATCATCCCGCCGCTCTGTGTGCACTACCAGCTATCTAAAATCTCTCGACATAACCAACACACCACACATCCCGTTCCACGCCCCTCACACAGCAGCAACTTCAACCACCACAATCCGACCAACCAACTCGCTCGTTCAACTTTCCCTCTTTGCCGTTCCTCCAACACCACCCCGCCCTTCTCCCCGCATCCCCGCAACCCATATTTCAGCAACTACAAAAATAAAAAACAAGCAAACAAATTTTCAATCGTGGCTCAAATACGCCCCTCTACACCTCCCGCAATCGCAACCGATTCATGGTTGTCTTGTTCCGACTCATCTACCAACAACCCCTTTGAGAATTTTACTATGCTCCCATCGCCACCAGGTGCCCATTCGCTCGCTCCACTCTCACCACCGACTTTCGACCTCGAACCATCGCCCACCTACTCGCCACTATCGAGCCCAAGCCAGTCCCCAAAACCACCGCCTTCTCCGCCCCTGGCACCACTGAGCGATATGCACAACGACAGCTCTAGGAAATCTTGCGATCGGGAACAGCAACTCCGCGAACTCAAGGAGCAGGTCCGGATCCTCCAGCGCCAACAAGACGCCGAGGAAAGAGAGCGGGAGCGGGAACGCGCTCGTACTTCGGCGGCCACGAAAACACCCGGCAGCACCCCCTTGACCCCGGCGAGCACAACGACTACAACAACTACAACCACAACAACAAGCGAAGTGCCAGTTCCCGACCCGGGCGGGCTTTCGGCCGATGGAATCGCGCTCCGCAGCACCCTGCGCCTGCTGATGCTGCAGCGCGACCGCGCAAATAGTGATATCCACAGTCTGGAAGAGATGCGGGAGGCAGCGCTGAAAGAGCCACTAGAGTTTGTGGAGTTTATCCAGAACCAGAAGGCGCGAGGCCGCGGCAGTCGCACCACCGACAAGAAACCGAATACTTTTGCCGGAAAGGAGCTTCCCAAGCCGCAGGAGATCTACAAGTGCCCGAATATCGAGTGGTCCCAGTATAAGATCCTGGGTGCTCCTCTAGATGCACTTCACGAGAAGCATCTCCGTCGTCCGTCGCCTTCGAGACCCAGTGGTCAGGCTGCCGCCGGTGTGCCACCGAGCATGCAGACCGGAGGCATCATCGGCATGCCGGAGTATGGCGATGAGTCTGGGGTTATGCAGGGCCGGCTGCGGATGTTTGACGGGCTAGTTCAGCGTGGTAGTGTCGTTGGCCGCTGAAGATGTGGCATCTTTTGTTTTTTCTTTCTTTCAAATGGGGGCGTTATAAGTTGGAAATGAGCGAAACGGAATGTGGGGAGGGGACTATTTTGTCTATCTGTCCATCTGTATGTTGAGGTGGTGGATGGGTGGTGGGGAGTTGCTCTGTAACTACATCATCGTCAACCTGTTTTACCCATTTGCTGCTGTTCATGTTAGTTACCTTTTGCTTTTTTTATTTCCTTTTTTCCCCTGCAGTTTGGTGGGTTTGGGTTTGGGTCTGGAGAGGTTTGCTGTGTTTTGTAGTTAATTTGGGGGAAGGGCGGGAAAATTCCTCCAAATTTTAGCAACAATCTTGTAGTGATGATGTTTGCCTGCTATGTTTCTCTTTATTTCCCCCCCTCCAAATTCATAAACTTGGTCTCAAGAGTTGAGACTATTGTTACCCTTTTCCCCTCGAGAATATAAACTTCCTCCTCCTCCTCTCCTTCGTCTACTTCAAATCCCATTCGACTAGAAGGGACTTATTACAAACCCCCGCTCTCTTGCGATGTTGCTGTTTTTATGTGGATTAAAAGAGGTTATCAACGATGGTATGTTACAGAAGAGACAATAGATGTGGATGGGATGGTGGAATATTGATGTTACTAGTATGCTGCCGCCTTATGAGTGAGTGATATCGCCACTTGACCTTTTAACCTCCCCAACTGATGGGTCACAATACCCTGGCACTGCGATGAACTACAGCGTTCATAAGAATCAGAACAGTCCAAGTAACATAAGAGAGCAAGTTAATTCAAACTAATGGCACATCAGATAGTAAATCCAGAAAAAGAAATTAACACAATGAAATGAAGTAATCTGAAGACGGACTACACAAACACCTAACAAAGAAAGATATAACAGGAACTCAATAGAAACGAACCAATAGACATCCAACCCAGCAGATAGAATACAAAACCACCACTTGAAAATACCCATCAGTAATCCAATTCATCAACTTCCTTCTTTACCGTGGCCGTTGCATCGAGATCCTTGTAGCTCTTGACTGCCCTTCCCATAACAGCCAACTCGGCTTCCGGTCCACCACCGACTGAAGCACCACCACTACCACTGCCGCCGCCGGTACCTCCAGATCCTCCCTTCTTCGATTGTGCTTCCCTCATTTCCCGATCCCTCTTCTCGCGCTCCCTTTCTCTTTGTGCACGATCCGGCCGGGCATAGGGTTGTCCATATCTGCTATCCCGCCCGCCTTGTCCACCGCCACTTTGGCCTCGGCCTCTTCGGATAGGTCCCACACCAGCTAACATGCCATTGCCATTGGTGTGATGAACACCGCTCGCCGCCGCAGCTTGCATGAATGCAGCGTTGAATGCAAATCCGGGTGGAGGCTGAAGTCCTGGAATTCCACCTGCAAAGCTCATTGGAAGCATTGGTGCATTTCTATTTCCTCCCATTCCAGCAGCTTGAAAGTTTCCCTGGGCATTCTGTTCGACTTTTGGTGGATGAACGCGTGTCGGATCGGAAACATAAGAATTGACCAGTGATGCCTCAAGCTCCAGCTGTTGAAGCCATTCTGTATGCTTTTTGTCCAAATGCTTCCTCCAGAACTCCTCAGCTTTGAACAATTTGGTACAATTCGACACCTTGCATCGAAATTTCCCCTCGTCTTCTTGCTTGACAAACTTCAGAGTTTCTTCCTCGACAGCCTCTTTAACCACCCTGCCTCCAATTTTCTTAATACGCTCGGCATAGTCCTCGTCGTTCGGATTTGGAGGATTTACAAACAATTCGAGCTTGTCCTGCCAATTCTTGGTCCAATTGATAGTCCTTTGGTCGGCAGTAAAGTCAGGGAATGGTGTTGGTCGACGGATATGGCCGCCAGGGCATTTTCTAGTGAGTTCGTGTATCGAATCTGAGGATGAAACACAATACATGCAAAAGTTGAAAGCCCTCCTAAGGTATTCAACTCCTAGGTCGATTTTCTTCTTCAAGATCTTCAAATCGACCTCCGAGTCTGCTCCTTCCTCTCCTTCCTCTTCAGAAGTTTCCCGTTTTTCTCTTTCAACAGAACCCCACGCCTCAACTTTGTCTTTGATAAGTTCCCAGCCGTCATACTCATATATCAAATTCTCTTCGTCCATAAGTTCTGCCTCAAGCTTTTTAATACACTTTTCGACGAGTTCTGCTTCCTTTTTGAGGTTTTGTGGCATACTCATGTACTCATTCAGAAGCTTCTTAGCTTTGGGATTGGTTGGTCCATTATGAATACCGACATGGCATACAAAGTCTCCGTGCTGGTCATCATGGATGGATTTTCCGTTCAACATCTCGACAGTGGTCTCGTCCACGGAGGTCGGATCTGAGGCTGGGTCATCTTGGTCTACTGGCTTGAGGAGGATGAAACCGATTCTGTGAAACTTTTTCAGAGGATTTGGGTCTGACAGAGAGACAAAGTGAAAATTCGGAAGATTGTTTGCGGCAAGCTGGGCATGTCCATTAGCATTGTCCTCAAAACGTGCTCAGATTATTGGGTTAACCTCTTCCAATTGTATCCGGCTAACAGTCGGACTGATAGTCTTAATCAACAAGACGGGTTTCAGTCCGCCGTCATCGACTCCCCGGTTGACCTCCTCGACAACATCATCCCCACCGTCGACCTTAACACCCGGGGTCTCGCGATCCACATCGTCAAAAGCTCCAGCATCCAGCTGGGCCTTCCACTTATACCAGAGTCCTCTCCTATACTCGAAGATCTTGGCCTTCGCCTTTTCTCTTGCCCCGGGCAGATAACGCTCCTTGAACCATTCATCACCCTTATGGGCCATTACAAATAGTTTTGCCAATCGCGCATTTAGATCATCCTTATACCTATCATACGCCGACTGTACTTCATCTTTTGTAATTGACTCTTTTTCTCTGTTCTTGGTGTTTTCTTGATAATACCATTCCGAGAAATAGGTATAGGTGACCGAGTAATCGAGCTTGTGAGGATCCGGGAGCGACGTTGGGGGGGGACCAGTAAGTCCGCCCTGTGGAACATAGCGGTCGATTGAGCCTGGGCCACCCAGCACATTGCGATTCTGGGGATATGGGTGGGGATCAAATCGCCGTAGCGGAGACCGAGAGCGACGGCGCGGAGAACCGGGGACATAGCGATCGATATTCCCAGCAGGGGGAGACCTTGAACGGCGAGTACGACGCGGCACTAGAGCAGTAATTCCTCAGTCAACATGCTATTACAGGACCAAAAGTAGCGCCTGTTTCCCCGAAACAATGCATGAAAATATCAATGGATTAGGATTGAGTTGTCGTAGAGCACCCCGAGACAATAGCCGCGACAAAAAGGGATATTTGCTCACCTGGACTTCTACCCCTGCCTCTACCGAATCCATCACGCTCACTGTTTAGACGACCGTAGGACAAGTCTCCGCCAGCCTCGCGTTCCCTACTTCCTCTGCTGCGATCCCTGACCTGATCTCCGTTGTAACGATCCATGGCGGATTCTATCCGGCGAACACTATGAGCAAACTGGCTCCAAACAGCACAATCGGGACGTTATTCCGCCGGTATTATAGGGAGAAGGGAGGATCTGCGACGCGAACGAGACATGGCGATTGAGTTAAAAAGAGATCGGCAAAAAAACGAAGCTTCAAGACGAAGAAAATGGGAAAGGGATAAGAGAAGGAAGAAGAGCGAAACAAAATAATACGATAATTCGTAGCGAGAGGTATGAAGGTTAGGTAATAATATTGCGGAGTAGGAGGAGAGGAGGAGGAGAGGAGGAGGAGAGGAGGAGGAGGAAGAGGTTAGGGAGCAGGAACAGAGTGTGTGAGTGGGAGGGAGAGAGAAATAGAGGCACACACGGAAATAGAGAAGAGCTCTCCTGATAGACTGGCGGAGAGACTCGATTCAATAGAGTCAAGAGAAGAGGTTGTTGATGGTATTCCACACAGCCAAAGCGAGGGTTGTGGAGGAGTTGCGGTGTTTGTTAAGAAGGAAGAAGGGGTCTGGCGGTAGAACTTCCCTAGGTAACTCTATGTACATGACTATGGGACAGCGGAGTGTCACAAAGGAAGGGATTGTTTCATGACAGAACCACCAAAACCCATCCCACGTACCAGGTACGTAGGTAACTGCAAGGGGCGCGATATAGAGTAATGTTCAACATCTTAAACGATATCTGGAGAGGCCATCGATACCGTCAATTCTATCCAGACTCGTTGAATGCATTTAAGCTCCGGTCGCCCAGCCGAGGTCATTTCCGACAAGAAGGCATTGGCGCGTACCAAATCTGTTGAGAACCGTCTTGCCATATCTACAGCCAGCCTACTCGCAGAATGCTCTGGAAGTATAATCGTGCTTGGAGCTTCTTTGTGTGTTGGAAAAAGAGCTGTCTGTTACATCCATCCCTCAGCCCCGAGGTACATCGATATGTCGCAAGCATCTCAGAATCCCCTGCGAGGGGTTCTACAGCAGTAGAAATTGGTAAGTGCATTCAGAAGTTGATACATCATTAGTGGGAATTGCATTTGAAGTTTATGCAATGATCAAATGCAACCCAGGGCTGGGGAATTCAAAACCCTCAATTCAATCATTGTCTAAGTACTTTGGGTATAGAATTCTGCAGCTCTTCGTTTTTTTTTCGACGGTTCATCTGTAATTTTTCCAGGTCATCAAAACGGCTTACGGATACTTTACTTAGAGTAATTGTACCTGCTTAATCCTTGACGCACAGAAAGCAAGGCAGAGTGCTCTTGTATGAAGGAAAGGAATCCTAGCTAGCGTTCATCCTTGATCCCACTTCCCTGAGCCACATCATCACGTTCGTGAAGGCCCCGTATATATTGACATACTTTTTTTTGGAGTGGAATATCGCTCAGATGTCATGAAGAGTGCTATCTGATGATGCCAGAATTACGAGGTACTTGTGGCGAGGACATAAAGGGAGCACCTTTACAACGTTCTCAAGTACTTACGGCAGAACTACAATTATTCAAAAGGTGGATAGTATAACGTATTTCGATTCAACATTATCCAGAATAAATGTTCTGCCCACTCATCAAATAAAAAGTCAAGGGGACCGAGGAGGACACACTACGTTCAGGGCTTTCTCAACATCAGTTTACGCCAGAGTGAATCAGGGTCATAATAGAATAACCTGCCGAAATTATTCAGGGCATTCGAGAGACAGCATAACCGGGAACGTAGTTAACAAAAAACACCGAATTTCGAGGCTAAAAAAATACATGCACCAAGATAAGCAAACAGTGTACAAGATCACAGGACGTAAAACACGCATCAACAGCACTCCAGTAACACCAAATATACACCAAAGATCGTTTCAACTCATCAGATATAATAAAGAACTGAACGTAAGAGCAAGCAGTGAATTCTATCACTTGTCGTCATCGGCGTCGAAGGCAGCATTGGTCCTAGTCCTCAATTCCCAACCCCGTTTTTTCGCACCCATTGATGGAAGCACCATTTTGAGGTCATGAACTCCATAGAATTCGTACCGTGCCAGCTCATCTTCGCGCGCTGCGATCACTAGTAACGCTACCGCAATAGCGTTCCAGAAATCGAGAGTGATGTCGGAAAAGTCGAGGATTATCATAGTTCTTGGTGCCGTGTTGTCGCCTGTGATACGAGCATCGAGCGTTAGCAGTGCCACTACCGCTCCTGATACCGCAATGCCGTAGAGGGTCGATGATGCTGTGTCTTCGTCTCGCGGTACCCCGGCGGCTGCTAATCGAGCTTCCTCTTCTCGAACTTCTGACGCGAGCTCATTCAGTTTCTAGATCCATGTGTCAGTGACTGTTGCGTGCGAAACGGTGGTAGCGGCGGATATCTCCATACTCTCCGAACCCTTGCTTCACAGTACTCAGCGCCTTTACTATTCGACCGGACTAGCACTATCCGTGGATATATTTCTGAATACTCCTTGTAATCTATTTACGTTAGTCTGCATACCTTCAACTCCAAGAACAGCGACTGAGCGCCCAAGCACCTACTGCTAGCTTTAACGTCCTCCACGCTCCACTGCACGTACTTCTTCAACGCAGCCATAACCCTATCTTCCGGATCCCTTTTATTCTCGATCCTCCCCCTCACCGTGGACCCCAACATCACCAATGCCTGAAGCGCATTGGTGGCCTGAAATGTCCCCTCTAGCGAGACTGAATCGATATGTCCCACTTGGTTCCCCTTCTCTGGAAAAAACAGACTCCCGGGCATTGTCGAAAAATCCACCTCCCAGTGCGCGGGCAGTAGTGGCTCCAACCCCCGGTTCCGAATTCGTAAAAATAACTGCGCTTCCTGGTGTGTAAACCCTTCCTCCTCTAGCTCTGCCAATTGCTGCTCTTCGTTGGCTTCGCGGATAAGATAGTATTCCTGCTTCCCATCTATGTCGCCATTTTCTTCTTCATCGACCCCTGGGTCCGCGTTCGTGACGGATGACATCACTGTTGCTTCCCGCGTGCCTCGGTGATGTGTATCAAAGTTGTGCGATTCGCGACGGAGACGTTTAGAGCGCGGAGTAGATTCACGTGCACCACGCTCCTCGTCAGAAACGAATTCTTCGTGCTCGCCGAGCATGCTGGGGATGCGACGCACGAGCGGACTGCGGTTTGCGGGCGGGGGGGACTTCGGAGATTTCTGGTGAGGACGCTTAGGGGGACGATGGAGGGGGGTAGCAGCGACAGTATCGCTAGTAGCGGTCGTAGTGGTTTGAAGACGTTCTGGTTTTATCGGGGCGCGCTTTGTTACTGCAGCCAACGGTGCTGGAAATTCAATCTGTACGGACCGCGTCTCGGATGCTGTAGTTGTTGCTGTTGGAGGTGGTGAGGGGTGACGCCAGAGGAAGCGGGCTGGGTAGGAAAAGAGCGTATTCATCATCTTCGTAGCCATTTTCAGTAAATAGTAGTAGGTGCGGTGATGGCCGTGGTGGTCGGGGTGAAGGAGTGTGTGTGGTCTCTAGATGATTGTTTCATTTATGCCCCATAGATACCAGAGGGGGTATGGCGTGGATACTGGACCGTGGATACCTAATTGGGTTGTGGTTTCGTTGGAATGAAGTGTGCGTTGGCCATTTCTTCGCTCACTGCTCCTCAAAAGAGGACCATTCGCGCCAGTGTGTGATCGCATTTTACTAACCAGGACAACACGCACTTCAGTGTCGCTATCGTAAGAGAAGAAAGGTTGTGGACTTCGTTATGATGGAGAGGTTCGGTGGAAACGGAGGCTCGGGGAGGTAGAACCCGCAATAATTCAAAACCCAAACTAACTAAAACTTGTGCAGGTACAAACTTCTCAAAACATAGACTATATTTGATACCCATATAATGAAGGTTAACATTTTGTTACAATATACCCTTTCTTATAATACACCTAACACTTCCTAGGATAAGATTTTCCATGTAACATACTTTCACTATGAACCCTAACAATAGTATAGAGGATAATTAATTGCAAGAGCATACCCAAAGTAGAACAGTTTATTTGAATACAGATCAGAGTAAGCAAAAAAACTGGACAGGATAAGAATTCGGATCCACATATTCAGTCGGGAATATTGACTGGTTAAAAAGCTTCGAAATTTCCAACTTGAAGTTGGAACGCAGTTGATCGCTGATTGAGGTATGTATAGTACAACACCATGTCGAGTAGCTACTTTGCTATGGTTCCAGCACAGCGCCTTATTTCGAATCGATACGATCAGATATACCAGGTTTTGGTGAACTTTACGACCACTATATGGGGACTCGGTCGCGAAAATTTAAAGGCACATCAGGAGAAGTTTCAAGACCAGATGAAGGATTTAAAGAGTCTCAAGAGAAAATAGCAACGAGGCTCAGGACCGAAGTTCAAGATATCGTCGATCGCTCAACCTATGGTAAGAAACATGATTGAACGGGTATATTCTCAAAGCACATACAGCGGGTGGCTAAAAGTATCGAGTAAACGGACATTAAGCGGCATATATTGTCAAGGGCCTAACTTCAGCCATTGTGAACAATAATGAACCCTCTGGGGAGTGATCTGAAGGCTTTTAATTGAGACTCAGCAAGTATGATGCTCAGTGAGAGAATTTACTGCGTGCTATACAGGAACCGCTGCTTACTGTGCAATTGTAAATAGTAATATCCAATGACCAATCCAACATGGCAAAAATGGAACATTGTGGGATCTTTTGTCCTTTGTACTCTTTTGGTGGTATATGCAAATTGTTTAGTTGTTTGGGCCACAATCTTTCCTGCCGCTTAATGTCCGCTTACTCGATACTTTTAGCCACCCGCTGTACTCTACATTGGGGATCATGAAGATGGAGTCCTACCATCCTCCACCACATTGCGCACAAACAAACGGGCTTAAGTCTCGAATTTTGGGTTGGTACAGAGATAGAGGGATTGAGAGAGGGAAATCAAAAGAAGGGAATATATGAGAGCTCTTCTAATAGTGGTATAACCCCTTCTTTTTGCAGGATAGCCCTCTGGTATTCCGTAAGATAACCTTCTTCTACAAAAATTAAACTATGGGAAGAAGTTGTGTCGTCAGTCTGGTTGGTCTTTAAGGAGCTGAATTTTTTCTGTGGTGTACGTATTCGGAGTTGCATTGGGGGGAGTAACAAAAATAATAGGTACTCATGTCCGAACAATGACTTCAGTCATTAACCTTGACATACCGTAAGCAAAAATTGCAATTTTTGCAGACAGACGCAAGTCGGGCGTTGGGATAAAACAATCGAAGAATGGTCCCCTGACCGCCATTGAACGCAACGGTGACAGTTCAACAGTTCATCTCAGTAGACCAACTTGCGTCCGTCTGCAAAAAAACCTCCATTTTTTCTTACAGAAGCTACTCATCAATTTTGTCATTATAACACGCCGTGCAACTCCACATATTTCCAGTTACACACACGGCCCACAAATTCTAAAGTGGAAGCAGAATGTGGAGAAACTCAGCGGCGGCTTCCTGCGTCTCTTGCCCGATAATATTTGGTACCACTAAGTGCCGAGGGCTATCCTTCGTAAAAACCTGGTTATTTATGACAGGACCACCAAAACCATCTCACATTTATGTAGACAGCCAGGGGGGGTATCTAGGTTTACCTCGACATTAGAGACCATCGATATCATCAATTCCGTTCCGTGTGATGCATAGAAAACGATAACCGAGTGCTCCCATATGAAGGGTGGAAGGAACAAAGTCCGAGGTCATTCAAAGAATCCAACAATCCTAGTAACCAGTGTCCATCTTTGATCCCACTCCCCAAAGCTTAAGTAAATAACCCAACGTTCCCTCGTGCCTCACCGCTCGAGGTAATATAAGTGTAATCTGATGAGGCAGAATCACGTACTTCCAAACCCTACCCTCTACCCGGCACCTTCCTCCATCCCCAACTTTATCCTCAACCACCAAACAACATGGCCACTCCAGCCCTCCTCATCGCCCTTTCCCTCCCCCCATCCCTCCTCACCTCCCCTACAATCTCAATCGTTCTCCCTGTCAGCATCGGCTCCATAATCGGATACATCGTCGCCAGCACCTGTTCCGTCAAACGTACCTACGCCATCCTCCGGCAGCCACCGGGGCGTCCGCCCGCCTGGGTATTCGCACCGGTATGGACGATGCTCTATGGCGCGATGGGGTACGCATCCTACCGGGTATCCATGTTTTCCGACGTTCCCTCAGCGCTGTCGGGATTGTATACGCTCCAGCTAGGGCTAAATTTCGCATGGATGCCGCTGTTCTACGGTGCCAAGTGCAATGTGGCTGCTATGGTTGATATTGTTTTACTAACGGGGTGTGTGGGGGTGCTTACGAGGTGGTATGCAGATGTTGATGGGGTTGCGGGGTGTCTGATGGTGCCGTATTTGGTGTGGTTGGGCTTCGCGGGGTATCTCACTGCGGGCGTCGGGGTGTTGAATGGGTGGGATATCAGGGGCGCGATTGAGAGGGGTAAGAATGAGAAGAATAAGAGTGAGAGGGGGGAAGGGAAAGGGAGGAGGAAGGGGAAGAAGGCGTAGATGGGGGGGGGTCCCGATGAACTGGTTCAACTTTGTGATGGAAGAGTCCACGAGTGGAACCTCATCACAATATCGGTGGCCTCTGACCGTCTGAGATGCTGGACATTTACTCTAAATTTCCTCTTGTAGTTATTTACATCCATGGTATGGCCCTGGTGGTTCTTCCATGAAATAGTCTCACTATCATGAGAGCTCTTCTCTATTCCCGTTCTCTCTCTCCGTGCCGGCTCTGGGAATCAAAACCAACCCCACTAACTAACGAACCAAGGTGAAATGACACATACCTAGGTAGTGCTCCGGGTGGATAGGCCGAGTGATATTTAGTACAAGCTAGTTAGTGAGAGCCGATTCATCCTCACCTTCATCGGGCTCATAAGGGTACTTGTATCTACTCCACTCACTTAAATGATTAATTATCGTACCTCCTTCTGGAAACCCTCCATCCGCCTTTGAAGCTACTCCCAAGAGTCCTCCAGCTCCTCCATAACTGAGTCCTCCATCCAGTGGTCATAAAAGAGTTCACCACAATCCCGTACCTAGGTATCACGTACCCTTCCTCAAAAGCCCCCATACCGTATCAACTTTGTTCGACAAGTGTTCCAGCAAACTTCGTAGCCTTTAAACCAATTGATAAATTCCTAACTGAATATGTAGCTTCGTTGATTTCTCTTCCAGCTATGATACACCTTAGGTTGTTGGGGTATGACACAAACTGAAATATGGCAATGTGAGTCTTCCCGGTTTCATATCTCTAACCTATATGTAGCACCCATGAGGGGAAGTGGACACTAGATTATATTCATCTACATCTCAGGAAGAAAGAAACGCCCCCTATTACGAAACCCACAACAACCCAATTCTAAACAAAAAAACGCCAACCCCAAACACCAAAATTCCTCAAACCATCCTAACCACCACCTCCCCGCCGGCATCAACCCATACAGCTCCATCCATCCCTCTATACCCAGTAACATAGAGCACACACCAAACCTGTTCCACCGTTCCACCCCAACAATAAACCTTCACCATATTCCCCCGCTTCTCCATCACCTTCCTATTCCCCGTCCACTCCCCACCCTCCATCCACCGCTCATTTGTATCCCCATACTCCTCCGTCTCAACCGACATCATCACCATCCCCAACCGCCCCGCCAGAATCGAATCCTTAATCTGTTTCCAAAAATTCATCTTATGCACAGGATCCCTCCAGCTTGTCATATCTACCTTCCAGTACCCGCGCTCCCACCGCCGCAGCGTCCGGGTTTGTGAGACCTGCCGCTGCTTAAATTTCCCCTTTAGCTCCTGCTCGACGAGGTCGTAGAGAGCGAGCGGGACCTGCGGGGGCGATGAAGATGTTGCAGGGGAGGGCGCGACGATGATGTATGGTGGGTCAACGAGGGTGGGGAGCGGGCAGATGGGATCGAAGGGTGGGGGGTCGAGGGTTTGAGAGGTGAGGGCTGAGACGCTGAAGGGGGATGCGGGGACAGGGGAGAAGCCGGCGGGGATTTCGAGGGATGCGGCGGTTGGGGCGGGGGCGGAGATGGTTAGGAGGAGACCGTCGGTGAGGCGCGGAAAGGCGAAAGGTTCTGGTTGGCTTTGCGAAGAAGCGTGGGAGATTGGGAGAGGGGATTCTATGGCTGTGAATGGTGGTTGAGAGGATGATTTGGCAGGTGGGGACGATTGCGAGAATACTGGAGGAAGTGGTATGGCTGGCCTACGCTGGGGATCTCCGGACGATAGGGATGGCGGCCGTTGCGAGGGACAGGGCGTATCTGTGTATATGGAAGGAGATGACGATGGTACTTGAGAGCTTGGAAGCTGCGAAAGGAGCCGTTGAGGGGGACAAGGTGTGTCTGTGCATATGGAGGGGGATGGTTGCGGTACTCGAGAGCTCGGGATCTGCGAAGGCTGTGAATCGGGTATGCTGGGGCTTGAGCACCACGAGTCGTAAACCTGCGAAAGGTACTGGTGTTCCTCCTGTTCCTGCGGTGAAGCATAGCTTGAAGATTTCAAGGGTGTTCGTAGCACAGTGTAGGGCACAAGTATTTCTGGCTTCTGCCGCTCCTCATGTGGCGGTAGTGGGCCCGATGACTTCTGGGGCGTATGAAATCCGGTCTCAGGCTCTGGGGGTGGCCAAGAAGGCCGATAGGGAGCGATGGACGGCTGTGACCCGGTGGTTAAGGAAGTCTGCGCTATAGACCGTCAATGTTGTTTACACCGAGGTTTCCGACTGCTGCGGGGTGAGAACTGACGCTGGGTCTGTAAACTGTATGAATTGCTCTTCCCATCATCATCTACGATTTTTGCCATTTTCGTAGTCAACGCTTCATATTGCTCGTCGTTCACCCAGAAAGCCCGTTTCCGCGGCCATGATACACTGCCAACATCGATCCGTCTGGCGGGAACAAAGCTCAAAGCTTGGTTGGCCTGCTCCCTATATATTTTGTCGAAAGAAGCATTGGTGGGAGCGGTAGTGTGGACAAGAAACTCGTCTTCATCTTCATCGTCGTGGTCGCCGGTCGACATTTCAGCTGTCCCGTGTCTGTCGGATGTCGATCCCCGCTGTCTGGCTCTCTTCATGCAAGTCATTCATAAGGCTGGTGCGGCTCAAATGTCCTCATCCCTGCTTCCCCACACACCAACACCGCCCAACCACCATGTTCTCACTCACCCCGCGATCACTCATTCACCTCCAACCCACCCATCCACCATCCGCCAGCTACACCGACACTCATGCAGGTTTGAAGCCATTGGTTCTCCCCTCGCTGCCATGGCTGATCCTTTCAGGCCTCTCCCGCAGACGATGAAATGTCCCGTCTCTTTCTCCCACCCGTAAACCGCGCCATGAAGGTGCTCGACCGCAGCTTCTTCCAAAAAAAGATCCCACTCTCGGCAGCACGGATCTTTCGACCCAAGGACATATCACGGGTACGAAAAGAGTGCGCGAGCGACCTTCTCCGTGTAAAGCGGGTAGAACTCATGCCTGAGGATCCGGAAAACAAAGCCAGGAAGCTGCTACTGCTATGGCCGAAGGTGAAAGCAGATGGTACACCTCATGCCCCTCGTCGGCACTGGGATGGCTGAACGCGAACAATTACAGACCTTTCCACCGCTAGCGCCGCAACACAAGAGCTGGTCCGTGCCAACATCATGGAGCTGGTACCGTACACCCTCCACATGAACTACACGAACTGGAACTACGACGAAATAATCCAAGCGATTCTCCCCACCGACATTCTCGACGACGTTCCCGGCGCCTTCGCACAAGCCGGGCATCTTGCACACCTGAACCTCCGCGCCGCCTACCTCCCCTACAAATCCCTGATCGCCCAAGTAATCCTCGACAAAAACCCACAGATCCGTACAGTCATCAACAAGCTCGAAGACGTGGGTGCAAAGTCTGTCTTTCGTACCTTTCCGATGGAGATCCTCGCCGGGCCAGCAGACACAACCGTAGAGGTCAAAGAGTCGAACTGCAACTTTGTCTTCGACTTCGCAAAGGTATATTGGAACACCCGACTGTCACACGAACACGAACGGATCATCTCCAAGTTCCGACCCGGCGAAGCCGTCTGCGACGTGATGGCCGGCGTGGGTCCCTTCGCCGTACCCGCAGGAAAAAAAGAAGTCTTCGTCTACGCCAACGATCTAAACCCAGAATCCTTCTCCGCGCTCCGCGAAAACATAAAACGCAACAAAGTCTCTGCCTTCGTGACGCCACACAACCAAGACGGCCGGGAGTTCATCTGGCAAAGCATAAAGAACTTCTACTCCCTTTACCTCTCGCCCGACTCCAACCCCGCCACCATCCCGGGTCTCCCCGTAAAGTACAGCCGCACAAAGACACTGGCAGGGATCCCCCAGCCTACACCAGAGGATCGGGAAATCCCCGTCCCTCCAACATTCGCGCATTTCGTTATGAACCTCCCCGCGTCGGCGGTGGAGTTTTTGGATGCGTTCAGAGGCGTGTATCATGGATTGGAGCATATTTTTGAAGGCGGAAAGACAAAGTTGCCTCTTATACACGTGCACACTTTCCACCGCGAGACTCCAGACCGCGGAGAGGAGTTTGCGGGTGAGGATATTCTAGCTGAAATCTCAAAGTACTTAGGGTACACAGTCAAGGCTGAGGAGGTGGAACTGCAAGATGTGAGACGGGTTGCGCCGAATAAGGTTATGTATTGTGCGAGCTTTAGACTACCGGCCGAGGCGGCGTTCGTTGAGGCGCCAGAGAGCAGTGAGAAACCGTGATAAAAGGGGCGGAAGAAGAGTATGGTAGATTTTGGGACTGTGTTTGTATACCATAGAGGTCTTGGGTGTTGGTTGGGAATATCAAAAGCATTCCTTCTAAAGTTCTAACATTATTCCTGATGGTCTACACAACACATCCGTTCACAGCCACTCGTTAAGACCACCATAGGTCATATTATGCGTAGCAACTCACGACTTATCACTTCCCATCTTCATTCCATCTATAATTCCGGTGCACACAATACTTTTTGAATCGTATCTACACCCAACAAACAAGGCCGAACAAGATACCAAATACGCAAACCCCCAGCCTGTTAACCCGAGAAGACATCAAAACAAAACCTCCCACCCGAAAAAGGAACGAACGAACATCGGTATATTACTCCTTCGAACCCTGTGCCGGCACATCCTCCTCCTCCTCCTCAAAGGTATTCACTGGAACCTCGTAAAGACGGAGAACAGGCTTGTTGGGGTCCTTGACGAGCACGTATTTACCCTCGGGCATCTGCATGCACATATCGACGATGGTGCGAACAATACCCCATCCGTTGTTGAGGTTTAGATTCATCTGGGAGGCGAATTCTCTGGGCTTGAAGGACACAACACCGAGGATAACGTGGCGGTTGTTGTCCTTGGGGGTGGCACGAGAAACGAATCTATGCACAAGATCAATATGAGTTACAAAAAAAGGGGAGGGAACTGATACCCAAGCTTCATTTGGTGTGCCTTGGCAAGAATACTCTGTGTTGTCCATCGGGCAAGCTTGCAGGAGTTATTCTTCATCTCAGTGGCGACCACAGCACCAAGCTGTGAGCTGAGTTTCTGGCGCCAAATGAGAGCGCCGCCGGAGCCTTGGGCACGGTCATCGAACTCGTTCAAAGCCTTGATAGTCAAGAATTGGTCTTCGCCGGAGCCAGTCTTAACCACAGCATCTACTTCTGTTCGAACAATCAAGTGCATTGGCTCCTCCTCGTTCAAGCTCAGGTCGAATCTTCGGTATTTGTATGCCTTACTTCCCAGGGGCTCACTGTCTTCCTCGGGGTTATAGAAGGGGTTGGGTTGAGGGAATTCGTATTTACTGGTAGACTCATTGACGGTCTGGATTGCAAAGTTTTGGTTGATGAAGGTAGCTTCCATTGAAAGAGCCTGGGGGGCGTTCATGGCATCCTTGTTGCCTTCGGAAACATCCAACGGCGGGTCGGTAGCATTCTCGTTGACGGAGACATAGTCAATCTGAGAACCCTCACGCTTGTCGAGGAAGATCTTGTTACCTTCGCGAACAATAACAATATCCCAAGGGTACACGGAACGAGGTGCGCACATCAACATCGACAAAACAGAGTCGGTAGCAAAAATAGTCGCTTCGTCCTTTTGTGCGAGGTCCTGGATGACAGGGTCATCGCTGGCCGTAGGGTTAAAGAATAGTCTGTCCTGCACAGCAAGTCTTCGCTCGGCGGTTTTGGCGCCAGCGGCTTTATCATAGGATCTGTCGTAGTAATGGAGGAAACCGTAGCCCTCGATGTCTTCGCCCTCGTCAGTCTCCAGGTTCAATTTGGCGAGTCTGTTGAAATCAATCTCTTCCAACATCTTCCACTCCGGCTTGATGACGACGGATGCATCACGGTTGCGCTGAGGCTTATCCCAATCCTTCCATCCAAAACGACGTCCACCGCGACCGCCACGGCCGCCCCGAGAATCAAAGCGGCTATCGTGACCACCTCGGCTAGTTTGAGTACGCTGGAACCCTCCGCGACCACTGGTAGCTCCACCCCGGCCACTCTGAGGTCCCCCACGGGCTCCCCGACCACGGAAAATGGTTCCACCACCGCGTCCAAAGCCCATACGCGGTTTGGTAGATGTGCGAGTATTGTCGACAACGGAGAAAGATGCTTCGTCCTCAGCATGTTGGTAGGAGAAAAGACTGGAAGTACCGGCACCGTAGACTTGTTGATCTATAGAGGGAAACGAAACAATGAGTAAGTCCGGTTCGGTTTATCCCTGCAACAGAACTTTTCAAAAGGTTCCCACCTCTGTAATTCCGGTTGTATCCTTGCCGCCCTCCTCTGTTATCACGTCCGTCCTTGCCACTGTCCTGTGTCCAGTCGGCCATGCGACCAAGCTTGTCCGCTTTTGAGTACGGTGCGTACGGCACCTCGTTTAACGAAGAGTCGGTGGATGCTGGAGGACCCCATGCTCCACCTTCGGACTCCGGGAGGGAAGCTATGAGCGACGAGAGCTGGAATGATGGCGCCATGAATGTCGACTATGGTATTTAGGTGGGGGAGAGTAGAGGTTTGAAATTTGTGATTGTGGGTTTAGGGCCGACAACCATGAAATCTTGGCAGGCGAAGTGGGAAGTGGGGCAAAATAAGTTGTCACAGCACCAAGCTCAACTACCATTCATAACATCTCACTCTGCACTACATTCTCGTTGGTGATACACTGGTAATACTTCAAAAACAAACGGAATATTGCCAAAGACTGAAACGCCTCAAGGAGACACCCCGGATAACCATGAAAACCAAGACCCTGCAAAGAAAAGACCCTATAAAAGAATTGAATGGCGTAAATCCACACGAGATCCTGACAACATCGGCATACTCGCGCGAAAGGAAACAAAGAAACACCCAAACCTGGAAGTAAGAATTCGGACATTGCAAATAATAAAACGAAAAGATATCCCCGATAAACAAAAACAACCCAATTCAAGCAAACATATCTACGCCATTCCTTCGCCACAACAGAAACAAATAATCATATATTGCCGTTCCCTCCTTCTCGGATGTCCTCGCCAGGAGATCGAATCATAATCTGCACATCCTAAAGGACACGGAATTCATAAAAGCTCAATTTAGCATCTTCATCTTCTTCCCTCACTGCTTTTCGTCCTCTTCATCTCTGGGGGACTCCGCTTTACCCCTCTAATGATCTCCCCTATACTCCTGCTTTTGCTGGGTCTTCTTCCGCCACTTAGGGAATCTTCGTCGTCGGCATCGGCCTCCTCGCCCAATAAACCTTCCTTGCGTAGCTTACCCTGTTTCTCTTTTTTCTTTTCTAAAGAACTTCTTTTGCTCTTGTTCTTGTTGAAATCGAGAGGCGGGGATACGGATTGCTCATCATCCTGATCAGATAATTCCATATCCTTGGAAGGTGAAAATAACATGCTGAACCGTTGTGGCCTCATATGTCTGTGCGCAAAACCCTCCTCAAGGGAGTTCGCTGCCGGGGGATGTGTTCGGAACCTCTGCAGCGGCACAACAGGAGGCACATTACCATCCGCAGACTTTAACATTTCTGTATCTTGCGTCCCAAAGAGTGGTTCGGAATGAACTGATGGTGCTAGAGAAGCCAAATCTGGTGGAGACGGAAGCGGGGGCGTAATATTATCAAGCATCCCAGCACTAACGTGCGTTGACAACGGTGACGGGATTCTCTCCATGGGGTGTGACTGGAGTCTTGCCGGACCCATCTCCTGGTGCGGTATAGGTATACCCACCGGGGGCGGCATATTACTCATACTATTAGGGCCCAGCATTTCGTGTTCCGAAGGTAAACCTGAGCTGAGATTAAGGCGTTCCCAGTCACTCGTACGCGATGGTCTGGTGGGATCGGTACTGCTAGCTACCGACACTGCATCATCATCCACTAACGAGAACGGAGAAGCAGCGCTTCGAGATCTCGCGCTAGCCATGAACCTCTCAACGGATGGAGACAGTCTTCCGCGTTCGTCCGAAACATCCAGCGGTGCCCGGATGCTTAATAAGTCTTTTCTATCCCCGAAAGCGGGTCGGTCAGAAGCTGGAGCCTTCCAAAAGCATTGACGCTCCAATACATCAATAAGCTTCGATGGGGTAGCAGGCTTTTCCATTAATTCATCAAAGTGCTGTGGATCTGAAAGATCCTTTAAATAACCCGTTACGGCAACAATCGGTGTAGAAGAGTTGGGATTCTTGGAGGTGCGAATCATTCGAGCCACATCCTCGCCGTTGATCTGAGGAAGCTTGAACTCCATCAGGATGATATCAACTTGGGTCATCTGTCAGTACGAGCCATCCATGCAGGTGGGAGGACTTTGTGCACATTTCACTTCACCCATTGCATATCGCATTGCCTCTGCACCGTTTTCAACCATGATTGTCCGACACTTTAACTTCTCCAAAAGACGCTCCATCACCATTCTTGAAACCGGATGATCTTCGCAAACTTCAACTAAAGTTAGCGTAGGTCAAAAATATGCGGAAAATCTCTTACCAAGTACGTCGAGAGGTCTGTATACCGGGCAATCTTGAAAGCTGATGTTTGACATCCGCCGCGCACTTTGCCGCCTGCGTTGGACTCGAAGGAGTGCACTGGTACGAACCTCCTCATTATCAGATGAAGAAGGTGACATGTCGAAGACTTGGCTTCGCCGCTTCTGCTGCTGCCTGAAGTTATCAACCGCAGAAGTGGTATCACTATCTGCCGAGCCAATCGTGAGCGATCGGACCCTCAGGTTGGCACCGGTTAGTTGCCTCTGCGATGGCTGAAGTGGATTCATTGGCTGCTTGTCGTGCGAGCTTCTGGTCGGTGATATTGACATTGAGGTAGCCGCGGTAGATGGTACTGACATCTTCGTTTGCATCTTGATTGGGGACGAGGCTGACAATGGCATCTGAGATACAGTGCCTGTGGATAAGCGGGGGATGTCAACGAAGGGACCACCTGGCTGTAAGGAACTTGCACTGGACTGCTGAGACAGGCTCGACGATGCACTGGCAGTTGATGTCTTTCTCTTATCCCCCGAACCGGCAGTGAAGGACAATAGAAGAGGAGACGATGGCTGTGACGCTCGGGCCGGAGAAGAAGTGGACTGATGGAGATGGTTTGAGGGTGAAACAGGACGCTTTCCGCCACTCTTTGCAGAAGAATTCGACAATGCTCTAGACAGAGGTTTGGTGGAAATCGGGCTACTCTCGAGTGGTGATGAAGGGTTCGAAGTAGCCAATGCTGGCGTAGATTTCAATGCTTCTGTCCTTAATTTTTGGATTACATCCTTATTTGCCTTTTCCAAAACTGGTAAGTTCTTGAATGCGAAGTTCCCAAAATCATCTTGAGCCACGGGTTCGCTCAGCCTTCGATTCCTGCCTTCACGGATGTGGGGGGGTATCGAAAGCGGAATGAGTCCACGCTTGCTTGAGCTAATTTCTTTCCTCACGCGAGACACGGCATCATGGGGTCGTTCGGGAAGATCTGCGCCAGGAGTAGAGGAAGGTGTCGACTGATCATCAAATTCATCCACGAATGATTGCAATGTTGCACCTCGTGCATCAAAGTACTCTGTATCTTCCGGATTTTGAGGGGTTGGTACAAATTGGGGCTCCTCCTCAAGCAACGTTTCCCAATTGAGGCCATCGAAAAAAGGGTGCTTTCTAACCTCCTCAGCACCATTGGCTCCCAGTCTCTCCGTCTGATCCGTACACATGAGTCGATTCATGATATCTTTGGCTTCTGGTGAAGCATCATCTTCGTCTGGATCAGGCCAATCGATCTTCCGTGCTAGAATATTCTCGAATACTTGTTCGGGTGTATCTGCATGGAAAGGAGGATACCCATATAAGAACTCAAACAAGATACACCCCAATGACCACCAATCGCTAGTTTCATCTTGCCCAGTCCCGCTGATGGTTTCAGGCGCAAGATAATCCGGCGTACCGACAAACTTGCGATTATTGTTGTCCTCTGGGTTAAACAAGGCTAGCTGTGGAGGCATCATCGATGGAGAAGCCTGTTGGACTTGGCTTTGACTCGTATGGGAAGTCACATGTTGAAGACCTAGTGCACTGAAATCGCTTGATGTACTGCTTTCGCTCTGCGCATCTTCGTCACCAGTTGGTGCCCGTCGGCTGGCGAGTGCACTGAAACTTCCTGGATCACTCAAATTAAAGTTCTGCAACATTGTCGCCAGATGTTCAGCCGTTCCACTATCGCTCCGGGGGTTCGAGGAACGCCGCAGTGAGCTTTCGCGGCTTAATGTGCTCTCCCTGTTGAGACTAAAGTAGGAGGGTGTAATCAGCTGAGCATTGTTATCCGGTACAATTGACGGTGTTACCGAAGGCGAGCTGGCAGCAGGATAGTCAAACGACGTTGACCGAGAAGAAGCCATTGATTTAGACCGGGAAAAGGGACCTTGCTTCAGCAGATCTGGTGTAGATTCGGACGATTGGGTTTGTGCTCGTTTCTGCCGCCCGATCAATCCCATCCTTGATAGTCCGAAATCAGTAAGCTTCAGGTGACCCTTTTGATCTATAAGAAGGTTATCGGGCTTCAAGTCTCGGTGGATTATCCCTCTACTGTGTAGGTGTTCTAACCCCAAGACGACCTCCGCCATGTACTTCTTGGCCCATTCTTCAGGAAGTCCGCCCAGAACCTTGATTAGTGCTGCACAATCACCACCATTCAAGTATTCCATGACCAAATAAAGGTAGTCTTTACTGGCAAATGTCCAGAAGAGTTTGGCCACAAAATCACTTTCTCCCTGTACCATCATTATTGCTCTCTCCGCTCGTACATTAGTTACCTGGTTCTTTGCAATCATATCTGCTTTCTTCAAAACCTTAATGGCGAAATAGTCCCCCGTAGATTTCTTTTTGGACAAATAGACACTTCCAAAAGCACCTTTACTGATAGGCTTGATAATCTCGAAATCCTTTATTGAAGGTGGCACAGCACGGTTTTGCTGAGACGGATTTACACCCGACAGTCGAGGTGAGGACGGTGTGCCAGACTTAACTTGATCAGACAAAGTCGCGGAAGACTGCCGTCGATGATGAAAATTGTGTTCATATGCCGGAGAAAAGTCTCCCGTGGAAAGTAAAGGCGATGTAATAGGAGTTGGCATGTTTTCATACATAGCTGGTCGCGGTTTCGAAATTCGCAGAGGCGAGGAGGATGGGGGTATACGAGCAGGAGATTGCTGTCTATTCGGTGAATGAGAACTACTCGTAGGTTGAAATGCGCTACGCCTTTTGTGATCTCGGGAGCTAAATCTGGCTGTCAACTCATGATCAGAAACGGGACTCTCAGTCGATGCGTGCCCTATGGCTGCGGCTAGAGAGGATTTGGCGCTCGTATCACTGTCGGCGCCTTCGTTATCAAATTGCATGCTTGAACGGTGGCTATATCTCGCCCTGCGACTGCTGGTCCTGCGTAGACTGTGCTGAGATTTCGGGGTAGAGCATTCCATGGGACTGGTGGTGCCCGACACCGCAGGCGAAGAATGTCTCCGCAGTCTTTCTCCTGGTTCGGTCAGCGTGCTATTGCTCCTCTGCATGGCACCGCCGAAGGAATTCTCAAAAATCGATTCATCTCCATCATCTGAGGCATTACTGTAATCGTCTTCCAGATCATCGTTTATGGATTCTGATGCCTTTTTCAAGGCCTCATCGATGCAATCCTGCACGAGCATACTAAATTCTAAGCGTATTCTTTCCGAATACTCTATGGTATTTCGATGACGAATTACAGCTTCAACCTTGGCCCTCGCTGTAGCCTCGGTATCTTGGCACAGCTGGGCCAGGCCTTTTTCCTCATCCAAGGTATTCGTAGTTGGTGATTGCCATTGCAACACTTGGTTAATTCGCGCCTCTGACTCGGGAGACTGAGTGCGAAACGTCCCCAATTCCACTGTTCCATAACCATCCTTGATAGCAGGTGTGCTGATCTCTATAGCGGTATCGCAGAGATCGAGCAATAATTCAACTATACGGACGAGGGGTCGACGAGCAGGAAATGAACGTGATCTAGAACCGGATGCCGAGTGATCCCTAGACTTCGGCGGCGTGCCCGGGGAAGCAGTACCGGAGGACGAAGACGAAGAAGGTCCAATTGGGAGTCCACGGTACTCAATTGGAGGGGGGGGCATGGAAATCTCTCCCGAAACTGGCCGCGCGGTTCGCCGTTCCATTGCATCCAAAACCTTGACTATAGCTTGCCTATGCATACCGAGGTTCTCCTGACACAGCTGCACGTCGCTCTCTGCCTTGTGCTCCAACATACAGAGCTCAGAGTGCTTCTCGAACCACCAAGGCTGAATCTGCCTTTCACATATCCGACATAGTACTGGCATGGGAGGTGGATGGTTTCCTGGATCGACCGCACCCTGTTCGGCAAGACTCGTTAGGTACCGTGCCAACATCCCCGCACCAACACCCAATGACTCGACTAAAACAGGTGCAAGGTCGATGGTGATTTCTGTAGGCTCCACAAAAGGACGCACGACCCACATTGTCTTGATTACCCAATTGTCAGAACCGCGCTTTCAATGTGGTCTTTCTGTACGGGGCTTACATGGCTAGGCTCGCCAGTTGCACGGTCGTAAATCAAGATACCTTGTCCTTCAAGCGTCAAAGTCGTCTGCTGGTCGGGAATCCCGTCCATTTGAAAGGCTTCGATTTCCGATGACGAAGAAAATGCACTTGACATATCTTTGGTGAGCTTCGACATTGATCCCATTGTCACCGCAAAACGGAGCTTGAAGCTTCGTGAATCATCGTTCTTCATTGTCTCCACCGCTCTCTGGAACGCATCCCTATCATCCACTAAAAGATCCGCGATTGGTTGTCCTTGAATTATATCTCTTGGGGTCCTGTGAAATAAACTGGTCAGAGGCGTTGAAACCTGAAGCCAAGGAATACACTCTCACACACCCGATCACGGTGTCCCAGGAGGGGCTAACCCAACGAACTCTACCGTCCAAATTTAAGTCCATGATAACGTTGTAACTCTCCTCCGCAGCTTCCTTCAGGTCTTCTTTCTCGGCTCGCATCGTCATACTTGGGCTTCGTTCCATGGCCCTTCGAGTAAGTTCTTCGTTTGCTGGAGGCGCAAGGGTTGCTGCGCTCCCACTGACAGCCCGCCTCCCTAGCAGCCCCGTTGCCATTATGTGGTGGTAAACAATATTGACTAGGATGTCGAGGTAAACAAGTCGTAACGGTAGTTGCAGATTCCGCTGAGATCCGGCCTTACCCGCGTCTCAATGGCTGAATTCCGAGTCACGAGTCGGATTCGGTTGAAGAATTTTTGATCCAGCTAGGAAGAGAGAGAATAAATTGCCATCGTTAAGCGGCGGTGGAGGGTTTGCAATCTCCGGAGACCCTTCGGGGCTGGTGTTTTCGTCGGGTTTGTAGATATGTAGGAAGATTGCTTGTCGCAGCTGCAGCGTGGAGGGATTGGATGCTGAACAAAAGAAGTAGCTCGCTCGCTCACTCTCTCTGCGGGTACGGCTAAAGGAGTAAGAGGTACAGGCGACGACCGATGCCGCAGACACACGAGATTGGGTAAGACGACGACAAAACTGATTCGACGAGTTGCTCGGAGGCGTTGCTGTGGAGAAGTGCCGGGGCACCGACACCACGGAGTAAAGTGGTCTAAAGCGGAGGCGCGCAGGGGTTCTGACGCACTTGAGTGTGGGTGCTTTGATTGAGGATGCTTAGGGTGCTTCTGACTTGCTGCGTGGTGTGGGTGTGTGAGGAGGGTGTTGTGATGTTGGTGGGTTGTAGAGAAGCATAGTACTAAAAGTAGGTAAGACGAACCTTGCGCTTCATCCAACTCTGACTACGACTTACTTGCACTCTACTATTTTCGTCAAGAGACGACGAGTGTTTTGAGCTTTCGTGAAGTCAACAGCAACAAGAGGATACTTTTAGGTAAGCATCTAGTACCTGATAAAATCAGGTATAAGTTTCCAGAATTCAATGGAGTTGAATTGAAGTGGTGGGTGCTTCTATGTGCTTCAGTCAATACTAAGTACTCGGGAAGACTACCTGGTACTGACGGGTGGATAACAGAGAACGCTGATTGGGTTTGTGATGAAGAGAAACATCTCTCGCTCTGATAAGGCATCCTTTAAGAGAAAACATTCACTTAGACAGTTGACAAGTACCTTGTGTGTGAGAGCTCAAAAAAAGAAACTCCTACGAGACATCCCCACTCGAGTACCCACCCACGCAGGCACAGGTAGTAAATAGGCCCACTTTTCTGATCAACAGGACATGCCACACGAAAAATGGGTCTTTTGAAGACCGTTGGCGGGTAGTTAAATGACGGTCGATTGAAATGGCTTCTGTGGCAGTTAATTTGTGGTTGACTACTAGTAGTGACGACCGCTGAAGCATCCGATTGATAGATTAGTGAGCCGTTGCGGGTCCTAGTTCGCATGGATTGCTCAATCGTTTTAATGACAATTTCTCAATCGTTGAATATACGAAACCGCCCGCCATCATAACAAAACACAAGGGGTACTCGCTGTCATACCAAACTTTTTGCGTGAAAAAACAACACCCTGCTGCGGCTAGTTTCCTTCCCTTCCGGTACGACATACTGGTGGGTAATTTTCGAGTGGATGAGGAGCTGAAATTGGCTCCTACCACCCCTAAAAATGCACCTCTCTAACTTCAGTCATTTCTTGGAATTCACTTAAACATTTTACATTCTCCCAACTGCTGATGGCCGGTAACCGCTGGTTGTTGTTTTGCCCCGCATTATCTGCCCCGCCGTTGTCTTCCCAGGTAGGTTGTGCACGGACGTCAGAGTTGGCCTCATTCTTCACATATAATTGGCTGCCATTCCAGTGGCGCTGCACTAGCCCCTTTGTGGAGCCGCAACACCATCAAACCGTGGTGATGCCTTACACACTTTCCTCAAAATATAACGTTCTTCTCTATACCTCCGTCGCCGTCCGTCGCTACACTTTGTCGTGTTCTATCTCAACGCTGCTGTCCTATATTGCACCCAATTATGTGCTTCAATGCTGTTGATCGACTTCCACGATTAGCCACAAGTCTCTTCATAGCAAAATTTAAACACAAAGTCTTTGCCATCGATTTCTTCGATGATATCGTATATTCTTGATATAAATAAGAACCGGATACCTATCGGCACTTGGAATTGGTTTACACCAACGCTATACTATCCCACCCTTGTGCAAACGGCTCCGCCAAGGAGTTCCATTGGATCTTTTCAGTGCATTCGATGAACCTATTCCCCATAAATAATAAATATTCTTTGGTAAATATAATTCGGCATGGGCGGTTTGTTGTTTCCTATTTCGCAAAGTCTTTGAATGATACAACAAAAGACCCTATGTGGCGCCAGTGCTTGCACCCTTCTTTAGAGTTTGTGAGCTGTGGTGTCTCCTGTCCAGAACCTAGAAAGCCTGACGAACTCCGCGCTCCATATATCGTCGTGCGACGTGTGTTTTTAAATGATGAAGGCCTCTAGAGCTTGTGCGATCTGTAGATCATCGCAAGACAGTGTCTTCCCGAAGGATGAAGTTGCCTGGAGCTCCCGGGCTCAGTTCACCCGCCGGACGAAGTTGCAAACCAACACGCTTCTGCTCTCGATGTTGCTAAGCGGCCGATGGCTGTAGTAGAGAGAGCACAGACGAGTCGATTCCTTTGCCATGATTCCTTTAGCAGTGCCTCGGCCTCACGCGTAACTTGAACGGATAATTAGAAAATAGCTCTATAAAGACCAAGGTCAAAACCTGGCGGCCTGGCAACCCTCTTGGATTTCTCGGGACTAGTTTTGTTGCACACACTATTATGGGTGTAGTCGACATCAGTAGCTGGTAGAGACTCGATGACTTGGCGGCCTTGGCGGATGGAGTAAACCTCGGCAGTAGCTATCATTTCTTGCAGCATACGTAGCAATTGAATCTTAGCAACCGGTGGGAGAGGCCGTAAATTGGCTGAGTGAGGTGTTGCACAGAGAGAAGTGCTGGGAACGTCGTCATTGTACTCTGCAGTCGCCAGACACCGAATGAAGGCTTTTTCCAGTGATAGGTACACGTTCAAGTTCAAAGATACATGAAAAAGAGGCATCTATACTCTAGTAACGATAATCAGTACTGTAGGAAGGAGACAATATAAAATCAACATCGAGATGATCATCCACCGACGGTAACCATTGAGGACTCCCGCCGCCGTTCGAAAGCTAATACTGATGACAGCATATGTGAGCTGTCAGGGATGTTGGAACTCCTGCGCCGAAGAGGCAAACGACGATACTTTACTGATTTTAAACTTGGATAGAAGGTAATGTGGAGTGGATGTTGTCTGTCTGTCTTCAAGTAAATTGAGTTCATAATTTGCTGGAAAAGGGATCATCTTCTACCTAAAATGCTGCTGTATCCGAAACTAACTCTTTTGAATTCCCCTCTGAGAATCCCTTTGATTGAATGAAACCCCTTTAAACCAATTATATCATAACACTCAGAACAATGCCAGGCACAATTCGCCAAATCATTTTGTGCGGTTCCACCCAACGCCCACCTCCCGCGTCAAGAGACCCAAAAGCACGGCGGCAAGAGTCAGTGGATGCGGAACTATTCGTCACGCTCAGTGAGCTTGCAAATTTGTTGGATACAGTCAACATAGATGGCTTGGACACCCACATCAGAAACTCTAGGCTATGTACTGAGTCGAAAAAAAGTAGAAAGGAAAGTATTGCGAGAGGGCGGGAAGACGCATTTACCTGAGCGAAGGATCGTATCCAAGACCTTCGCTACCAAAGCTATTTCTTTGTAAACGATCATGAAGGCTATCTCCATCCATCTGGAATTTGACCTTGATCATGCTGTGGAAAGTGCCGAAGACAATCACACTTGTTATCACCCAGTGACTTGGACGAAAGGTACGCCACCCAACAGCGAACACAAGGAACACACTCTCCCCCTTGACGATATCAAACCCCTGTCATGAGCGTGGAATCTGATAAACCTGGTGGCCGCACTCATTTTTATTAACTTCCCTTCCCATCTTGAAAGTGGTCTGAGATCTCATGCTGATGAAGAATCGCCAAAGTTTCCAATTTGTCGGGCATAACCGAACACTCGGACAGCGCCAAGCAGGGCGTAGAAGATTCGAAGGCTAACAGAAGCTCTTCCCAACTTCTCAACCTGTGAAAGAAGCGCATCTTATAGACAAGAGTCCGCCGACTTCAACCAAAAGACTTCAGCCCTTCCTACACAGAAAGATGGTCGACGAGATGAGGTTTCGATATTTCACGATGAACCCAACTCCTCCCGCACCCTAACCTCGGCTGGTTTCAAAAGTGCGTGATTTATTGCTGTGTTGTTTCTTCCAGATAAGCATGATATTCTCTAAGTCTCGTGCGGTGCTCTTTATCGCAGAAGCTGATAGTTCGAACGTTCTATCACTTAAAGGAGACATGAGTACACAGATGAAAATAAAACAGCGAAAAGACCACCTACCAGGAGATCCATACGCATGGGCACGCTGAAGCAAGAACCCATTCCTATTGTGGTCCGGCAGAAAAGCGGCTAGTCCAGCTACCAGTCCATCCATCCACCCACAGATTCGCAGACCAGCTAAATACAGACCACCCGCCTTTAGCGTTAGCCGGTCCGGGTCGACCCAGGAGATGCCGGACTGCAGACATCTGTCCGACCTGCATATGTGGTCCAGCCCAGGTCAGCTTTCAGCAAACATAGGACGACCGAGGCGTCCATCCTACGAGTCTTCTTTAGCACAAGCCGGCCCCGACCCTGGCCGGACGGGCCGCTTAGGAACACCGGCGCCAACAGCCACGCCATGCCAACCCCACCTTATTGCCACCTAAAAGCCTAGGGAGGAACTCTTTCACGGGTATGAACTCGACGTACTGATCCCAGATGACCTGCACCTCCACGTCAGACCGTCTATTCTCGAGTTGAAGTTCGCAGCGTTGTCTCAGTCCGAAATCACTACAATGATACAGTACTGGCTGCAGTCCACCTCGGGATGTAAAACGAGTGTCTCCACCGGTTCAGTCAACTCGGGACTTGTTGCTGTGGATGGAGGATAGCAGGGTGACGCAAGCTGAAATTCGGAGCCGGTTGTACGGCTTCTATTTGGGTAGCCAGATGAACGGGCAGATCAAGACAACCTTCTTATCCGCAAGAACGACATCTATTAGTTCGACCTGATACCTTACACAACTAAACAAATAGAGAAGCATACCCATTATAGAGATCAATCATTACCATTTGATGCAAGGCTGTCCGTAGAGGCCATGATCGTCCACGAACGTGACGGGCGCTGAAAATGATCGCAACGCTAACGTGTTCTTTAAGACCTCTAGACGCCAAGACACATCCCCACAATTCAGCCTTACAGGACATACAAAAATCGTAACAGAAACGTAGATCGATCCATACAAATCACTACTTAATGAATGCAGATAAGATTTTCTGATTTTTCGTATCATCGCCCCGAGTCGGAGGCGCAGATCGTTCCCTTTTGCCACCAAGCAATCTCAGACTGGTTTCCGAACTACGAGGGTTGCTCGGGTAACGGTAGTACTGTTTAGATTTGACTTTTCAGGACCATCACGAATTGGAGATATTTTGCAGCTTCGCTTCTTCTTGCTCGAACAGTATCTAGGCACTTAGTGGAATGCAATGTCAAAGTTAATCTCGATGAGAATGTCCATTCCGATATATTAAGGTGAAGCGTGGGCGAAATGCAAGCCCTCTTTTTTGCATCTTTCTTGTTGGGGGTTCTTGGCCGGTGCGTATGTATCGTGAGAACAATTCAGTCGCCACCCTTTACGACGACAGCTTCGGCTTTCTGACGAGTCATTTGCAACATCCAGAATTCCAGCTTGGAGCTTCGGCGCCCAAAGGAGCGGTTCTTCATGATCCTTCAACAGTAGTCGCCAACGAGAGATGCACACCTCTCTGAGACTACCTTCAATAGATAAACCAAGTATAGTACACGAGTATTTAAGTATTTCAAGACTCTGCAGAGCTTTGTGAGGTAGAGTACATTAGTAGATAATATCGCGAGGGGGATGTGATGCAGAAGGAGCTCGCTGCGGGGGACCATGAGAGTTGAAGTGACAGAGAAAAGCAATTAAACCCACCGCCGAGACAGTCACGTGATATCTACTGCTCCTCAACAGCCAATGTGCACTTAACCACGCCCTCACTTTGCATGGTGGTGATGCCCCATGATGACTTGCAGCTTTAACGAAAAACAACAATCTGCTCCAGATCACATGAGCTTGCCCATCGAAAAGATCTCGACAAGAAACCCATCGGCATAGCTCTGAAGCCCAGCTCCTCATGCTCCGCCCAAAATGAACAACGTGCATCCCGCGAGGAGCTTGCCATGCATTAATGACTTTAATGGCTTTCATGGCTTGAAGATAAGCCGCCCTACTTGCTCTAGATCCATACCTACTGCCTGCGGGATCCGGAGAGTCTAGCGTGCTTCAGCGCTTCACACGGCACGGCCGGAAATCCATTGTGTTCCTCGGTTCCAATCGGATCTCCTCGAAGTACATGAGTTGGGACGTGGTGTTTGCAGTTTGTTTCCCACCTCGCCGATCACAGACTAAGAATCTCGATTTCGACTATCTTGCTGACCGCGTCTGAATAGATAGGTAGCTGTCGTTGACCAGCGCCTCACAATTCCATCCAGAAAACTGGCAACGGCCTCATGCAAATCCGAAACAAACGGACCAGGCACTGAATCTTGCTGATGGTTACTTTTGCTTTGACTACACCATTGCATACACCATTGCATTAGCACGTGCCTTTCTTGTCCGACCACCCGCCTCAGACGCTCTGCAGCACTTCAGATCGCACACGATCATGGTCTCTCCCTGCAATTATGCATCCTGGCCCCAACCATCACCTCCGATATCCCTAGTCGGTAGACAGCGCCCATTAATGGCTTTGGTTGACGGCTGTCACTGCTTGCTGTGAGGTTCTTTCTTTCGGTTTGGCTGCACAGGACTACCTCGGCTTAGGTCATTCGTGGTGTACACACATCTCCAGTGGTGACGGGCAAAAGTGGGTATATCGGTGACACTTTCTTATTTATCCACTATCTAATAACACTACTCGGTTTCACTGCTGTAAGGCATTTGTTGCAGAATGCAGTCACCTCTTTTTATAGAATGCCTGCTATAAGAATCCGCACTTAATAAGAGTACAAAATCCGCCGCATTCTTATTTATCCACACAAAGCATAAGAATAATCATTATGCATGGATGGTCTTGCCTAGAAGCCCGGCGCCGACACATTCTTATACAGAGAGGCAATTTTACACACTACCCTAATCTTTACGACCTTTAGCTGCAGCAGTAGTACCGCAGTACAACACATATCGTCGTCATAGTGTCTGGCGCCTTTAAACACCAATACCTTGACCAAAGTTATCTGAAGGTTGCCGTCCGACGTTCGATTTCATCTACTTTCACTCTCCACAGACAGGGCCCCAGGATTGCAGGTATCATTTGTATCTTTCTTCTAGCTTGAGGTATTCATTCGAAGTTTGTGCTAGTGTTCATACGTGCCGTTACAGTTATCCAAACACTTCCTACTTATTCCTTCAACACTGAACTACCCCAAAGTTCCATGCAGCTGGACAGCACCTGTGTAGGTTTCACGAAATAACCGAGAGCTTCCACACCTGGTGGCTTTGATTAGATTACATATCTTTATTCCCGATACTGGCATGGTATCCGCTGGGATGCTGCAGCATTTCGAAGGCATTCGTTTCCGGCATAGGACCTCGTGGTACCAATCATACAAAGGTGGTCCCAGTTTCAACTCCACTCTATCTTAGAGTCGGGAAAGTCCTAAATAGATTGAAGCGTATTGCTTGTGGCTATTGGTTTTCTACGGTACTCCACAGACATCAAGATCTGAATACCTAGCATCGACGGTGAAGATTCTCCCAACGGTTCCACGTGTACCCAAAACAGTATAAACACTTCAACAAGTCTACCAAGATCTTAGCGGGAGGTGTAGGGATAGTTGTAGAAAGCAAGACATCAGGTTAGCATTGCAATGGATATTTGGGGCGATTCAGCAATCCGAGGTTTCGTCTCGAATACTCGTGATCATGTGGCGTCACTCGATATGGGATCTAAAAATACTTAGATGTGCACTCTGAAAACTATCAACTGTATGCTTAATCACTAAAGCACATCTAGTAAATCATCCGTGGAATTACTGGTAACACTCGGCTGAGGTCTTCTTTCTGAAATTCAGGCAATTCTAGAGTGGGACCTCGTGCCCATCACCAACATGGTCAAAGATCAGAAGCCTGTGCAGGCCAGGTTGAGCTCATCGTCGATATCTCTCTGGGGCTACATTCCGAGTCTCAATGCAGTTGTGATCTTCCTCGTCCTTGTTCGCGAGTTTGAATGTGGGCCACCATCGCAGGTCGAGTATCAGCCTAGTACTGGAGATCAAAAATTAACCTTCTTTGAAGACCGGATCTTAGCAAGAAGACAATGATACAAGCAGGCATCGGACGCTTGGGATATGCAGCTTGATGTAATCTCCCGCCGAACCTTGGTTTTCGAAAGCTGGAGAGAAGGATGGGGTTGATGTCACTCCTCTTCCGTTTCCCGTTCCCGCGCTTCGGCTGGCGGTAGTTAGAAGCACACCTCAAACACCCCAGTAGTAGGAGAGTCTGTGACCAACGTTATCTCCCGCAGTTTACTGCCTGTATGCACGGTGACAATAGCAAAGATCTTCCGTGCTGCCGTCGGGATAGTATAGATAGTGAGTGATGGGCTGCGGAATTTAAAGCATGTGATCAAGGACTTTCAACGATTTGGATAATTATCATCACTGTGATCGACTGTAGACTCTTAGCACAGCCGAGATAAGCTTGTGAACCGGCCGCCAATTTTGCGCGCCTAGAAAGGAAGGGGCTGGAATCAAGCTTATGATCAAGGGTACGGAATAATCATGGAATTGCACTCTTGCATTTGCTCCAGATCATCATAGATAGGATTGTATTGCAGTCCAAAACAACTGCGAATTTCGCAAACAAGGTGATAATGTTCCACAGCACATAACGAATGAACAGCGTGAGTAGCTCCATTACCCTAGGCGTAGCTATATCCCTATCTACAATCAACGTTATGGTATAGCACCATCTCATGGCATGAGTCTGAATGATACTCAAAACAAATCCGGGTGAACAGTCCACTCTATTCAAGCTGTTAGGCCCCGGGAAGGCATTATACTTGTGTACAAATCTGATGAAACCTTCACCATCTAAGATTGCCATCAAAAACCCGATAGGTATAGAATTTTTAACCGGGAATCCTTCCCCCTAGTTAGGTATGAATTATATGTGGTGGATCCATCCCAACGAATAGGTCACCAATAGATATCTAGATGATCTGATAGTTTGCCGACCCCGGAAATAAAATCAGTCCTACACGAACTGGCGCAGTCTAGTGATCTAACCGGAGAAGTTATTGTCAGCATCCACGACTCAGGATTGCCTCTCAAGCACGGCGTGCCCGCAGGGAAGACAGTGGCTTTTTATACCTCTTCGAGAAGCTCCTGCAGATCTTCATCGGACCGCTTGTCCGCCAAACTCGGGATCAGAGTCTTTGCCTCCTCGGCATTGTCGCAGCAGAGCGAGCCTGTAAAGCCCGCCAAGCAAGGCTCTATTTAACAATACTCCCGTCCAAAACAGAGGGATATAACATACCCAGCTGTGCGCGCTCAAACGATGTCAGGTCTTTCTGTAGCAGGAGAATTCTCTCGACGGCTTGTGCGGTCTCTTGTTGCTTAAAACGGGAGAACACTTCGAGGTACGCTTGTGTCTTGGTAACGATTCTATAGCAACGAAATTCAATACCCCCTCGTATTCTTCCGACGGGTTACGGGTGGCGTGAATCTCACTGATTGTCCGGGACCTTGAACTTTCCCGCCTCCCGCCGATGGTCGAAGATAACCGTCATCAAGGTTCTTGCTTCGGAAAGTGTCAAGCCAGTAGCATGCTCAAATTCACCAAGCTTCAGCTCCTGGCCAGCTTCCTCGTCTCCGAGCACATGCTCTTTTGCGCGAGCGGTTGGAGCCTGCGAGAACCCATTGGTAGCCATTGTTTACACGTTCGTCTGCCAAACAGAGATTATCAAAGGGTCGGGGGCGAGAAACGGTGACGTGCGATTGGGGGGAACACTGGCGATGGGTAGTGTCGCCGCCTGAACCGCAAACGCGATCAAGGGAGAAGGAAGGCGAAATGACGTGAACGGCGGTGCACGATTTTGTTTAACGAGTCCACGAAGGCGGAGGACAGAGGAGAGCGAGTCGTGGTGGAGTTGTGGTTGAAGTTCGTTTGGTTAGAGGTAGGTAGAAGTTAGATGGAGGTGGAGATGACATTTGACGTGTTCCAATTTAAGGTTCGCACTATGCATAAATCGTGAAGGGTCCAACATAATTCCCCCGCAATATACTGTAATTCATGAGAAACGTGTGATTTACTGTAAGTTCGGACGAAATTTCGAACGTGGCAAGTTTCACCTCTGAATGCCTAAAAGTGAGCAAGAAGTGCAATGGATGTGACGCGAACTTTTACACTCAGTAACGTGTAAGTATTTCCTCTACCGTACGAACACAAATCACGACGTTATACATATGCGTTCATATGCGTTCATATGCATTCATATGCGCCTATCTTTTGGTGCTGCGGCTCAGTTGTTTGTGGGTTTCATGCTATTATCACTCGTAAATCAATGCACCGCTCAGCACTCGCGTGCACCTTCGATCACTCATTCCTGGATATTCGTAGTTTGCGCTGTAGCATTTCCATACGATGCGAACAACAATCTCGAGAGTCTGTGGTACCTGGTATTTGTACAATTCAGGTCTTGTCATGAATCTGTTACAGATGTACATGATGTTACAGGTCTGATACACGGTCACTGCTGCAGGGGTTAATGCCTCCTGTGTATATCTCGAGTCTTTCTCCTTCTCTCTTCTCTGTACCATAGAATACACACACACGGTTCTCCCCAACTTCCATATCGTAACAGAATCTGAGTCAAATCGAGTGAGTGAGAGCATATGAAAAGCAAATCGAGAAATGCGCTGATCTTGCATTCCACGGTATAAGCAAGGAATCGAAAAGACTCTGATGGCAATTTCACAACTTTTCTATTGGCTCCGCCACGGGGGGTTAACTACTAGAGGAGGGTGGTAAACCAAAAAGGTATTTCTGCCCGTAAAGGTTTAACTCGGTATCAAAACCCTTATTTTTCCTCTCTATCTCTCGACTTATCTTTTTTGTAATAATTAGCAATTCATCATATGGTGGTACATATGTTGCAGGATATTTAACGCCCACCAACCTGTCAGTGGGACTCTTCCCAGATGCTAAGTATTACCACATCACCCATTCTAAATAACACGTCCATAGGTGCAAAAAACCCGCTTTAGCGAGTTATACTGGGGGGCATTAACGCTGCCGAGTCACAGCGTCACTACTCATCGAGGATTTGCAGCTTATCTCCCAGACCCAGCGCAATATCTCTCATCTGACTGCGGGATGTTTCATCCGGTTGACACGTAGATTGGCCAAAAAGCAGCGTCTCGACAAGGCCTATCAAACAGCTGCATGCCTCCTATACTAGGAGCGTGATGAGCAGCTCATGGTAATCTATTATAGGATGGTATATTGAAGGTGGTCAGCACACCCTTTGTTGGGCTGCGTCACGAACTGTACCGTTCCAGCACGGCAGTCCAATAGAACTCCACGAGACGCATTTTTCTAGCCTATACGTGTCAATCGGATCGGAACTTGGAACGGAATAAAACTTGGATTTTTGGAAATGGTGGTGGGGGGAATGTCTGAGGACGACTTCTAAAAAAACAAACGTGACGGAACTCTACTGGATCGTATTGGGAGAGATGATTTGGGGAGGTAGCAGGAGGGAACTCGCTGGAGCGGCGGTGGGGGTGGTCTGGAGCGGGAGAGTACGGAGCTTGACTGGGAACATTGCGGGCAGGATTGTAAATAGCATGACAGATTTTCATACTTATCAGTAACATGACATCAAAGCGGCGTTCTACATATCGCCGCCTGTCACCACCAGCCAGTTCTGTGGGCCACCCACGCACGAAGTCAAGTTTCATGATGGCCGAGACGGGATGATTTGGGGACTGTCAGTGGTTTCTACCAAATAGAGATTACTAGGGACATTTTGAATAAAAAGTTTTATTCTACACTCCAGCTCCGCGACTACTAAAAGTATCCTCTACACTAATATTCTGCGTACCTGGGTAAATTTACAACAGGCTTGATATACCCGTCACAAGGATGTACACTTTTTTGTGCTAACAGTTTTTCTGATCACTAAATGGTCAAGAGTCCAATATACAACAAAAACTTTTAGTATACTTCTGACAACTGACGTACTTTTCTTGGTGACGGATACAGTACTTACGGAATATGGTGCGTTGGCTTTATTGGCCCGACTTAATATCATCACTGTATATCCGCTGGCTGCATGTCATATCTGTATAGATACGTTTCCGGCACAGAGTACCAGTGCAAGGAAAACCGAGCTTGAAGCCCATCGCCAAACGGACAACCTGCCAAACCTAACCCTGTCAAGACGTCTGTTCAAACCAAACGGGCTGGCTTCTCGAAGCATCCCACATTCGGAGGAAGCGCCAGCATCACTTCTCTTTAACCTTACTATTGCTGGATATATTATTTAAGTTTGACGACGTTTTCAGGGTTTGATATTTCCGGCCCCGGCCTCGTGGATTTGTGTAATAGACTTCCAATATTTCTTTGTGCATGTTGATGTGGACCAGATTTCGACTTGGATTTTCGATGTGCAAGTCCTTCAATAGTACAATACGATGCAGCTTCACGGCCATCCCAACAATCAAAAACGTGGGGGTGACGTTGTCCACAGATCTGTGATACCTAGTTCAAAGCCCTCATCAGAGTGATCCTTCTAGACCAAATTGTAAAACCAACTGTTATGTGCCTTTAATAACTGCACTGTTTGGGAACTGCATGAGATGCTGATCGTTGGACCACTACTACATTGCCACATTTTCATGACATCAAGGACAACGGTTGCATCGCCGTGCAACGAACGAACTGAGGAAAGGCCGCGGCCAATTCCGTCCTCTGATCCCACGAGACGGAGACGAGGAAAGGGGATTCAGGAACAACTCGGGCATGGTACGAAAAATCCGAAAATTAGCGAGGGTTCTGGAACAATTCTTTAACAGCAGCGAAAAATGGTCAGCGATGAGAGGGCGGCTCGATTGGCTAAGTGAGACACTTCACTTCGATGGCACTCACATCATCATCCAAGCTTTCAATTTTGAAAACCACCCCCACTTCTTCTTTACGGTAGTGACAATACTCATCTACCGCACACAATTGCATCACCATCACTGCACCAAATTACCACACCGTGAACACCACGATGCCCCCTGTTTTGAATTCGACAAGTTACCGGCAACGGTCCAGTAGTAATTCATCTGCAGCCTTCCATCCGGTGCCCCTGTATCATTGTCCTGCACCAACGGCAACTCCAAACCTTCTTCAACCCCTACGTCCAATGGCGGTCCTCACGAGTCCGGTGTATAGTAACCTCACGCTCTCAGATATAATGCTTCTACAAAACCCCTGACCAGCCTGACTGCCGAGATCAATATCAAAGTTATCGTCTCTCTTTTTCCATTGCATAAGAACATGAATTAACTATAATGAAGCGCAAATAAGAGGATTCTGGAGGCAGCATCACTAGCTGAGTGAAAGGCCTCCTTCCGACAACTCGCTAAGAAATAGTTAATCGCCGAAAGAGCGTGTTCGGTACGTGCGAGTACGCGGGCCCGGGGAAGGAGGCGGCCAAGACGGCGGTCTTGACTACTCGCCCGTTGCTCCTCTCCCCATTAAAGGTCCAACCATCTGTGTTCGGTCTTAGGCCTGCTACTGATATTTGAGAATTGTTGAAGGGAATTGTTTACCTGTGTTGCTTTGGCATTGGTGAATAGGCAGCGCACTACCTTCCTAGAATTGCCCAGATAGTTATTGGCAGTTTTGAGCCGGAAAACGCTCCAGTGAAAACCCATAGATAATTCGTATTTCATCGCTCGATACAGCCCACCAGATTGTCACCGCGCTAGTTGGCGTATTGACGCGGGGGTATTGCGCGCGCTTGAGCGGTAAAATGCGCCAAGAAGTACTTAGTTAAAAGCAGTGCCAAGGGCTCGAGATGCAGAATTCCCTTTGCGGAAATTGTGGGTGGGTTTAATCGAATTGAGTAATAGAACAAGAAATTATGACTTGTAATGCCGTGGCAAGCAGTGACAGGTCTATCTACCAAGTACTTTACCGGGGAACAAGTAGAGAGTGTTGCGTGGGTCCGAATGAATGGATGGTTGGATGATGAAGTACACTAAACCACTGTATCTTCCTCTAGACTTCGAAACCAAACGTCCAGTGCAACTGCTTTCTCCACACCCTCTCTCCCTCAGCCGTAGAGTATCGCACCATAGATACCATCGCCGGGACACCCTATAGATATCGCCATGGTCATCCTCTCGATTCTTATACTCAATAAAGCCGGCGGTCTCATATACCAGCGCGACTTTAACGAGGGTCTCAATAAATTGTCATCCAATGACTATCTGGTTCTTGCTGGCACGTTCCACGGGGTCCACGCGATCACCTCTCGAATATCGCCAGTCCCTGGTTCAGGTGGCTTGGAGGTATTAGAAAGCGACCAGTTTCGCATGCAATGCTTCCAAACACTTACCGGTAGTATTTCTTACTGTTGTTCGCTTGCTATTTGTGGAGTGGGTAAAGATAGCTAATCTGGGGGATGGATGAATGGGTTGTAGGCACCAAATTTCTGATATTTGCCGAACCTCACCAGCCAAATATCGACGTTATTTGCAGGAGGGTCTACGAGCTGTATGCCGATTACGTCATGAAAAATCCCTTCTATCAGATTGAGATGCCGATACGATGCGAATCCTTTGACAGACATCTGGCCGCGTACATCAAACCAAAGCAATAACTGGAGGGTACGAGGGATCCCGACTGGACAGGTGATGGGGTTATATCACGACACCAATAGAAGATTCGGTGACGGAGGCTTACATTATGTATACATACCATGGTGTTTGGCATTTAGTTAGATTGGAGTTATGGAGTTTTAATGGTTTAATCCGCTGTAAGGTTATGATTAGCAGAAACATCTGTATCATTGAAGGGCAGATGTGAATGTCGGTGCACACTTCCTGGTGCTTTAGTTTTAGAAGGATTTGCAGTGAAGTACGATGCGGCAACATTCGTTACAAGCATGAGAATTCCGAGTGTAATTTACAGTAATGATGTAAGCAGCACCGCCGCCCAATGTCCTTCTTGAGCGTAACTGTACGCTCTCAGACACGAACCTTGGTGTTGCAGCTTATGCAATATCCATCTTATCATCATCTTTCTTGTCTGTTTTGTCTTCCTTTAGTAGTGGTGTGTTCTCGTCCTCTTCCTTGATGTTATCCAAATTGCTGGAACTTTCCCCAGTGGCCTCCTTCTTTTCGCCCTCCTCTTTATCTTTCTCGGCTTTTGCAACTCTTGCCTTCTCATCCTCCATTGACATTCGCAGTGCCATTGCCAGCTCGGGATCCAGATTAGGATCGAAACCGAACTCAAACCCGCCTGACCCCTCACCACCTGCGCCTCCTTCTCCAGTTCCAGCTCCGCTTTCGGAAGATCCGGTTTCGCCCATTATGGGGGTGGCAATGAGGCGGTCGGAAAGAAGCTGAGGTCCAGGAGGAATAGTAACGATGTGCGAATTGTCGGATGAGTTAATGGCCTCCCTGAAGGCTTGGAGCTTCTGCGTGTTGTCCGACTCAACTTCCCCAAAGTTGACAAAGTCAACAGCAACATTATTTTTCTTCATCTTCTTTGCAAGCTTGACAAGAGTCTTTTCGTCTTCTGCAATCGGGGAACCGACGAAAACAATAATTCGCTGTCGCTGTAATTTGTTCTGGCGATGTTTGAGGGCAAGCTATAATGCAGTCAGCTCTGCCGTTGATATGATAATGCGGACACGTGTGCGTGGCAACATGCGACATCAAGGGTAGGGAAACCTACTCCGGCTACCTGAATACCTGTTGCCAGATGGGCCTCTCCCTTGATTTTAGTATCGTGTAATCCAGTCAAGATCTTGCCGTAATCCGTCGTCAGTGTAACCAACACTTCGGGTCCCTTTCCGCCCATTGTCATCAGGCCAACAGACGATTCCGGGTTTGCCTGTGTCTTTGCAGAATAGATGAGTGAAACAGCGTCGGCTTGAGCTTCAAAGCGGGTTGGTCTATAAACTGCGGTTAGAAACAATAGTAGCAAATTTGCAACGTCGAAGCATACAGATAATCCCCGTTTCGGCTGCTTTCGCTATTATCGACCCTGCAAGCTGTCAGTTGTGGATCTCCGAGTATTGTAGTCTTCGAGAATGAGGACGAACACTATCATCGTTGCTTCTAACACCATGGTAGCGGTAAAAATGTGTAGTTTGCTAAAAATGGGTTGGATGAGCTTTCAAAACGAGTTTTGTGGTGATAATAGCTGGTTGGTGGTTGATGAGTTGATGAGTTGATGAGTTGATGGATGATGGTTGGAGCTGTTGGAGCTGACTGTCGTGCAAAAAGACGTGAAGTAGCTTTCAACGCTACCCGGCTCTTGATTTGGGTCTTTGTTTACCAAATTCCTTCGGCCTCCCCACAACCACTCGCGTATCATTCAATTCGTCATAAGCTCAGGCCACTACCGGAAACTAAATACCAACTATTACTTGAAAAAGCCCTGGGAACACAATGGCACCTCTGCTTCGCCGAAAGAAAGGCGTTTCCTCATCGGCCACCGCCAGTCCAGTCGCGCTCACGCAAAGCGCCGACTCACCACAACAAACAATGTTTCCCCATCCACCACCCGAAGAATCTGCACAGGCACCTAAATCGCCATTCAGACGCGTCAATGATGGTAGAATCACGAAGATTGGCAAACAAGCGCTTCTGGAGAACTTGGAGTTAGAATGTGTGTCTATTCCCTAAGAGCTTTGCACTTGTACATACTGATCACTGGCACCTTTCGCTGTATCCTCCAGTTAATGAAAGGACTCGGAAACTTCGTTCGCAGTACACACAACAATCGCATGCACTCAAACAGCGGATAGAAATGCGAATTAACCGGATACCTAAGAAGTTATGGAAGATTACAATGGCAGACTTGCTTGCCCAGGCCGAAGGAAGAGACCTAGCAAGCTCAATAGCCATTGTTGGTGGGGCGAAGGGATTCGTAGATGATATACGAAGACTAAGGTTGATTTATGTTTGACTCTTCAAAGTGTGCTATAACTAACGGGCGGATGTAGTGGTGGGGGAACAGAGAAGGGCAAAGACGAACGCCTAATGGTTTCCAAGAAGAGAGTAGCAAAAAAACCAAACGTCTCTTCAGGGCGAGAGCAGATGCCACCACCGCCCTTGCCACACTCGTTACATAATCCTCTTGGACTTTCCAGCAAGTCAAATCTACCCCCATCATCATCTCCAGCGCGTTCATCGTCCCCCCAAAGGTTAACTCCCCAACGAACGGCCTCGCCCATCAAACTGCCCAAAGGGACTCGAACACGTAAGGTAGTACTGAATACGACTTCTAGCTCGAGACCGACGTCACGTGCAACGACAAGGTCGTCAACGGAGACAGCAGGCACAGCTGTTTCGGCGGGCATGAGAGGTACCAAGAGTTCGCAGGCAAAAGCAAAAGCTGCTGCTATTGCTGCTGCTGCAGAATCTGAGAAAAACAAGGGGTTGAAGCGAGGCGGCGGAATGAATAATACCGGGAGCAACGGTAGTCTGAAAGAGAACCGGGTGGCTGGAGTGAAGAAAGAGACGGCTAGTAAGGCCAATGGTGCTGGGAGGGTTTTGAGGTCAAGGAAATAGAAATGGCTTGAGTGTTTGTGGTTTTGGCCGTTTGGGATGGTTTAGGCTGCATCTGTTCATGTTTTTGTGCGGGTTTGTGTATATTGGTATCTTTTGTTTTGCTTGCTCGCTTGCATATTGGTTTAGGTTCGGGGTAATGCTTCCCCTTTCACGATTTAAATACACGACTGCTTATGTTAAGAGCGTCTCTTATGTAGGATACCTAACTGTCTGCACCGTCAAATAAGTAGTCGTGGGGAGAGTGTAACCCTAGACTCTATCACTCTATGACACTGGCGCCTTGGCAAGGAACCCGAGCAAGCGAAGGAGTTCCCGCCGTACTTAAGTTTGTATGCCACTTAGTACCTGGTGGAGGTAGGGAAGCTGAGGATAGAGAGAGCTCTCAACTGCTTCTATTCATTGTTGTGTAAAGCCCCCTGTCGATGCCTTATTAGATAAAGTTATGTTGCACGTTAATCGAAGCGCTCGCAAACGCGCAGGGTCTTGTTTTCGTGTACCTGCTTCCCTCATCCCCCTTGCGCATCTCCATTTGCACAGAGGATGTTGTCTAGCCGCATCCATAAACAACTTGACACCTCCGATTTCCCCCCACTCCGCTTACCTCTCTACCTCCTCGACGAACTCGCAAAACCATTGTCACATAGGGGTATTCGCCAGATACACACGACGCGACGTACATCAAACTCTCCTTCGGAAATTTCATTCACTCTGGTGCGCTGGTTCTGACGCCCTCTCTTCGCCACAGAGAAAGCATCATCACTCCTGTTCTGCCGAGCAACAAAATCTTCTGCCGTGGGATTTGTGGGAATACAAGGGAATAGGGGTAGTCGCACGCACTACGACTTCGGGGAAGACGGAGTCGTTAGGACGACACACGCCCCTTTGGTTACTGCTACGCGGACATCAACAAAACTACAGCTATGGGGGGCGGTAATATCAAAGTAGTGGTTAGGGTACGGCCCTTCAATAGTAGAGGTATGGATTTATGACGCCGCGGCGTATCTTGTTTTGACGTCTGGAGTGCTTACGCGCTATCACCGGCGGGCGTGAGTAGAGAAGGAGCGGGGTGCGAAATGTATCGTGCAAATGAAAGACACGCAAACGGTCCTAACACCACCCCCGGGTGCCGAGAAGACCAGTAAAGGGGGTGCCAAAGATCATGGACCAAAGGTTTTCAACTTCGACAGGAGTTACTGGAGTTTTTCGAAGAACGACTCGACCTATGGTGTGTGACTTGGAATTGATTTCGACTTTCCGGGGCTAATAATATACACCCTATATACAGCTGGACAGGATGCTCTTTATCAAGACTTAGGAGAACCATTACTAGATAATGCTTTTGAGGGTTACAACAATTGTATCTTTGCGTATGGGCAGACGGGTTCTGGAAAATCCTACTCCATGGTCTGAATCCCTCACAATTACCCCTGAGGGCTAAGCTGGCCAGAGAGCTGATAAGTCCGTGGGTGAATCAGATGGGGTATGGCCAGGAATTCGGTGTGATTCCGAAGATCTGCCAGTACATGTTCGAACGAATGTTGGTTCACTCTAGCCCTAGTTAGTGAAAGTGACCAGAAATTAATCCCATACTAGAAATGCTCTACAGACCGATCCGCATCTGAAATGCACGGTGGAAGTCTCGTATCTAGAGATTTACAATGGTATATTATCTGCTGCAGGCCTTAAGCATAACTGATGAGACTAGAGCGAGTCCGCGACCTATTGAATCCCTCGACAAAATCTGGACTGAAAGTTAGAGAGCATCCTTCAACGGGTCCCTATGTAGAAGATTTAGCAAGACTAGTGGTAGGGTCATTCGCAGAAATCGAGAATCTCATGGATGAAGGAAACAAGGCTAGAACCGTTGCCGCAACAAACATGAATGAAACCTCTTCAAGATCCCACGCAGTCTTCACACTCATCCTCAGCCAGAAACGCCACGACACAGAAACCAACATGGATACAGAAAAAGTTTCTAGAATCAGTCTAGTTGATTTGGCAGGTTCTGAGAGAGCGACGTCTACTGGAGCTACGGGAGCGCGCCTCAAGGAAGGTGCCGAAATCAATAGGTCTCTCTCGACTCTTGGGCGTGTTATTGCGGCACTTGCGGACGTGTCTCAAGGGAAAGGTGGAAAGAAAAAGGGAACCCAAGTACCATATCGAGACTCTGTATTGACCTGGCTTCTGAAGGATTCTTTGGGCGGTAATAGTATGACTGCAATGATTGCGGCAATCTCCCCTGCCGACATCAACTTTGATGAGACTCTGTCAACGCTACGATATGCGGACTCCGCTAAGCGTATCAAGAATCACGCCGTTGTCAATGAGGATCCAAACGCTCGAATGATTCGGGAATTGAAAGAGGAATTGCAGCAACTACGATCAAAGCTTTCAGGCGGTGGAACAGAGGAAACTTATGCACCAGACACACCGCCAGAGTTGCAGATCGTCACCATTACAACAGCGACTGGCGAAATCAAGAAGGTTTCCAAAGCTGAAATTGCGGAACAGTTGCACCAATCGGAGAAAATTTTGACCGATCTTAACCAAACTTGGGAGCAACGGCTAGAAAAGACCCAGCAGATCCACAAAGAGCGGGAAACTGCGCTTGAAGAACTAGGAATCAGCATCGAGAAAGGATTTATCGGTCTTTCTACTCCGAAGAAAATCCCTCATCTCGTGAACTTGAGCGATGACCCATTGCTAGCAGAGTGCCTGGTTTACAATATCAAGCCTGGGACGACACAAGTCGGTAATGTCGAGACATCAACTACTGCTCAAATAAGACTCAATGGTTCAAAAATCCTCCAGGATCATTGCCGTTTCGAGAATGACAATGGCGTGGTAACTTTAATTCCCAACGAAGGTGCTGCAGTCATGGTGAATGGACTGCGGATCGAAAAAAAAAGGCGTCTACGTACGGGGTTCCGTATTATTCTAGGGGATTTCCATATCTTCCGCTTTAACCATCCCCAAGAGGCTCGTGCCGAACGAGACCGACTGCGGCAATCGGCGACTATGAACTCCGCTGTCTTTCCGCAATCCCCAGAGCACAAGCACACGTTGAGTAATGGTGTCACTCCAGACATGATAGAAAGGCTCGAAACAGAAAGCAATAGTAGTAGACCTGAATCGCCAGCTGCCATACCAAATAGTCGCGACATGGAATGGTCGTTTGCTCGACGCGAAGCTGCTACAGCATGGCTAGGAGATAGTTCGAAGATCAGTACACTTGCGGATGATGAGTTGGATAACCTCTTGGAGGAGATGCAACGGGTCAAAGCAATCCGCAAGGGGAGGCCGGATAGCCGACTAGACGACGATGAAACAGCGTCCGTCACTTCATCTTTCCCTGGAGTTCGAGAGAAATATGCTTCAACCGCAACATTGGCCGATGATCTTTCGTTGGACACTATGATTACAATGCCAGGGACACCGCAGCCAGGAGAGGTAGAGGAAAGGCTTAGGCTGATGAAAGAAGAGCTTCAAGGGCAGCTCGAACAACAAAAAGAGGAATACCAAGAAAAACTTAAGGCAGCAGGAGGATTGGAGTTTGAGGAAATCAAAGCAGAAAAGACCAAGATGGAGGAGCAGCTAGCCACTGCACGGGCCGAAATGCAGAAAGAATTGGAAAAACAACGACAAGAATTTGAAAACCGGCTTGAAGAGATATCGCTATCCCCTTCGAAGAAAACGAAAGAAATACTCACTGAGCATCAAGTCAGTCTCGCCAGGTTCGTCATAGATCACTGGAAACAAAGAAAATATGTTCGGATGGCAGAATCAATACTACAGCAGGCAGCAACTTTGAAAGAAGCGCAGATTATGAGCCAGGAGATGGAAAAGATGGTGGTTTTCCAGTTCACAATTGTGGATGTTGGTCATACTTTTCAATCCAGCTACGATCTCGTGCTCAATGGAGTTTCGGCAGAGGACGATGAATTCCTGGAAATGGCGAAAAAGCCATGTGTTGGCATACGAGTCATGGACTTCCACGCGGGTGTTGTCCATCTCTGGTCTTTAGAAAAACTTCAGAATCGTGTTCGGCAAATGCGACAGCTTTATCAATACTTGGACCGGCCGGAGTATTTGCAGGTACGTATCCATAAATGTTTATTCTTCCATTGGCCTGTTAGACGCTAAATTCGCTCACCGTGGCAGCACTTCCGACTGGGCGACCCATTCACCGAACCGATCTTACCGCAATATTCTTTGATAGGAGACGTGGACGTTCCTCTGACTGCCATATTTGAGTCTCGTTCGCAAGATTTTGCACTTGATATCATGTCGCCACACACACAAAGTGTGGTAGGCATCGTTAAGTTGACCATCGAGCCATCTCAAGCAGAAGCCCGTTCAACGCTTAAATTCAACGTCATCATGCGAGACATGATAGGTTTTGCAGAACGCGAGGGGACGGCGGTCCATGCACAAATGTTCATTCCTGGAGTTTCTGATGAAAGTGGTGCTACAACGACCACGATGGTTTCCAATTTTGACGAAGGTCCAATACGGTTCGATAGTGTCCACAGTATGAGCATGCCCCTCGGAAACCCGCTGCGCCATGTGACATTACGGGTCGCCATCTTTGCGAAGATCACTGCGATGCACCTCGAGAAGCTGATCAGCTGGGATGACATGCGTGATCATAGTAATACAATCTCCCCTCAGAAAAAGAGTGCTCGGCTCAATGAGACTGAGTTCTATACCGAAGAGCGACACGATGTCTTTGCTCGAGCACAAATCTTGGAGCTCTCTGAATCGGGCGAATATCTGCCAGTCGAAGTCCTGCAACAAACTGACGCAGACCCAGGAGCATTCCAACTACATCAAGGCCTCCAAAGACGACTGCAACTAAGCTTAACGCACAGCTCCGGTGAAGCTCTCCAGTGGCGAGATGTGGCTAATGTTCGCATTGGATCGGTTCGATTACTCGACCCCCGGGGAAAGATTCCCGATCTTTCTTCTCCGACGAAGGAAGTCCGCTTAAGCATTATATTGGGGCCCGTTGTGAAGACAAATGCCGATGGAACAAGCACTGTAACTGTAGTGGCTCAGTGGGATTCTAGCCTTCACAATTCGATTCTGCTAGACCGCACAACAGCAGACAAATACCGAGTGCAGATGTGCCTGCGGTGGAACGTTGTTTCAGAACGTTTATCCGAGTCGATGCTATTTTCCCTGGATATTGCGGCGCAAATTCAACCAAGACTCATTCGTGGGCCAAGTAAATTTATGCAGTTGTGGAACAACACCAGGATCGTACATGCTAGTGTGGGATTATACCAACTCGTGATCAGACCAGCAGCGGCGAGGCGCGCCGGCGACCTATGGAGAATGAATACACTGCATAGGTATGTTAAAGGGGAGGAATATCTTGCGGGGTGGACGCCGCGAAGTGTCAGTCTGGTGCGTGATTTCATATCAGCCAAGAAGAGAAGGGTTAGGGTGGCGGAGGTAGAGAACGCAAAAGGGTTTCTGAACAGTCTCCCGGTCACAAGAAATGTCACACCGACTGTACCTCAAGAGCAGCCTATGGGAAGAGTTGTGGGGAGAATATTAGGCAAAGAGAACGGAGGGGTACTAGGTGCGCCAGTTGAGGAGCCAATAATAAGTCTTGTGGGGGAAATCCCACCACCTACTGGTGACGAATACGTGGAGGCACCAGCAGGCATCCCACTCCAGACCGCACACCAGACAAGCACACCGCCGGAGATCACTGAACCATTACTGCCAGAGGATCCAGAGTCGCCAGAGGATCCGAAAATACATGTCCTGCGGAAATTTGTTAACCTCTGGTCGTCCTGGAAAGATCCGAGCGAAGTACGTTATGTTTCCGATAAGGAAACATGACTCCAATTTGTTGGTATTTATTCACAGCTGACCTGCTTAACAGACAATCCTTGTGAAGGAAAACATTGAACCACCACATAACGGGGCTTGTTTCGCTACATCCACCGAAACCCAACCTCCACGATTGATGGCTGAAGTCCGACAAATACCGAAGAGGTTCGTTCGCCCCATTGCGCACGTCTTGTCTTAACCATAAATTGACAATATGTAGCGCATCATTACTTAAGTCCGGTTATCTTTTGACCCTCAACGAAACCAACAAAGTCTGGACCAAAAGGTATTTTGAATTACGGCGGCCTTACCTGCATGTGCATTCTGTTCCAGATGGTGAAGAAATCATGGCGATCAATCTGAGCCAATGCCGTATCGACCACCAGCCACAGGTTGCAAAGCTGTTACGACGTCCACATATCTTTGCAGTGTACGCACCGCTAAATACCTACCTTTTCGCCACCCGCAATGAGCGGGAAATGATCGAATGGGTCTTAACAATAGACCAATCCCATTTCTTTTCTTCGAGCAGGAGTAATACACCAGAGGAGTTTGCATGAGGGAGTAAGGGTGTCCTTTTTTGTTTATGATATGATAATTGACCGGCACTACTTACGAGCTTTGGATCCAGTTTTGTCTTTCGTGTAGGTGCTTTGCAGTTAGTAGACGGGCGTTCTTTTTTTTTGTTCGATTTCTAATTGATATGGTTTCTTTTCGTTCGACGTTCATTTTTGGGACAAGAAATTGCAATCCAGCTGCAGAGTAGGTCTATACTTCTTTATTTTTCATTAACAATAGACTAGTACGAGTGGTAGAGGCGGCTGGTCATCTTGAATTGCAGCAAACTGTCTTAGGGATGCGCTTTTTTGTACAATATTTCATTTCTTTCCGGTGTCTATTTTTCCTTATCCCACCTTTAGCGTTTTCTGTCATGTGTGATGTAAAGGTAATTCGATCTCGTCGGGAAGGAAGCGAGGATTCATACAATATTGCAATTAGATGTACTCTATATAGGCAGAGACAGAGTGGCTAGATAAGAACGCACTTTCGATCTAGATATCTTGACTAGTTTCAGCCAGTTACAAGTGACGTACTTACGAGTTTTTCATATTGAGGGTATACCAGGAATGTATACGATAAATTGGGCCTGGAATCAGAATGAACGAGTGATCGGCGATGAGCCATTATCTTGCCGTGTACCTCATGAGGAGCCGTGATAGATAGAAAATTCGACGAGCCAATCCACCGTACAGACTAGAATGCCACTACTATACTACGGCGAAATTATTCGTTGGCAACATTGTGAGGGGATGGATGAGTTGCTCCAATAAGAAACGAAACACTTGAAATAGATGTCCTTTTCAATGCACTGATAATGTAAAAGTGCACACATGAGATTAATCAATCGATCGGCTGGTTTTGATAATGATTGCAGGGGAATCCAAGGATTCCTCTTAAAGTGGATCCTCGCAGCTGTGGAAGAGGCTCTTGAGCCTACAGGCTGAGGCACGCAAGGGAGCGGATCAAATTCCATCAAGAACAGGCTCCAGAACTTCGACAGCACCAATCACTGCGCCTCAGCACTCTGCCCCAGAGCCTCTGCCAAAGACAAGGTTGAGCGCCGAACTGTGAGCCAGCAATAGAGAGTCCCTGAAGTCGAAGCTGGAGCCCACTCACGGATCGGGTTTTCCTAAGGATGGGGACGAGCAAGACGGAACGGGACTAAGTCCCATCTCGAGACATCTTGCGGCCGACCATTTTTTGCACTGGAAGTCCTGAGACTTGGGAGTTCTTAAGAACAATGTCGAGATTAATTGCCGCAAAGCTGAAGTCCAGTGGCACAAGCTATGATTCAATTCAACACGTACACTCTCCAAACCAGGCGCCCTGCAGCTTCCTCCTTTTATTCGCCCGTCTCCAAAAACTCCAGTGAGCAAGAAAAGGAGAAATCGAAGGACAAATTCAGAGGCGAATTTAGCGCTAGACCCTACCCTCAAACCACACGTGGTCATGGATTATCATTTTGTGGTCCTGAGAATTGCCCGGGAATTTGAGAAACAGGTCGGAGGTCTCGAGAAATCTCCTCTCTCTCGGTCTTGGGGTAAAATTTTTGAGTCAAAATTCTGAGATATCGTCTTTGTCCATCACTACTATGAATGGTGAGAGTAGCTTTGAAGCCTATACAACTCCTTCGGAAGGAAGAAGGCTCTCTAGGCTGACTATCATCAGCTGAGGCAGTCCAGTGTTTGAGTGCGTTGAAAGGTCCTCGAGCGGCAAACCACATAATCCGAGGTCAATGATGAGAAGATCTAGAAGCTGGCATTCTTCCCCATCTTGAACGGCCACAGCGCCACCTGCCCCGCCGCCCGCTCGTTTCAAGAACAGGTTTATACAGAGACTGCATTTAGTGATAATCACAGATTTGCGAAAACCTACTTGGAAGGGCTGTATTTCTTATGGAATAGTAATGGACTTACACTAGAGTATATCGGGAAGCCGTTGTTTGCAACAAAGTTGGTAGGTCTAGGGCAGGTGTTTAGGGTTGACGCTTTGGTCTTCCATTATCTCCTTCACAGAAGTACTTTTACCTCCAACTCTAATAGTCTATCTACACTCCAAGTAATATCTCGTACTTTGATTTTCCCCCTCCTCACTCTCTCAGTTCTCTTTCTAAACCGTCGAGGTGTTTCCGGGATCCTGGGGTTGAGTAGCTTTCATCTTCTATCACGGGTTCTCAGCTCTGAAGCTCTGTTGCTGGGACGAGCCATGTTGTAGAACTTCAAAATAGAACTGAGAATCTCATACTGTAGCTAATAAGCTGAGGTTGGGGGGAAACAAGTAATGGATTTAGATTGATAATTACAGCTTGGAAACTCCAAGGGTTCGTCCAAGTGTCAACTTCCTTGGAATTGGAAACTGAAGCGATTTGAGAATTTAATTCTCCTTTGTCAGTTTCGGTTGACGAATCCAGCAATCTTCTCACTGTCGCCCCTTCCCATATGGCGTTGTGTTCATGTCAGCCAATCGGAGGAAGGATGTAGAGATTGAGTTTTTTTCCAAATGATGAGCAATCTTTATAGACAGCTACTCAAATTAGTAGTAATGTAATAAAATTGCATAAGATATTGTAGACCTTCTTTCTGCCACCCTCCACATCCGGAGAAATTACGTCAATCTCCATCTCCAAACTAACCAAAAATACATATTGCTCAGACTAGGTAAACAGCGTCGATCTGCGGGTAGGTAGAGAGATGTTATCAAGATACATTGCATGATGCCCTTCCCGCCGCATAGAAAAAATTTGCAGTGATAGATGTTTTGGTATCCATCCCATTTCATTGACACGCGTAGTTGTTATTAACAGTAGTCTGAAGTCTGACTTCAGTCTTCTTGCCATACCCTCCATCCAATATGGACGGTACCAACATGCCAGCGCTAGAAGCAAGACCACCACTGTTACCGTCTGGTCAAAGTGGGTCAAAATATGCCGGACCGTCCATCGTCCGTCGTCAGCCCCACGCATACTCAATGCAGTCTTTTACTGATCCAGCATATTCCCTTTCCACAAACGTGATTTGAACAACCCAGCAATCTGGTAAAGAATTCCGAGCACCGGTTAGAGAACATTGTCCGCACACCCCAGAGCTGTATGTGCCTGGGCCAGGCCGAAAGTTCGACACAAGCAGTAGACGTACCGAAAGTTGGATGGGCAAGTTCGAGAAGATGCCACGAGTGTGGAATAATAAGAGCGAAGCTAAGAAAAGTAAGTAACTTTATATATCTGCTTGGTAGTTACATGTGTGAACGAGAAAGAACGCCAGCGCCCGCCTATTGAATCTTCAGGGGAGGAGGATGTCCTTTGTAGAAACGATGATTTGCAAGGCGTATAGGATCTCCGTGGGAAGCATGGTCCATCCCGGAGAGGATGTCGAATCGCTTCCTTGCAAAGCAATTTAACAGAGTAGGGAGCTTTCGATGAGCTTGATTGTACTGTTTGGTTCTTGTAGGATATCGTGAGAAACCTCAAGGTGAGGGGGTATGGAGTTGGCGTGACGTTGGAAAGTGGTGGTTCTGAATATGTCATAATACCAGCGGCAAAACCCGAGTATGTACCAACAGAACAGCTCTTTTAAAAGTGTCCGTTCGATTGTAAGTCTTACAAGAATTTTAGTCCGACGAGAGCAGTTTGTGAAGTCTGAATTGCAGAAGTCCTCTCGTCAGAACCAGTTGTTCAATTTTACGACAAAAAGTGGGCGCTTAAGGGGTTGGATTTTAGGTAAAACTCGACTCTACCATCGCTCAACCTCCAACACCACCTCCTATCTCAACCAACTCGCAGCAATCATGTCGGAAGATCACGACGCACTACTATCAAAGATAGGTCAACTAGCCGGTAAGTGACACTGTAAAACTCGCAGTCAGTCTGGAGACTGTCGTTAATAGCGCCAATAGGTCAAATTAACCGCCACAAAAACCAGCACGAGCATGTTGCAAGACCAGCGCCATCTGCTTCTTATCGAAGTGGCTTTAGCTATAATGCGTCTTACCGTCAGTATTAATTTGCAACCACTACACGCCCCGCACTACTAATGAGCGTCATAGAATCATCGAGAGGACGCGGAACCGCATACTGGCAGCCACCGAGTCGCGCGACTTGGAGTGGAAGAGGACGAGCCCGAGGTCGAGGGGCGGCTCACCACCACCGGACACTTGTGATCAATAATAATAATACTACTACCAGCTCTCCAACTGGACCGCTTCCATTAACATCTGCGGCGACTGGTTCGAGCTCTACTGGCCCCACATCAAACACCAATCAATCCCAAACTGCTACAACTTCAGGGTGGGTGGCGAAACGGGACCGCCATATGCAGTTGATCAATAGTTCTGTATATGACAAAGAAGTTCAGGCTCGCACAAAGGCTATGGCAAAAACCCTCGACGACAAACTTCAAAGGAGGGAAGCACACGAAAAGTTGAAGCTTAATCGATTCTTGCAGGACTCCCAAGATCACTCTAATCGTGAAGTCGAGATTGGAGGCGAACGATACCGGGTCACTGCTGGTGGGAGTAAGCTGGTTCGACTGTCGGGTGAGGATGATGTTCTCTTTACTCAGGTCTACTGACTGGAGTTGAATTTAGTTAACACATTCGCAGGTAACTCCAATGTTACCACGACGCCCAAGAAGGCCGTTCTTGGAGGTGTTCAGTTTCAAAGGAGCCGTAACGGTAATCTTTGGCGCGCAGGTCTCGTACGAGCATCTCGGTCAGTTCAACATATCTGCTGCACCTTTGCGGTCAAAACGTTTGTGTATATTCAATGGGCACTAACCGGCGGCCATTTTGGTTTCTAACGGCAGACGATCGAAGCTATCGCAAAGGAAATCGACGCCTTGCAAGTACTATTCAAATTCTGGTATCGAATGCCTTCCTAGATTGTTGATTTGGATTCTCATCGTCTATGGATGATTGAGTTACACGGGGACGATGCCTGAGTAGGATGGATGGACCCGTTACCAACTGGCCCCTAAATATAAAGAGATAAGTGCAGTAACTGACGAAAACGTTTAACCGTTGATATGCAGGTCAATGCAAACACGGGATGTCATGTCCATACGTTCACAACCCCAATGAGGTCGCTATTTGTCCGAGGTTCCTAGCTTCTGATTCCTGTCAGGACGGCGATATGTGTGATTTATCACACGATCCGACACCGCATCGCGTACCGGCATGCCACCATTTTCTTCGTGGCAATTGTTCAAAGCCGGATTGTCGATATGCCCATGTTAGAGTCAACCCAGCGGCGTCTGTCTGTCGCCGCTTTGCAACCCTGGGATACTGTCCCAAAGGTGCTGACTGCACTGAGCGGCATGTACACGAATGCCCCGAATTCGATGAAACAGGAGTATGTACCGACGAAAAATGCAAATTGCCACACATTGAGCGTGCGGGGCGAAGAAGAGCGGCGGCAGCCACTGCAAGTGCTGAAAAAGCCAAAAGTTCTTCAAATGACGACAGCAGCCATGATTCTAGTGAGGAAGAGGAAGATACCGAGTCTATCGGTAGCGATGTGGATTCAGATGTCCTTTCCGATGTCGATTTTGTTCGATACGGCGAAGAAAATGATGATGGCACTTTACTGGAAGATTTTATCAAATTCTAACCTGACAGCAGCTTTCTTAATCACCTCGTCCTCTGGATATAGTGGATGTCCCCTCTTTTCCTGGATTTTTGATGTTTCAGCATGGCATAAAACGGAGTTGAGGAGGATGGACGACTTTTGAATTCCTGGTGGGTTGGATATGGCGTTCATTGGTATCCAGATTGCCCTCCGCCATCTCGGTCGCGAGATCATGGAAACCAACAGTAGAGGTTAACCCGGAGTGGGGAAAGGGCGGGATGAAAAAGAGCTTGGAAGTTCGTCTCCACAGGATGGTTCTCATTCTTGGGGCATGCAGATGCGTAGGAGACATAACTAGTTTTCTTTTTGGCGTATTTCTACATTTTCGTTACCCTTGTTTTATCAATCCACGATGCTTTGCAGAGAACTGTAAAACATTCGCTTCTTGTGTGCTGTTTTTTCCCCACAATGCCATAATCCAAGCTCCTGTCTTTATGCGAGGCTTGCGGATAGTGACGTTTGACGTTTGTCGTTCGTTCGTTCGTTGTGTTGGAACCCCACAGCTTCGTTATCAGCCGTTCTTATGCCGTGACACCGAAGATGATAACTGGACGAAATGGAAGCCGCAAATATTGTGGCACTGTAGCACTGCAGAATGTGTTCTGAAACTTCTCTTCATCGGCAGATCACCGTGCTTCCCGTCGGCAGTGAAAAACAAGTGCGACAGTGGCCTGCTTATTGGTGGAGAGTCCACGCAACGCCTCAATTCTCACATTTACCCTTGTTAGGGTGCGTTCGAAGGTGGGATTGGCCAAGGCATAAGCTGCCTTCGGGGAAGGTCCAGCCTCAGAACGGAAAAGCCTCTCAGCCTGGCAAGAAAAGTGCTCTGTAGAGGAAGGGCAGTTTCGTGGGGCGGACCGATCCTGGCGAGCCAGTAGAATTTTCGGAAGTACCAGTTTTTTTATGCTGGACTGTTACCTAGTTTCCCTTCTTCCCCGCTCCGCGGCGGTACCAGAGACGGTAGGGAAAAGGCTGCCGCAGAAACAAATTCCAACAGCTGCTTGGGGTAGTTCCATGCTGCCAATGTGTTTCAGAGGGTATTCTAGTATGTGGAAGGGAGTACCTCTTCATGTAGGTGAACGTCATGGGAGCACAGATAAAGAAGTGAGGCGCCCAGGAGCCGGATTGGCAAAACCAATCATTGGCATTTTGCATTTGGCTCGGAATGGTCTCTTCGGAGCAAGTACGCACTACTTTTGGGCACGGCACGCGCGCGTCGAAATGGTGGGGTTTGGTGTTTGCTACAAGATCTTCGTCCAGTCATTCATTCGCCTGACCTCCGTACCCGAGAATAAACACCTCGTTTAAAATATGTTTGATACCTAACTGCCCGCCCGTTCCAAGTATACAAATCACAGCCAGTCGTTTGGGATTTTTCTGGCAATGTACCCAGGAAGTGATGGGGGAGCTGCTATGTGTTACCCCATCCCAGAGTCAAAAAGCAACGGAGGGTGGGATATCGCGGTACCTATATACCTCGTGCAATCAATTTGTTGCCGTATTGGGCATCAAAGGCCGTAAGTTTGTCCTGCGACGGAGGGCAAGGTGACGACTGAACAATTCCAAGACCTGGAGAGAAAAATGAAAAAAGAAATTCCTCACGTATCACAGCGCCTTGTTTCTGAGCTGTCAATCCAATCTCACACACAGAAGAAAAAATATCTCGTAAAAATACATGGACATGATGGGACTCATGACGAGAAGGACCCATAAAGCTAAAGCAGCCTTCCAGAGTTTTTGCGGGGCTCAGATGCGGATGATTTTCGCCCGGGGGCGCAGGATCTCGGACAACCAGAGTGCCATCGGATTCAAGAATTACTCTAAAAATTTGGGGAAAGAAAACAAAACAGAAAAAAAAAGTGGGCGATCACTGCGAACGAACGACGAACGAACGAGCATCAGGGTGGGTACATGGAGTACCTACACTTGCTTTGTATGGAACTCAGTTTTAGTGCAATGCAGAACTCCGCTTGGGTGAACTCCATTCCAATGAGTGAAGATAGATAGATAGACCGGTCAGGAGTGCTTCTAGGTAGTGGGGGGAGGGGGGAGGGCAGCGCCTGTGAATGGATAAAATCCTGTGAGCGTTCCATGTTCCGCCCATACCTGTATAGTATGGGAATTGTGAGGACAAGTGCGACCAAGGAAGGCTTTTCGCCGGGCGGTCAGGGTCAGCAGTAACATCCAGCAATCACAGAGCCCGATTCGAAGTTGAGAAGGAGTGTGGGCAGGGCCAAATGGTCAGAAGCAGACGGATGAGGGAGGATAGGGAGAGGATAGGATAGGGAGGATAGGACGGGATTAACTGGACAGGATGGTGGTGATGATGAAGGAAGGAAGCGGAGGGGCAGAAGAGAACGGAGAAGGGGAGTGGTATTCTGAGACAGTGCTTCTTTTTTGGGGGACGCTTCCCTGCGATACCACTGCCAGCGAATCAGCCACCCTTGTCTGCAGTGCAAGTTGATACCATGCGCTTCACGCCATTCTCATTCGCACTGGGTCATCAGCACGCTCTTCTGCACCGACTGCTGATACTCACCGCTACCCACACACGCACGCAGAGTCCGGCCCACCCACGTACTTCGCATTTACCCAGTATATAGCACAGCGCCCGCATTCCGCAGCTGCTCCGACTTTTTCTTTCTTATCCTCCGTTTCCCCTCACGTTATCCACGTTCATCATATCCCGCGAAGAAAACGAGACATCCCTTTGTCTGAATAGACTGTGTCCATATTCTTCTTACCTACGACTACATTTCAATATTCCTCCCTCGATTTTCACTGACACCGCTTTCCCGCTGTCAACATACGAATTCTCCCACCTTAGATCTTCCCACCATTCTGCGTAGCAGTTTTGCCAGCACAATTCTGAGAAATGACTTCAGGATACCACCACCCCTTCCAGATGGATCAATATCTTCAACAGACACTGTCAGTGGACAGTCGGCGGTCGTTTTTTGACGATGATGATGCATCAATACTCGATGAAAACATCCTCGACAGCAACAATCTCCTCGACTCGACACTAGATATCTCCTCCATGGACCGACGGCGAGGCTCAGCGTTAGATACTAACGCCATCTTCTCACCATCAGCAGACTGGGATTTCGATCATGATATGGGCATGACTGCAGGTCCTGCAGACGATTCAACACCAGTACCTGCCGCAACCTTTGAACACAGCAACGGAACAAACAACCCATTCATCAAGCTCGAGCAAGCACAACCTGCATATGCGCAGCAACACAACTGGTCGTCAAACAGTGGAGCGTCGGGATCATGTACACCAACAGTATATGACAACAACGCGTTCAATGGTTACGATGAGAGTGGTGCATATCTGGCTCCAGCAATGGGAGCTCAGGGTGCGCAAGGTGCTTTCGATAACAACGTCCATATCCCTCCCCATGCCGTGTTCCCGAACTCTGGCGCCTCTATTCCTTCCTCACCTGCAGTCAAGGACTGGACAAACGGTGCAGGCCCAGCAGACCACGACGGCCAGTCAATGGCCAAGCGCATGCGTCCGTCAAGCCCAGGACCCCGAGCGCACTCGCCTTTGCATGTTGTTCGACGAGATGGTATCCGGAAGAAGAATGCTCGCTTCGATATCCCTGCTGAGCGAACTCTTATGAACATCGATCAACTCATTGCTCGCTCCCAGGACGAGAATGAGATCAAGGAACTCAAGCAACAGAAGCGATTGCTTCGCAATCGACAAGCAGCGTATGTATCCTGTTGACATCGTATCCTATGATCATGTACTGACATACCTATAGCTTGGATTCACGCCAGCGTAAGAAGCAACACACCGAGCGCCTTGAAGAAGAGAAGAAGCTCCATAGCAACATCATTCAGGAGCTGGAGGACAAGCTTGCTCAGATGACCATGCAAGAGGAACAGATGCACCAGCGATACCAGGAACTTGCCCGGGAAAGAGACTTCCTTCACCACAAGGCCGACACACTACAGCTGGAGAAAGAGGAGATGGTACGATCTCACACTCTAGAAACCGGCGAACTCCGCAAGAAGAATGCCTACTTGGATGACCAACTACACAAAATGCAGGACACCATGGATCGCACTCCGATGGCCCATCAGAACAGCTCTTCTGGTTTCAGCGATGCTTTCGACTTCGAGAACGACTTCGACCTTGACAGCCCGTGCTGGACCGAGCCCATCATGCACGATGTTTCTCCTATCAAGACTGAGAAGGTCGCACCTCTCAGCGAGTCTGAGAAGCCTGCTGCTCCAGGATTGCTCCTCATTCTTTTGTTGTGTGGCGCCTTTGTCGCTTCTTCGAAGACTTCCACCGCGGCCCTCCCGCCCCTTCCCAAGCAACTCCAGACTGCCTCTGCCTCTGTTCTACAGAACATCTTCCAAGATGCTGGTGTCGCTGAGGTTGGCCGTGTCGAGACTGTTGACCCCGCCTCTGCTACCGACTCTTGGGTTGTTGCCAAGTCCGATGTTCCCCAGATGGTAGGGTTGGAATCGACCATGAGCGTGCTCAACTCCTTCGACAAGACCACCCCCGAGCAACAACGCGAGCAGTTCATGCAACTGACTCCTGCTGAGTACAACGATGTGACCTCCAACAACTTCCTTCGGGAGCCTGAGCCAGTCAACCAGAGAAGCCGCCGCCGCATTCAGGAGAACCTTGCCAACATGCGAAACGCAAAGCCTTCCGCAGCTGAGGTCTACACACGATCACTTCTGTGGGACCGTGTTGATGCCGAAGTTGTTCGTCGCTTCGCCGCCTTCGCCCGTCAGGCTCAGAGTTCAGGTGCAAGTGGAAACGAGGAGAGCGGAGGTGCCGCTGCTCACTCATAGAGTATCGGTTAAGTCATGTTGAGTATCATCCACCCTCAATGTGACGTGTATGTGGAGCATCTTATTATATTTTGTTTTTTACGAGCGGGTTTTGGTTTTTTTTTGATATTTGCAATTGTGATTCTTTCCATATTTCAGGATGCGATGCTTTGGACGATTGGGGATTGAAGACTTGAACATTGCATGGAAGGACTTGACTGCAGTTTGTTTTTTTTGTTTTTTTTGCTTACACATGGGGATTGGCATTTGCATTTTGGAAATTGGGTTTCTTTGTTAATTTCACGTTTTCGTTTTTGGTTTTGGTTTAGTCGTTTTGGTTTTTTTTCGGTTTTGTTCTGTTGTATTTTTTATATTGCCCTGCGTTACTCTTCGGTCTCACTTCAGAGACTATTGCAGGGCACCCAGGTCGGCTTTTTTTTTTATTTTGGCGATTTGTTGTGTTTTATTTGCTTTGATTTTTGGGGGATTTGTATGTACAGTGCTTTCCGGCACGGACGGACAATGGGTTTGTGCATGAAGACTTACGCTTTCACGAACAGTTACGAAGTTACGAAGTTATGAGATACGAGGCCACGAAGTTACGATACCTACGATGAAACGAATTTCCTTGCTTCTCGATTTCTTTTTTTTTGTATCGTCTTTTCTTGTTCGAAACACTTCCATGCACGCTTGCTGCATAACGACTATACATTTCTTTTGTAAGGGCCGGAGTTGATCTCCAACTTATTTGGTAATTGGAAGAGGCAGGGTCCTAACATTTATTACCTTCTTACATCGGGCCTAACAGAGCCTCGACTTGATCTGTTGGATTTCCTTTGTACATTCTCGTATAGTTTAATCTCTTCTTTATTCTCAATAGACAATGGACAGCTAGACTGGTCTGATCGCGATATCATTACCTTCGCCTTCACTTGGGAGCAGAGAGATATTCTTCTTAGCACATCAGTATAATAAAAGTTATGTTTTGGAACAATAAGTTAAAATTCCTTGACTCCATACAAAAACGTGATAAACGAATCCCAAAACCCAATAGTGACTCAATAACGATGCTGATAATTAACCTACGATGATGGGTATCCTTCTTTCATCAAGCAAGGGATTTTAGTTTTCCCCATCCATATACTAGTGACAGAGTTAGCAACATGCAATGTCATTTGGTGAAACCCGCTGTAGGTGAGAGGATTGTAACCTTATCTTTGTATATCCTAGTAAAAAGGTCAGCAAACTGGGAGAGGAAATCTAGGAATTTGCTGTTTGAGACAGAGGCAAGGGTTAGAGGAAGAGTTACCATGAATTTCCTAATGTTTTGTTTCCTTGCTTCTCGGCCATCCGATAAAACTTTGCGGCTTTTTTCTGCAAGACAGGTTGATCCGATGTTAGTTACTGTAAGATACGCTTCGTGGGGTGCAGAAATCCCAATGCTGCAAACCGACGAAATGATGGGTACCGACGCGGCATAGACCCAAGATGGGCTTGCCTTACCTTGTCTTTCTTGCATCCAAACCCTTCTACATAACACCAGCCGACTTCGTTCTGTGCATCGGAGTCGCCTAAGTTTGCTGCAGTCTCGTAGAACTCCCTTGCAGCTACAGGGTCCTTGTCTACACCCCAACCTTGTCGGTAGGAGTTACCTAACTGTTCCCCCGTCGTGTTTCGTAAGCTTTAATCCGAAAGGATGGCAAGCCGTAAATACATACCTCATACATAGCTAGAACCAATTCTCCCTTTGCGCTCCCGCCTTTCGTCATCCCTGCACGTAAGGCCTCTTGCTCTACCTCCGCACTGTTCTTTGCTGCAGCCCGCAGATATGTCAATGCCTTAGCAGGATCCGTATCAATACCCCAGCCGTGACGCAGTGCAAGGCCATAGAGAACCTGTGATAGTGGGTTGTTGGGGCCCTTAGGGTCTGCTAGCCTGCCGAACATGGCAGTGCTGCACTCATACTCTCCGGCTTCATGCAATCGGATTGCTTCTTGGATATTTTCCTAGGTGGCCACCTGTTAATTCAATCCTGTATAGCTACCGAAGATTCCGGTCTTACATCATCGTCTGGTGTGCATACGCTGCCACTCCGGCTACGGCCTCCGGGTGATGGTGTCGGTAACGCGGAACTTCCAACTAACACTGTCGCACGTTTCTCCCATTGTGCTTCGCGATCAACGGCACTGTCATTAACGTTGGGAAGGTCTGCTGGTATGTTGGACGAGGTAATGGACCGACTTCTTCGGTGGCCAAAGTGTTGAATGGATTCGCGAAAGCGGTTTGCTGAAGAGGATGAGCGTGGACGCGACCGAGGCGGGTCCTGCCCTAGCGGTCTAGGGAGATCTTCGCCAGGAAAGCCGGTCGGAGGGTGAATCACGTCCTCCGAAGTCTTATATGTAAATTATATCAGCGCTCTAAACTGGTAATATGAAAGAAAGAAGCTTATTACAGTGTCGCTGCGAATGAACTTGAATTCTGGTTGCGGTGCACGGAGTGGTTGAGTGGGTGGAGAGGATGACCCGTGCCTGTCATCTTTGCTTTTGAAGATGTTTTTGAGAGGCATATTACGCGATGATGAGCAGGTGCTTCACGCACTCAGTATTTATTCGAGACAACAGGCGGTGATACTTGGTATAGGAATGTGGTACAGTATGGTGTGTGAAGGTGAATGTTATACTTAAGTGGAAAGCTCACAAGGAGGAGGGAAATCATATTATGTCTTTGTATGCTTTTTCGTCTGCAGAGCAAATCTGTAAGCCAACCATCATCGTACGGCGATCTATCTATGCGATACAGTTCAACGGTCAGACTCAGCCTTGCGCGTAATGACTTGCTTCACAGGCCAGCTTTATTTAGTATTTCGGTGAAGAGCGAGAACGGCGAGACCGTATTATATGGCGCGCGTCTGAGCAGGCGGCGCAGCCCCTCCTTCTGTTTACTCTACAGCTCTTTGCGGGTCTGATGGAAATATATGTTTTGCCACCCACGGCAACACATCAAGGAAAGAACCTTATGTAATGGCAAACCATCTTCGTTCGAAGTGAGGTCATTCATCAGTCGAACAGCAACCCAGCGACGAGGAAAAATAATTGAGGCGTCCAACTCCAACATGTCTCCTGTCTCTGCGCAAACTCGGAGGAGTGTCCCCACCCTTCTTCGTCTGGCATGATTCCTACCGTTCTCTCCTTCCGCGCTGGATTGGACACGTCACTGGTTCATCCGGTTCACAGTTGATAAATCATTTTGTCCATCACTCTAGAAGCCACGGGTGAGGATTTTGCACGATTGTACTTGTAATACCTACTAAGACGTTGCAAGCCGCAAGGTGTCCTTAACTCCACCACGCATAACATCTAATCATACCACCCGCCACCTCGTGCACCTTGCTTCCTCTCTTCCTCTCTAAACCATATCGCCATACATTTCAACAATGCGGATATCGAGACCTATATCGAAGACTGCCCTTGTGTTGCTGGCTATCATCGGGGGAGTCGTCGCGTTAACGACTAGTATTTGTAGTGTTCGCTTGCCATTTCTTCACCAGCTCTCCCACTACCGTGCTGACTGTGCATTAACGTTTAGAATGAACCTACTGAATTCATACCAGACGGCTGCGCGACTTATGGCGCGCTTGAGAAGCTAAACAAAGAAGTACGTCCTCTAGTACAAGACATCACACGCGGCACCGACTACTTCAGCTATTACCGACTGGACCTATATGGACGAACATGTCCCTTTTGGTCCGACGATGGCATGTGTGCCAATATTGCATGTGCAGTTACTACGATCGACAATGAAGACGATATTCCACCGGTATGGCGTGCGGGGGAACTTTCAAAACTCGCCGGCCCTAAAGCAAGTCATCCGAAGGGTCGAAAGGCGAGCGAGAGTCCACTAGGTGGACAGCTAGGCGAAGATACGGCAGAGAGCTGCGTTGTGGAAGACGATGAGTGCGATGAGCGAGACTACTGTATTCCGGAGGACGAAACACAAGGCAGCACCGGAGACTACGTGAGTCTTGTCGACAACCCTGAGCGATTCACCGGATATGCTGGAGCTGGGGCGGAAAATGTGTGGAAGTCAATTTATCGGGAGAACTGCTTTTCGAAATCTAAGGAGGGGCAAGCGGGTGCGGCGCCCTTCAGCCAGGCAAAGCAGGGGTTTATCAACGTTATGCAGGACAAACTCACGCACGAGATTGCGAAAGACGCGACTGGGAACCCCGCACTGCTGGAGGTTGATGTGGACGATGAGTGCCTGGAAAAACGGGTGTTCTACAGAGTGATATCGGGGATGCATTCGAGCATCTCGGTTCATCTTTGCTGGGACTATCTCAATCAGAGTACTGGTCTATGGAGCCCTAATCTCGACTGCTTTATCAATCGATTCCGAGGCCATCCAGAGCGCATCCAAAATATCTACTTTAACTATGCAATCCTTCTTCGTGCGGTTGCAAAACTTCGCAACTACCTCCCTCAGTACACTTTCTGCTCCGGTGACCATCTGCAAAACCGGCTCACCAAGGCTAAGGTCTTGAAGCTCGCTAATGCTATTCCAAACGACGCCTCAATCTTTGACGAAAGCACCATGTTTCAAGAGGATGCATTGGCACTCAAGGAAGACTTCCGCAATCGCTTCAGAAACATCAGCCGGGTGATGGACTGTGTTGGGTGTGACAAGTGCAGACTTTGGGGCAAAGTTCAAACCCAAGGCTACGGCACAGCCCTGAAGGTTTTATTCGAATTCGACGAGAATGCAGATGTTTCCGAAAACCCTCCTCTCCGGAGGACTGAGCTTGTTGCCCTCGTCAATACGTTGGATCGCGTGTCGCATGCATTGTCAGTCCTGCCAAAGTTTCAGGAACTTTGGGAAGCACGGAATAAATCTACACAAAGCCTCCTGGAGGTGGAGGAGGAGAAAGAGCATTTTCAAAAAGAGTATACAGTCAGCGAGCTCTTCTGGCAGGAATTTTATGCTGTTTATTACACGCTTCTATTTGTTTTCAGGAGTTGGTACGAACTTCCAAAGATCCTGTAAGTCGTCCCATCCCATGATTCCATTGCCACGGTAGTTATTGACGTTTTATTAGATTCACATTAGGCCTACAATCAGCGATCACAGCGTGGGACAAGATGCTTGGGCGTGCGCCTGGGGAGCCTCTCTATCAATGGAGAAGCGAGGCAACTGCCAGGGCGAAATCCGAGCTCTAGGTCCGAGGGGAATTGCTCGGTCGCTATTTTAGATGTATATCTATATTGCTTGTATTTGCTTAACTGGCATCTGGATTGGAGTTAAGGTGTACTGTTTATCTTATTGGAATTGGTCGTTTTAGATCGGTATCTATCTTGGCTGCTTATTTAGAGTTTGTCTGCTTGTTTGTATCATTAGATCTCTGTAAACGGCGCTGAGAACGAAGCCAGTCATCTGCTACAAATGCAGGTCCTCTGCTATGCTTTTCCCTTACTTTTCCCTTGATGACCAGCGAGGTTGATTAAACAAAGGCCATGCGCGAAAACTTGTCATCAGATGAAGGTCTAAAATTGGGCAGGAGACACCCTACAGACAAGTGACATGTACCACATTGATGAATGATGGATCCCAGTGACATCAAATTACTTCGTCTACCCCTCCCCCCTCAAATGCATATTGAACCATTGACTCTTTAACAACTTTCCCATCAACACCTACACCTTCACAGAATGTCCTCACATGCCACTACATTCACCCAGGTAACTAGCGCCGGCTTCTTCAGCGCCAAAAAGGCCATGGACAACTGTACCACTCTGACAACCTTGTCAAATCTTCCCCGAGTGCAACACAATTGTCTTTATTACTCAGCTCCCCGCAGTCTTCCCCCACTACCTAGCTAATTCGAGTAGTCTATATAAACGTCCTCACCGTCCTCCTGGGCCCTCGTGTAGACGCCCGCAAAACACGCAAAAAGGATTATTACATCCAAGATGCATCTTCACTTGTTGTCTCTGGACGCCGCCGAAAGACCGTGCTCTCTGTCTGGCGTGACCAGGACGCCTTCGATGCCGCCGCGAAACCCGGGAGCATACTCGCCATATATGGTGCGGCGGTCAACAAGAATTATGAAGAGGATGTTATAAACAAGGTTCTAAAGCAGGTACCGACCAAGGTTCCCCACGGACATCTTAACATTTACAACTCGAACCCTGGAGGTTGGTATGTGTTTGAGCCTGGAGAGGAGGTCGAGGGTTACAAAGAACTGGTGGAGTGGAGGGATAGTGTGTTGAGGCAAGAAAAGAAGGAGGAGGATGAGGAATTAGAGAGAAGGCGAAAGAAGGAGGAGGAGGAGAAGGAGAGAGCGAGTAAAGAGTTTGAGGCTGCTGAGATGGAGAGACGTCAGGAGATGGAAGAGAGGGCGAGAATTGGAGAAGAGGAGAGCAAAAGGAGGCAAAAGCTCAGGGAGAAAAAGGAGGACGAAGATATCCTGAGAATGGAGAAGGAAGGCATGATTTGGTGGCGAGATGGAAAGCCGCTTTGGAGGATAGATGGGCTATATTAGGATCTCAAGCTACCCAATCTCACTCGTAAAGAGTTGAATCATGAGCTAACGCAAACCTTCTATACCGTCATTTATACTACACTAAGTAGCTCATAAATAAGTATGCGCAGAGAGTACGAAACGCCTAGTCGATTGTAATCGCAAAAAGCCCCAACGATAAAAATATCATAGCCACAGATAAAATAAAAGCTCTGCTCTCGAGTCTAGTGAGCGAGATTAGCAGCCACAAAATCCTAATTGTTTCAATTTCCGTTAGCCCAAAGGAGTAGTAAGCATTTGAAGATTCTCGGATTCTCCACGTACGGGATAATCATTCTGCAGTATGCTGGTGATATTCTCCACGGCCTGTGCTAGTGCACCAACGTTCTCATCCCATTTTCTCAATTGCCTGCCCACAACGCGCTCCGCTGAAGCACCTCCAGTTGATGCCGTAGAATCAAAATAGATAAGTCGGTCAATCTGGTCAATCTGTCCGCTTAGTCGTCCCTGCTCAATCATCCTGGCGGCATATTCCTCCGCCTTCTCGGCAGAAAGTCCCAACAAAACACCAAGCTCTTCAACACCAATGTTATTGTACAACTTCGAGGCACCAAGCAGGTTGTGTTCGATTACCGCTTTTGTCAAAACAGTCGTTCCATCAGAGAGTCGCGCAACCTGATGCGGTCGTAACCGGGCGGCAAACTCGTCAACCTCTTTCTGAGTGAGAAGTCGATCAAGGTACATCTTCTCAAGTAGGGAGTAGTCATGCTGTAACTGAGGGGAGCGGTCATCCTTGTAGAGCGTTGCTAATGAACGAGAACGAAGAGGCCCTGCTCCAGCGAGGATAGCACAAGTCATGGCGGCAGAGAGACACTGCATCCGATCTGCTTCATCGACCACCGGAGAAAACGAAAGTTGGTGATACTTCGAGCAAGCATTTAAAAAGTCTCGTTTGGAGTCTAAGATGCGGGCCTGGCACATCTGGAACTGCAAGTTGACAGTGGCATCAGGGCAAGTGTGTATCAGCAGTGTTGCACGGTTGAGATAGTCACTCGCTGTGATAGCCTCGTCGTCTTCAAGGAGGTTGCGCATGATGCGAATGTAGACTTTTAAACGGAATTCATCGGATATTTGGCGCTGGTGAGGATTTAGCTGTATACCCTGAAGTACTTTTGCAGCTTCTCCATTTTCCTCCTCGGCTTCGTAGATGTCGGCTAAAGACTCGCGAATGTTACAGTCTTGCTCTTCGAACGATATAATCTTTGGACGGAGCTTTTCCAACGTGTAGACATAGACAGCCTTTTTGATATCCGTAGAATTTACCCCGGAGATAGCTGTAACGCACTCACTCAACACCGGTCGCGAAGTGACAATCCCGACACTATCAGAGAGGACTGTATCAATAAAGGCAGTCAAGCTTTGCCTGAGCTTGTGGACGGGTACATTGGAGATGATGGAGCGAAGGAGCGAAGTGAAGGCAGTAGCTTTGTCGCCTTGGGAAGCTGATGACATCTCGAGCGAACACAGCTGCGAGAGAATATCTGGAGACGCCATAACTCAGGCGAAATGATTGGTGATATACGAACAAAGCCCGGGATCCCAAACGAAGTAGAGTTAATGTGTTTGCGATAGTTGATAGTTGTGAGCTCCGAATGGCGGGGTGTATGGAATCGTGGGGTTCTACCAAGCAAGCTCAAGTTGAGCCGCACATAATCGATAAGGCTTAACCATGACTTCGCGAACCACCATGCCTAGCAACCAGAATAGAGTACATCAGGACTTTACTACTCCCAATATTATATTGCAGGCAAAAAAAGGCAAAATGCCGACTGTGTGTATATCCAAATTTCCAATGTGTGCATTACTTTGGTCTTAAGCTTGCTGAAGACTATAGGCTATTTCTAGGCAGGCAAAAGTCCGTATGTACTAGCCATTTGCAAGTGATAAATGGTGAGGATGGAATCGTTGGTCTCGGCTTGGCGATGTGACAGTATGGTCCCTTGACAATGGCCGCCGAGTGATCAGAACAGTCATCTACGACAAGTGAAACGCCTCTTGAGTTTACCCAATGACGTATCTATAGAACGGAATATCGCGGTGGCTGTTACAAAGACCATTCCTCCTATCCGACCGTTGCGAAATACCAGCCTTGGTACCACGACGAAGTGGGGAATCTGAGGTCTGCGTACGACACCAATATGAGGCGTACGATAACGTCTCCAGACTTGCATGTCGGTAACGACTTCTTCAATCACTCCTGACTGAATATCGATAGCCCGCTCGCCGGCCGCAGCCACGGCCGAAGGATCTCATTTAGGTGATTCTAGGAGTCAATAATGTGGCCACTGTGCATGCAGAAGACGCCGCCGATTATGCCTCTCGCCCGTTACAAAGGCAGACAAGATTTGTTCACAATCTTCCAAGTAGGCGCTTTCAAGCTATTTGTATCACAACGTTGCTACAAAGCTGAGAGTGCAAGCAGGCAAAATACCCAATCATAAGAAACGTCAGGAGTGGCATACACCCCAAGGAGATTCGGGCAATACCGAATAAAGGGAAACGATAAATTCGCAAACGTTGAAGATACTGAGTCACTCACAAACGGTCACTCGGTTTGGCCCATTCTAAAAGTGCCAAAATAGTATCTCTTATTGAGCGCCATAGTAAGGCATACAACTGCATGACAACCCAAAAGCGATCTTTGTTGCTTGGCGGCTTCAATTGTCTTTTTTTTGCAGTAGATAGTCTGCATCGGACAGCTGTACATCAGGGATGGTGTGATGAAGTGGCAGTTATGCGCATGTACATGAGATACATACTTAGCACTTAGGTACATGGGAAACCTCGCAACCACTGACGCAGTCATACTTTACTATAACTCTAATGTTGCCGCCAAAATGCAGTCCCAGTTTTCAGCTGGTTATGCTGTTCATAAACCGTCGAACACTAAGTCTTCTCACTGATAGTTCGGGCTAAACCGGCCACTATGGAGTGAGTTTTGAACGTTACATAGAGCTCTGAACAGAAATTCCACTGGCCATACCAGAGAAAGTGGTTAAGTGATTGCGAGTGATCGCCCAGCGGGTCATCACGGCCCGATGGTGCGTTCCGAATACAACCTGTCGGAGGCGTCCATCCTTCGGACGTAAATAATGTGCGTCATTGGCCACACTTGATGTGCCCTATGTAAGACAGCAATAGTGACTCGGATTATCTGGTGCAAGGCGCAGACCCACCAGTTTTGGAGTCAACGGGTATGCACTGCATCGAACCTGATAGCCTGACATGCTATAGCAACAGATAACCTAGGATTGGTAGTCTCAGGCCGCGTACATGTGCCCACATGTGCTAGCTTAGCTGCTAGAGAGACGCCCTGGAATGACGGGCGATGTGTAACTATTGCTTAGGCGAAGATTTTGGGAATGGGGGAGAACCCCTAAGGCGAGGATTGAGGGTGTGGTTCTGGTAGCTATGTTTGGGGGCATATGAACAACGACCATCCTCTCTTGCATTCAGGTATCAGGTGTGGAAGATTGCAGAGTATGGTATAGTACACCAGGAAATAGTAAGATCGTCGTTATGCTGCCCTACGGCCTTTGATTACGGTGAAGATAGCTTCTGTTCCTGATGGTTGGATTTATCTATACATCCCTTCAACGCCGACTGCTTTGAGTACTTCCATGGGGGTTGTGCTAGATTCCGTGCGTAGTTGAACTAACGATACATCCTTATCTTGATGTTGTTTCACGACTGGCCCATGACAAACAGCTTTCAAGTATTACAATGTATCTATCTCGGGCATAGGGCGGAGCTTCAGCACGTCGTGATGACCGTAAGCAATTTCAGAAACAAATGTCAGAAATCATCTCCATTGCCATCTAAAACACAATTCTACCTCCCTCAATACTCAGCTACGATGCGAACTTCACCATCGGCAACTCTTGGGCTCCCTTATGACGAGCTCTTCTACATCGGTCCAGACAGTATACTTCTATCTTCTACTATACCAAACCAACCATCGACCATCTTGCCTTCAACACTGGCTGCGATGCTTATCGAGACCTCTGACTCCCATTTTCGAAGCTCAAGGAATCGACCGGACGAACGGCAGACTTTGATCATGACTCTACACTTTGGGGAAACACAGACATGGGAGGCTGTTTTCAGGCTTCCCCGTAGCCATTAATAGTGCTTCGTATTTTCAGATCTTTGCATATTCCATTGCCCATTCCAATGCCCAAGACTACAAGTATCTATAGGATTAGGATTTCATCGATCTATCTGCAAGCAGTCATAGAGCGAAGCTACCCATGGCCAGTGATTGCGCTCCACACCCCAAAACCTTTGCGCATCACGTTGCCCAAATCTACAAAGATCCCATCAGTTTATCTACACAGTCATAAAGTGATGGACGGGCCAGTGGGACAGCATACTCATTGGGACACAAGCAAAACCATGACAGACCGCTGATCAGTAACTGGAATTTTAGTAGGCTGACCCACCCAGTGGTCCGTTCGGCTCTAGACTTACAAAGGTGCCATGTGCATGCTCAAAGTGTACTTTTCTGGGCGTACATGGGCCCTCCGGCGTGTGGTTTCTCCAGTTCCGCCCTCCTCAAGCACAAATTGAACTGAAGTAAATCCGCCAATTAGGATAATCCGTGCTCTTTTCTCGGAGATGGCTAGCCTTTTACTAGGGTGAAATTTCATAGATAGTTTCCTAGCTACAATGTCAACCGTTTGATACAAGGCGCGTATGTGAAGGGCTATGATAGTGATACGATCCTGAGAATCTCTCGTGATAGAGAATCGGCGTTTAAATGGGACCGATACCGGGCTTTAAATGACACATGATTATAAATGAATTCGCTGTTGCTTGAGATTCATGAGGCCACTGAGTTGACATGAAACAGTGACACCCGAATCCAGGTGGGCCGTGACCGCAGAGTAAATTCGGCGGCGGGGAACGGGAATTAATCCACTCATGAATGAAAAGAAATCTCGGTTTTTGGGCAAATAGAAATGGTTTTTGATTTTATTTCGAAATTCAGAAATGACATGGTATTATCCAACCACCGGCCGAGTGATATCCGAGTGAATGATAACCAGCTGACCCCATCTTAGGATTATACCAACCTCCCCACTATTACTAGCACCTCCGTATTATAGGATGGAAACGTGAGACAAGAGAGGTCCCCAAATGTTTTGCAAAGGTCCATCTTATCTCAACAGGGAAATACATGTGGAGATCAAGCACAGACCGAAAAGTGGGCTTTCTTTTTGACAGGCCTTTCTTTTTGACTGGAATATCCGGCTAGGTATGCAGATGGTTGAATTAAGTTGCACGTCGGTTATCGGGATTAATTCTGTGCATGAATACTTAGTACTTCATTTCGGTTGATGCCTGACTGTCCAATAGTCTAATTTGCTAAAATAAATACAAAGGTTTTCTGGTCACGGGGAGATGAATATCGTAGAGCTTTAGAAGTGGATTATCTCGGGATAATCTCTGGGCACATGTAAGCCTGTCACTCTCGAAACTCCTATATACCCAGACCATGAACCATCGGAGCATCACCAGAAGGGCAAATTCCTGGTCCGTGCACACGCTGCTACCGAGATAACCCGGTTCATACGGCAAGCCCATGTGTATTAGTATTTGGCATGCGGGTTGTTATTTGAATAATCAGCTTACCGAAGGCAAAGAAGATTTGAGAATATCAAGAAGGGCAGGGATAATCCGGACATGTTGGTATTGCGGAAATGAAGTGGAGATTGAGATAATTGCGTATCTATCTCAGTTGGTTTTGTTCGCGTTTTCTCTGATGTGTATCTTGAGATGCAGACTTGTGGCCTTCTAGAATATGTGCAGAAGTTTTTGCACTCCATGTACTTAAAGTATTCAAGACAAATATCTACAAAAAGCACTTGCGGAAGAGGCAATATTGTCGCCATTTGGGGTCTCGGCCGTGGCGCTTGCATGCTGTGGCTCACCACCAGGACTTCATTTTTTTTGCTATTTCCACTGCACGACCATCATTTTGTTTGTTTGCGGTGTAAAGTGGGGATGCTGTGCAGCTTTCACAGCCTGGAACAATTGTCCATTGCAGCAAAATAATATGATTTAAAAATAAAATTGTTTGTCGCTCAGTGACATTTACGTGAAAAATAGGCACTGAGAAAGCAGGTAGTAAAGAAAAGCTCCAGGTACAGTGCTCAGTTCACACTTTGTCGTCCCCTCACACATTCAGCTCATCGGCCACGTTCATCGACTTCATCGCTTTAAAGGTATTGACCTCAGGTACTCTGTAGACTTGTAAGAAGCAACCGATCAACCACCTTCCTTTTGCGATTTCGCGAGGCTGCAAGTTAGCCGCAAAGGGTGTTCAGTTTGGCTGTTCGTTTCCACGTACGTACGCACCCACCACGTCTGTTCCAAAACAATGGTAACGGTGGTGTGCAGTCGCCGTCATATGCTGCTTTTTACTGGCTGGATCCCAAACAGGTGACTTTTGCGATACCAGATCCCATACTTTCGTCCCTCGACCCTGACCTGACTGACAAGAGGTTGGGGCCTATTTCTCACCTGGCTATTTTTCGGCGTACAGACTGCGGTCGGTACAGACAGCATTGACTTGCCTGACTGACTACGCTAGCCTGAATAGTCTCCTAGTTTGAAGTTCAACCTCTGGGCTCTGCGCAAACGTACCTACAAGACAAAGGCCTACCTAGACCATTGTGCAAGCCACCTCTCTCCAACAGCAGAGAGAGTGTGTGAGTGAGAAGGTACTTGCCTGTACGTACATACATCATCGGGCAGCCCACCATTATCTCCATCGCCCACTACCCCCGTCAACGCGTCGTCACAGTCAAAAAACGACAGCAACTTCCAAGAGAGCAGGCCAGCAGCAAGTAAAAATAAAATATTATCGCGCGCTGTGGAGGCGGAGTCTTTGGGAGGCTGGGAAACTGAAGCAGAACGGAGAAAAAAAAACAAAGTCAAAAGGCGGACCCAGATCGGCAAGGACCAGGTAGGCTGTCGTGTTGGCGGCTGCGCGGTCTGCCAACGCATCACTCCAATCGAATTTTTCTTCTGCACCTCCACGGATGAACAGCAATGCTAATTAAGCCCACCATCCTCGCAACTGTCCAATCCTGCCTCACAGACGTCTGTTTATTGGAAACCGTAACGATCCCATCCACATCGAAATCTACATCTCCACGAACGGCAAGAGAAACATCTACGAAACGCAAGAGGAAGCGAAGTCTACTCTTTTGATAGCCGTCTGTGCTCTAGTTTCTTATTTCCCCAGAATTCCCAGCAAATATACGGCGTCAATTGGCTGTCTGCTTTAGTTACGCACAGTGCGGTAGGTCTACGTCTTTTAATCCTTCCCCCGCCCTTTGTACAAGCTTGTCACCAACACATCATACCTAACCTGCAGCTACCAACCCACCCACGCCCCACCTCAACTTTGACATTTATTGTCGTTGTGCTTGGAAAAACATATCGCCAACGCACTCAGCAGGCAGACACGTGCTTCGCTCAGAGAACAACAGATAATTACGTCCAACACCAAAAAACGAAAGTGCTGGGAAATTGGAGCGTCTTGGGGCCTGAGATTGCCAGTTTCTTAGGAACATCAAAAGATAAAGGAACTCTCTCTACGTGCTCACACAGGACTGCCACTGCAAAAGACGTTGTTTTGCTGCTCATTTCAACTGCAATCAGAATTTACTATTGGTCGATTTGACAGCCACACCAACCACAACCAGACATCATATCCTCTCTAGCCGCACGAACCTTTTAACACCTCCGTCGTTGGAGCCCATCAACCCAAGACCACACACTTCGTCTTGGTTTGTCCACCCCCTCGACCTGCGATTGTTTTGTCGCTTACTTGATGACTTGATGCTGATTTCGCAAGGATAGGTTCCTGACTTTCTCCGCATTTATCCAATCCGGTCATACCTCTTCGTTGTGGTAGCCTGTGATATAGTCGGATATTTCGCGTCAACGCGTCTTCGAGAAACATAAACACATCTGCCACAACATCACCACCGGATCGATCTGTAAACCGAGTTAACGACATATATTTTGATACCCACTGTTACACCGCTCGGTGAAACATCCTACAGTGCTGGTTCGCGGTGGCATCATCAGTATCGAGAAACCTCCCGGCGTTTGAAAGTAACGCAAGATATTTTTCAAGCGACATCATGGAATTCTCACGATATCCGCAAACTCATCACGTTCATACCACGGCGGGTCCATATACTCCTCAGCACAACTCGACAACGGGACCAGCAGGAGGGAATAGTGGATCACCACATATCCCTAGTGCTAATATGCACCAACCAGGGAATCAACATCCACCCCACCAGTCTCAACAGTACTACGGCCAGCCGTATCTGACGGGACCTGCAGGGACGCAGGGAGGAAATCAAGTATATTATACGATACCAGGTTCGGACATATCAATGGGAGTTGGAGGAGGGCAACGGGGCTCACCAAAGGTCAATCCAGCGGCTGTTAAAGTAAAACGGGAGGGGACACAGCAGAGATCACCTCAGATGGGAACAGCGGTTGCACCACCAGGAGGCCAAAACCAACCAACTGGTATGCCTCCAAACCAACAAGCACCACCGAATCAAGTTATGCCCAGCACCCCACATATGCCGGCAGCGAGGAGGATGAGCCAACCGCAGGGGCCAACTGGCAGTCCTGCGATGCAACACGCACAGCCCGTCAATAACGCACGGACTTCCGTTCCACCACAACCTCAGACTCCTCAGCAACAACCTCCACCCCAAGTGCCTCCACAACCTTCACAACAGCATACTCCAGTGCAGCCTCATCAACCATCACCCGAGATAGTTCCTGCCGAAGAAACGCCATTATATGTAAACGCAAAACAGTTTCATCGAATATTAAAGAGACGGGTAGCACGGCAAAAGCTTGAGGAAGCTCTTCGGCTCACATCGAAACAACGAAAGCCATACTTGCATGAATCACGGCATAACCACGCCATGAGAAGACCCCGAGGACCAGGAGGGCGGTTTTTGACGGCTGATGAAGTGGCTGCGATGGAAAGAGAGAAGAAGGGAGATCAGAATGGCGATGGTGTAGTGCAACAGGAAGTCAGAGAGATTGAGAAGCCAACCAATACCACTCGGACGCCGAATAAGGGATCTCACCCACGGGGGATAGGAGGTGGTAATACACCACAGAGTGGTGGTTCAATGAAGAGAAAGGCGGGCCAAGCGGGATTGGGAACGGCCAGTCCATTGAAGAAATCAAAAGCGGGCAATGGGAGGGTGTTACCGATGTCGAGTGGTAGTGAGGACGATATTTGATTGGACTGATGCTACTCGGAAAATGGTTGTTGGGGTAAGAGAGCATGAGTTGGGAATATTTGCTTATGGGTTTATGGAGGGGAAAATTGGGGGCTGGTTAGACGCGGAAGAATGTTTACTCGGATCGATTACATCTACACCTCCGGATCGACGGCTTCTCCCTCCGACTGTCTCTCATTATCGCGCTCTCATCACGACCTGACGCCGGTACGAGTTTCATGGAGTGTCAAAAAGAACAGAAGATACCATTCTACTCTCGGATTGTACTTGTCCTACCTGTTTCTGCTTTTGAGCCTAGTTTTAGCGTTTTTATTCCCTCAGTGTTTTTATATTCGATGCAACCAACAAAAGCCGACCGAAAGACAGGAGCATTTGTGATCAAGGTTATTGGATGGCGTTTTCAAGAGTGTTGGATATTTCTGTCGTGGGGGTGTTCATGAAAGTTCCCTTTTTTGCCTTATATTGCTGGTATAGTGTTGTCAACGGATTCCTTTTGTTCTCACGTTTGGTATGGGGCACTGCATTCAACGGTTCAATGGTTTTCTTTTCTACGGTGTTTTCATTTAGTCATATGATGGACCTTTCCCTGTCCGTCTCGGTGCAGTACAGAATTCCCCACTGCAGTCATTATTGCGGGGAACAAACAGCCATTTAGTTTGCTCTTGTTAAGAATTCGTGTTAAGAATGGTGATTAGATTCAATTAGCAGAGGGTTCAATCTGCTGTGAGGAGCGATTCCTCGGTTTTCTATGTTTCTGGGTTTATTCGGGGTTACTTGCATGGGTTTGGGGGTTTTATACATTCGCTTTTTCGTTTTCTTTCATATATCTCTTTGTATTTGGGGGTATGGGTAGCGTTGTGTGGTTCTTCTGGCTTGGTGAGGCGGGGTTGTGTTTGTTCTGGCTACCTGGCTACCGTTTATTCGGATACATCTTCAACCTTTTGGAGCTTTAGGTGATCGAATGGGATGGAAATTCGACCTTGTACAAGTATATGCTCTGAAGTTGCTTTTGAGTGTGCGTGACATGATGTCAGGGTGCAGCATAATCGTCTTGCATTGATTAAAATTCTACTTTAAATTGCCGATATCGATTAGGGCACGGAAGGTGGGGAAATCCACCCGGAGGTAGGGTGCACTCTGCATTAGTACTTGTGCTCCATACAGGGGAAGGTAGAGTCCTCATAGTGCACTTCTGAAGTACCTCCCCCAGAGCCCACCAAGAAGATGCATGGGCGGCGGCGGTGCCTGCATTACGATACTTGGTCCCTGTATCGACAAAGAAAACCCTTCGTGAGGTGGAATGGAACCCACGGCCGGATGCGTGGGATCCAGAATCGGATGCTTTCGGATGTATTTTCACGCTTGGCTAGCCTGCGCAATTTTTGTAGCTCCGTCTGGTTCCAGCCCGGCGAAACCAGCTTACGGCCCCGACCTGCCAAAACTTCGTAGTATCGCCGCAGCCCCCGCACAGGCTTGGGTTCGAGCGCAGAGGCCACGGAGCTAGCGTGCCTTTCGCGGTACCTGGCCGTGCAGTTGCATTGATTGACATTGCATGGATCTTAGGTTGTCTAAGATCTCAATCACGTTGATCACTCGCATGCGAGTGATTTGACTGAGACAGCACGCTGCGGTTCTTATGTTTGTGATATGGCCACAGGTGGCCGAATGCAAGGCGGTAGCAGCAGCAACAACTAGTTGCCGATCTTCTAGAAGGGGTGTTCGGGGCCTGAATGTATCGTCGGTAGGCATTAACTGGTCCTTGTGCTGGATGGATCCAGGAACATATTAGTTCACACAAGTCACTTGATTGGGGCCGGCCAGGTTTTGGCTACAATACATCGGATTAACTGGAGTGCTCCGGTGCTGCAGTGATGTAGTAAGGCAACTGGGACCAGGGCTCGTGGTCCGTTTGTGAGACTGGCCTGCTGCCTTGTCCTGTACACAATCCGGTTCCGAGTGAGCTGACCGAACGGCGGTAATCTTTCAATTTCTTGAGCCACGGAACTGGATCCCATGCAGACTTCCAAAGTCCCCAGAGGAAACCCAAATCCTCTCCACACAATACTCCCTACACGGAATATGGTTCAAGTACAAGCCATTCACACTCGCTGATAAGAACCCACTATGTGTAGCCGGCCCAGTCGACTGCCTAGATTTAGCTTTGGAGGCTTACAGATAGATCATAGCTGGTAGATACCTGTCGGCGGTGTCTAGGGGTACCTGATGTGAGCTATGGGTACCTGCAGATATCGATGTGGCTTGGTCTTGCCAGAATATGGGGGGTGGAGAATTCCAATGGGAGACGGCCTCTGGGAGCTACTTATTATTCCTTTTCTACTTAAAAAATTATCCGAAGTCACCATCACGAAGAATAGAGTGCTTATGTTCAATACAAGTACCCAGGTTGGGTGAATTCATATCACAGTTAATCCTATGATTCTTCCTATTAGGTCACCGCTGCCGGAATTTTCGTGTAGAAACAGACCAAAGATTGGCTTCAGCCTAGCTTCCGCACACCTCCATTATTTGTCCAGCGACATATTTGTGAGTGATAACCTATGATAATGGATAGGTACAATTCTACAACCTCGCAGTCTTACGCTAGGCTATAGCATATTATCCCGAACTTATGCCCCGGCGGGAATGGTGTATCAAGTGTGTTCGTGCCACCAGAAAGTGTATCGTTGCTCGTTCAATTTCGGAACATTTTGCACAAGTTAGTGATTAAACGTCAAGTGTTGACAGAACATCCTACTTCGGCGGGACCAAGGCCAATGCACCGCCATCTCCCGCACTCCGCCGGCACGACAAGATTCATACAGGAAACCCTCCCCAGTTTAAATTCGAACGACATGTCTTCAAGATAGGAAAGATCTAGTTAGCCGTCTCTTGCTATGACCTTCGATGCTTGCTCGCCTGCAGTATGCCTAACTTCGCAACTTCTCACAATATGGAGATCGAAAGGCTAAGGGAGCGAAGAGAAAAATGTGCTTTCATTTTGTACCGGACCGGCTTAGGAGCCGTACTCGCCTCTGTCTCTACTGGCCAGTGAAGAAAGGTTCAACCGCAGTCTCGTCCGATGCAGCTCCAAGCAATCGCCGTTACACAATCTATCCTCGAAATAACCCAATCAAGGCTCAGTGATACAGCATTGCTCTTCCCCAAACTTCTATTCAACCTGAAGATTGCTTCACTCTTCGGGGCAGATGGTTGTAGAGGACTTCATGCCTCTAGTGGCTGCAGTCCGTAGCATCAATTCAATCGAGGGATATCTCAAAGAACCTTTCTATGCTCTCTCCTTTTCTTTTTGAGCATTTCAGTGATTCGAGAATATACTCAGGAAAGTCGTCGATGCTGAGTGGCAGAAGAAGCTGTTGAGCAATCTGCAATGTTTTACCAGCCGATGTTCAGGGAACAGGTGTCGGAGTTTCTTGTGGGGAATCTAGAGATATCAGTGATTATTTGTAGATAGCTACCCCCGGCATGGGTATCGTTAGATATCTATGGATATCTGAGGATACTTACGGTTATTGGAGGATGCCTGGAAATATCTAGAGCGTTTATTGCTAGTGATGTACTATATAAGGGCGATATTTCCCAGATCCGGCCGCCGCTGTTCAGCACTATCTACAAGATATCGGTAGACTGGTTAGAAAGAACTCGAAAAAACCACCCCTGACATAGACCGGTGGGTGTCGGGCTCTAAAAGCCTAGGCTGGTCAGATGGAAAGCCAGATCTGACCAGACTGACCGCTCGAGAACTCTGGTATGAAGGATCAGAATCGGATATTCCGGCCCCCATCATCCAGCTTAACCTCATGAATAGCATCATGGTCAGCCAGGGGGTGTTGAGACTAGAATATACTGGAATGAAGTCATCACCTGGTAGTATGAAACTGTTTGTTATTGCGAAACTGGTACTGATATTCTTCTAGATTTTGGAATGTGCTGTTGGCAACTAGAATGCATATATGCTTACCAAGAAGCTGATAAAGAACAGCGTGAACCCCTAGAAGTTAGGTATCGGGAGGAGTCCATAAGACGCTAAATGCATGTCGAGCTGGTACATATTTTCTAAGGCCGAAACACAAACTTTTCCGTTTACCATGTTGGCTTGCCGAGATATGCGATGTACTTATAAGTGAACTAAATTCAGCCCCATGAACTGAATGGGTACATCTAGAGTGTATAACAGCAACTCCATGGCCATCATTCTAGCGTCGTTAATTCGTAGTATCACGCTAAACTGTGGCAGCGCCTTCTACTAATTCCTAGGAGCATTCTACAATCTAGAAACTGACATACTCTTCGCCATATCTAACCATTAGATCTCATATATATCTATGATATCGCACTCGGAGGAGGTGGTGGTATGGTCGAAAATGATCTGTGTTTTGAAACCGAATAATGCCTCGGAAGTCTATTCCTAGGACGGATTTCTTTCAACGGCAAACATAGTGGGATTCTAAGGTACTAGATTGCTATTCCTTATATCACACAAATTCTCTAAATTCAGTGTATAATCTAGCATATAGAAGTGCTGGATTGGGGAAAGTTTAGTTCTGCTCTGCTCTGAGTAACACCACGAGGGACTAGTCGCTTGGCTAGTTCCGTACTATTAACAGCATTTACAAGCAGGCAGACGTCTCGAGAACTTGTAGATTGAAATCGGTGCTATCTGCAATGCGCATCTTTTATTTGTAAATATGAACTGCCTCTTTTAGGAACTTGTAGAGACTGTTATCGGAAGGTTGACATATTGATAGCTGCGGTGGACTATACACACCACTATATTCACATAAGGACACCTTTAATTCTGAACAAAGGTTTAATGTTCATAGCTAGTAGAAACGTAATAGTTACGTTGTAGAACACGGCTAATGCGCTAACACATTCTTAAGCTCACATTTCTTACAAGAGATTTCCTACAAGAGATTTTTTATCTAAAGTTCATCAGGGTGCAGTTTTCTCTCATTGTTAGTGCTACTTGGGGTGTCTTCTTGATCCCGCTGCGACCGCGCACAACTCTCATATTCGATACAATTGTACGGCGATGCTTCCTGGATCCGCTTTGCAAACTCTGCCGCACCACAGGCGGCTGCATAGAGCGAATCAACCACCTTGTCTACATTGAAAGCAGCAGCAAGGGTTTAGGACCCGTCAAGTTCGCGCAGTATATCGCGCAGGACACGTAGAAAGTCTGGATTTCTCGCGCTTTCGCCCAAAAGCAACACTGTAGTAAAGGGAAGAGAAGTACGAAATTCGGCAGTCGACTGCACCAGGGATTTGATCGTGTCACGCACATGGTCCCAGTAGGCGTCTGCGGATGAGTATGAAGGAAGCGCTTCTAGACCTGCAGACAAGTCAAAGATGTGCCTATCCTCGTTATTGGTCATAGCTCGTCTCATGGGAACGAGAGCCAGATGTAATACGCACTTGGTAAAGCTGGTGATCGGAGGGTTAGCTTCTTTGAATATATCTGGGCTGGCCATGGTGGTAACCGCACGTACGTTATAGCAAATACGACTTCTGTAGTCATCTCATCTTCCTCACTCTCGCAAACATAGGGATGGACGTAGTCCTGACACAAGCCATAGCCATTGGTGGCGAATGCAGCAGAAGTTTCCGGTACTTGCGCCAGCAAGTATCATCATGCAGTGACTTGAGACCAGCGTAATTGATCGCCTCTTGAAGATCTCTCCAGTCAAGGCCCCTCATGGAAGGAGTAGCAACTATGACAGATTTGACATGCATTCCCAGCTGCGACTCGGTATGCGTACGAAGTCGCGAGATTAAGGTGTTGAGCGTGCCTATATCCTTTGTTATCGGACAGCCCATCATCTTATTCCATTGTCGCCTGTAGTAGTCCATCACATTGCGTAGCTCAACCCAGGGCGGAACGGCACCGCCAGGTGGGCGTGATGTTGTGGCGAGACGGCGCATCATTGCCTGGTACTCGTCGGTAGCTTCGACGTTTGCAAGTTGCTGTATTAATCCATTGTGATAGCGTATTGCAGAAGTACTGTGGCTAGTCGCCCATGATCAGTATGAACATGAAGCGCTCACTAGGCCACGGAGAAAGCAATACCCATATGATGTTGTTAAGTCGAACCCGATTCCGGGAGCGATTATCAACCCTCTGGGAACGCAGCCATCACAGTCCGGAAAAGGTTCGTCTCTATCTAGCAATGCCTCAACGCTTATGAAAGATACTAAGGGCAATACGAAAATCAATGGGCGTATTATCGATAACATCTTTGGTAGCTATGTGGTCGTAATGGGCGGCGAACGATTGTGCATTAAACTACAAGAAACGCAGTTCGAGAGAATGTATATACATAATTCTGCAGTACTGTACTACCGCCAAAGAGCTATATATATATCTGGGGCGCTACAGAATTGTAATCATTTTTCATTGGGCAGCATTATCATGTCCCTTCAATCTTCCACCTTATAAGGCTGAGTTAGTAGTTTCAGGCTATGAAAGTTCCTATTATGTACGGTCAACACTATACGCCTCCGGGTAGGGTAGACTTTTATTCGCTGTCGCAGACAACGTTGACCCTAAGCAGTCTGACAAACTAAGACTGCTCTTGAAATCTTTATATTTTCTACTTAGTGCCGACTATGCCTCTGGACCCCTATGTTATAATTACCACCGTCACTGTACACAAGCAAACCACCTTCACCGTAATCAGTCGTTGTTCAAAACAATCGTCGGCACGGTTAATTGGGCCCCTCACCTATGCCGGCAGTCCTGCATTGCTATGGAATGTGGCTCACCGATTGGATTTCTAATCAGAGCAGATGATAGCACATAATATTGATGAAAGGATAAAATTCGCTGCGGGAATGGGCTTTCTCTAAAGTATACTATCAGTTATAGCCCCCAACTCGTAATCATTACCAAACGGCTCAGTAGCCTGAGATGGTAATACGATTTTCTAGACATTCAATAGCCTCTAAGTCGGGAATGTTCTCTATCACTGTCAGTTGATAAATCGTTGATATACCTAACTGTTTATGTCACCCAGCATACTCAGCTAACAATGCTGTACTAACGGTTGTGTAACGGCCCGCTTTTGTGTAAACGGGCTGTTGTGCAACGGACCCAATAGTACATAAGTGTTCAGAATTTCTCGTCCCGTAAGTTTACTATCCTACCACTCTGACAATGTAATGCGTCACCGTGACCTCAATTCTCCTACTACACCTACAGATCGTTAGAAAATCTGTGGCAAATACAGGAGGAACCACATGTGGCCCTAGAAGCCACCCTTCGCTAGAGAAATACTGCAGCTGCCCCTTATCTGACTGGTTTTGGACTGAATACAACGCCTTGACAGTATTTTTTGGTGATACATATCATCTCTTTTCTGTAATTTTTATGATACAACCCGCTCTTGTTCTTACAATTAAGTTGTATTTTGAGGATACAAATAACCCGTCTTTACCTGATGTTTCGTCCTCACCGTACCCTAAGCCGTTTGAAAGACTACCCCTTGTGTTCAACTTTCAAATACTCCTTTGAAAATTCTTCATATTTTCTAGTTAGGACCGGGGACCCTCATGTTGTCGCAGGCGGTAATCCAAAAGCATTGACAATTGAGTTACACCAGAATGCTTATATGGGGGGTCTGCAAGGGTTCTGGTGAGATATTGGAGATATTATTCACTGTAAAAATACCTGAACCTGGCCTTAAAGGTAGGCGTAGGCACCCGAAGGCATCTGTTGGTGCTGAGACTAGTCTGAACCCCGAAGGAACAACTTTGGCGTTTACTTACGGATACAATCACCAACCACACGAGTTAGTAAAGAGAAGTTGTAAATAGTTTTAGTTCGTCTCACCTATTAAGCCTTACAGAGAGATATCGGCCACGGACAGTTATGCCATTTTGTAATCTTCTCAGTAGCATGTAGGGGGGAGGGGGATAAAAGATATAAAAGCTTCGGCCATGTAACTCTGAAAGTAGATTTGGAACCCATATGATAGAAACTCTTCATTTTCTTGAAATACCCCATACATCGCTGTGTCATCCGCTCTTTTTCCTATAAGTATCTGTTCCGTTTTTGTTCCATTATGGGAAACTTCGTTCGCTGTTTCTGACTCTTGCAAGCCTTGTATGTTTCCTTTGCTTCAAGTGCACCCGCACCTCGGGGCACTTCAGGTCCTCCCGTAACTCAGGGAAACAATCAAGGTGCTCCTACAACTCTGAGCGATCTAGTAGTTACAATAGATTTGTCTGGCGGGACACCCCATCGACATCGACTCCTGTAGCCACAACACCTGTAAGTTCAACTTTGACCGCGCCTGTACAGGTTCAGCCTGAGATATTCCGCTACATCAACAACTGCAACAAGAACAAAGGGAGAGGATTGAAACCGCTTGGAAGGACGCAGCAGAAATCGCCAAAGCATATATTCAATGGGTACATCTTTCTGGGACGTTAATGAGCAATATATGCTAATAAAATACAACAGGTGCCTAAGGGTTGGTTCACGTGTGGGAAATACCAGCCTGCACAAGACATGTAAAATAAATTTGAATTGTCTTTGATGGGACTTAGGTATCTTGGAGCCGACTCTAGTGAAAATCCGTGGTACGGCAAAAATTGGTCTAAATTCCTTAAAGGCAAACTACTTTCCCTCTTGTGTAGAACTATGGCTGAGGTTTTTGATTCCAACGCAGACGCCATGCAAAGGCAAGTTAATATCCATACCGACTCTGCGCCTTTCGAACATATATGCTCTTTTACTGTGACGAAAGCAAATCGCCACACAAAGAAAAGCCCGAGTGCAATAATCCCAGGACGCCGGGGAAGAAAGTGGCGGCGTATACTTGGGATGATCTAGGAGGGATCTTTGGCTGGTTCGCACATCACGCCGTGCTCTGTCCGAGATGGTTTGACAAAGACCTGGACAACCTGCAGTCGAAGATCGCCGAAGCAAGGAATAACCCTTCGATGCAGAAGGTTATCAACAACTTCAAGAAGAACCCTTCCAGGTCTTTGTTCCATGAAACGTACCACTGGAAGAACACAAGTGAGCTTTATCAGGAACCCCTTGAGAGGCTGCTCTGACAAATCCATAGTCGTGAATCCAAAGACTACAGATATCGCATATGATCCTCAAGGGGTAGTTAACCTTGCCAAAGACAAAAACACCCAGGGGGCCACGATGAACGGTAAGTTATATTGTCCCCGCAATGATGAGACTACACGACTGAGAAGCTTTCTCCGTGTATAGCCGAGTCTTGGGCATTGGCCGGACTGGCCGTTTATATTCAGCAAACCTTCAATCTCGCAGACCCACCTGGGCCTGGCGTTGTAGCTGTCGCAGAAGATAACGATCTTGAAGAACATGGCGTTGATCCCCCACTAGGTTTTATCTCACCTCTCAATTTAGCCAGCACTCTTCAACGTAATTCATCCACTCCTATTCCAGATCCGAGCGAGAACATTCAGGTTGGTGGTCCAAAGCTCGAGTAAAATTGGAGGAAACCGTTTGGATACTTGTATTGTTATTCCCAATCTTCTATTCATAAAGAGCTCAATGAGTTGAAAAAATGCCTCGGTCTTTCCTCAGCAGTTCTTCTGACAGGGTTGAAAGCGTTCAAAAAAGTGCCCAATTTAATGATTCGTTATGTATTCAGTGCCGGTACGTACGTACCTAGCTACATAATGTACAATGCACATCAATCAACTGAGGATGCAGCCGGAGACCGGACCCTAACCTGTCTAGTCTTCCTTAGCTTGACCTTCGTTGGTGTAGTTATGCGTTTGTCCCTTTGCCTTGTACCTAGTCTGTCAGCCAGCGACCAAAGCCGTCTACAGACTACGTTGTACCCTCTACACACCCTCAACGGTACTCTAAAGTTTTACTTCAGGCTATAAAGTTAGCCAGACCGATATATTTACCCCACCAAAGACTCCAGATATGACGCTTGCTTTTTCTTAGGGAGAGAGCTGTGTGGTAGCCATAACCCTTCCTGGTTAGCTGCAATACTAAGAGTGAGTGAGACTCAGCTAACGAAGGCCTGCGAGACTGGAGGCGAGTTGAAAGGCATCTGGATATGGATCTCTCAGAACTCAGGATCTAAAAACGGCATCTTTTGGACCTTGGGCTTCCCAGCGTTCGAGACTAGGGCCTTGGCTGGGTTAAGACTTCACTCTACGGCTTGAAGCGAGTTGCGATGAAATGCAGGGGCTATAGTGCTAATGGTGAAAAGGTGCTTAAGTATCCGAAACTGGCACCCGTGCCACCCGTTACTTACTAGACGTCACGCGGGGTTTGGTAAGAAGTACACCTTGGGTACCCTAAACATTCTGGTACTTGCTCAATAGGGTTTGTATCCATCGTTATATGAAAGATCTTAAGATGCAGGCGCCGCTCCGACCAGTGAATCTTTTTCTCCTTACTCACACCTATTCTTGACAGATGTGTCGATTGGGAGGGAGTAACCGGATTCTCATCCTGCAGGATTCAGCCTGGCTGAACCTTGTCTATCGCTTTTTTTGTACTTTCTACTAGCCTAGCGCAGGCAGAAAAGCATTCCGAGGCGTGGGTTTGGCTCAATTTTGCTGTGTCTGGCTCAGTTTTTGGAAACTTTAAGACAACGACCAGCATTGCCATGAGTTATTGCAAACGTATGTGTCATAATAAATCACTCGAACTAAGGATTCATTTGGAGGCGTTATTCAGGTTGGTGAGTGATTTGGGGGCATGATATATTCAAGGGATGTAGGAGCAACATGTAATTTAGCAACAATAACAAATTTAGCCTCTTCTACTGTTCGTTGCGAGTTGAACGGTGTTCTAGTTATTTAAACATTTTTTGTGAGGGTGTTTAGCGTCTTATCTATATTTCCACTTTCTGTGCAAGATGGCTTAGTACTAGAAGATTGTCTTATTGAATGTCATTATTGGCATTCCCTAGGTCATGCTACTAATAGAAAGAAGTGTGAATCAAAACCAGGTATCATTATCGCGAGTCGGGTACACGTAGATCTATGTAAGTAAGCCTAAAGAGACTACAGGAAATCAGCCTAAATAAAGAAGTCAACCAAAACGCCAATTCTCCCGTCCAGTATACGGTGTCTTTAAACTTAATCCGCTTCCTTCCTGTCTGGTGGATCAATCCAGTTCATGAGTGTCAAGCAGTTCTCCAAGCTCCACATTGTGACAGCACTCAAGGGAGCAGCCTTGACAAGCGAGACGGTGAGGCCTTTGTAGAGTCCTCGAAGGCCCTCTAACTTGACAATGTCCCGAATCGTGCCAAAGATACCAATATAAACTGGGATATTGCGGTGGATATATTGTTGTCTCGTGGGTCCCTGAACCTGTAGGCGCTTCCTAACGAGATCGAATGGGAAGACAACTGTCTTACTAAATGTGGATGCAAATCCCGCAGACAGGAAATTTGACGACTGCTCAGACATGTGCAGTGAGTCGACAGTATAAGCGCGAGTTGCTATTGAGCGTAAGCCTTAGGCATTGGGAGGGTATTTGGGAAAACACCTTCGTAAGTGGCGAAGAAAATACCCCTGCGAACGTATATTAGCCGCTATTGATGGTGGAAGGTATCGAACATACATCAGAGGAGTAACTTGTGTCACTCCAGCACCTAGTCCACGATAAAACCCCCGTAGGCCTTCATGTTGATAGATATGACGTATTGAGTACACAATGGATGGGTAAATCTGTACGCTATCAGAATGTGTTTGCATTGTGTTTCTGGTTAGTCTGAGCCTACCTTCTGGTTTCCTTGGGCTGCAAACCTTGTCCGTAACAAATCGAGCGGATAGGTCGCGACAGTCGCCGAAGCACCTGCTAGAGACCCTGCGATGAGGTTTCTCGCATCTTCGTTGATCTGGGGGATTGTTCTCTGCATGAAAAGGGTACTCTCTTTAAGCGCGAGGAATTGAACCGGACCGTATCCGATGTACAGCACCTCAGCTGGGATATTTCCCTTCCAGAGGCCACGGATGCCCTCCTGTTGTATGATTTGGCACATAGTGTTCCATATCCCGCGGTAAGTAGGTCCATCGACTACAACCAGGCGCTTAAGTGAACCGGTGCCATGAGCTTGGAGCTGAAGGCGGATCTTGATGACATCGAGAGGACTGATCACAAATCTGATTGGATATTTGGGTCAGCTAAGTTCTGAATGTGCTAAAGAAACTGCACCTTGAGAAGAGACCAGCGATTGCACCAGAAACCAAAACGTGCGATTTAGGAGCCTGGATAGGGGATTAAAGTGGACTCAGATATTTGGACTGATATCAATACATATGATGTCACACATAAGGGCAGATGCGAGAGAGAAGACGTACATCGATTTTCTCGTTATTTTTCGGCATAACAGGAGGAGAGTATTTACTATCCTTTTCCTTGTTCTGGCAAATGTGCGAATGAATAAATGACTGAACTGATGACGGGCAAAGTAAGTGAGTGAGATGTCGTTGCTGCTGTTGCGACTGACGATCACGATGTAGCGTAGGTACGGGGTTGGATGGCCACAGGGTTCTTTGCATCAGTCCCTTGCCTCCTTACACTGTCCAACCACTTACATACGCAATGATGCCAATGAGACGTCTCCTCCCGCAAGCTGTACGGCTCCCATCATTCACTTCAACTTTCATAAAATCTTATTTCTATTTCCCAATTACCACCACCACCGTCGTTGGCGTTAGTGCGCCCCTTCGTATTGTACGCCAATATCAATCTCAGTCTCAACCTCAGCGCTTCTCCCCCGCGTTGACCCCGCAATCGGGTCCGGCACTCCGCCGAATTGCCTCCACCCCCACGGTCACAGTACCGGCTCTCAAACGCCTTAACGTTGAACTCGATGGCCAATTCGTATCATTTGATCAGTTATTTTTACGCGACGCGTGTTCTTGCCCACACTGTATCCACCCTTCAACACAGCAAAAGCTCTTCCAGACTACCGATATACCCTACGACGTGCGGGCCGATTTCACTGAAACCCTGAGCGACGGTTCGCTTCGAATTCGATGGAAGAATGACATACCGATTCCTGGCGTGGAGGTTCATGAAAGTATTTATACCCCCGACTTCTTGCGCCGATACTCGACATTGCGGAATCGGGTCCGCGCGCGGCTAAATGACCAACGGCAGATTCTCTGGGACAGAAAGAAAATGGAAAGCGATGTACTCTACATCAATTACAGTGACTACATGAGTTCGGATGAGGCCCTGTTCCGCGCCATGAAACAGCTCTCACTATACGGCCTGATGTTTATCCGCGGGGTACCAGAGGGCCAACATGATGCAATTGAAGGTATGGCCGAGCGTATAGGCAACCTCAAAAACACCTTCTACGGCAAGACTTGGGATGTGAAAAGCGTCGAAGAGTCAAAAAACATTGCGTGAGTGTCTTATGCGTGAGACTTGCTGCTACCGCTTTTAGCTGACGCACTAAGGGATGCAGCTATACACCATTGAAACTCGGTCACCATATGGACCTTCTCTACTTCGAATCACCTCCGGGACTCCAGTTCCTTCACTGTATCCAGAACACCACCAAGGGTGGCTCTTCTATCTTTGCCGACTCCTTCCGCGCAGCTACCCTTCTTCGCCTAAACTCACCGCCGCTTTTCCGATCTCTCACCAAATTCCCTGTTACATATCACTACCAAAACGATGGGTACCACTACCATTTCACGAGGCCAACTGTTGTGCTGGACGAACATTCCTACCTCGAGATGCAGCGCATATCCCAGGTCAATTGGGCTCCACCCTTCCAGGCACCTTTCGAGGTTGATATCGGTTCCAATGGTAATGGGCAATTTCGCCAGTACATTGTTGCTGCAAAAGAATTTGCTAAGAATGTGGACGACCTCGATTCACAATTTGAGTTGAGATTGGAGGAAGGGGTCTGCTCTGTATTCTTCAACCGAAGGATTCTGCATTCTCGGAGAGCGTTCGATAGTAGCACTGGTGACCGATGGTTGAAGGGAGCATACGTCGATATCGACGCTTTCCAATCAAAGTATAGGACTTTAAGCAAACAACTCCGATCAGAAAAGGAACGTGAAGATGACGCCTATTCGTATATAAGATAACTATCCCAAGACTTTTAAATTCCGATGACAGGAGAGGCATGAGTATAGGCATATTGGGAATACATTATACACGGGAGAATTTCGTAGCATCGTGACATAGCGACGTGTCTAGCGCAGCAACAACCGAGAACCACAATCCACACCACTTCCGAAGCTGGGAATTACCCATACTAAACCAGGAATAGAAAGATAAACTGTACGCAAGAGAAACCTGCATCATAAAAGTACAACCTGTAGAATGATCGCTATATGCAACCAATAACGTACAACAGTAAATTCTAAAACATCCATTTAAACGACATCATTAACTATTCTAGCTGCTTGACGGTAGGTCTCGAGCAGCCGTTCGCATTTCTCTCGTTCTGCCTTGATGTTGTCATCTTCATAAAGCAAGTCGTTGAAGAAGTCTTCACGATACAGTTCGGTGACAAGTCGATTCTGGACTGCATCCTTGCTGTGGTTGACGAGAAGATGCATGATAGCCTTGGGTACTTGGTCTGCAATCGTCTCACGAACGATATTGAAATAGGATGATATGAGTCGGCGGATAAGTTCGGTTTCAAGTTGTTCCCTGTCGGTAAGTGCTGCCTCTTCGGGATTCATGGGTTGCTGCTGCTGCTGCTGTGTCTTCGGAGATAATTGGTATAATGCCAAAAATAGGGACTTATAATCACTTACCACTGATGTTTCTTCAAAATCGCGTGACAATTGGGCGACATCGTACGTTGGTTCACGTTCTACCCGGTCCATTCGTCTAACACTCTGACTGAACGTTGGCTCTTGAGCGGATCTCGGCATTGGACCACCTGCGGACTGTGGCTTTTCTTGTCCAAAGAAGTAGTTCAAGAATGAATCCGTCGCCTTGTTCGCCTGGACACCCCCTGCTGGAAATGGATAAGGGCTATTGGGTCTCCCATTCATTGCGCTAGAGATAGAAGAGGATTCGATAGAGTGTCCCGGTGCAGGTGACATGGATCGAGAATGGACACGTTTGTGGGTGCTAGCTACGCTCGGAGCGCTTTCGTCGAACTCGGCTCCTTCAGTGCCATTCAAGGTAGCATTTGTGGTAGCCGTATGCAACGCAGTTGGCTTCCGTCTGTCGCCACGTTCCTTTCGCCTTTCATACGCCTGTGCCTTCCTCTCCTTCTCTTGCCTGCTTTGGATAACTGACGACATAGCCGCTGCCGCGCCTAAGAAATTGGGATGGTTGGTATTGACATATGCTCTCTGGATGGCGATGAGACTTTCGACATATGTGGATGCGGGTCCCAATCGCTCTCGAAGCAGATCGCTGACTACTTCGATTAATTTGGCCTGCAACCTGGGAAATCTCGATAGCTCAGTGCTTCCACAAGTGTGGCATATTTTGATCAACTCTTCGTAGACAAGTTCCACACATCTATGAGCAGGACTTTCCAGTAGTCTGATTTGGGGCTTCACAAGCAAATCAAACGCCAACTCCGGAACGAACAAACTTGGCCTAGGGCCGGTCGAATTTCTGATAGCCGTCCGGATATCAAGAACAGAGAGGTTTTGGGTAGGATCGATCGATTCCAAAGAGCTGCCGAAAACGCTATTGAAAATATAATAGATCCTTGCTCCACCGCAAAGCTCTTTCGTCGAAATGTCGGATGATGTACCATCTATGGATGCAATAAAGGAACTAGCGAAACGGGTCATCAATTGAAGTATTAAAGAACCCTGTAGATGATAATTAGCAAACAATATAGCCCCACGACAAAGAATGTTTACCCTATGCTCTTTCCCGCTAAAGTGCATATCACCATACGATGCAAGTTCTTGCTGGGTCTGTCCCATCAATGTGTTTAACCGGGCTTTAATGTCCGGTAGCCTTTCCCGAATATGCGCCATCAAGGTCTACACGATGTCAGCAACGTGGGTATCCGATATACACTTGTGAAGCATCGTACACTATTCAAGCTCTTCGCCAAGAACTGTGTTCCACAGCGGTGAGCCATGTTGCGATAAGCGGGATGGTATCTGAAGAATTCCGCCTCTGCTTTCAAAGCATCTACTAGAGATTTATTGCCTTGAATATCCTGTTGTGATCTATTAACTACGCCTATGAATCCAAGTTTCAGTGGGTAAACTCGTCCAGACAAAATTTCTAAGGCATTCGTCCCGTGATCCATCAAGTCGAGCTTGGTGAGCACGCCAATTGTTCGTTTGCCTTGCGGATCGACTTGACGAGCTATTTTGAGTGCTTCTGAGTTGACAAGGTCGACATTTGCGGGTGATACAGCTAATATGATACTATTAGGTTTGGCAATGTACTCTGAAATAAGGTTTCTCGTTTGTTTCTCGATATCTGCAGGTTGGTCACCAATGGCAATCTATGACACGGTGAGGCGACGATCATGATTTCGAGGTAAGGATATCACTACCTTCGTAAGACCTGGTAAATCAACCAAAGTCAAGCTCAAGACGTGCGGAGAGTAGATTTTCAGGTTGATAGGACTTCGGTTGATTCCCTTATTACTGCCAGCAATCCTTGCCGTCTCTGCTTCGATTTCTCGACGAATTTCGGCAAAGTCATAAAATCGTCTGTTGGGCTGATGCAGAAATTCTCCAAACTCAGGCTGCTCTGCAGCAGATGGTGATTCAGCTGCGTCCGCATCATCGTGGCTCCCCGGAATGTTGATCAATTGAAGTACTAGAGGACGGCGAGTGACAATTCCAGAGCCGCGGGGAAGAAAGTCCCGTCCAACAATATTCTCTAGCACTGAAGATTTTCCACTGCTCTGTGAACCAACGACGACCTGAGGTGATAGCGATCATTAGTCCTCTACTATGAGGCGGGTGTCTCCGGTAGGTACAATTTGAGGCAGATCAAGACCAGAATCTGTTCCTATAGTATTGAAGACCTGCGAATGTTAAGGATGATCACAAGTGGGGTATCAGTGTGATGGCTACCAGGTCCTGCAGTTTATTAACAACCCCAAGCAGATCTTCCCTATCGACAATGAGCAAGACCGCTTCATGGATATTACAGCTGAGCTTACCCAAGAGATGCCATCCTGAGGCAGCCAAAACAAAAATCCAAGTAAAGATCGAAGTATACAGTGGTGAGCGAAGAAGTTTGGTGGCGGTAAAGTAATTTTGGTTCAGCCCCAGGACATGGCAGCACACATGCAGGATCAGAAAATCGTTGCACTCAGCAATTTTCAGAACAGCACGGTTAGAATAAGGTGTGGCTTGGCTGTCTCGCTACAAGGGGCTCGATATCTGCTTCATATGGGCCTTCCGAGCTCCGCCACTATTTTCGGGATACATTCCCTTAGAGAAAGTTGGTTTGGCTGGTCTACTACCTATTTCCTCAAGCGAAGCAATCTACTGTGGTGTGTACCCGGCAAATTAGGCAAGATACTAGGATATTGCCATGATAAATTCAAACAGCTACGCTGCAATTACGTCAGACACATTGCATTAAATAATATGCCGCAGCCTTAAGATGTGGACGCCCGATATAAGCAACGTCTATTGCCTACTGTTTGGCTAAACATCACTTTTTGCTGCTTTGCACCCTCAAAACGATCACTAAACCTCGTGGTACTTGGATAGCACGGCCAACAGGTTCTAGCCCAATTGTTGGCAAGATGCCACTCGTGAGTATAAATTCTCGAATGCTACCTAGTATATAAGGTATATTCTGAACTTAACTCTGTGACTGCGTATACAGGTAACTATCAATCAATCTCTTCGCGAAAAGTATGTAGTAATTACTCAAGTGTTTTAAGTGGTTGTCTACATTATTGGCTAACGGCTTGTCAAGGTTGAAGGATCATAAGATTATACCGGAGGTTGTGGACGACTTCATCCCTACAGCTCTGTTATCTATTGAATATCCCAAAGGAAACACCGAAGTATCACTTGGAAATACCATATCCCCCGATGATACGCAAGAATTGCCTACAATTCGAATTACTCCTGACGGAGTCGACAACGCATCTTACACTGTTGTATGTGTCCTGGATAAGTTTGTGCGGCTGGAATGACCCTGATATGAACTAGGTATTGACGGACCCCGATGCACCCTCTCGGAAGGACCCCAAATGGTCTGAATTCTGTCACTGGATAGTGACTGGGCTTAGGGCACCATCTCTCGAAGAGTTGTCTGCAGCCCAGACTGCAGAGGCAACCTCCATCGATGTGTCAAAGGGCTCTCAAATAGTTGACTATATGGGTCCTGCGCCACCCCCGAAGACTGGAAAGCACCGATACGTTTTCCTGTTGTATAAAAGCGGAAATGGAGATCATATCGAGGGGCCATCTGACAGAAAAAGATGGGGAAACGATGAATCCCGTGAAGGTGTTCGCAAATGGGCGAAGAAATATGACTTGGAACTCATAGGTATGTATAACAGATCTTCAATGTACGAAGGCTACCACCGGCTGACACCTGTGCGGGCGCCAACTTCTTCTTCTCGCAAAATAAGTCGCAATAAATCTCAATTGGTTCGTGTTAGAGACTATTCCAGCTGCAACAAAGATACTGAAGAGTTGGGTACTTGGCCAAAGAGACAATGTTATTAGAGATTGTGGTCTGATAGTATGCAAAATGGATTTCTGCTCAATTGTGCCGTTGCATGCAGTTATGGGTAGCACTGGCAATGTGATTGTAAGGATCGACGATGTTTAATTGATTCAAACTACCGTTGTAAAAAAGTACAGTTGAAAAATCCGTGTATTGACGCACCGCCAGAGCCGAATTCGACTTAAATTCGGTGTATGTTTTGTACCGATCTTGTGGAGGAACGGTCTGGGAACATACCCACAGCGTATATTTTGGGTACTTCGGTTCTGGCAGTGTGTTTTCAACCTTTAATTTTTTTTACTACGGTATTTAACATTGTCTCGTCCCCAAACCCTAGTGGCTCCTTCGCAAGCTCAGTCGGTGACGAGCGAGCTTGCGAGCTTTGTTACGAGAGGCTGGGTATGAGATAATACTTAAGTATTTATAAATGCTAAGCGTCATAGCTATTTAATCAATCGATCTACTCTAATCCAATTCAATCCAAGCCACAATGTGGCGCGCAGCGCCACGTAGTCACCGGACTGTTTATTCGAGTTTCTACTTTATACTTTCAACTGAATATGTTTTTATATTTTGCGGGAGGAGATACTAATATACTTCTATAATGCCTCGCCTAATTGGCTAAATTCGATGTTCTGTGAAGAAATAGTTGTTAACGGAAAGTGGTATATAATATAAGATGTATAAAATACCCTGTAATGGCGAGTTACACGTTATACGATTGATAAGGATGAAAGCTCGAATTTGAAAGGAAAGTTGTGCATCAACTTGTCTCGGAATTGATGGTGTATTAAGTACCAAGGTACTTTTGCTACCAGGTTCCTTGTTGAGGTAGCGCGTGCCCAGAGATTGACATCCAACTCAGTGCTAGGTAGTACACAAACCCTAGATATGTGGTCCACCGACGCTCAGAAATCGAAAGCCACAAAGGAAAGTACCACTCATTCTCGGCCTGTGCCTGTGCCGTTCCCGTTAGCTTCGTTCTTTCAACCTCTACGAATTGGTGCTCCACCATGCGTTGTTTTATTGGTGCTGTTGATGATCGCGTTCCTCTTTCGATGGGCTGTTGGATTAGGACCCTATTCAGGTACGAGCCTAGATGGGTGTTTGTGATAGTTTCTGACGTGTGTAGGGATGGCTGCTCCTCCAATGTACGGTGATTTTGAAGCCCAGAGGCATTGGATGGAATTGACTACACAGCTTCCCATAAAGGAGTGGTACTGGCATGATCTGGAATGGTGGGGACTCGATTACCCTCCACTGACAGCATATCATAGCTGGTTGGTAGGAATGATGTACAGTTTTACCGGGATGAACTACAGCTTTGTATGCTAACTGTTGTCGCAGAGGGACCTTTATCAACCCGACTTGGTTTCAACTCCACGATTCTAGAGGACTAGAAGATGAACTCCTGAAAGTCTTCATGAGGGCCTCAGTTGTTATTTCGGAATATTTGATATATGTACCGGCAGTAGTGTTATTCGTTCGGGCTCACGGAAAGCAAGCAGGATTAAGCACATACGAGAAAGGTATTGCGCTAGCAGCGATACTATTCCAGCCCTCTCTGATGCTTATCGATCATGGTCACTTCCAATACAACTCTGTCATGTTTGGATTTGCATTCTTTGCAGTTGACTGTTTCATCACCGACCATATTCTATGGGGATCGTTCTTTTTTGTTCTGTCAATTTGCTTCAAGCAGATGGCGCTGTATTACGCTCCGGCAGTGTTTGCGTACCTTCTCGGACTTTGCATCTTTCCAAGGATTGATATTCGACGTCTCTTCTACCTTGGTTCAGTAGTCATTGGTACATTTGTGCTGATGTTTGCGCCACTTGTGCTGTTTGGTGGATCAGAACAAATTCAACAATGCTTATTCAGAATATTTCCATTTGCCCGGGGACTCTGGGAAGACAAAGTTGCAAACTTCTGGTGTGCAACAAATGTAGTCCTAAAATTCAAAGAAACTTTCGCACTTGCAACGCTACAGCGTGCTAGGTTAGTTTGGTACTATGCTGTATTTCGGAACGCTGCTGACAATGACTAGTCTTTTGATAACACTGGCAGGCATTCTTCCACCATGTGTCCTTCTATTCCTGAACCCACAGAAGCGCCTATTACCGCTCGGGTTATCTTCTTGCGCATGGAGCTTTTTCTTGTTTTCGTTCCAAGTTCATGAGAAGAGCGTATTGCTCCCTCTCTTGCCTGCTACACTGTTGCTCGGCGGTTCGTTGAGCGAAGATACAGTGTCATGGGTGGTTTGGATGAACAATATTGGCATGTTTAGGTAAACTGGGAATCCAACGTTACTTACACTTGCTAATCAGTTTTAGCTTGTGGCCACTTTTGCACCGCGATGGACTGGCGCATCAGTACATCGTTATGTCGGGATTCTACGCATGGCTACTGGGCACATTTCACTGCTTACCCAAACACTGGTTCGCAAAGCTAACTCATGTTGGATCCTATTGTGCAATCCTGGCCATACATGCCGCGGAGCAATATGTGGGAACGGTGGAGAGGTACCCTGACTTGTGGGTAGTTGGAAATGTGCTTGTGTGTTTTGGGTCGTACGTCATTGCCTGGGCCTGGACAGTTCAAAGGCTCTGGATGGAGGCTAGGAGAGGGAAACCGAAAACGGAATAGGCGGCGACTTCTGATTCGTCTAATCTAATAGCTATCTATAGAATCCGTAAATATTTGCGGTAATGTACATCATAGTCTTGACACCTAGTATGCGTGACTGCAAATAGTGTAGTTCTAAAATTGCACCTTTTAATCGCTAGAACTCAGATCTTAAACCCAAACCCAGCCATGCACTTCTTGTAGGCATCAATTTTGTCTATGCACTCTGTCTCTCCTCCCTTGTCGCTGAAGAGGAAGCATTCGTCGCGTGCCGACTTCTCGTCTCTGCAAACACCTGCATGAGTAAGCGACGTCGAAAGCGAAGTTGTCTGTGTGACGTACAGCAAGGCTTGGGACCGCTTGGAGATGGTTTCAGCACGACATTTTCTACCCATGTCAGTAAGCAAATTTGGGGATCGAAATGAGCAGTCATACCGGGGGCAGCACTTGTGATGGCTGAAGAAATCTTTAGTTAGCTTCCAGAGTGAGAACACTCTACGAACTGAGCATACCCGTCTCTGAAACAACTTTGACAGAAGAAGACATAACGAAGACGTTTCAGAATGATGGAGGAAGGAACGCGAGCAATAGTGTGATGCTAGATTAAACTTCTCAATTATAGTTGGGACACCTATATCTGGTGCATTTTAAGCCTCAACTTTAGCCGCCTTTGCTCCACCAAAAAAAGTCAGAAAATTAAATCTCTTTGTCATTCTCTTCGTTTTGATGTTCTCTACAACCTGACAGAGTCCTATTATATTCTCTGATTGTGGTTGTGGAGAAAAGGTCCTTGGAAAAGTTGGCTTTGTCTAGGAGTGACATACAATCATCACTTAAGGCAATAACATGCACTCTGTTTATTGGAGGTGAAAGAAAAATGGACCTGCGAATGGAAAGAAGATTACATCTCGAGGCGTTGAGGTTAGAATACTAGCCCGTGTAAACTTTGATAAATATAGGTACTCACCCCACTAAGTCATCTGGAGGCTTTAAGCGCCTCAGTTTTGGTGCGAGAAAAAAAGCAACTGTTACGCCTTTGGTGTTACAGTGCTTACTGGCTACGGTCCCGGGATCATTAATAATCACTCGGAAAGTCTAAATCAAATATGTTACGAGATGGAAGTTGGGGAGAACCGTGTGCGTGTATTCAATGGTACAGAGAGGAGAGAAGGAGAAAGAGTCGAGATATATACAGGAGGCATCAGCCTCTGCACCAGTGATTACATATTAGATTTGAAATATGTCTCTGGCACATATATATCAGTAATACTTTCGAATTGTACAACTCTTGAGTCAGTAGTGATGGAGCTTCTGTTATTTTATTTCTATGTTTGATTATTCAATCAGACAATTTACAATGACAAGCTGAATTAACAACAAATGAAATATATTATATTTTATTATTTTTTGACTTGGTTATTTATTTCATATTGTTAGTAATTATATCTTATTGGGCAGAAACTCTCTTCTACAGTCTGTAACCAAACAACTAAATATATATTGCATGGTTTATTTCAAATAAAATGATGTATTATTAGTATCAAACTAATAAGTATCAGCAAAATGAATTTCAGTTGCTAAAAGTGACTAAAAGTATTCAAAAGTTATATGAGTATAAATTTATAACGGTAAAATATTCAAATGAATTAGATTATTGAGAAGAACTTTTGGTAGATATGAGAGCAATATGTATCATATATCACCAAAATGTATATTAGATATTGGAAGCCTCCAGAAGATTGTAGTAACAAAAGGTAAAGTATAAATATATAAGTGTATAATTGAAAGAGTATCAGATCCTAAAAGGGTTATTTGGAAAAGTTCAGTTACAGGAGTGCTTAAGCCCAATAATCAATACAATATATATTAAGTTAAGTACAGCTGCCTATTCAAGAAACTTTTTCTTTCCTCATCTCATCCAGAGACTAAACATCTTGACATTTTGCGAGAACAACCATTTGATTCCAGACCACCTCAGAAACTTCCCACACTCGATCTGTTAGGGGTTCTCCCTTAACAGTGATAATGGGACTTGAATATGGTCGCGAAAGGGTACATACTATACCCAGATATCCAGTAACCAGTAATATGCCCTTTAGCGGGGGTTGATATTAGTCACGAGAAGTGTTCAAGCAGAATCAGTTGGAGTAAGCCGAGAACCGCTTAGGACTTCTTTCATTTCCTGGAACTATGTGGGACATGCATGATGAAACATGCACGGCAGTTGATAGTCAAATGTGAGTAAGCGGGCTCTAATCCTCCTTCACCGTAACGGGTTGGGCAAAGGTGCGGCACACTCCGGTGTAGAGAATAGCCTCCACCTAAGCATGACGTAACTGAACGATTTATGACATTGGCTTAGCCAGAAGCAGACACCATGTATTGATTTGCATGAGTTTGGATAGCAACGTATGGTATGTATTATAAGTCTACGTTTTCACAGCATGAACTGGTATTCAGTAAGTCTGCGAGAAACTACCGAATAAAATACAAGATAATGCAAGATGTCAAAGTTGAAGTTATGGTCTGATTTATGAGCTGATATGATATCATGCATGAACACATTGACCATAGGGAAGCGTGGCCGCCTCTACCAGGCGCATTTATTCAATGGAAGACGCACAGATACATGGCTATCAATTGAGGGATTAGTCATAGTCTGAAGGGGGTTTCGATAGACTATAAAGAGATCACATTGTTCCGGCAATGAAAAGACAAGCTCAAATAGCTAGAGAAAGACAAGACCTACCAGCAGAGAAATATCCTGATTTATTATTGCGTTTTTATGATACCTATTATTATACCTATGAAATCTATTAGCTTTCTGTAGCGGCAGCCCCACACCGATTACTCCCAAATTGTACAAATGCCAATAACCTTTGAAGACGAGAACGACGTTATCATATATGCACTTGAGAAGATTATATTCTATGCCAGAAGCAATCAGCTTATCTTCCTGGCCCAGTGTGTATGGTGGATATCTTCAGCTATAGGAGTACAATAGGGATTAATCATATATATCGATAATCTACATATCCAGGTGGAAGCATCCAGTTTCACGAGTACCGTTAGGGAGCCCTCAGGAATAGTCAAGCAAGGAGTATTGGCTACCTCTCGAGATTATACCAAGGATCAACCAAGTGTTGAACTAAGAGGTTCCGACTTGGATCGACAAGATAAGATATTCAGGGATTGTGATGAATACCTACGAGATTCGAGGCGGCTACGGGATATTGCCAAACTTAAGGTTTCTGGGAAAACTCCGACAGGGTGCCTCAACCCCTTGAAATCTATGAAGACGATATTAAAGGGAAAGAAAGGAATAAAAGTTCATCCCCAAACAGAGGGGATAAAGCAAAGTGAAATAGAAAGAACGAAATCAGCAGAAGAGTGTCTACGTAGCGCCTGGCCCCCAGAGAGGAAAGGGAACCATAGGGTCAAGGACTGCATAAGACCTATTAAGCTAAATACAGGAACGGCAGGACAATCTTTGTGGAAGCGGTTTCAGGAAAGTTGTGTTCTGAGTTCCGACAAGGTGGAATAGGATCTACAGCCGTGGTTCTAGTACTCATTATAGTAACAGGAGGATACCTAATTGAGTTACTTAGGGTATACACCCCCGTAACACTTGCTTGCCAAAATGGCACCACAAAAAAATCCCCAGACACGCTGGAGATGCAAAGGAACAGGTGTACCTCCACCCAACCAACGCAGAAATGAAACTCCAGAGCCAACTCCAGAGCCGACGCCATCTCTGGCAAGAACAACACCCGCGTCAAACAGTAACACTTCCGGAGCTCAACGTCTCAAAATCATCAATTTGCCGGCCGGATATGCATATTCACATACATCTCTTCCATCTGCTGAATCATTTACCCTCGATAGATGTGCCCAGGATAGCGAGCACGATACAGATTATGATTCAGATATGTTGCCTGATGAAGGAACATCCACTGGTTAGTACACTATCTGCTGTGTGGTAATGCAGCTAACATTCATTTTGAAGACCAGAGCAGCCTATTGAGCAAACCTGGCAGTGATGACTAGCATTGATCAAATGGCAGGGCATTGTGGAGATTATTATTATCCTGATTTCGCGGATACTGTAAAGTATATTTTAAAGGATATATTTATATGTATTATTACAGAACAATGTAGTGATCAAGAAAAAGTAAATGTAAACGTTAGAAAGGCTGCCAAATCAACGTGAATGATGGACTACACCAAATCAAATAATTGCATGATGTGGATACATCCGGGGCAAAATGAGCGTCAACGGAGTGTCAACGATTCTTGGTCATGTATCTTGGGTAATCTGTGGTGCGATAGGTTGCAAATTGTCATAAACGAAGTATTGGCTGCCTTTATTGGCAAAAGAGACAGTAAAGTGCTCCCTGCCCCATCATGAAAATGAGCATCAACGGAGCATCAACGATTCTTGGTCATGTATCTTGGGTAATCTACGGGGCGATAGGTTGCACATAGTCATATCCACATTATTGGCTGCTTATATAGGCAAAAGAGATAGTAACACGCTCTCTGCCCCATCATGAAAATGAGCCTCAATGGAGTGTCAACAATTCTTGGTCACGTATCATGGGTAATCTTGTGGGGGATAGGTTGCACATAGTCATAAACAAGCTATTGGCTGCCTTTATATGCAAAAGAGAAAGTGAAATGCTCCCTGCCCCATCATGAAAATGAGCGTCAATGGAGTGTCAACGATTGTTGGCCTTCCATTATGGTTAATTACAGCGCAAAGTGGCTGTTATTGTCTATATACATGGTTTTGACTGTTTTGGTACGCTAAAAGGCTCACAGATACTTAGCGGTAGCTCTGTAAATGAAATGAGTTGTTACTGTCCCGGAGAATGTGGTGGGAATATTCCGTACATATTTGCCCATAAAGGCTGCCATTACGTGATTTATGGATGCTTGTGATTAAGCGCCACTCATATTACCGAAGATGCAAAACCCAAAATCCTTGACACTCTGTTGACACTCATTTTCAGGATGTGATAGGGCACGTGTGTCTATTCGTTTTGATCATTGAGGCGGTCAATACATTGAAAATGGACTGTGAGGTACTGATGTCAATATTTTACGATCAACAGTAACATATCTGAATGCGACTATAAATGTGAAACCCGAAACGCGGAACCGGAGATTTGAACCGACGGGTCTAGCGAAACCCAGTGAAACCCGCGGGTTGATGGGACAGGGTCAGGGTTTGACCCGCCAATAGTCAGCGGGTCGGGTTTCTGGATGTGTCTGGAACCGAACCGACATGTTTTTCTGGTCCAAACCCGGACCGCTGGCGGGTTACCCGGACTGGTTGCTAACACTAGTTGACGCTCATTTTCAGAATCCGGCAGGGAGCATGCCGCTGTTGTTTTTGCCAGTAAAGGCTGCCAATATCTGGTAAATGGATGTCTGCAACCAATCGGAACATAAATTACTGATGATGCGAAGCTAAAAATCATTGACACTCTGTTGACGCTCGTTGTCAGGATGCGGCAGGGAACTTGTCGCTGTTGTTTTTGTCTGTAAAGGCAGCATGCTCCATTGACGCTAATTCTCAGAATGGGGCGGGGACCATGGTGATTTCTTTTTTGCCAATAAAAGCTGCCAATACATTGGTTATGTGTAACAGCGACCAAATCACTGTTTAATTACCGTACTTACAATACCACAAATCATTGACGCTCCGTTGACACTGATTTCAATGTATTGTCAATTCAACATCTGCTGCCATCGATAATTGATTTCATCATGATTTGAACTTGTTGGTAGTCTTTCTGACTGATTGAGACGTGGCCATGTGGGAAAGCCGAGCACAGTAACATTCTTGCACTGTTCGCTCTCACACGACACAAATTTATGTATCTTGCCAAAAGCTTCATTGCGCCTGCTATACATCTGTTTATCAACCGATATCCACAAGCTACTGCGTACCATTCGCCCATAATACATCTCTAACTAAAACTCTCGGACAAGATACATAAAGAAGCTGGTGAAACATTGACGCATTCTGTCCTACTTTCCTTTCACTCCCTTTGTCCTCCTCGTTTCCATTGCATTGACCGTCACCAACACCTTTTCAGCCTGTCTCTTTGACTTTCGTGTAGGCCGAATCAATCTGGGAACATTTGGCGTGGCGCTCACATCCCGCTGCTCTGGGCATTGCGGATCCACGATGTTATTGTCATGCTCTATATCAGATTCAATTTCCGGTGCGCAATCGTCTTCACTGACGTTTGGATTATGTAAATCCCCATTCCAGTTAAGCCAATCTTCAGTGTCCGAAAGGCTTTCAGGTGCGCTACCCTCATCACTTTCGACTGGATGACGGTTGATTCTCCAGATACGGCAAACATTTAATATTTGAGTTCGTCCACAGGGGAGGTTCTTTGCAGACAAAGCTGGTGGCAAAGGTGATCTTTCTGACATTTTAAATGCAGCCACACCATCATGTTGAAAGAGTGACCAGGATGCTTTGACGATCTCTTCCATGTCCGAAATGTATCCTACGGCGGTCATCGGCGTGTTTTGAGTGTGAGATTCCTTCCTGGTAGAACGTAGGTTTTGGCTGCCCTGCCACATCTCCAAAAAGTCGTGAACCTTGGCCATTCTGTGCAATTTCCTTTCCTCCGCCTCTTTCTTCATTTCCGAGTCATTTTCTGTGTTTGTGGTATCCAATTCTGGGTCTGTGCCTGCCAGAATCCCATTATTGGCTCGAGCAGACTGCCTTACAATGACTATTTCACGAAGGGTCTCGCCTGTGGTTTTTGACTGCCTCCAGCCAATCACATCTTGGTTCAGGGAAAAAGTGACCTCCACTCCGACACCATATGGTATGATAGAGAATATGTCGCGTGCCACATTGCAGAGATCGGCATACTTTGAGCGCGTTTCCTCCTGTTGGCGCCACCAATCGGTTATGGCCGGTATCCAAAATGTACTACTAATCTCCATTGGGTCAGAGTGGTAATCATTGAGATTTGGATTAATTTGTCCCCAGTTCTTTGGTGCTTCAGGCGGCGAATTGAAAAGAAGCCTGGAGGCCATAAATCAGCAGGCTGCGCGATTGCTTCGTTCGGGTGTCATCTCAGCCACATTGTTACGCGTTAAGTATTCCTCATCATCACTGGACAAATCATATGGATCGAAGGATGATTGATAGGACTCTGACGCCGTTGCAAAGGGGACAGGATTGCTGCTCAGTATGGTTTTGTGTTTATTGACCGGCACACGTGGATGTTTGGCACTGTTACGGGGGTGCTATCCCTCAAGTAACTATACTTCGTTAAGTAAGTCTCTGGAGCGCACGGCCATAGATCCTATTCCTTACTAAGGTTCTGAATCACCTTAGTCCTTATTTCTTGAAGCCTCTTATTTCGTTCGGCTTCTCCAGCCTCCTGTAATCTTTTAATCTTCCGAGCCTTCTTCAGCTGGCGCTTTGTCTGAGGTAATGGATTCACTCGGTTCTGCTGCCAAGTATTTCGTGCTCGTTCCGATTCCTCGACATATCGATTGGTGCTGTCCAATAACTGATTGACACATTGATCGTCACAGAGGTCTCTTGGCGTTGATGACACTTGTCATTCTCTGGTCACGTTCTGAATCCGACTTGGATGAACCTGGCTAGGATAATCCTCAGCTCGACTAACGATATCCTCCCTCGGAACTACGCTTGCCGTTGTTCTCAAGGAAACACTTTTTCGAGCTCGCAGGTTATCAATATGGATTATTAATCCTGGTTCAAGTCCGATATTCGAGGCTAGCCACCAAACACACTGTGCCACAAAGATGTATCCTTGACTTTGTGAGAAAGCGATAATCTTCTCGAGGCCATATATGATAATGTCGCTGTCGCTTTTGAAGCTAATAGTCATTCGTAGGATGTTGCTTCTCTAGGGTGCGGGGCTGCCGCTACACAAAGCTAATAGATTCTAGGTATAGGTATAATAGGTATAGGTATCATAAAAACGCAATAATAAATAAGGATATTTCTCCGCTGGTAGGTATCGTTTTTCTCTAGCTGTTCGAGCTTGTCTTCTTCATTTCCGGAACAATGTGATCTCTTTATAGTCCCTTGGCTTACTCCAACTGGAACTATGATTTAATCCCTCAGATGATAGCCACATATCTAAGCGTCTTACGGCCCGATGCCCGCGCCCAAACTATCGCCGGCCATGCATCCCTTTGCTTATCGTGTTCATGTATGATATCATATCGGCTCATAAATTAGACCATAACTTCACCTGTGACACCTCGCATTTATCTTGAGTTTATTCGGCAGTTTCTCGCAGGCTTACTGGATACCAGTTCCATGCTGTGAAAACGTAGACCATGACACGTATCATACGTTGCAATCCAGACTGATGCAAATCAATGCACAGTGTTTGCTTCTGGCTAGGCCAATGTCATAAATCCCTCAGTTACGTCATGCTTAGGTGGGGGCAGTACTCGAGGCAGTACTCATAACACCGGGGTGTGCCGCACCTTCATCCAACGCGTTACGGGAAGAAGGATTAGAGCCCACTTACTCGCATATGACTATCAACTGCCGTGCATGTTTCCATGCAGTCCCATATAGTATCCAAGAGTGAAAGAAGCTAGAGCAGATATCAGCTGCTCATGACTGATCTGGCTCATCACTTCTCGTGACTAATATGAACCCCCGCTAAAAGGCATATTACTGGACTACTTGAGCATCTCGGTATGGTATGTACTTTCATAGACACCGGTCAAGTACCATCATCACTGTCAGGCAGAACCCCTAACATCACCCCCTTCTCTAAGATTGGTGACCTCAACGATGCTCTGTCGTAAGCAGTAGACTTCATAATCCCCCTGAGGCACTACCTGCATAACACGAGTATGCATCTCTTTTAATCCTTTTAAATCTTTCTGTACCGTAATCTTCATAGCTCTTTCCATGCCTTGCAAACCGCTTAATACTTTATATCTTTCTATACAACAACTATTCAATAACTGTTGTATAATATATCCTTCTCTTGTCTTTCCTTCTCTTAGACTTCAAGACCCGTAACATCACCCCCTTCTCTAGGCGCGGTGACCCAACGCTCTCTGCCGTCCATGTGTAACATACACAGCAAGTTATTTCTTATAATTGTTGAGTATAGTAAAGGCTGAAAGTCCTATACTTATACTAATACCACACTAGGTGTGATCGAAATAACTTGTAGCGAGAATCCATTTTTTCCCAGTGGTACATATAAACTTATGATCATTTACTCCAACATTTCTTTTACGCGCGCAGCCTTGCAGGTCGACGTATTGTACTCTGTTGATACATATAATCAATTGTTCATTTACTCCAAAGGTCTAAATTGAATACCATACTCATGCATGGATTTTGACTTGACTTTAACATTTCGAAGTGTAGTCCATTTACTCCGATGTTTCATTTAAGCGCAGTTTTCAGGCTGTCGGCTTATCTTACTCCGATCGATACATATAGGCTGTGCTTCTAGATACTGTCGGAAATATCTCCAAATGTACAAGAAATGTTCCAAATGATCAACTCTCTTCGCCGTGACAGTACCACCCGCAAGACGGTTAGAGAGGACAACTTAGAACATGCCCAATATCATTTAGTTATGTTTCCCAAGTTTCGTCCCATAATTATACTTATAATGATTAGTGAAACAAGTCGTGCTGTACTCAAGTCTAACACCCAAAGATGAAAGATATCAAGCCTAAAACCTTCTTGCTTCACCGGTCACTACTTGATTCATTATGTTGTATAAGATAACCGGTATCTTAAGTCCCCGTATGCGAGAGTACCTGGACATTACATAGTATATGTCCGTCTCTTATGATTTGGAATATATCTAATAATTCATGTAATTACGTATCATAATTAGGTAGGAAATACTTAGCTTCTATATTTCAATAATAATAAGGCAATGGTTGTCCCAATCCTAATTATCACTGTAATTTCATTCTCAACCCTGGAGCAGTGGCTACTTAAATCTGTAGGTATTTATCTGAAGATGACATAGCTTATCCTCGTTTCTTCTTGTCGAAGGGTATTCGAATGTTAATGAGAATACCTCAAGATGCCATACGCATGTCCGTTTCTCTTCATCGAAGGTAGTTCGAACGTCGATGAGAATAGCTGAAGACGTCATACATGTCTTCGTTTCTCCTTGTCGAAGGTGATTCGAATATCGATGAGAATGCCTGAAGATATCATACATATCTTCGTTTCTCTTTGTTGAAGGTTATTCGAATGATGATGAGAATACCTGAAGATATCATACATATCTTCGTTTCTCTTTATCGAAGATAATTTGAATGTTGATGAGAATACCTGAAGATATCATCCATATCTTCGTTTCTCTTTGTCGAATGTTATTCGAATGACGATGAGAATAGGAATACTATTGCCAATTTACTCCGCGAGTATCCGGGTGTGAACTCTATTCCGTATCACATAATCGATAAATATCCTCAACGTCAAATTTTAATGGGTTTTACGCCCTTCTCTTTATGACGAATCTCCGACCGTCATCATCACTTCCATCTCCAATTACAATAATTAATCGGTACTTAACATAGTACCTTTCCTATTTGTAAAAGGATTACGGTAATATTAAAATGTAATATACCATATTATCAAACATTTATATTACTGATGTAATATACAAAGATAATATCGACGACGTACTATCGAAGATATTTATTACCGAAGTAATATGCGAAGGTAATATCAACGAAGTAATATCGAAGATATAATTACCGAAGTAATATATGATGGTAATATCAACGAAGTAATATCGAAGATATAAATTACCGAAGTAATATGCGACGGTAATATCAACGAAGTAATATCGAAGATATAAATTACCGAAGTAATATGTGAAGTGTATATCAATGAAGTAATATCGAAGATATAAATTACCGAAGTAATATGCGAAGGTAATATCAACGAAGTAATATCGAAGATAAATTATTTCCGAAGCAATATGCAAATATAATACTACTAAACCTATCGTGGAATTGGTGGTGGTAGCATTAAAACTTGCTTCGCACCATGGTCTTTAACGTCAGCTTATGATCTTTTATAACTTCTGAGAAGTGACATATTAGACATCTAATAGCAATTATCTCATAATCTGCATTAGAACAACACTCGCTTGATTAATATTAAGCCAATAATTATGCTCGATGGCATCCCTAAGCTCATCATCGGGCTAATTCTCAAACCATTCCCGGGACTCAGTTTGCTTTGGGGTTTCTCTTCTGTCCATAGGACGACCATTCGTCATCAACCTCTGATTCCTCGTATTCTTCTGTTATTTCCTCAGAATACTCATTATTCGCACCTTCTTCCTTCCATTGTTGCTTAGCTTCTCTAAGCTCCCTTTCGAATATTTTCTGGTAATATTCTTTGGCCTCATCCCAGCCATTATCATGCCCTTCCAAAAGCCCTTGGTTATAACCGTCGGTATAACCACTATCTTTTCCTTCAGTATACATCCTCCAATCGTGAGGTGTATATTTATCAATTTTTTGGTACGCGACCTGAATGGACTCTTCGAACTGTATGATCCATTCCGGCGGTACCGACTATACATTATCCTGCCAAAAGGTATAATATCGCATGAGCATCGATTGCTCAATAAGGTTGCGAAATTGAATCATTATAAAACATACATGACGTTGCCCTGCATGAACTCAACAAGATTCAGAGTCCGTCATCTAAGAGAATGTCAATATGTTTGCACCTTAAATATATCTGATCATCTTGGCCGCCTCTCGACATGAGGTGCGTACATTCCAGCAGAGCCACCATTTCTCACCAGCAGTACACTTCGACTTCAATATACCGACAGAGACTCACTGTCCTCTCGAGTCAACATGAATACCCAAACGCTGGGTTCCTCCACATTGCTACGGCCCATGGTCTTTGCTAAAGTCCGCTTCCTGTTACCTAATGGCATTACTGCATATAGGCCCTCTGTCTCGCGTTTTTGTGGAAGGCTGCCGAAACCTCCTCAAAGATCTGGGGCCTGCCGCGTACCTCAGCGTATGCGACTGTGGGACACCCAGTTCCAGAAACACTAACCAAACAGATGAATCTGCCAAGAGGTGGGCTTCAATATATCCCTCACATCGGTTTACCCAATGGAGCATGTATCACCTGGTTGTTACTCAGACGCTTTGAGACTCTGTTCCTCTTTTCCCCGGGGCTCTATACCGTGAGCTTCTCTAGCGCGTGAATTCCGAGAAGGCGATAATGATCAACATATCGTAAAATCGCTCCATCGGAGGACAGGTAAAATCTACCACTGGCTGCATTTTGCCGATGATTTATTGTCTTTGCAATAACACCACTCGGTTTTATCGTCGTCTTTGCAGACGCAATCCCACTCGTCTGCCCACGAGTGATATTCTCTCCAGTGATCTTTGAATACTGGATCGTCAATTATAAGTAAATCGCTGTTGATGGCCTATTGTCGATAGTATTGAACCCAAGGTTTGGGTGTCCCAGGTTCTGTGTGGAATATGGAATTATTCCAATCGTCCTCTGGTTTTTCGGATAAAATTAAATCGATTGAACCGTATATGTTAAGTGGTTCGTATTCGAATAAATTAGGCGTATATCCAGGCAAATCAAAAATGTTGATTGGCATATGGCTATTTTCGCCTAAATATTATAATATTCGATGGATCTGATTTAATCGAATGTTCAACGCAGAATTCTGCCAGTTGTTTCCCAATATTAGGTCCGGTATAATATTCCGGAATATAACAATGCCGGTTAAGATATTCGGATGTCGTAACTGGTATTCAAAACGGTAACGTAACCGTAAGATTTGATTGCTTTGTAGAGATAACTACTAATCCAAATCGTTGCGATTGTAAGAGGAAAGCTCCTTGCTTCTGAAGTCCTTGATAAGCTTGAAGCTCTTCCTCTTGCATCTGCTGTATAATAAACCTAGGAGCGTAGAGTTTATTTATTATACTGTTACGGGGGTGCTATCCCTCAAGTAACTATACTTCGTTAAGTAAGTCTCTGGGGCGCACGGCCGTAGATCCTCTTCCTTACTGAGGTTCTGAATCACCTTAGTCCTTATTTCTTGAAGCCTCTTATTTCGTTCGACTTCTCCAGCCTCCTGTAATCTTTTAATCTTCCGAGCCTTCTTCAGCTGGCGCTTTGTCTGAGGTAATGGATTCACTCGGTTCCGCTGCCAAGTATTTCGTGCTCATTCCGATTCCTCGACATATTGATTGGTGCTGTCCAATAACTGATTGACACGTTGATCGTCACAGAGGTCTCTTGGTGTTGATGACACTTGTCGTTCTCTGGCCACATTCTGAATCCGACTTGGATGAACCTGGCTAGGATAATCCTCGGCTTGACTAACGATATCCTCCCTCGGAACTACGCTTGCCGTCGTTCTCAAGGAAACACTTTTTCGAGCTCGATGGTTATCAATATGGATTATTAATCCTGGTTCAAGTCCGATAATCGAGGCTAGCCACCAAACACACTGTGCCACAAAGATGTATCCTTGACTTTGTGAGAAAGCGATAATCTTCTTGAGCCTGTATATGATAACGTCGCTGTCGCTTTTGAAGCTAATAGTCATTCGTAGGATGTTGCTTCTCTAGGGTGCGGGGCTGCCACTACACAAAGTTAATAGATTCTAGGTATAGGTATAATAGGTATAGGTATTATAAAAACGCAATAATAAATAAGGATATTTCTCCGCTGGTAGGTATCGTTTTTCTCTAGCTGTTCGAGCTTGTCTTCTTCATTGCCAGAACAATGTGATCTCTTTATAGTCCCTTGGCTTACTCCAACTGGAACTATGATTTAATCCCTCAGATAATAGCCACGTATCTAAGCGTCTTATGGCCCGATGCCCGCGCCCAAACTATCGCCGGCCACGCATCCCTTTGGTTATCGTGTTCATGTATGATATCATATCGCCTCATAAATCAGACCATAACTTCAACTTTGACACCTCGTATTTATCTTGAGTTTATTCGGTAGTTTCTCGCAGGCTTACTGGATACCAGTTCCATGCTGTGAAAACGTAGACCATGACACGTATCATATGTTGCAATCCAGACTCATGCAAATCAATGCACAGTGTTTGCTTCTGGCTAGGCCAATGTCATAAATCCCTCAGTTACGTCATGCTTAGGTGGAGGCAGTACTCGAGGCAGTACTCATAACACCGGGGTGTGCCGCACCTTCATCCAACACGTTACGGGAAGGAGGATTAGAGCCCGCTTACTCGCATATGACTATCAACTGCCGTGCATGTTTCCATGCAGTCCCGCATAGTATCCAAGAGTGAAAGAAGCTAGAGCAGATATCAGCTGCTTATGACTGATCTGGCTCAACACTGCTCGTGACGAATATGAACCCCCACTAAACGGCATATTACTGGACTACTTGAGCGTCTCGGTATGGTATGTACTTTCATAGACACCGTTCAAGTACCATCATCACTGTCAGGCAGAACCCCTAACAGGCACAGTATTCATTCTCCACATACTTCAGAAAGGCCTCTTGGTATTGTGTAGTGTAGGATGTCTCGTCCTTAGGATGAATATCCATTCCTTTGCCCCACTTTCTAAACAATTGCAACTTCTGGAAAGGATCGAAGATTTGTGCGGAAATGAGAAGCATGCCCATCGTTGGAGTCACTTCAGCATAGTATTTGGACAGCTTCTGTCGAGCTAACTTTACAGCGAAGAACAAGTCTTCCTTCCATTGAGTCTTCTTCTTGGCCAATGCTCGCATCACACCATCCATGTGATCCAACATGTCATTGTACACTGTGATAACGTGATGCAATGTGACTGTATGCCTCTTGGATATCCAAAGGGTGCAATATCGAAATGGCCTGAATACTTCCATGACATACTTGACAATTGTCCATTCATTCTGAGTTGTGAAGAGTGGCTGGTATTTACTGTATTCTGGGTTTTGAAGCCCCTCGCGTGTGAATTCCCGTAATTGGTAGGCGTGCTCGAGCAACTCTAGTGCAGAGTTGAAACCTATCTTCACATCCACAATCAGAAGTACCGCAATGCGTACTTTGGCTTTTTGACAGTCAATGAACTTGTTTCGGCGACCAGGTGTCAGTGTAATTAATACAGCAAGCATTCTCTGCTATATGAAGGTCAGCGCCAGGACTTTCAAAATATCATGAAATACGTACTTTCTCAATTATCTTTGCTAAACCTGATCTCATGGCCGACACCTTGTTGATTCTAGCATTGCCCTGTTTTCGCAGTCTTTGACTCTTCCCGATGTGTATGCTTTCATTCTCTCCAAATTGCTAATCGCGCTCATGGGCTTCCCAAGACTTGGTGTGGCCTTTTACACCGAGACTGCTCATGAATATACCTACAGCCAGCTGTATGGTGTGCGCCATGCATGGTATGTGGTTCCTCAATGCCGGCTACTTGATTCCAGAGGCCTCAAGTGTTGATTGCAGCTTGCGTGTCATCGAGTAATTTGAGGAAGCATTATCAGTCGTAATACCAAGCAAATGGCCATTGGTAAGCTCAAAAGGATCAAGCACATCCTTCAAATGTACGGCTAGCCTTGCTCCAGTATGTTGGCCCTTGACCTAGCATTCTTAATTAGCTTTCGAAACGGGAACAGAACAGGAAATCAACCTCATCGAAAGCAAGTTGAACTTCACACAATGCCTAATTTTGATCCATATAGTATGCAATCACCGACATTATGGCTAGTTTGTTCGTTGATGTCCATCTGTCCAAAGCTAAACTAACTTTATTTCGTAACGGCAATTGGTTCTTAATTGCATCCACAGTCAGTGCATATTCCATCTGGCACATGTTACTAAGGGTCGTAGTGGATGGCAGGACTAGGTCATTGCGTAATGCCTTATATGACTGTCGCAGCTGAAGATTTGATATAGCGTTCCTTGAAATATGTGCCGAAACAAATCCTAACATGAGGTAGCGATTCCACGTGTCTTGGTGAAATTCAGATGATTCAAAGTCCTTAGGTGCTAGTTTGGAACGTTTTGTCTGTCATTTCAATCAATATGGATTAAACTGGATATCAAATATGATTTTCCTCTGCAAACTTACTATTGTGATTCCTTGACTTCCTTGCCTCTTCAGGATGGCCAAAGCTGTTTCATCCACCGTCGAACTACTCAATTCAGTGACCTTTGACTCTGTCAATTTGTTTAACTTTGCGATGTGAGCTTTTGCCAGCAAGAGTTTCCCCATTGAGCTGGTTCCATGTTCTGATGGATGGTGAAGAACTTGATGACAAACGATACATATAATGCCAGGGCTGCCGGACTCCTCAATTCCACAGTGTAAATAGAATCGCCATGAAGGCGCATGTCTAGAATTATTCCAAGCAATAGGCCGCTTTGAGCCTACATTCATTGAAGCTCACCAAGCATCGATAATGATTTGTAAAGTAAGGTCGCTCAAATCGCGAATAAAGACACGTTCATGTTTGGAAGAGAGCATAACCTCAAGCAATGAGATGTTCAAAGATTTTGAATCCGACATAGTGATAGAACTTAGGAAGCTGGGTAATCCGACTCGAGAGACTGGCAAAAATAATGATATAGTAAAGCAGACTGCGGGTTCTTAAATATTGACTGTACAGCTATAAGGAAAATAATCAGATCAGTAAGACATTGCATGCATATTTGTAAAGTTCAATACAAGGACAGATTGCAACGACTGACTGCGTAAAACTCCATTTAGGAACAGCATAATGCAGTTTATTGCTGTATAGTGTTCGGAGCCTCCACAAAAACAGAGGACGCACTGTGGGCGCTCAATTGTAGGAGGCGAACACAATATGCGCACTTGCATTTTTGCCAGTAAAGGCTGCCGATAGGTTCATTGTGGTTTATCTGCGTTCCATTCCGGTTAGATTATCGAATAGGCAAGCGCAAAACTTGTTGACTCTCCGTTGAAGCACCATTGAAGCACCATTGACACTCTGTTGAGGCACATTTTGGGACATGGTTACGATCTTGTTGTAAGCATATTTGCCTAGAAAGGCGGCTGATAGTACGATTATGGATCATTGTACTCACATAGCCCTTTGATTTTCCAAGATGGAAGGCCTCAAATCGTTCACGCTGCGTTGACGTTCATTTTTAGGGCATAGTGATGTTGTTGTCGAAAGCATTTTTGCCTAGAAAGACGGCCGATAGTTCGATTATGTGTTAATGTTGCCGCACTGCCCTTGGATTGTCCAAGATGCATGGCCAACAGTTGTTGATGCTCCGTTGACACTCATTTTTAGGACAAAGTAGCGATGTCGTTGCAACCGTTTTTGCCTAGAAGGGCAGCCAATAGTTAGATTATGACTTAATGTTGCCGCACAGCCCTAGGATTTTCCATGATACAAGGCCAAAAGTTGTTGATGCTCCATTGACGCCCATTTTTAGGACATAGTAGCGATGTTGTTGCAACAGTTTTTGCCTAGAAAGGCGGCTGATAGCGCGATTATGGGGTAACATCGCCACACAGCCAATGCATTTTCCAAGATGCAAGGGCAAAAGTCGTTGACGCTCTGTTGACGCTCATTTTTAGGACATAGTGGAAATGTTGCCACCACCATTGTTCCATAGAAAGGCAGCTGATAGTTCGATTATGAGTCACTGTGACCGCACAGCCTACTGAATGTTTCATGACGCAATGCCAAAAATTGTTCACACTCTGTTGACGCTCATTTTTAGGATGTGGCAATGAGCAGGTCATTTGCGTGTTTCGCTATCACGCCGACCTATACATTCGCTTTGGAAGGACATGACAATGCAGCCCATTCATTGCCGAATGTGTAAGACTTCAAATCGTTGACACTCTGTTGATGCTCACATCAATCAAATTGAAACAGCCTTTGTACACTCAATAATTGTATGCAACGAATTATATACACATTATTGACATCCAATATTGCATTTGTATGTATTATCGTTTGCATCCAGGAGATTTGTTACCTCTCAATTTCTGATCAACTGCGATCTATGCTATCTGAGTGAGAAATGACATGGCCCTATCACATTCCCGCGCTTTTGGCCGGCAATTGATGGGATGTAGATTATTTCACTAGTTTTTGGTAAATATAGCTCAACTTCCTCACCATTTCTTATCCAGCTCCTTCTCCTCAATTTCCCTGACATACCACAAACAATTTCAAATATCTCAACCATGTGCACCAGGTCTGTGCGGAGAGTTATGCAGTTGGATACATGGATGAATGCAGCATGATGGTTGTCGTTGAGATCGATTCGTCATGAGCACTGACCGCCCTTTCTATGACACTTATGACATCACTCACTTACATTTTGTTAGTACATTTTGTCACAAATATTGCTTTTGCTTTGTCACTTAACAGTCACTTGCAGAAAGAAACCGAACTTGTTGGCCCTCTTACAGTGCTATTTGGATTCTAGAACTTTCACATGGTGCGTTCGACCCTTGCACATGCACAGACGAATTATCATGTCTCACAATTTGGTCTCTGAAATCAAGATACAGCTGACACATAGCAAAATTGGTAAACAACTTGCTTTTCACCGCGATCAGATGTTAAAAATTACAGTTTGCATATCTACTCTTCTGCAGACGCAGGAGTCGTCACCATCTCTTTGTCGGAATCCGATATCTATATGGTAATTAGCTGGAGGCTATATGCAGAGGTAAAAGCTTACTGGTTCAACTGGCTTCGCCTTCAGCAACGTTGACGAATCGGGCTCTGCGGCTGGCTTACCACTTGGTATGCTCGATTTCGGCAGCGGCTTCACCGAATCTAGCCTATTATGACTACTTCCTGGTCGAGAAGTCCCTTGCGGCCTTTGTGCTATTCCGGGGACAATGTCAAGAGACTTTATAAGCTCTCCAAATGTTGTTGGTGGAGGTGCCGGAGCGTCATCATCCGTTTGCGGCTGAACGACTGCCAGAACCCTCAATTCGGATGAGCCGTACTTCTGATCTCGTTCACGGAAGTAGTCGGCTGCATCGTCCCATCCCGGTAGAGTCAATTCGTCGAGCGTCATCTGCTTCTGCCGAAACCTCTCCATGCACTGCTGTACCGTTTCTGTGATTGTGCCCATCACCCAGCTGCATTCGTCATCTTTGCTCAGCTTGCCCTGCTCAGTCTCTTTATCATCCTCATCTTCCCCATCCTCCCCATCGTCGGAACTTGCAAGATCACTCAGACTGTCTCCGATAGCAACCAGCATCTGCTCAAACGTCTTTTCGGGCTCTCTGGATGTCAATCCCGCGATTTCAGCATGCATCATATCATCCTGCTCTTGTTGAACTGCTGCCTCTGCGTCTTCAACTCGCTTTCTTGCCCCAGCAGTTTCTCTCTCAACATAATCCTCAATCCACTGCTCTTTCTCTTCATCGCTTAAGAAGTGCATTTCTCATCATTTCTCCGCCACCAGCTTCTTTTTGGATCTCAAGCTGCGCACTGCCCCAAGGGCTCGAACTTGCTCTGCCTCTAAGCCGCTCTTGCCCTTATTCGCTTGATGACGTCGTTGGGTTGACCGCTGTGTTGATTTGCCGTATCTGCCCGCCGGAAGTGGCGAAAAGTTCTTTTTCGGAGTATTGACCATTGTAGTTTGCGGTGACTTTGTTGTTGGGCTAGATGTTGGATGTTGCAAGATCTGGACAATATGGAGGCAAGCTGCATCTTTTATGTCAAGGTTGGTACGTTTACTCATCTAGAACAAAGCAAAACCGCCCTTCTGACTATTGATAAAACGGGAATAGTCAAGCTAACTGTTCAACATGACTTCATTTTTAGCGTCAGTTTCATGTATTATCCTGGGTATAATTTGAGACCAACATCAGCAGACATCCTTTCCCTCAAACAATCTCCTATATATGGCGAATAAACATGCGATTTCGGCTGTCGTACATGGCAATTTATCCCTGTTAACAAACAAATAACATTGGACCGACCTATTGTACATCTCGGGGCTGTGGGAAACCCCTGCAACTTGCAGCTATACACAGCAGGATTTATCTTGAGTATAATGAACATGGTGGCAGCTAATTATTCCATTCTGACATGAAGCTAACTATATAATCCTCAGGACTTCCCACTTCTTTTCGTTATCATCTTCCTCTCCTATTCTACACCAGCAAATCATGGATACACAACCACCTCAGCCAGGGCCGACCGGATCCAAATCCAGCTGATTAGTAGGCACTTTGTTAAATACGTCAGTTATAGGCACACAGCAAGAACACAGACACCAGTTAGTCTACCATGACGCTGCCAATGCAGCCACAAAACATATGACCGAGGATGCACTTTTGAAAATCGTCCGTAAGACTGGAAGCAGCAGCAATAAGAAGCTGAATGCAGTTGGATGTGAATATAACCATACCGTGGTAAACGGCCCTCACTTAACCGTATAATATACAGTGGGTGTACGTCGAGAGCTACGTGTCCAATTTATTGCTGCCCGTAATGGGAAACCTCCATGGTCAACCAAGGCATCTGTCCGCACAGTGTGCAAAATCGAATATCATGACGTGGTAAGCTCTGGGATTTTCGTTGAGGAATGTCGCGATAAGCATCCCCGCGAGTGGACGAAAAAGGCTTTAATCACCTTAGAGGAGGCTACGGAAGCTTATATGGTTAAGGTAATAGCCGCATCTCAGTATTTGAAGCAGCAACTAATTTCTTGTAGGTATTCAACATGTCTGCTACAATGGCAAGGCAAGGAGGTCGTGTACCGCTGGAACAGTCCAACATGCGCCAGGCCTTGAATATGGCCAAAATGGCCAAAGGTGGGTTTTCGTGTGCCGCAATAGAGGAAATGCTATACCTGATCAAGAAACCTCGTGCCGAGGTCAGAGAAGAGAAGATGCGGGGCGTTGAGTTTCCCGGGCATACAAAGGTGAAGGCTGCGATAGCAAGACACCCGGCTATGCTTCGTCCAAACCATATGGCCAGTTGCCTTTCTTGCCAAAATGGCTCTTCAACAAATCCAGAGACATGCTGGAGACGCAAAGGAACAGGAGTACCTCCGCCCAACCAATGCAGACAGCTGACTCCAGAGCCAACTCCAGAGCCGACTCCAGAGCCGACTCCAGAGCCAACGTCACCACTGCCCAGAACACCACCCGCCGCAACCAGTAACACTTCCGGAGCTCAAAGTTCCCAAATCGTTAATTGGCCGGCCGCAGATACGTATTTACATACATCTCTTCCCTGTGCTGAATGTTTTACTCTCAATGCATCTGCCCAGGATAGCCAGAGCGATACAGATTGTGATCCAGAAATGCTGACTGATGAAGGAATAGTCACTGGTTAGTACACTATGTGTTGTGTGGTAATGCAGCTAACATTCATTTTGAAGACCACAGCAGCCTATTGAGCGAACATGGCAGTGATGACTAGCATTGATCAAATGGCACGGCATTTTGGAGATTATTATTATCCTGAATTAGTGGATACTGTAAAGTATATTTTAAAGGATATATTTATATGTATTATTAAAGAACAATGTAGTGATCAAGATGAAAGTAAATGAAAACGCTAGAAAGGCTGCCAAATAAACGTGAATGATGGACTACGCCTAATTGAATGATTGCAAATTGTGGATAGATCTGTGGCAAAATGAGCATCAACGGAGCATCAACAATTCTTGGTCATGTATCTTGGATCATCTCGGGGGTGACAGGTTGCCTATAGCTATAAACAAAGTATTGGCTGCCTTTATAGGCAAAAGATAGATTGAAACGCTCCCTGCCCCATCATGAAAATGAGCGTCAACGGAGCATCAACAATTCTTGGTCATGTATCTTGGATCATCTCGGGGGTGACAGGTTGCCTATAGCCATAAACAAAGTATTGGCTGCCTTCATAGACAAAAAAAACATTGAAACGCTCCCTGCCCCATCATGAAAATGAATGTCAACAGAGCATCAATGATTCTTGGTCATGTATCTTGGATTATCTTGGGGGTGACAGGTTGCCTATAGCTATAAACAAAGTATTGGCTGCCTTTATAGGCAAAAGAAACATTCAAATGCTCCCTGCGCCATCATGAAAATGAGCGTCAACGGAGCGTCAACGATTCTTGGTCATGTATCTTGGATATTCTGGGGAGCAACAGATTGCATATAGTCATAAAGAAAGTATTGGCTGCCTCTATAGGCAAAAGAGAAAGTGAAACGCTCCATGCTGCATCATGAGAATGAGCGTCAACAGAGCGTCAATGATTCTTGGTCATGTATCTTGGATACTCTGGGGGGTGGCAGGTTACACATAGTCATAAACTAAGTATTGGCAGCCTTTATAGGCAAAAGAGAAAGTGAAACGCTCCCTGCCCCATCATGAAAGTGCACGTCAATGGAATGTCAACGATTGTTGGCCTTTCATTATGGTTAATCACAGCGCGATGTGGCCATTATTGTCTATATACATGGTTTTGACTGTTCTGGTACCCTAAAAGGCTCATGAATACTGAGTGGTAGCTCTGTCAATCAAATGAGTCGTTACTGTCCTGGAGGATGTGCTGTGACTATTCCGTACATATCTGCCCATAAAGGCTGCCAATCGGTTGTTTCTGGATGCTTGTAATCAAACACCACTCATATTACCGAAGATGCAAGACCCAAAATCATTGACACTTTGTTGACACTCATTTTCAGAATGTGGTAGGGCGCGTTTATCTATTCGTTTTGATCATTAAAGCAGCCAATACATCAAAAATGAACTGTCATGTACCAATGTTAATATTTAACAATTAACAGTTGCATATCTGAATGCGACCGTAAATGTGAAACCCGAAACGCAGCCCCGAAGATTGGAACCAACAGGTCTAATCAAACCCGGCAAAACCCCCAGGTTGACGGGTATGGGTCCAGGTTTGGCCCGCCAAGAGTCAGCTGGAGGGGTTTTTCAACAGGTCTGGAACCGAACCGACCCGTTTTTGCGGTCGAATCTCGGATCCCTGGCGGGTTACCTGGACCCGTTGCTAACACTTCCTGTCGCAAAGCCTAAAAATTAAGTATCTAGAGCCGCACATAAGTACTTGTACTGTTCACATTACGGGGGTTCTTAATCCCAATAATTAATACAACATTTATTGAATTAAGTACAGACGCCTATCTAATGATCTCTTTCTTTCCTCATCTTATTCTAAGACTCAACCTCTTGCACCGATACGCAAGAGCGCCCCAAATCAAACCTCCTCCAATGCCCGTCTCCGATGTAAAGGAAGATCAGACTTCCCTGTCGTGCAACCACTCTTCGGCCCACTCCTCGAATGGTAATGCGCCAGTATTCAAGTACCTCAATACCAGGTAGTCGATATTCTCGAATTCGCAGAAACGAAAAACCACTTGGTAGGTGTAGGTTAAACGTGCTTCGTCCAGCCAAGAAAGTAGCTCTCTGAATAATCCGACAATTTGTTGCAGAGTGTATTCTGATTGTGTCAAGTGTCGACCAGACATAGGTCGCTTGGTCATGAAGGTGGATGAGAGAGGTAACAGTGATAATGTTTAGATACAATTCTTAATAATATATTAAGATCGTCTTCGGTGTATCTGAAAGTTAATCCTGTCGATAATGCCCTTCATTCCTTCGAACAATGCTGCCTCTTTATAGCCAGCTTTCCTCTCTGGGTGTGATAGCGTTATCTCTCAGCCACGCCCCTTAGCGCCCAATGAAACAACGCATCCCTGCAATGTGGTTTGAAAGCTCTACACTCCTGATTACAATCAGGCAATCCATCGCACGATATCAGCTTACCCCTCACTTGATCTTTAACATCTTGCAATCATGCGAGTTGGTAGTTGGAACATCCACTATCGAAGTTGATGATGCTTATCGCCTTTTAAAGTCCCTCATGCAAATGAGTTATTTAATTGCATCATAGATTTAATCGGTGACCAACCTATACTATGCCAACGTAGATTATTGAGACGTAAGCTCGTATCCGATATGAGGTTACATTGTGATCCAGACTTACTTGAGCCAACGAGTACTGCTTGCTCTAGGCCAGCACCTATGTCATTAATTCCTCAGTTACGTCACCCTAAGGTCGAGACTGTTCTCTAGACTGGAACGTGCCTCTCCGAATCCTAGCCCATTTCAGGTAGGGGAGAAGAGTCCTCTTAATCGCGTATGACTATCAACTGCCATGGATGTCAACCATGCATGTCCCGCAAAGTATCTGGGTGTGAATGAAGTACTCCCACTGCGCGCGACTAATATGAACTCCCGCTAAAGAGCATATTACTGACCACTTGAATCATACATGCATAGGTGTTATGCATATTGTAGATATGTATGCATCCAGTAATCATAATCAAGTATCATTATCGCTGTTAAGAGCTAAACCCTGACAGTTAACCAAGCCGCCCCCCTAACAGCAGCAAACAGTCCGAAAGACCTACCTGCAAAAGACGAATCTGAAATATTATTGTGTTTTTATGACACCTGTATCTATTATTATATACATACAAATCTATTAGCTTTTTGTAGCAGCAGCCCTGCACCCTTGGATGACAAGCAATACTTGTTTACAGTGAAGTCACGACAGTTACCATTCTGAACTAGCAATCATCGAAAATGCTGTAACGGGCGTGGTCAGGCGTAGCTGATATTGGTCACAACGATGTGATATCAGAAAACAAGACAATAGACCCGATGTTCGTTTGGAGGGAATCAAGGCGAGACAAGAGTCGAAGCTGTTTCAAAGTCGTAACTTGCTTTGTTATACAAGAGAATGAGTAAAGAGAGAAGAAAAAAAAATCCTCCAACGCCAACAACACTCTTTATATACAGTTCATCTGCCAGCCTCGAACCATTCCTCATGCTTCGATGTACTATTTGAATCTCTTCCAATGTTCTTACACACCATCACCATAATTGATTATAACTACAACCACGCCACATCGTCCGATGTCGCAACACCTCCGACCACTTCGTTATCATGCCAAATTATACCACCACCATCCCGCCGTATCCTCAGCGTCTCTCAAAGTCTCCGCCTTTCCATAAAACAATTCCTTCCGCACCATTCCTAAGTACCTTCACGCTTGTCTCAAACTCTGACAGTATCTCCCTCCAAGGTTCGAGGTCCTCCAAGCACATTTCCAAATGGTCCTGGCTTGCAGGTGTATCGTCGGTGAAATTCATCCACTGCCTCTAAACTATGCACAAACTTTGCAGGTTCCCATATCAGGGAATCGTAACCCGTCCATCATATCGGTTACTGCAACTGGTTATGGTACATACCACTATCCTCAAGACTGGCCACTTGATACTCTTCTTCGCCATCAACCTCTACTGGGGGAGGGGGGTCTGTTCGTTGTCCAACCAAAGGATCGTCCACCACTGGATCCAAAAGCAAAACTGGTTAAACTCAATCAATTCGTATTGACGCAGGCAGTTCAAACCCATCAGCATATGGGGATATCGTACGGAGAACCTTAAATGGTCCCAACCTCTTCCAATCCAACTTCCGGGCAGGTCAGGTAGTTCATACTCATTGGGCATCTAGCGAAACCTGGGTACTTTCCGGTATATTTGGTGCAGGAATTTGCATTTGATTCGCCGCCTCTTTCTGTACTGCCTGACTTTGTCTCATCTCTGGCCGAAGGTGCCCATGAACTTGTTACATTGTAGCTTGGACCTGATCAGCATTCAGGGGCCGACAATCAGGTACCACCGTCGGTTCTCCTGTGAACGACATTCGAGGATCTGTTCCTTGATCCACAAAGAAGGGGGTACACTTAGTCGATTCCAATATTCCATTATTCCCAGCAAACCCAGGTAAGGGGAGCCATTGTACCCAATCATCCTGTTGGTGATTAACAAACACTTGTAGGTACTGTTCCATACTAGCATTCATTCACTCGATTTGGCCATCCATTTGAGGATGGAACACCGTTGACATTCGTCGGTCGATCCCCAGGCGACTACATATCTGGCCCCAACAGGTTGAGGCGAACTGTGGACCTCGATCCGAAACAATTGTTGCTGGGAGCCCATAGACACATACAATGTCTCGTAAAAATCACTTGGCCATTTCAATAGCATCAATCGTAGTACGGCAGGGAATGAAAAGACGCATTTTTGAGAGTCGATCCACTACTACCCATATTGTATCAAATCCTTCGCACACTGGTAGCCCAACCACCAAGTCGATTGAAGTATCCTCCTATGGCCTCTCAGGAACTGGTAATGGTCGCAGGACCCCAAACGTCGAATGTAGAAAACTCCGGGACTGTTGACAGCTATGGCAATTCTGTATATACTGATCCACCTGTCTCCGCATATCCTTCCAGTAATACTGTCTATCCACAAGGTCAAACGTCTTCGCCCTGCCTGGGTGTCCAGCAAGTGCAGTATCATGATGTTCCTGTATCAATCGTAGCGGTAACCGATCATCCTCCAGTACATAACACTTCCCTTGATACTGAATTCTTCCGTTGTGTTCCGGACATTCTGCTATAGTAATATCTTTCAAGCTACCATTTGTCCGTATAGCTTCCAGTATCTTCCCTGGTAGCGGATCAGTCTCATATGCTTGAATAAAAAGTTCAGGTAAAGATGGACGGCCTTGCATGGCCGGACTATCCGCGAGCAAATGCAATTGTTCTGGTAGGTTCTGCGGCTTTAGCACCTCCTGTGCCATATTGTTCAATCTTTCATCCCCCTCCTCAGGGAGGTCTCCCGGCCTCCTTGTTAATGTGTCTGCTTTGCCGTTCAATTTCCCTGGCCTATAAACTTTCTCATAGTCAAAGCGTGTCAAAAACTCTGACTACTGAGCCTGTCTCCAGTTTAAAAGCTTCTTCATCATAAAATATTCGAGATTCTTATGGTCAGTAACTAACTGTAGGGGATACGCAGCACCTTCACACTCGGGTCTCCATTGCTCAAGTGATTTAATAATTGTCATTAGCTCCTGATCGTATATATCATAATTACATTCGGCAGGTGTATGTTCCTTCAAAAAATATGCCACAGGGTGTAGCAGTCCTTCATCATCCATTTGAGAAAGCACTCCTGCGGATACATAATCAGAAACATCTGTTTCAATCATAACTTCACGCTCATGATCAAAATGACAAAGTGCTGGTGCTGTCGTAAAAGCGGCAATCATTGTTTCGAAAGCCAGCTGCTGTTCCGATTCCCATACAATTGGTTCATCCTTCTTCGTTAACCTTGTAAGAGGTTCCGCTTTCTCAGAATACATTGGAATGAATCGTCAATAATAATTGCAGAATCCAAGGAATTGTTGTACTTCAAAGAGATTGTTGAGTCGTCCATTCTTAGTTTTCTTCTTCCGGCTCAAATTCCGTATGGTTTCAACCTTATCCTCATCCATAGAAATACCCTTTGTTGATATAATTAACCCCAAGTACCTTACTGTTTGGTTATGAAATTCGCTTTTTTCGGGCTTTAAATACAATCCTGCCTCCAGCAACCACTGCATAATCCATTTAATATGGTCAACTTGTTCTTCCTCGGGATCACTATATATCAGGAAGTCATCCAAGTAGACTGATGCAAAATTGTCCAAAGCCTCCCTTATGGCATTATTAATATAGCCTTGGAAGTCTGCTGGTGCATTTGTCATTCCAAATTGCATTACTGTACGTTCAAACAGCCCATATCTCATTCGAAAGGCTAACTTATATTCGTCTCCTTCTTTTAGTCAAAGTAAATTATAAGCCCCTCTCACGTCCATCTTTGTATACACCCTAGCTTTACCCAAACAGTTCAGTGTTTCTTTTATTAAAGGAAGAGGTTACCAATTCTTTATCGTTTTACAATTCATATCCCGATAATCAATACAGAATCATAACCCAGTGTTGGGTTTCTTTGAGAATAGCACTCGTGCTGCGAACGGTGATGATGATTGTCCAATAAATCCCTTTGACATATTCTCCTGAAGCCATTCCTTTAGAACCACCAACTCCGTTCTGGACATTGAGTATAATGGGCCCCAGATGGGGGTTTCCCCATCCTTTAACTGAACTTCATGATCAATCTCCGGTCGATAAGGTGGTAATCGGTCAGCTAATACTTTGCTAAACAATGGAAGAAACTCATGATACTGTTTGGGAACAATCTCCTCCATGGGGTGTTCCTTCAAATCCGTTGCCTCAATAGCCTTATTGACATCATAAAGCGATGCCTTAAATATCATAAGTCTTCGTTTCCTGACTAGTCGGAAAAAGGATGATCCATTGAGCATAACAATATTTCCTCAAAATGGTCTCTGTGGTCCTATCTAAGGTTCAAATATATCAGTTAACTTGATATACTGGTTCCGGTGGTTCTTCCGTAACGTCTTGCACCGTTACTGGTGCATCATGGCACTGCGCGGTACAATATTGTGATCCAAAAGTAACAGTACTGAACGCAAATCGTACCGCTACATCATGAAACCATAGCCAGGGAATTCCGAGGACGATTGGGTAATGTCCTAACTTCGTAATGAACATCAGCAGTTGCTCTCCATGATCTTGTATCTTCAAGCAAACTTTAGTAATATGCATAATATCTCCTAACTTGATAGGTCTTCCATCCATTACTTCAACCTGTTTTCTCTCCTTCAGTTCCCGAAGGGGTATCTGATGATGACGAGCAAAATCTTGATCCATAAATACAATGCCCGTAGCTCTGCAATCAATCAGTGCATGTGTTGGTATCTCTTGGGTATTCGCGGTCAATGTCAAAGGTTAGAACTAAATGTTTCCCTTCCATTGATCCTTCCAATACCTCTACCTTGCTAACTGATAATCGCGAAATTCTGAAACATTTCAAAGCATTTAAAACAAAACTTTTCCCGTCAACCAAAGCGCCATCTTGCTTGCGTTGACCTAATCTTTTCCTGATTCCTCAGGACCTTCCTTGGTCCCTACATTCTTAATTTCCGCTCCAGCCACCTTCAACATCTGAGCCTTTTTCCTTGCTGCACAATCTGCCGCCCTGTGGTTAAACCCACCACAGTACAAACACCTCCCATCTGCAAATCTCTTCGCTCGTTCCTCTGCCGAAATCCTCCTCTTGGCTGCGCTGAAATACAGAGGCACAGGTCCAGTATATCCCCCAACAGTTCCTGCAGGAGCCGTCTCAGGAGCCTTCGGGGATGGAGGAGGCCTGGGGGAAGCGAAACCTACCCATCCTCCCTTATATTGTGCTGCTTTTTCTGCTCATCGCTTTCGAAATTGGTTGTCCCAGTTGTGGCACACCATTACGAACGCAGGTAGCTCCTCAGGCATATCACTATAGCTAAAGGAGTCCTTAATTTCTTCGGACAACCCCATTCTTAGAGTATTTCGAAGGGCTGACAGGTTGCAATCCAAGTCGGCAGCAATAACATGAAACTTAGCAGAGTACTGAAAGAACTCGCGGTTCTTTTGTTTAATTATTCGCATTTCCCGTTTGGCAGTGACTACCCAGTCGGGGTCCCCCAAAGCTGCTTCCAGCAGTTCTATAAACGGTGGAAGGTCTTCCAGCCCTATTGTTCCGTCCTCTGAGACATGTGGCAAGATCTGGCCCAAGGCTACTCCCCTCAGGCGGTTGAATGGGTACCACTTCGTTGACTGTTTGTAGGGAAAGCTGGCGGGTTTGTGTCGTATCACCATCCAGAGTTGAACAATCCAGCCTCTCATCTGAGTTTAATTCGACCCTGAAAAGTCCGGGGAATCGGGAAATTTCTAGCCTCTGTCTTCCGGATCCTGGGGAGCCGCTGGGGCCGCTCTGGCTGCCAACGTTAAAGTATTCACTAACTGCATCCTCAAACCGCGGACTTCCTCTCCAGATCGCTGTCCATCCCGGGTCAGTTCTGCCAATTCTTCCGGTAGCACCTCATCTGTCCCTGCTGCTGCAAGTATTCTCCTAGCTTCGTCCCATTGGTTCATCAGAGTCTGTATCTGTTGCTCCATCTCACAATGTTCGCACTGGAGGGGCAGGAACTGCTTCGTCTGTAGGTCTGTGATCTGCCAATGTAGATCGATGATTTGTTGTGGGTGGTCGCACATCATCTCCACTTCCCGGATGGGCTGTGAGTACTGTGCCACCCTCATTAGTACCTCCTGTGTCTGTGCGAACGCCTTGTTCAGCTCTTCGAATCCGATGGCATCTCTCTGTATCTGGAGGAGTGCCATGATGGCTCCCTGAATCTTGACGGACACAAGGGCCGCTTTGGGTTCCGTTGATCCTGACATCGCAGCGGATCAAGCACATCTACCAGTGCCAATTATATGTGTCGATTTCGGATAGAGTCGGGGTCAGGGGTACTACGACAAATAATGGAATACCGAGAGACTTAGCTGTTGTTGCTGCTGCTGCTGCGTGTGCAATTGTTGAGTGAGTTCCTGCGCAGTTGTGTCCTTTGCAGTCACAAGGTTCTTCGGGATCGCAAGGAAACCAGTAATGTGCTCCAGAATATCTAGTCCAATGTGGTCTGAACACTGGATTGTTAATATCAAGTCCACTGCCCTCTGCGGCTGTGTCTGTCCAATAAATAGTCCAAGGAGACGGAACAGTCGATTGTTCCCAAAAGTAGGCTTCAAATGGTTCTTGCTCAAAGGTTGCGGCAAGTATGGCTTCGATGTTATCGAAGGCGTTCAAAGAATCAGGTTCACAAACAAGACAAGAGGTTCCGGCAAGACCAACCCAATTCGTTTGTGACATACAGTTACTGTCGTATTTTTGCATTGAATGTGGTGATCCGTAAGGGTACTGAAGGATATCAAATCCGGTAAGTCGAAAAAGCTCATCAACACAATCGTCGCAAACATGTATGCAACGGTGATTCGGTGCTAGGTAAACCCAAAAACAAGCAGAGCAAGGTTTGGAACAATACTTACACCCAGTCGAGGGATGTAGGCACAGTCAATATCAGGTACATTATGATAGGACTCGTTCTAGTCCAACGGACGTGGTTGGGCATTGGTGATATTGGTAACAAAAATGTGATATCAGAAAACAAGACAAGAGGCCTGATGTTCGTTTCAAGGGAATCAAGACAAGACAAGATTCGAAGCTATTTGAAAGTCGTAACTTGCTTTGGTATACAAGAGAACGAGTAAAGAGAGATGAAAAGGAAATCCTCCAACGCCAACAACACTCTCTTTATATACAGTTCGTCTGCCACCCTCGAACCATTCCTCATGCTTCAATGTACCATTCGAATCTCATCCCATGATCTTACACACCACCACCATAATTTCTTATCACTACAACCACGCCACATTGTCCAACGTCACAACACCTCAGACCACTTCCTTATCATGCCAAATTATACCCCACCATCTCGATATATCCTCCGCATTTCTCAACGTCTCCGCCTTTTCATACCACAATTCCTTCCGCACCATTCCTAAGTACCTTCAACCATTTCTCAAATGGTGACAAATACAGCTTATAACGAATCATTGCTATCCAAGACTAGAAGTGTTATTCAGTAAAATGAGCGATGAATGACCAATGCATTTGAGAACAACAATGATGTTATCGTTTACTCTTTCGAAAAGATTCAATTTTTGTGCAGAACTAATTATTATATCTTTGCAGCACAGTGAGTCAGGTGGCTTGTATCACTCATTGGATTACAACAAGAGTTAATCACACATATTGATTACCTCTACTTACATGCAACGATAGTTGAGGAAGTCATCTTGGAGATGTCAAAAATGCCAAGGGATCATGCAGATAATCGATTGATCGTGGTCGAGTCCAGTTACAAAAGTGATCCTTTGTGACACACTCGGAAAGAAAGGACTAATCCAATACCTAAAACAAAGCAACAACATAAGAAAAGTCGAAAACATCAGAAACCTTTCAAAACGTATACATCTCAAAATAAAGTGATAGATGAGTCAGAGTTAAGAAGCAGAAAGGTAGCCAGTGAGTGTCTATGTTGTACTTAGCCTAATACCTGCAGACGCAGTCATAATACTTTACATCAGAAAAATGTAAAATGGTTTCGAAGTCATAACTGAACAACTTAGCAACTCCGAACAGCCATACTGATGCTTCCAGATGCTTCCAGATGCTTCCAGATAGACTGAATGCCAAGCTATGTGCACTCAGGTGCTCTGAGACTACTTCACTGGTGCTTCTCAATGCTCTGGAAGTTGTGGAACAGAATCCATGAATATCCTGAAGAGTGTATAGTTGACTTCAAAATGCTTCCAAATCAAACCATTAGGATGTGCAAATTTTGGAGCTATTGGGAGTATTGGCCGCGTCTCCAGCAGTATTCCGGTGCACCTCGAACCTGGAGCCATCCTTTCTGGGAGTGATTATTCGAATGTTTATATTCCATAGTACATTTCAATTCAATGTCTTCTGCACAGCTTAATTCAGGCATTGTAACTTTGATACACAATCCAGTAGGTATCTAAATCCACATGATCATTTACAAGCCATACACTATCGATTCTATCTGATGCTGCTTTAATCTCTCGCACCCAATTCGCAGGTCCAACAATTGCTCTGAAAGGTACAATATGCATCTTATCAGTCTGTTTCACAACCCGGATGAATTTGTCTACACAATCAGCCCAACCATGTGGATCTTTGTACTGTGTTGGAATCACCACCGCATATTCTTGAGGTTGAGGATGTAATATCAAATGTTGAGTCTTGTTGCACCTCGTAAAGAAGTTTGTTATTGTTTTTCCGGCGGGCACACAGTCCTGAAATTGGAGGATCTATTTCGGTGGAGTCAAGCTGCAGTATAATACAGGCAAATGAGGAACTTGGCGTTAAAAGGTGTTATCAAGGTCACTGTCTGTATATTGGACCCAGATGTTATGAGATTCGGGCATGATCCCTTGGTTGGCATTGGTATATTCTATATCAGCAAAATGTAAATCGGTGCGGAAGCAACACTCAACCCTCCCAGACACTCCGGGTGACCTCACCAGCACTTCTAAGTACTTCTAGATGCTCCCAGACCCCCCTGGAGCTACGCAATGTGCTCTCAGACTCTGCAAGAGCATTCTCAGGTGCTCCTAAAAGCACCTGCAGTTATGGAGGCGCATTCAGGATGCTACATGATTTGACTTATAGGATACTCAAATGTTGGAGCCCCTGAGACCTCTGTGCAGATCTGCGGGACACTGCAAGAACAGCTCTGTGGGAGACCGCAAGAACAGCCAAGACTGCTGCACAGCACTGCGGGAGACTTTGTGCCGTATTCTCACAGCGGTGGTTCTTATGCAACCACTAGTCATTTCACAGCTCGAATTCCAAGATTCCCCAAATCCCTCTGTGTTTGTAACTACACCCAAAGTGGGTGGGACAGGCCTCAATCTCACAGCAGCAAACCATGCGGTAATAACTCAGCTGTTCTGGGTATTAAATGTGCAGGGCCAGGCATTTGCACGGGTTGTCCAACTGGGGCAAAACAGAGTTCCACACACATGGCTACTGAACACTGGACCCAATGGTTATGATAATAGAGCGAGTGATCTCCACCAGCTCTCTGGAGTGGCTCAAATGAGAGTCCTGCATGGTCTGATGAGCTGACTGCAAATCAATACGACGATAATTTACCGGATTCTGGAGTGTCGTCAGGATCATACGAAGGGGATTACGGAGCATGGAGACTTCGGGCCATCGGATGGTGAAGATGAACGATAACTATCTGGGCAGTGAAATCAAGGTATGCCTCTATAAACATTCAACCAACACAATCTCACCGACTGATGCAAAATAGGCAAATAAAATCGAGAATAAGGCGCAATTGAGGAGTCCAGGAGTATTGGCTAGAGTTTGATTGTTAGGGGTTTCCCTTTAGCAGCGGTAATGATACATGTTTGAACGAAGCAGGTACATGTGACAGGGCCTTAGGGACACTCATATGCAAAACACCTGCCTGCGAGTACGTGAACATGTTTGTCAGTCAAGTGATCCTTAGCGGGATTACACTTGAGCCGCATGTCAATCAATTAGTGATGACTGAGGTCGCACTAGCGGATTCAACTATGATGACGCAATTATGACACCTCAACTGGGAAGTGAAAAACCTTCAGCAGTGCACATAATTATTGACCACACCTATTAAGCCCTGTTTAGCGGGACAATGCATAGTTAAGTTGCGATGACACAGAACAACATGCACAGCAGATGATATTGCAATATGCGAATACGAGGGATCTGCAAGCTCATGCGCAAAGCGGTGAGAGCACTTGCGGCACTCCCCGGTCTACGGAAGTCCGAGACCTAAGCATGCAGTGTCTGAGGGATTAATGACATTGGCTGAAGATAAGAGGCCAGAAGCAAACCAGCTTATTGAGTTAAGACCGCATGCATTGCAACGTCAAGAACGTGTCATAATCTACGCTAGCGGAGTATCAGTTGGTCGCCAACTAAATCTCTGACGCAATGCCGAATAGCCAAATTAATGGTGAGGCAATTAATAGTGAAGAGCTATTAATATTATATTGCGATAAGCACTGATAAGACTAAGGTCGTCAGATGTTCTAGCTACTGAACAAATGGGAAGCAAGATGTCGAACACGAGGTTATGAGCTGACATTATTTGCGATTGATATCATGATCATGAGGACTGCCCGCGAGGGGACGTAACGTCTTAAAACATCTCATGCATGAACGCGATAACCAAAGGGAACTCGTGGCACTATCGACGGAGCACTTCAGTTGTTCCCGAAGATAAGCTATCAAGCGATAATGGTGTCATGACGGAAAGCCGAAGGCAAGCTTGACCTGAGGCAACCATTATAAAAAGCTCACATCATCCCTGACGATGGAAAGAACGAAGCTCTAGCAGCAATCCACAGTCAGACATTACCAGCGAAGAACACCTTAAAATATTATTAAGATTTCTATCTAAAAACCTTCACAATTACATCCCTATTTCATCTTTATGAATACGCTCTATATGTGTTCGTGGAGACCAACTGCTTCTCAGTACGCACACCAACGTCTCGTCGGAACTATCGGCGATGCCATTATATTCTGCAACGAGCAGGGTTTAACCCACATCTCCCCACACCTTTTATTCTTAGCTTAAATCAACGATGTCGGGTACGACGTACACAGGTACATCACTACCGGACAATTACCTTACGAAGAGTTGTCCGAAGAGCGACCTTGGACAGACGAGGAAGAGTGGTAAGCTCTTATTCTTAGAGAGTAAGAGATTGAGTCTGGGAAGACGAGGAGAATAGGACAAGGTGATAGGCGGCTGTATTTAGTCTAATAAATGTTGTATTGAGACTGGGACTTAAAATACCCCTGTAACATTGATTCCATTTTGTGTTAGATGATTATAGTGATGAATATGAGATGATGGCAATGGTAAACAGATATTGGGTAAACTGAATCATAGCCTTATTTGGATGAACTAATATGTGATGAAAAGCAGGTGCGCCAGTTTGATGGTGGACCAAGTGAAATTCTGCGCTACCATATATTTCTCTGTGTGAGAATCTGTCAAGCTGCAGTCACTGCTCATCTTCTTCATATAATGTCCATGGAATTGTGATTCCGAAATCTGCAAACAAGATCTGTGTTTTCAGGTGCGCCTGAACTTCCAAGTTTGATTCCCATTCCTTGTTGCTTGTCTATTTCAGGCGCACAAGATACTAGAGTCACGAGAGAATTTGGGATATTCACTGATCATCAATATTGAATAATTTACAGTTGATTGCACAAGAGAATCACTCTCAACTTCTTGACTCTCCTGAGACAGATCCAGTACAGTGTATCTCTAGTCATCCAGGGATAGACAGACTGTCTAAGCGATATCGAGTTGATGTATCGTATCCTGAAACACTGCTCACGTATTCCAGGCTTACCCGCAGAATACAGCCGAGTATTTCCTCGCTCAGGAATGAACTTCAGGCACACTCCAAATTCACTCTCCTGTCGAGGTTGATGGTCTCAGATTTGACACCGCACGCATATTCTATTTACCGGCCAATTTCGACATGCAGCCACTCATTATTAACATATAATCCCACTCCAGGCACGCCTCTGAACCATGTATAGCCACTTCGCATTGCCCTTGAAAGATTCATTTTGCTCCATTCCAAGCATATCTTCTCCTTCCTGAATGCTTTGAATCTGTGGCTGCCAGCACACACAGAGTGTCATCTTTCAGACACTCTAACTTTTAAGTGCAGGCACGGCTCATTCTGCTCGGCCTTAAGCTAATATCTGAATATATGGTTGATCGGTATGTGAAGGCTGCCGCATAATTGCCATAACTGTCACGCCCCGTGTCAACCTATCCATTGGATGAAGGTGTCCACTACACGCTTACCGTAGATGCACAGCCCTGGGTGATATGTAACAACCCTTAACTGGATTTTGACTGAGAAGTATGTTTGGACCTTTCATTTCCAACATACTAAAATAGCTTCTGTCATCCGGGCTCCATAATCGAGCTCTAGCTTGAGAGAGTGAACCTCAATTGACAGCTTATGCTCAGCGATTCTGTAGATGACTGGCAAATCCCGCTCACTTGTATACCACACTTCCTTGAATAGGCTGAAATTCACAACGCTTCGAATGCAGTCGTAACTACATTTTGACTAACATGTGTGTTTGGCCCGCCAAAAACCTGTATCTTCATATAGATTATGAACCGATTTCCATCAACAGAGCTCAAAGAGATAGAATCTGAATGCCAGTCCCAGCCCAACTGCTCAATCGGTGACAGGCAAGCTCCCGCCCACTGCATATCTTGAACGCCTGAAGTTTGTGACAAATCATAAACAAACAATATCTGATTTCCGCCAACGTCCAATCCCCAGAGTGCATGAAGTACAAATCATGATTAAAGCTCGAGTTCAGAAAAGGCAGTTTCTGAGAGTACAAGTAACTGTCAAAGTCAGGCGAGCCTACAATCCCAGCCATTACATTAGATTGAATCCTGCATGCAGATTCAATCCTCGCTGCACCTCAATTGACCGGAACTGCATGCTGTTATTGGTCTTTCCGCTGTCAGATGAAGCCTCATGACGCATTCATCTCGTTCTTACAAGATATTTTGTGCAACATCTTAATGTGAGTGACAATTAATGACCCATTTGCTAGCAATCTTGGCATTGATGACAACTGGAATCGATTAGATTACCCCTGAATCTTCATTGTACCCTTACCATTCTTCCTCTATGTTGAATCTCACCTTTGTAATCCTAAATCCTCTGTCTTCACTTACACTTACTGCATACATATTGTGATTCAGCAGACTCGGACTGCTGAAAGTGAAGTTCTGCACATGACATTACCTAATCAACCACTAACTTTGCTGCAGAATCCTAACACAACAGAATATCATGACAATAGGGTGTCCTTCCGACTGGTATACTGCATTCGAAGATTTATATTTATTCACTATCAGCAACAAACTCAGTTTGAACCCATGTAAAGTCAACTGTTGCCACTCACCAAGGTCCCAACTCTATCCTCCGTCCAAGTTCTGCAAGAATATTCAACACACCGACAATTCTGTGCCACGCGGTCACCACTCATAGGCGCTAACTAGAGGCGTAAAGAACTACCTTCGGCGGAGTCATATGCAGGGGCAATCATGATTAACCCATTTCTCAGGTACTCATGTCTGGTCCTGAGAGTTAGTAAGTGATACAGCCATGTTAATGTCTCGAGTTCTTCAGGTGCATCTTGTTCCATTCTAGGTATGTTGGCTTAAACCAACCTCCAATTCTTGGATCAATAGCGTACTTGGATACGAGTGCTAACATGTGGGAATTGGGTGTAAGAAGAATCCATCTAATCCAGTGCACCTGACGCTTCCTAAATGGCAACAAAGAACTAGCATCAACAATTTAAATATAAACCACCGACATGTCCTCTGGACTCTTTCCAGGCATGCCTCGAATTGCATCCTGCCCGACCGTGTGTTATTTCGTTGTCCTGTTTTCCTGTTATTCTGTTAAACTTCATATTAAATTTACCCTTATACACTTCGCTCTACATTCCCAACTTCACTCCATCAAACATGGAACCTACGGCCAGCCAGGTGAGGAATCACTATTCACAGAGGAATCAAGAAGCACACCTTGAGAGAGCACTTGCATTGCAGAAGACAGCCAATCTTCATTTCCAATCAAATGTTTCGACATTCAACCCAGCCTTCAAGTATATTGTTGGAGATTCCTAATGCCCGGGCTATAATTCTGATGATGCAGGATGATGACGATGCCGATCGGGAGATCAGCCATGACAGAAGTGAAGACCCTGGTGAGTCTACCTTGTCATCGGATATCGAAGAAGACGATTTGGACATCCGGCAACAGGTCCTACATCTAGACCAGGTGCACCATGATAAGACAATACGAACTACAAGGGTTCCACTGCCAAAGAAACAGAGCTGTGCAGAAAATGTCATTGCCCACGCTCCACTTCCCAATCTGCGACATCCAGCCGGGGCAATAGCACCACCATTGCTCAAATGCCAAAAGTCAGTCATCAACATATCACCTGAGTCTGACGTTGTACAGGCGCTCCCGCTTCCCAAGGCCGGAGGAGACCACAATGTTCCTCAACCAAAGGCCGGTGGAGATCACAACATTCCTCAACACCAAAAGGCTACTCTTGAGGTAGCGAAACGGTTCATGGAGGCAATTGTATTCACAAGGACTCCCTGGCCAATCATTTCCGATGAGAAGTACTCGATCATTGATGAAGCTTTGAAACTAGCCATTGAAGCCCACGATCTTCAGCGGGCATTAGCAGATGCTCCTGTAGGTACTCCATCTGTGTGTTAATTGCCCGGTGGTCCATCCCTTAAAATTGATCTGCAAACCCGAAAAGCTGTAAGTGTATATTCTGTTTTCTGCTCCTCAATTGGACTTATGATGATACTATACCTCGAAACATACATAGTTAAAATAAAAGGTTAGTACCATTTGAGGGCACTTAACAGATGGAGCTCATCGATCTATTGTCTGTAGTTACCGGTTGGATTTAGGATCAGAGACTGAGCTTCGAATCCAAATTATGCAGCTCCTGTTCGACGATGCTTATCTCTCGAAGGTCATTGATAATAAGAAGCCTTGGTTCACCCGGATGGAAGTGCTTGACCTAATCTACCATCAGTTTTTCTTCACCACCAATCGCTTGGGGCGACAACCGACCACATCGCAGTTCTTTCAACCCTTAACACTGCAGATATTAGTGCTTGTGGCCCTAGCTATTCATTGTGCGCTGTCTGAGTATGCCACTGGAAAGAAGGTTACAGTTGTGTATTCTCAAGATGCATATCGAGGAAAATTTTGCCCTTCCATGGTGACAGATTGCATTTCTGCCGAAGCCATTGCACTGATCAAATTCAAATTACACATGGTGGGGCTGCTTCATACCCCCCCCCCCCCCCCCAATGGTGCTCGTCCGCCATAATAGGCGCTCCTCAATCCCCGTTGGCCCTCCTGAAATCTCAGTTGGCCCTCCTCAATCCCCTCGGCCCACATCAGTCTTGATTTGTACTTCGATATTGCATTCAGCACTCCATATTGCCTTCTCTGTCTGCGCTCCTCCTGTACGATGGGCGCTCCTCAATCCCCTCCTCAACCTCGATTAGGACCGCCTATATTTCATTCGAGACTCTTTCCCTCCCTCCCTGTTCGGCGTTGCTCAGCATGGATGGGCTGCTCCGCTACATAGGTGCTCCTCAAACCCCGTCGGTGCTCCTTTGCCTGGATTTGGGCCTGTCAGTATCATTCTGCATCACCATTAGCACTCCCCTTGACTACCTCACACAATATCAGGCACTCCTCCTTTCCTGGTGGCGCACCTCTTTTTCCCCCGAATTTATCATATTGCTTTTCAAACTCCATTTTGATTTACCGCAAGCCAACCTCAATTCCAAACCTTTTAGATATCACAAATTGAGCCAAACGACATTGGAATTCAATTTCACCCACTCGCCAGGCCTGAATCATTCAGAAAAAGAAGTAGCGCCTCCAGCTTTTTTGCGCCATGGATGAATTGTGTGTTCCTGCGTTTGTCGGCCCTGATGAGATGGGAGATTTGGTGGATGGCACTGAAACTATGTTCCATTGATATCATTCCAATCGCTTCGTCGGGTTAGTGTATCGGTTTTACCTACTTTCATTTGTGAATCACTCGCCATTGTCTTTGGTTCTGCCTTAATGTAGCGATGGAAACAATAGAATGTTGATGAGATGCTGGGTACAATAGTATGATTTGGAGGTTGATAATGAACAATAATCTATGCATCATACGTGGAGGGTATTCTTATTGCTCATGTACCTCCAGAGAATCTCAGATTCCGCCTGCAGTCCTTCAAATGAATATCCATAGAACCCCAGCATCTCTCACAGGTAGTTTCGGATTTCCGCATTGGTTGGGTGTCAGTCCCAGGTGCTCCCAAACTTTTCATAACTGCTCCCATGGTGCTTCCGTACCAGTCATCAGAGATCCCAGCTACTCTGAAGGCCGACCTGAATGCCCTCCCAAGGTCTGATACTTTCCCGAAATTGACACTTCTAAGTTTACACTCCACATCCTCTCAGACACTCCTGGAGGCTCCCAGTGACTAAAATACATTTTGCTGATGCAATGGGCATACCACGGGTCTTCCTTGAATCTCCTCTTGCATAGGTTTAATTCATAACTCTTAGGATATGTATCCATCTGCGGATTCATTTCAAGTACCATGGTCACTAGCAAGGGAAAACCCCTAACACACAACCATACTTCTGTTGAGCATCTGGGACATGATTGCAAGGTACATCAGCAAAATGTATTTTAGTCACTGGAAGCCTCCAGGAGTGTCTGAGAGGATGTGGAGTGTAAACTTAGAAGCGTCAATTTCAGGAGAGTATCAGACCGTAGGAGGGCATTCCTGCCGGTCTTCTGAGTCACTGGAAGCGCCAGCGACAAGCCTGGGTGCGCCGACTATAAGCCTGGGAGCACCTGGGAGCGCCGGCAACAAGTCTGGGAGCACCGCGAATCACAGTAGAGCAGTCTGAGAACAACCTCTTCTTTGAGAACGCTGCTGATGCGTCTGGAAATCATAGCTACTACTTATTGTTCAACGATTATTAAAACTCATGTATTCAGTTTGTATTCTCATCTATGTATCTATATAGCTACCGATCTACACACGGCATATCTGAACTGGCTGCAGGCGGTCCTTGAGAGCAATTCAAGGTTTGCCTGAAAATGATGATCTAGTGAAGTCAGAGATACACTCCAAGGCCATGATCGAGTGAGTTTGGAGATGCACTTGGAGGCAGTAATCGAGCGTATTTGGGGGTACACTTGGAGGCCATGATTGAGTGAACTTAGAGATGCACTCCGAGATCGTGATCCAGCGAGTTTTGCGATAGACTTGGATGCCATGATCGTGCGAACTTGGAGGCTGTGATCAAGCGAGTTTGGAGGCTGTGATCAAGCGAGTTTGGAGATTCACTTGGAGGCCGTGATCAAGGGAGTTTGGAGATGCACTTGGAGGCCGTGATTGTGTGAACTTGGAGGCCACAATTGAGCGAGTTTGGACGAGTACTTAGAGGCGGTCGATGGACAGTGCGCTGGGTGCTGGGACTCTATTCATCAGTTAGTTAAGTCGCACCTGTGAGAACGTGACAAGGTGACTTTACCTTTGATCCCTCATGGAGAGCTGGCTGATGGCGGTCGATCGTGTAGGGAGGCACGCTGGAAGCTGAAGCTACATTCAAGGGTCAACTCGTAATCATGGGAATGAAGGGAAGACAAACAATGTTTGTGGGATGCTGTATGCTGTACTCAGTGTATGCTGTACTCGGTGTATGCTGTACTCGGTGCATGCTGTACTCAGCGTCAACTCATGATCATCACATGGAGAGATAGAGAAGGATGACTTTACTTTGTGTTCTGCGATGATGGGAGAATTGTGGACAAGAAAGCGAGAGATGGGGGATGAAGATGAGAACGATGTGGAGGATACAAGTGGATATGAAAAATCAGGGGAACGACTTGCCTAATTTGGTTCGGAAGACCACATATTAGTGTAATCACACGCCAGATCGGGACTTGTACCTGCTGTATCAGGGATGGTAAATTGACTCACACACGAAATTCTCTTAAGTCCTAGTTTCTAATGATGATTTCCCCCATCTCCTCTCATCCCTCTCTTTCTCGTCCTCAACTCTACCATCACTAAAGAACACGAAGTCAAGTCATCGCTCTCTATCCCTCCATGCCATAATCAGGAGTTAACACTGAGTACAGCAGACACTGTGTACTGCATCATCCCAGGATTGACTGTCCCCCGCTCCCAGCCAGTCTCTCATCTCTCGGTAGACCAAGATGTACTAAATTCTCTACAGCCCCAAAATTACGAGTTAACCAATGAATACAGTCTCAGCTCACGTCGCACCTCCCTCCTGAACTACCGCCTCCAGATTGACCGCCTCCTAGTACACCTCCAATCTCACTCAATCATGGCCTCAAAGTACATCTCCAAACTCGCTCGATAACAGCCTCAAAGTTTGCAGCATCATGGCCTCCAAACTAGCTCTATCAAGGCCTCCAAGTTCGCACGATCATGACCTCCAAGTGTATCTCCAAAGTCGCTCAATCACAATCTCGGATGTATCTCTAAGTTCACTCGATCACGGCCTCCAATTGTATCTCACAATAGGCTCAATTACCACCACCAAGTTCGCACGATCACTGCCTCCAAGTGCATATCCAAACTCGCTCTATCACAGCCTTGAAGTGTATCTCTAAACTCGCATGATTTCGGCCTCCAAGTGCATCTCCAAACTCACCCAATCACAGCCTCCAAGTACATCTTTGAGCAGCAGTGAGTGTACAACGATACAGGGGTAATTGAGGTGGATAGAGTGACAGGGAGTATATATTCGTGTTAGGGGTTGCCTTAACAGCGATAATGATACTTGATTTTGTTACGAAATGCATACATATCTACGATATGCATAACACCTATGCACGTATTATTCACGTGGTCAGTATTATGCTCTTTAGCGGGAGTTCATATTAGTTGCCGAAGTAAGGGTTCTTCGTTCACACCTGGATACTTTGCGGGACATGCATGTTCCATGCACAGCAGTTGAAAGTCAATATGCATTTAAGAGAACTCTTCTCCCCGACCTGAAATGGGCAAGGACTCGGAGAAGCATGTACCGGTCAGGAGAGAAGTCTCGACCTTGGCATGACGTAACTGAGGGATCAATGACGTAGGCATTGGCCTAGAGCGAGCACCACTCGTTGGTCTGAGTGGTCTGGATCGCAATGTAACCTCGTATCGGATATGAGCTTACGTGTCGATAATCTACATAGGGATAGAATCGGTTGGTCCCCAAATGAATCTATGACCCAATTAAATAACTCGTTGCATGAGGAATTTAAGAGGCGATAAGCATTATCAACTTGGTTGGTAGATGTTCCAACTGCCGACTCATACGATTGCAAAAGATGTCTGAGTTGAGAAAGGATAAGCTGATATCATGCGATGCATGGCCTGATTCCTATTAGGAGCGTAATGCTTTCAAACCACCTTTCAAGGACGCGATTACCAGAGGGTGTCGTGGCTAGCTATCACCGGGCACTAAGGGGCGTGGTCGAGATAGCGCTATAACACCTAGGGAAGAGCGAGGGCTATAAAGAGCCAGCGTTGGTCGAAGGAATGAGGAGCATCATCTACAAGATTAGCTTTCAGAGAACACCAAAGACGATTTTAAAATATAATTAAGAATTCTATTTATTTTTTTTTAAAAAAAAATAAACCATCGCTACTGTTATACATCTCTGCGACCAGGCAACGTATGTCTGGACGACACTTGACACAATCCGAATACGCTCTGCAACAGGCTGTCGTACTACTCGGAGAACTACTTATTCAGCTGGATGAAGCTTGTTTAACCCACACCTACCGAGACGTTTTTCGTTTCTGGGAACTCAAGAATATCGACTACCTGGTATTGAGATACGTGAATACCGGCGTGTCACCATTCAAGAAGTGGGCAGAGGAGTGGTTGCACGACAGGGAAGTTTAATCTTCCTATACGAAGGAGAAGAATTGTGGAGGAGGTTTGATTTGGCGCGCTCTTGTGTAATGGTGCAAGAGTGTTACGGGGGTGTTATCCCTCAAGTAACTATACTTCCGTAAGTAAGTCCCTGGGGCACACGGCCGTAGATCCTATTCCTTGCTGAGGTGCTGAATAACTTGCGCCCATATTTCCTGAAGCCTCTGACTTCGTTTGGCTTCTCTTTTCTCCCCAGCCTCCTGTAATCTTTTGATCTTCCGAGCCTTCTTCAGCTGGCGCTTTGTCTGAGGTAATGGATTCACTCGGTTTCGCTGCCAAGTATTTTGTGCTCGTTCCGATTCCTCGACGTATTGATTGGTGCAGTCCAATAACAGATTGACACATTGATCGTCACAGAGGTCTCTTCGCGTTGATGACACTTGTCGTTCTCTGGGCCAAATTCTGAATCCGACTTTGATGAACCTGGCAAGGAAAATCCTCGACTCGACTAACGATATCCTCTCTCGGAACTATGCTTGCCGTCGTTCTCAAGGAAACGCTTTCTTGAGCTCGAAGGTTATTGATATGGATTATTAATCCCAATTCAAGTCCGATAATCGAGGCTAGCCACTAAACACACTGTGCCGCAAAGATGTATCCTTGACTTTGTGAGAAAGCGGTAATCTTCTTGAGGCCGTACATGATAATGTCGCTGTCGCTTTCGAAGCCAATAGTTATTTGTAGGATGTTGCGTCTCTAGGGAGCGGGGCTGCCGCTACACAAAGCTAATAGATTCTAGGTATAGGTATAATAGGTATAGGTATCATAAAAACGCAGTAATAAATAAGGATATTTCTCCGCTGGTAGGTCTCGTTTTTCTCTAGCTGTTCGAGCTTGTCTTCTTCATTGCCGGAACAATGTGATCTCATTATAGTCCCTCTGCTTACTCCAACTGGAACTATGATTTAATCCCTCAGATGATAACCACGTATCTAAACGTCTTACAGCCCGATGCCCGCGCCTCGACTAGCGATGGCCACGCGTCCCATTTGTTATCCTATTCATACATAATATCATATCGGCTCATAAATCAGACCATAACTTCAACTTTGACACCTCGTATTTATCTTGAGTTTATTCGGTAGTTCCTCGCAGGCTTACTGGATACCAGTCCATGCTGTGAAAACGTAGACCATGACACGTATCATACGTTGCAATCCAGACTCATGCAAATCAATGCACAGTGTTTGCTTCTGGCTAGGCCAATGTCATAAATCCCTCAGTTACGTCATGCTTAGGTGGAGGCAGTACTCGAGGCAGTACTCATAACACCGGGGTGTGCCGCACCTTCATCCAACACGTTACGGGAAGGAGGATTCGAGCCCGCTTACTCGCATATGACTATCAACTGCCGTGCATGTTTCCATGCAGTCCCGCATAGTATCCAAGAGTGAAAGAAGCTAGAGCAGATATCAGCTGCTCATGACTGATCTGGCTCATCACTGCTCGTGACTAATATGAACCCCCACTAAACGGCATATTACTGGACTACTTGAGCGTCTCGGTATGGTATGTACTTTCATAGACACCGTTCAAGTACCATCATCACTGTCAGGCAGAACCCCTAACATCACCCCCTTCTCTAAGATTGGTGACCTCAACGATGCTCCATCGTAAGAAGTAGACTTCATAATCCCCTGAGGCACTACCTGCATAACACGAGTATGCATCTCTTTTAATCCTTTTAAATCTTTCCGTACCATAATCTTCATAGCTCCTTCCGTGCCTTGCAACCCGCTTAATACTTTATATCTTTCTATACAACAACTATTCAATAACTGTTGTATAATATATCCTTCTCTTGTCTTTCCTTCTCTTAAACTTCAAGACCCGTAACAAAGAGGTTGAGTCTTAGGATAAGACGAGGAGAGAAAGAGATCATTAGATAGGCAGTCGTACTTAGTTCAATGAATGTTGTGTTGATTATTGGGATTAAAGACCCCCGTAACAATTCAGCAGACCTTGGAGTAGATAGACATCATCTCATTTTCATCTCCTCTTATCATACAATGAAAATACACACTATAGTATCTTTCCCAAATTTTGGTATCACTGGCTCTTTCCGAGATGTGGATTCATGCAATTGCGTGGATCCTCAACGCTGGGTAGTATCATATCTTCTCACCCGATTCCTACGCTCCTCGAAACAGAACTGCACTTTCTCCTGAATTTCATTTGGATGTTGTGAGAGGTGCAGTGGGGTGTTGATGGTGGGCTCTCTGCCTTCTAGCTGCTTTGTTTCACTACAACGGCCTCCAAGTGGTGAATCTCTAAGTTCTCTGAATGAGTGTGTTAATGTGCTCCTCCGATTATGCTCGACTACCATCTGTGGCCAGATTCACCGTATGTATATATATCCAGAGACTTAAATAATGCCTGCCATATTATGATCTAGTGAATCATGTGCCTGTAACAAAGACGAATATGATAAAGCATTTCTGTGCGCTCATCATTGCCTATTTCCGCAATCATGTAGAATATATCCAAATTGTCCGCAAAAAACTTTGTAAGCCACCACGTCAAATGTCGACATTGGCCTGGCAGAGGACAAAACAGCACTGCCTTTTGAGGAGGAGGAGGTGCACATGGCAAGATGCTTTTAAGACTTTCGGGTTCGTGCAAGAGTGCCTCATTTGATGCTTCATCTTCGTCAGGCTTGGGATACTCCGCAGATTCGTTGACAAGCATTGGCAGAAATGTGTCTCTCAGCCATTGGACAATCGGAAAATCTGTTAGGGGTTCTCCCTTAACAGCGATAATGGTACTTGCATTAGTTGTATGAATACATATCATGGAGTTACTCTCGGTCTAGTCACGTGATATGCACAACACCTATTCATAACATGCAAAGAAGACCAGTCTTATGTCCCTTAGCGGGGATACATAGGAGTCGCGTGTCGATTGAATAAGTGACCAAGTACACTTAGCAGATTCACTTAAGAAGATGCAACTATGTCGCCATAGCGGGAAAGCAATGCTTTAGCCATGCGTATAGTTTTCAACCACATTCGCCAGTCCTGACACTAGCGGGACACGTCTACACAACGCAGCAGTCGATAGCCAATATGCTCTTACGTGGGATCTCTGGCTTATCGCCTCAGGCGACAGGAGCCACCAGGGCACTCCCTGGTCAAAGAGAATGGTCTCGACCTAAGCATGGCATGACTGAGGGAATTAAGACCTTGGCTGAAGACAAGAGGCCTGAAGCAACCCTGCTCATTGGTTTGAGTTAGTATGCATTGCAAAGTCAGACTTGTATAGAATACGAGCTGACGCATCCAGTTCTGTGTTGGTATAGTATCTTTTGGTCGCAGGGTAAATCTATAACGCAAGCCAAATAGCCTTTAAGGTGAGGCATTAATTTGCAATAAGCACTACTGACCAAGATCGGCAGCAGTTGCAACTAGTGTAACAAACGGATTGCGAGATTTCTAAGTTCAAGTTTCATCTGACACAATGCATGACATGGGAATCGCGCAATGGATGTCCTGATTCTTATCAGGAGTGCTAAAGCTTTAATATCTCATTGATGTAATTACATATCGTTATCAATGTAGTCATAGCATTGAAGTCTGGGCGTAGAAAACCTCGAAGACGACTATAAAGAGATGGCATCGCTCCGGCAATGAGAAGACAAGCTCAAGCAGCAATCCACAGTCTACAATCAGAACATCGAAGACAATCTTAAAATAATATTAAGAATTCTATCTATTACAAACTTACACCATTACTTCCCTTATCCATCTTTGTGATCAGGCAACGTATGTCTGGTTGACACTTGACACAGTCAGAATACGCACTTCAACAAACAGTCGTATTATTTGGAGAGTTACTCTCTCAGCTGCCCGAAACCCATTTAACCCACACTTACCGAGCGGTTTTTCGTCTCTGCGAACTCGAGAATATTGACTACCTAGTGGTACGGTATCTGAACACCAGCGCTGCACCATTCAAGGAGTGGGCCGAAGAGTCGTTGCACAACGGGGAAGTCTAATCTTTCTTTACATTGGCGACGGGCTTTGGAGGAGATTTGATCTTGGCTGCTCTTGTGAAAGTGTACAAGAGGTAGAGTCTTAGGATAAGATGAGGAAAGAATAAGCAAAATAGATAGGCGGTTGTACTTAATTCAATAAATGTTGTATTGATTATTGAGATTAAGAACCCCCGTAACAGAATCCACCCAAGTATCCAGTGGCCATTCATTGTACCATTCTCCTGAAACGTCATTCCGATCCTTTGTGTCTCCCAATACCAATGAGAAACATGCCAGGCGCCATCTATGAACCCTCCACACTCCGGAAGCACCCCATGAAGTGTGTCTCTCCACAAGGGTCTTTAGCTTAGCTTGCTCATCCTCAGTCCATTCGAGATCAACAAGTTGTGCATTCTCCTTTGGTATCCGAACAAGTGGCTTTCCATTTGCGATTTTCGATTCTGACTTCCTCCTTATTGTCCAGGGCTTTGCTATTGGATCATCCGGTGTGCCGCATCCTGTTGAGCATTCTGGTCTTCAGTCCGGATGGCATGCATTAAACTCTTCACTGCGGAATACAGTGCATCAGCGCCATGCATTTCGATCACAGTCTCATCCTCTGGATCTTCAGGCGTACCTGAAAACAGCCACATCGCCTGATAACACCAGTCATAGAGTGAATGGAATCCCAGAGTTGCAGTGACCTAAAGTTTGAATCCAATTCTCGCATTCGTCGCAATTTACCAGCCCACACTATTTTTCGGCCTGTATCGAGGAGACTCATTAAAAATCCCAAAACTCCATGAACAGTGTGAGAGTTGGCCATTGCTTGATGGTTTCACTCTGGATGTTAAGGTAACATACAATACAAGGTGGATATTCCATCGGTTTTCCGGCTCAATAATACTGGAGTTCAGATCCTTGTGGGTGAGATTCGCATTTTTGGGGTGCAACAAGTTGACGAGTATGAAATCAGTTCCATTTGTCATCTCGTCGATGACAGTCTTGAAGGTCTCTGCAACTCCGGGCATTGTTACCACCAAGATTGGTCCATGTGCCGATATAAGTGCTGGATGTCCATGAGGGGGTGTTGTCTGAATTTCCAACAGGTGGTGGGGCAAAGAATTCAATCTCTGGAGCGGATACCACTCCCATTCCTCACCGACAATGCCAGGAAAGTCTTTGTGCGCCACAATCACCCACTCTTCAAGGGTATTCCCCCATAAAATGGACAGTGTCAAACCCATTACAACTCTCTCAGTCACCAATTTGCAAAGCATTGCCTCTGCAACCGAAGTGAAAGTCTTTCCAAGACCCATTTCATCCACCTCCAATGCTCCCGGCATATCAGCATCCCACACCCATCTCCTTACGATATACCAGATGTCCCAAACCTGGTATGCCAGAAACTTAGTTCCAGGCAGGCCTGGAATTGAATACTTGGGGCCTGGAATACAGTCATCTGTTGATTGGCGAATAGGATGGACATTCAGCAGCCTGACCACCTCATCAAGACACTCATGTTCAAATTCGTTGTTGATTGTGTTGAGAACAGTGCTCAATACTGAACTGGTAATATCTGGATCGAGGACCTCCTCGCCATTCTCCACTTGATCCTGAACCTCTCTTGCACCTCGGTCGGTCTTCTTATCGTCCTCAATGATCTCTCTCAGTTGCTCAGTGGTAAGTTGGGCAGATGGGCTCAGCGCTCCTGAAATTCACTGCGATGTTAGGTATTTCACAGACAAGCATTTGGACCCAATAATATGTGGAATATAATCAATTCTATTCACTCAATCAGAACTTACATTAATACTATCAATCACTTTCCCACCTGCCTCCTCATCCACCACTCGTTCACCTTCATCAGATCCCTCCGAAGTCTAGGTATACTAAATGGCGGTCGGCATAACTTAGCGGAAAGAGACTAGCGGGGATCACCTTCGCCAGTCTCATTACGTGCTCCGCAATATCCTTCCCTGTCGCTGCCTTCATTTGCACCAAACATAGGTTCGCATTGTGTCCCAGTTTCAACTTGAAGGCATTTGAAAGGGAACTTTTATATGATATCTGACCATATAGAGGGTCATTCATCATTTGCCCGGGTGCGTATAATCCTATATACTCTTCGTCCAACTCTTCCTGCGTCAAGTTGCATTTGTATAACACTGTCAGACAGTATGGTTCTGTCGGGCTACAATTTTTTTGGATGAAATCAATCAGCTCCTCCCAATACCTCACATCTGGGTACAAAGGTTGGAATTGATTACTGGATGTCGGGTCGTTGTTGCTGTTCGGCACTTGACGAATTACAACCATGAAAGTTGTATTTGGCGACTCTGGGATGTTACCTTTCACTTTTTTACCCGTGCGCTCTCCCAAATCCGTCGCCGGTCGCTTGTTGCTTCGCCTTCCCTTCTTCCTCGCCTCCCAAACCTCACTTGCACAGTTCTTCAAAAACATCTCCACCCATTGTCGCCAAATCCATTCAGCATTATTGAAATTTTCCAAAGGCAGCCAGGTTTGAAAAGTCTCCAAAAAATCTGCAACTGCCATCTCCCAGTGCAGGGGTCCATCTCACAACTGTTTCAAACAGTTCTGTCCCGGGATAATAGACCGATGCTTCTTCTCAAGAAACCCAGCCACCCATACTTTCTTCCACTTGTTGAAGGCACTAAAGTTGGGCTGCCCTATCCTTTTGGCAAATTGCTTCAAGGAGAATTCCGTTTGCTTCAAGCTAATTGGGGATTTGCCTTCAGCCCCACCCAAGTCCGACGAATCATTGCTTTCAGCATCTGCATCAAATTCGTCATAAGAAATCTCTAGTAATGGGGGCAAATCGTCAATCCCTGCCACATCTGTCCTGCGCGCTTCTGCTGCCTGCTGAAATCGTTTCGTTGGAAGGCTATTGGGAGGTCTCCCAGGTGCGCCAGGAATTTGCCCGTATGGAGTAGAGGAGGATCATGTCGGCCGAATGACTGGATGGTTTCCAGCCGGTGCTGGAGGCACTCGAGGTGCGCCTGGAGATGACGGCCCCTGTCTGGTGAATTGCTGAGGGGGGAACATATGAGGTCCACCATAGCCACGTTGGGGGAAGTCGTACCATTGCCATAATGGTCCATAACTCTGATATCCTTGGGTTGCACCACCAGAGCTTGGTTGTGAGCTTGGTGTCATGTTGAATGGGGCAGGGTGGTTCAACTGGGGAGCACCTGGAAATGGTGGCTGCGAAGACAGGTAACTATACCCCAGTGGAGAATGAATTTGATTCGGAGGTTGCCCGAATTGAGTATCTTTACTCGGTGTATTTCCAGCATTATTGTCAGATGCTCCCACATTGTCTTCTGGCCGTTGTTGTAAGCCAAACAGCCTACCCGACGGAGCCATATTGGTTGTCTTCAGTGCAGATCTGTTTGTCCACATCGTATATGAACAAATAATGGTGGTGAACAAATTATCAATTCAATCAGTGATTTCGAATGAAGCGGAGTACAGTTGAGAATATTGAAGGTAGCAGTGACCTTTGGCGGCATAAAGGCCTCTAATATTGATCGTATTTGTCACGAACCGTCATGTTTCACTACACCTTTGATCCATGAAACCCGGCTGCGAAAAAGAAATCATAATCACACAAATCCTGCCTTTCTTTGTTATATGCTCGAATTCGTATACTAGGAACTTGGATAGAAGCTCACCTTTGTTCAGTTCATGACTGTAAAGGTCATAGAAGGGATTCGACATGATATCTCCAGGAAACAAACAAGAACTATATCCGATTGGAAGGTTAGAATGACTAGGCATCTTACACCCAAAATGTATGTGTATAACCTACTACTTCATTCAATATGAGGCCTGTCAGTCGAGCAGCAACAGTGATTGCTTCCTTTTGAGCCCCTTGTGGAAACTTCATTGTCTCCTCAGGATCCACCCACCGGTCAAGGATCATTACTTACGAAAACTTCATACCAGCCTATCAGCTCTCTATGATTAGCAACCAGGCATACAGCCAGCTAGGCAACTTACCTATTCATTCATTGTATTGAGCTGATGTTATCCGCTGTTTGAGGCTCAAGCATAGACATAATCTGCTCAATGCCGCAATGACGTAGTGTATGATAAGGCCGATTGTAGTAGCACCTGATGAAGAGTATTAAAAGTTGATCGCAGTGATGACAAAAGAATCTTTCTCCGCTAACGATTCTCAGTAGATATTATTCTTGTTTGTGAAGAAAACTGATCGTAAGGTTACTTTGTTTTGCCCCTCCTCTACATTTGGTGGGGTGTGATGCAGCTTTGAAAGTGATACGCTAACCTGAGTTAGCTCACTTTCAAACAAATATCCCTGAGGCTCAAATCCGGCAAAAAACCATACCCCCTAAAGCATCATCGAGATTCATCAGAACACTGAGCATTTCTCAAATATGGTCAACACTCGCCGGAAACATGTTAAATGCTTTATCTGAAAAAAAAAATTATGCACCGAGAACCGACTGGAAGCTCACTATCAACAATATCACCCAATATCGATGAATGAAGAGCTATTACCCAATGGGATTCTACCACCTGCCGGCTGGGATCATGCTGAGCCATCATGGTTTGACTACAGTAGGTGCACCTGCATGGCCATCGACAAGCTATCAATTAATGATCTACACTTAGACAACGTACCAGGTGCACCACCACCGGAAGATACTCCCAACGAAGGACCTATAGACCCTCAGCAGCGTGATCTGGCCTGTACCCCTGATACAACCAAGACAAAGACTGATAGGCAGGTAGTTGGAGTGGAAAATGTGGGGGGGACAGTGCATGGCAAAGCAACTGGATTGTACAACAAGCATCGAAAGTACTCAGAACAATGGAATCCATGGCATCCATTTCAGTCCGCACACGACTTTCAGTAGGCTCAGTCTTTGAGCCAGCAAAGGAAAACCTGGATTACTCAACGTCTGAGGTGTGGACTGAACAACTTCAAAATTGAATTGTTCCATTCAGCAGATACCCTACAAAAGATCTTCTCTGAACTTCATTTCGGGCTCAGCGATGACAGTTAGATTGAAGATGACTCACATATCTTCGGAACATTATACTACAGGGATATTTTGAAATGTATCCAGTTTCCTTTGGCACATCTCCCATTTCAAGTGCACCTCGATTTTGAACTGGTGCACCGCGCTGACTCCAAGGGTCGTCAAATCTACAGCGAGATTAATACAGGCGATTGGTAGTGGGATACACACGATCAACTTCCGGCCAGAGTGACGATTGTGCCAGTCATATGTGAATCCAACAAGACTCACTTGACTAATTTTTCGGGCGATCAATATACCTGGCCACTGTATCTCACAATTGGTAATATTCGAAAAGATATCCGCCACATACCAAACAAGCGCGCCTTGATTCCTGTCGGGCTGATCCCATGTCCCTCAGAAGGTGCCAAGAACATTGATGAAGCCTGGCATTCCGCGGTTGGAACTGTGCTGTCTCAACTTAGGCATCTTGACATCACTGGCCCTGGCTTGAAATGGGATTGTGTAGATGGATTCCAGCAACAATGTTACCCTCTGTTGGCTGCCTGGGTCGGAGATTATCCGGAACAAGTCATGGTTGCTCATGTCTCATATGGCTCATGCCCGATGTGTGAAAATCCTAAAGGTGTGCCGATGGGGTATTCAACTTTTCGATCACTCGATAACTCAAGAGACCAGCATATTTACTCGGAGCTGCTGGAGGATAATGATATTGATGCTCTGCACACTGTAGGTGTCCACCGAATCTGCAACCAGTTCTGGCAATACCCTCTCTGCAATGTCTATCGGCTTTGGCAGCCTGATGAATTGCATCAGCTGCTCCTGGGTTTAGTTAAAGACTTATTGCGCTGGCTGCTTAAATACCTGAAAGTAAAAATGTTAAGGATCAATTTGACAATTGATTCACATTGGTGCCACGATATCCCAGCCTCCAGCACTTCTCTAAACCATTCGATTCATTGGAAAGCGGCACCTGGCAAGGTAAAGAGATTCGTGGTATGATCAGAACACTGGAAGTGAATTGCACTCCAATTCTTGACTGCTCCAAAGATAATGTTAGGGGTTCTGCCTGACAGTGATGATGGTACTTGAACAGTGTCTATGAAAGTACATACCATACCGAGACGCTCAAGTAGTCCAGTAATATGGCTTTTAGCAGGGGTTCATATTAGTCACGAGAAGTGATGAGCCAGATCAGTCATGAGCAGCTGAAATCTGCTCTACATCAGCAAAATGTATTTTAGTCACTGGAAGCCTCCAGGAGTGTCTGAGAGGATGTGGAGTGTAAACTTAGATGCGTCAATTTCAGGAGAGTATCAGACCCTAGGAGGGCATTCCTGCCGGCCT